>Ga0302304_10000107_pt1 | contig 68653 bp, 55 predicted proteins | sample III_Palsa_E2_2_FD_198769 | JGI IMG/M metagenome (GOLD analysis project Ga0302304, IMG submission 198769) | Peat permafrost microbial communities from Stordalen Mire near Abisko, Sweden - III_Palsa_E2_2 | ecosystem: Environmental > Terrestrial > Soil > Palsa > Peat permafrost | place: Sweden...
AATGATATCGAGTCAATACAGGTATTAAAAGATGCATCAGCAGCTATCTACGGTTCACGTTCATCAAATGGTGTAATTTTGATCACAACCAAAAAAGGAAAAATAGGCGCACCAAAAATTACTTACGATTTTTACTACGGTAACCAAAGCGTAACTAAAAAAGTTGGACTTGCTGATGCAACCCAATACGCTCAGTTAAGAAATGAAGCCGTAACTAATGATGGTGGTACAGCTCCTTTTGCAAATCCAGCTCAATATGGTACTGGTACCAACTGGCAGGATCAGATATTTGGCAATGCACCTATTGAAAGTCATAACCTTGCTGTTAGCGGTGCAACCGATAATGCAACTTATTACACTTCGATAGGTTATTTAGATCAAAAAGGTATAGTTGACCCGGATGGTTCTGATTACAAAAGGTTTAACTTTAGAGTAAATACTACTTATAAGCCTAAAAAGTACCTTACTTTTGGTGAGAACTTTAACTATGCTTATACCCGTAGTACAACATTTTTCAACACAAACAGCGTTTTTGGTGGTCCATTAGCTGACGCTATAAACTTAGATCCCCTTACACCAACTGTTGTTAGTGACATTAATTCACAACCCAACGCCGCTATTTATAATAGTCAGGCAGCGTTCATTGTAAGAAATGCTCAGGGATTACCTTATGGTATATCTAATTATGTGAGCCAGGAAGTTGTTAACCCATTAGCCCAGGAACAATTACAGAACGGTAATTACAACTGGTCACATAACTTGTTTGGTGATTTATATTTACAAATTGAACCAATAAAAGGCTTACAAATAAAGACAGAAATTGCTGGCAAACAAGCTTTTTATGGAACTGAACAATTTACGCCACTTTATTATCTTAACTCAAGTACAAGTAATCTTGTAAATAATTCTCAAAACCGCCAAATGAACCAGAACCTGGAATGGAACTGGGATAATACTGCAACATATAGCCGTACAATTGGCAAGCATGAGTTTTCAGCTTTAATTGGAACAAGTGCTGAGCAGGAAAGTGGATATGGATCTTCTGTAACATATGAAGGTGAGCCAATCACTACTTATCAGGATGCTTCTTTTAACTTCCCTTTAGCGCAGGCAAACCGTCTTGGTAGTGCCAACGACAATCAGCCAACTACACTATCTTCATATTTTGCACGCGTAACTTATGCTTACGATCAAAAATATCTTGTACAAGGTATGATCCGTCGTGATGGTTCGTCAAAGTTTGGTGAGAATAATCTTTACGGTACCTTTCCTTCAGTATCAGTAGGATGGGTGGCTTCTAAAGAAGACTGGTTCCCTAAAAATACTTTCGTTGATAATTTGAAACTACGCGCTTCATATGGCGTATTGGGTAATCAATTAGCATTGGGAACATTCCAATATTCACCTATTATCAGCGGTATTGGTAGCTATGTATTCGGCCCTGAAGGTGGCCAGACTTTGGTTACAGGTTACGGCCCTCAAACGCTTGCAAATCCTAATTTGCAATGGGAAAGAGATAAATCTACAGACATAGCAATGGACGCTGTTTTGTTTCATGATTTCACATTTACCATTGACTTTTACAAAAAAGTTTCTGATGGATTACTTATGCAAGTACCTCTTCCAGCTTATGCAGGTGTTGCAAATGCGCCATACTCAAACGCCGGTGGTATAACTAATAAAGGTGTTGAGTTTCAATTAGGCTATACCAGAAAAGTTGGCGATTTCAATTTAGGCCTTAATGGTAATTTATCATATAACCACAATGAGGTTACCGACTTAAATGTTCTTCCGTATATAAATGAAGGTAGCTGGCAAGGTGCTTCACCTTCTCAAATACAACGTTTACAAGTTGGCCAACCATTTGATGAGTTTTATGGCTATAAAGTGATAGGTATATTCCAGTCACAAGCCCAGGTTAATTCATATAAAGATTCACAAGGTACCGTGTTACAACCTAATGCAAAACCAGGTGACTTGATATATGCTAATCTTGGTGGCCCTGGCCAAATTGGTCCTAAGGACCGTACCTTTATTGGTAATCCTATGCCAAGCTGGACCTATGGTTTTACATTTAACGCCAGCTATAAACAATTTGATCTGAATGTATTCGGTCAAGGTGTTTGGGGTAATAAAGTATTCCAGGAATATCGTCGTCTAGACATTTCTACAGCAAATTATCCAACAGCAGCATTAAATGCATGGACTCCAAGCAATACTAATACTAGCTATCCAAGGTTAACTGTTGCCGATCCAAATGGTAACTTCACTAACCCATCTACTTTTGATTTACAAAGTGGTGCCTACATGCGTATTAAATCAATACAATTAGGTTATAACTTTCCTAAATCAATTCTTAGTACATTGGATATAAGTAAATTACGTGTATATGTAGCGGGTGATAACTTGTTTACTATAACCAATTACAATGGCTTTGATCCTGAGTTTTCAGGTGGTAATAACAATACCGTTGGTGTTGACCAGGGTGTATATCCAACAGCCCGTACAATCAGGGTTGGTCTAGACGTAACTTTATAAATTATAGATTTTAGTAAAATATTTATATTATGAAAAAAAATTATATTAAGTACACAGGGGTTTTCTTGCTAGGAATGGGCGTGTTGGTGTCCTGCAAAAAATCCTTTCTGGAAACTAGCCCAAAGGGAGAGTTTGCAGAATCTAATTATTACCAAACACCAGACCAGGCTTTTGCAGGTTTAGCTGCAGCATATGATCCTTTAGTTACTGAAACCGGTGGTTTAGATCAAACCTATACCGATCCGCTGGGGCCTCTGAATGCTGCATCTGATGATTGCTACGCAGGTGGTGGTGGCCCAACTGATACCAATGATTGGCAGGTGTGGAACAATTACACACTAACCTCATCTGTTGGTCCTCAGCAAGGTTTTTGGCCAATTAACTTTTTAGGTGTAAGCAGGGCTAATACTATTTTATCAAAACTTTCAGGTGTACCGGGCTTAAGCGCTGCATTACAGAAACAATACACTGCTGAAGCGTTATTCTTACGTGCACACTATTATTTCGATCTGGAAAGGTTGTTTAAAAACGTACCATTAATAACACAACCACTTGCACCAGCTGATATATACAATCAGCCACAAGCAAAGCCAGCTGATGTTTATGCACAAATTGAAGCTGATTTAACAGCTGCTATACCAAACTTGCCGGCAACAGTGCCTGCAACTGAGGATGGCCGCGTAACCCAGGGTGCTGCAATAGCTTTATTAGGTAAAGTATACTTATATGAGCAAAAATGGGCACAAGCAGCAACTGAATTTGCTTTGGTAAATGGTACACCGGGTGGTACAACACCTGTATACGGTTATAAATTGCAAGCTAACTTTGGTTCAATATTTAGCCCTGATAACAAGTTTAACAGCGAGGCTGTTTTTGAGATCACACATACTGCAAGCCAGGCTTATACCTGGAATAACTGGGATACATTTAAAGGTAATGTGTATGTACAAATGGTAGGCCCGAGAGATTACGCAGGCCCTGTATATGCAGGTGGCTGGGGCTTTAATCCGGTAACTCCTGAATTGCTTGCTGCTTTTACAGCTGGCGGTGTTCAAGACCCAAGGTACGGTTACACCATACTAGATATGGACAGCCTTGCAAAAGCTCAAAGCACAACTTATACTCCAAGTTATCAGAATACTGGTTACTTCTTACTTAAATATGCGCCATTAACCAAGTATAAAGCAACACAAGGACAAGTAGAGTTAAACTATCCAAATGATTACATCGAGATCCGTTTGGCCGATACATACCTGATGGAAGCTGAAGCATTGGTACAATCAGGAGCTAATGTTGCACGTGCACAAGCATTGCTTGATGCTGTAAGGGCAAGGGTTGGTTTGCCATCAGTAGCTGTTAGCATGACTACTATCAAAGCTGAACGCCGTTTAGAACTTGCAACAGAAGGCCATCGTTGGTTTGACCTTGTAAGATGGGGTGATGCTCCAACTGCACTTGCATTTAAAGGCTTTAAAGCAGGTAAGAACGAGATTTTACCTATTCCGCTTACTGATCTTAGCAATACTAAACTGGTTCAAAACCCAGGTTATACTAACTAATGATAAAATAACACAATTACAAAACTGCCGGGGCATTTTATTACCCGGCAGTTTTTATGAAAATCAAGTCTATACTATATGAAATTTAACATCAGTGTATTAATAGGGGTAGGGGCATTAATCGGAATTGGGATATTGTCATCATGCGGAGGGAAAAGTGGGGATGCTAAACCTTATGTTTATACACCACCCAGCGCTCCGATAGATAGTAACTGGAGCTTTGATGCAACTCCGGACTGGGCTGATGATTTTTCTTATACAGGAACACCCGACCCAACAAAATGGACATATGATCTGGGCGGCGGTGGCTGGGGAAACAGCGAGCTTGAATATTATACTGATTCATTAAGCAATGTTAGCGTAGCTAACAAGACATTAACTATAACTGCAAAAAAACAAAGTTTAGGCGGCGAAAATTATACTTCATCAAGGATAATTTCAAAAGGTTCTTTAACCTATGGCCGTATCGAGGTGATGGCAATGTTACCTGCAGGAAGAGGTACATGGCCTGCTATATGGATGTTGCCCGATAATTATGTTTACGGTGCATGGCCAGCTTCAGGAGAAGTAGATATTATGGAAATGGTGGGCTTTGATCCTAATAATGTGCACTTTAGTGTTCATAATACAACTTATTACGGTGGAAATGCTAAAACAAGCACTTTTAATATTCCAACCGCTTCAACAGCTTTTCATAAATATCGGGAAGACTGGACACCTTATGCTGTGAGAGGTTATTATGATGATAATCTTGTATTTACTTATGTTAACGATGGCAAAGGCCCTACAACCTGGCCTTATGACCAAAAATTTCACTTATTAATGAATATTGCTATAGGCGGTACATGGGGTGGAACGGATGGTGTTGATGATACTATATTCCCGGTGAATATGCAGATTCAATACGTTCATTTTTTTAATATGATCCATAAATAAAACATCTCCCTAACGTAATACGCACCCGAAGAATAATACTTATGAAAATACGAAATTCTATATATACAATAATACTTGTAAGCTTAACATTTATAATTTTCGGCTGTAGTAAAAAAACGGTTTCGGGTGGCGGCGGTAGTAGCGGCTCTGGCGGCACTATACCTCCAGTAACAACTGTTAAAACAGATGTTACCATGTGGTTAACCAATGCCGATCAATCTGAACTGCTTAATAAACAAAATATCAGCTTATTGTTTAGCAGTACAACTAATACAAATACAACAATTAATGTTGATACCACTACCACCTATCAAACAATAGATGGCTTTGGTTTTGCACTTACCGGTGGCAGTGCCCAGGTAATAAACGGCCTTACGCCGGCATTAAATGCTTCATTAATAAAAGAACTTTTTGATACAGATAGCACAGGCATCGGTATTAGCTATATCCGCCTTACCTTAGGTGCTTCGGATATGAGCGCGGCTCCGTTTACTTATGACGACGTTGCAAACGGATCAACAGACGTGAATCTTCAGCAGTTTACTATCAGCCAGGAGATGACAGACCTGATCCCAACATTAAAAAAGATCATTGCTATCAATCCTAATATAAAAATTTTGGCATGCCCATGGAGTGCACCTGCATGGATGAAAACCAATAACAATCTTTCAGGCGGAAGCTTATTGCCACAGTATTATAGCGTTTATGCCAACTATTTTGTGAAATATATACAGGCAATGGCAGCTCAGGGTGTAACTATCGACGCGGTTACGCCTCAAAATGAACCTTTGAATCCTTCAAATAATCCAGCAATGGTGGAGCAGGATACAGCCGAAGCTCAATTTATCGGCAGTTACCTGGGGCCAGCCTTCCAAACAGCAGGTATAAAAACAAAAATTATTTGTTATGATCATAATTGCGACCGCCCGGATTATCCTATTTATGTATTAAATAACAGTACGGCTAATCCTTATGTTGATGGTTCTGCCTTTCACTTGTATTTAGGCGATATATCGGCTATGTCAAGTGTTCATACTGCTTTTCCGAACAAAAACCTTTATTTTACTGAACAGGCTACTTTCGGAACAGGAACATTTAGCGGAGATTTAAACTGGCATGTTACCAATTTAATAGTAGGTGCAACGCGAAACTGGAGCAGAAACGTAATAGAATGGAACCTTGCTTCTGATCCAAATTACGGGCCCCATACCAATGGCGGATGCACTACCTGCCAGGGAGCTGTAACCATTAGCGGAAGCACAGGAATATCACGAAATGTTTCTTATTATATAATAGCGCACGCTTCTAAATTTGTGAAACCAGGTGCCGTAAGGATCGCATCCGATGCATCAACTACTTTACCAAATGTGGCTTTTAAAAATACCGATGGAACAAAAGTTCTTATTGTATTAAACAGCACATCAACTACACAAATATTTAATATTAAATTTAATTCAAAAATAGTAACCAGCACATTAGGTGCCGGTGCTGTAGCAACCTACATTTGGTAATATAAAACACAAACTTTAAATGAATACTAAATTACGATCTCTTTTATTTCTCTGTTTAATTGGTGCTTCTACTGGGTTTTCAGTTAAAGCTCAATCTCATTATACCGATGCCCAGATCGCTGCTAAAAGCGACAGCTTGATAAAGTTAATGACACTTCAGGAAAAAGTTAACATGATACATGGCAGCTCATCTTTTACCTCAGGTGGAGTACCGCGTTTAGGTATACCGGAGTTAACAACTTCTGATGGGCCGCATGGTGTTAGGTTTGAACATGGCCGGGGGTGGTCTGCAGTGAAAAATGTGCTGGATTCAGGAACATATTTGCCAACAGGTGTTTGTCTTGCCGCTACGTGGAACCCGGCCTTAGGATATGCATTTGGCTCGGTATTGGGTAGTGAAGCTAATGCAAGGGGTAAGGATGTAATATTAGGCCCGGGTATTAATATCATGAGATCACCCTTGAATGGCCGCAACTTTGAGTATCAAAGCGAAGATCCTTACCTGATATCAAAAATGGTTGTTGGTTATATAAAAGGGGTTCAGGATCAGGATGTATCAGCATGCGTAAAGCATTTCGTGGGTAATAACCAGGAAACTAACCGTAACTCAATTGATGTACATATGAGCGAACGTGCATTGCGCGAGATATACCTGCCAGGTTTTAAAGCTGCAATCCAAGAAGGCGGCGTTTATACATTAATGGGTTCATATAACAAATTCAGAGGCCAATGGGCTACTCAAAATAATTACCTGATCAATCAGATATTAAAAAAAGAATGGGGTTTTAAAGGCGCAGTAATAAGCGACTGGGGCGCTGTACACAGTACTACGCAGGCTTTATGGAATGGCACCGATATTGAAATGGGTACAGACCTTGGTATGATGCCAAAACCGGACTATGGTAAGTTCTTTTTAGGCGATACAGTTGTGAATCTGGTTAAAACAGGTAAAATACCTGAATATCTTATTAATGAAAAAGTACGCCGCATTTTATATGTAATGTACAAAACCAATATGATTGGCGGTGGTATACGTAAAAAAGGCGAATACGATACAAAAGAACATGAACAGACTGCGCTAAAAATTGCCGAAGAAGGTATAGTCCTGCTTAAAAATGAGGATAAGATCTTGCCTTTAAAAAAAGATGTTAAAACCATTGCTGTAATTGGATATAATGCTGATAGAAAGCAGTCAATGGGTGGTGGCAGTTCGCAGGTAAAGGCATTTTATGAAGTAACACCATTAGAGGGATTGAAAAATGTTGCCGGCAACAAGGTAAAGATCACCTATACCAAAGGATATAACATTGCAAGAGGAACAGGCCCTGATGCCGACATGATAAAAAATGCGGTGGAGGCTGCATCAAAGGCTGATGTTGCAATTATTGTGGGCGGCTGGACACACGGCTATGATTACAATGTATGGTCTGATAATGCTTATGACACAGAAGGTTTTGACAAGCCTGATATGCAAATGCCTTTTGGCCAGAATGAATTAATTAAAGCTGTTTTAGCTGCTAATCCCAATACGGTAGTAGTATTAATGGGTGGCGGCCCAATAGATGTTACACAATGGGTTGGTGATGCAAAGGGCATAATACAGGCATGGTATCCGGGCATGGAAGGCGGCAATGCACTGGCTAAAATTATATTTGGCCAGGTAAATCCTTCAGGTAAGCTGCCGGTAACTTTCCCTAAAAAATTAGAAGATTCTCCTGCTATTAAATTGGGTGAATATCCTGGTGACGGTGTAACTGTTAACTACTTTGATGATATTTATGTGGGATATCGTTATTTCGATACCTATAAAGTTGACCCTCAGTTTGCTTTTGGCCATGGCCTATCTTATACCACCTTTAAATATAGCGATCTGCATATTCAAACAGGCGATAAAACTGCAACCGTTACTTTCAGCATAAAAAACACAGGAACAATGGACGGTGCCGAGGTAGCACAGCTATATGTTAAGCAGGAAAAATTGAATCTGCCGAGGCCCGAAAAAGAACTGAAGGGCTTTGAAAAAGTATTTCTAAAAGCGGGTGAGGAAAAGACCGTTACACTTACTTTAAACGCAGATGCTTTTAAATATTTTAATGATATAAAAAACGAATGGGAAATGGACCCGGGAGTGTTTGATTTTATAGTGGGAAGCTCATCCCGTGATATAAGATTAACAGGGACAGGAACATTATAACAGACTCAAATACAGATATAGAATACAACCAAATCAGATATACGTTAGGAATGAAAAAAACTTTATCATTAATATTATTTACTGCATGCCCCTTTTTATTAATAGCACAGGGTACCACCTACAAAAAAGAGGTAAAACCTTTTGCTGTTAGCAGTAAAACAGTAACGGTAATTACAACCGCACAAAATACAGACTATCGCCTAACGCAAACAGGTACATTAACGTTTCAAAAACATGAACAGCCTGTTGAGAAAGAAGCTTGCATTTTTGTTGATCCTTCAAAAACGTTTCAATCCGTTTTGGGTATAGGCGGCGCTTTGACAGATGCATCGGCAGAAACTTTTTACAAGCTACCGGTACAAAAGCAGCAGGAAATATTAAATGCTTATTACAATACCAAAACAGGTATAGGCTATACACTGGCACGTACACATATACAAAGCTGCGACTTTTCAAGCGATACTTACAGCTATGTTGCCGATAATGATGTTTCCCTAAAAACCTTCAATATTGATCATGACAGGAAATATCGTATCCCGTTCATAAAATCGGCAATTGCAGCAGCAGGCGGTAAACTAACGCTTTTTGCAACTCCGTGGAGCCCGCCGGCATGGATGAAAACTAATGACGACATGCTGCATGGCGGTAAATTGAAACCTGAATTTGACCAGGCATGGGCCAATTTTTATATTAAGTTTATCAAAGCTTATGAAAAAGAGGGTATCCCTATCTGGGGGCTTTCGGTGCAAAATGAGCCAATGGCTAATCAGAAGTGGGAATCATGTATTTATACTGCTGAAGACGAGCGCGATTTTATAAAAAATTACCTGGGCCCAACATTGCATAACAATGGAATGGCCGATAAAAAATTATTTATTTGGGATCATAACCGCGACCTTATTTACCAAAGGGCAAGTACTGTGTTCGAAGACCCTGAAGCTGCTAAATATGTTTGGGGTACTGGTTTCCACTGGTATGTTAGAGATGTATTTGATAACGTGAAACTTGTTAATGAAGCATTCCCAACCAAAAACCTGTTATTTACTGAAGGCTGCAGCGATACTTTTGACCTAAGCAAGATAAACGATTGGAAATGGGGCGAGATCTACGGAAAATCAATGGTTAATGATTTTAACAACGGTGTTGTTGGCTGGACGGACTGGAATATTTTACTTGATGATCAGGGCGGGCCAAACCACGTAGGTAACTTTTGCTTTGCACCAATACACGCCAACGTAAAAACCGGCGATCTTACTTACATGAACTCCTACTATTATATAGGCCATTTTTCAAAATTTATCAGGCCCGGCGCTAAAAGAATTATAAGTTCATCAAACAGAGATCAATTATTAACTACAGCTTTTATGAATAAAGATAACAAGCTTGTTGTAATTGTATTAAATTTGACTGACGAGAAGATGCCTTATAGCTTATGGATAAAAGGCATGGCGGCAAATACAACCAGTTTGCCACATTCAATTACAACGCTTATTGTTCAATAACATAGTATTATAAATATACATGCCCTTAAAAAGGGCATGTATATTATTGTGTTATAGATGCCAATTATAAACTACTAATGAAAAGTAAAAGAAATTTATTTTTAATACTGGTTTTTTTAGTTCCGCTTGTCTTTATTTTTTCGCAATGCCTTACGTCCAGCAGCGAAAAAGCAGACCCGCGTGATCCTACTTATGCCGGTTCTGCAAAATGTATGCAGTGCCATAAAGATATTTATGATAATTACTTGCATACGGCTCACTTTTCAAGTACTCGCCTTGCATCTGCTCACTCAATAGGCGGCAGTTTTCATAAAGGCAACAATGAGTATGTTTATAATAAAGACCTGAAAGTTATTATGGAGCAACGCAAAGATGGTCTTTATCAGGTTGCGTATTTTAAAGGCAAAGAGATCAGGGCCGAGCGTTTTGATATTGTTTTTGGCAGTGTAAAAGCCGAAAGCTATTTGTACTGGCATGGTAATGAACTTTTTCAGTTACCGATCTCATACTTTAAACAATTGAACGGCTGGACAGGTAGCCCCGGTTTTGATACCCTCAATGTTGATTATACCCGTATGATTGGCACCCGTTGCTTTGAATGCCACAGTTCATACATCAAGCCGTTGCCAAATCCATCACAAAGCCTTATCACTCGTACGATAGACTACGATAAAAATTCATTGATATTAGGTATCGACTGCGAACGTTGTCACGGCCCGGGCACTAATCACGTTAATTATCATTTGGCTTATCCTGATGAGAAAAAGGCAAAATACATGACTACTTATGCTTCGCTTACAAGAGCGCAAAAGATTGATATGTGCGCCGCATGCCACTCGGGTAACAAAAGCCGGATAATAAAAAATATGTTTACGTTTAAACCGGGTGATAACCTTGCAGATTTTAAAGAAGCTGAATATTATCCCGGGAAAGTTGATTCACTGAAACTTGATGTGCATGGCAATCAAACCCAATTGCTGGAAAGCAGCCGATGTTTTATTATGAGTAAAATGGATTGCGCTACCTGCCATGACGTACATCAGAATCAGGAGAAAAATCTGGCCATGTTTTCACAAAAATGTATGACCTGCCATACCACGGCTAATCATAACTTTTGCAAAATGGCACCTGCAATAGGTGGTATTATAAAAAGTAATTGTATAGATTGCCACATGCCGGCCCGACCATCAAATGTTATTGCAGTACACACATCAGGTAAAGGCGAAGCAAACCCTTATATGGTTCGTACGCATCATATTGCGATATACAATGATGCATCGCAGCAAGTATTAAACTATCTGAAAAAATATAATAAGTTACAGGCAAAGTAAAGCAATCAGCTATGCTAATTGTTTAACACTTTAAGTATACATAACCATGAAAAAGTATTTATTCACTATTATAGTCGCAATGCTGGCTATATTTCCGGTTGCATTAAATGCACAATCATCATTTATATCAGTACAAGGCAAGGAAATCATTGGGGCTGATAATAAACCATTTTTAATAAAAGGCACAAACCTGGGCAACTGGCTTATACCCGAAGGTTATATGTTTAAGTTTACCGGTATCAATTCACCGAAACTGATCAATCAGGCTTTTATGGAGATGATAGGCCCTGATGAAACTAAGGCATTCTGGGGAAAATATCTGGATAACTATATAACCCGTGCCGATATACATTATTTGAAAAGTACGGGTATGAATACCATCCGCGTGCCATTCAGTTACCGTATGTTTACTTATGAAGATTATTTAGGCGAAAATAACCCTGATCGCGGGTTTGAATTGCTTGACAGGCTGATAGGCTGGTGCAAAGCAGAAGGTATATATGTTATTTTAGATATGCACAGCGCTCCCGGTGGACAAACCGGCGATAATATTGATGATGGCTACGGTTATCCTTTTCTGTTTCAGAATGAAGGCAGCAGGGCTTTAACCATAAAAATATGGACAAGAATAGCCGATCATTACAAAAATGAAACCACAGTAATGGGTTATGACCTTTTAAATGAACCTATAGCGCATTATTTTAATAAAACAGAATTAAACCCTTATCTCGAGCCCTTTTATAAAGAACTAACTAAATCTATACGCACAGTTGATAAAAATCACATCGTTATTTTAGGCGGCGCACAATGGGATAGTAATATGCACATGTTTGGGCCTCCGTTTGATTCAAAGGTTGTTTATACCTTTCATAAATACTGGACAAAGACCACCACAAAAGATGTAGTACAGGAGTATATTGATTACCGTGATAAATATAACGTACCTATATACTGTGGTGAAACCGGCGAGAATAAGGATGAATGGGTGGACAGTTTTCGTAAAATGCTGGAAGATAACAATATTGGATGGACTTACTGGCCATACAAAAAAATGGATAATGTAAGTGGTATAGTTACTTTTAAAAGGCCAATGGGCTACGATACCATTATAAACTACACTGAAAAAACACGTATCAGTTTTGAAGATATCCGCAAAGCGGCACCCACAAACCGCGAACAAGTTAAACAAGTCCTATACCAAATGCTGGAGAATTGCAAGTTTGAAAATTGCACACCCAATACAGGTTATATAGAGGCTTTGGGATTGAATGCCGGGAAATAATAGCAATATTATTTTTGATACAAGCGATTTAAAAACTATTATTGTATAAAAGCAATAAACCAATTAGTTTTTCTGTAGATACTTGTGCGGTACGGCCAAAGTATACCCTGATTTTATAGTATGATTAAATATTTACTTAGACTACTGTTTAGTGTTATTGTTTTGTCGTTAGCTTCTTTTGAGGCAGATGCTCAAAAGGCGGTTACACTTAGAGATGCCATTAAGCAGCATCCATTCTCGTTCAGTGAGATCGTGCATTATGAAGATACCAATGGTAAATTAACATTTGACCAGATCCGTAGCCCGGTAATTGCATCCAAATTTCTTATCAGCGGGTTATACCCCACAACTCACGATCAGCATACAACTTATTGGTTTAGGATAACTATAAATCATGATAAACCAACGCAAAATAACTGGCTACTTGAGTTTTATGATCAAACTATTGACGATATAACTGTTTATTCCCCGAACTCAAATAATAAATTTACGATATCAAGGTTCGGCAGTAGCCATCCTTTTACTAATCGACTGTACCAGCATAAAAACTTCAGCGTAAACATCGATAATAATCTGTACGGGGTGAATACTTATTATATCCGTATACAGTCGCATCAACCATCAAATGTTATCGTAGTATTAAAGTCCGTTAATTGGTTTATTCATTACGCCCTTGATGAGTATTTCTTTTTTGGGGTTTTTTATGGCATGCTGCTGGTCTTCGGCTTGTATAATTTGATGATGTTTTTTGCCATCAGGCAAACACAGTACTTGTATTACATTGCATACAACCTTAGCATAGGGCTTTATGAAATGTGTACCGATGGTATTGCATACCAATATTTGTGGCCAAATTCGCCCGTGTGGAATCAATATGCTTATGGTGTGGCTTTATTTTTCGCCAGTATTTTTGGTGTGTTGTTTACCCGGAGCTTATTATACGTAAAAGCTAAGGCACCAAGACTCAACCGGTTGATATGGGTAGTTATCGGCTTGCGAACAGTGTTCTTTATTTTGTGCTTGACGGTCAATAATTCATGGTTTAATTATCGTGTGATAGAATTTATTCCGTTATTGTTAGCTTGTTATACAGGTTATTATGTGCTGAATAAAGGCTACTGGCCTGCCCGTTTTTTTGTGGTTGGCTATAGTTTCCTTTTCCTGGGATTTATTATAAAGGTTTTGGAAGCGCAGGCGTGGTTGGGTTTTGGCCCGTTAACTCATTATAGCCTCAGTTTTTGTTTTATTATGGAGATGCTTTTCATCTCATTTGCCATAGCTGAAAAGGTGCGTATTCTAAAGAAGAAAAAGGATTATGTCCAGCGCCGCATCATCAGACAAATGAAGCAAAACGAAGAGCTAAAAGATAACCTGAACAGGAACCTGGAAGAACAGGTGCGTGAACGTACTAAAGAGCTTGTTGAAAAATCGCAGGTTATTGAGGAACAGAATGACGAACTGAAATCGGTTAATATATTGCTTAAAGAGCAGGCCGAAGAAATATCGCGTATCAACGTTTTACTGGAGAATGATAATATTACGCTGCATACCAATATTGAAAAGGTTACACATGATAGGGTAATGTCGGCAGCAGTTGATTTTGAGGAATTCAGCAGAATATATCCCGATAGGGAAACATGCTTCAAATTCCTGTCAGACCTTAAATGGGAAAAAGGCTATACCTGCCGTAAGTGTGCCAATACGCATTACAGCAGTGGGCACTTACCATATAGTCGCCGTTGCTCAAAATGTGGTTATGAGGAATCGGTGATAGCATATACCATCCTACAAAATACACGTATCCCTATTAACAAGGCATTTTACATGATATTTTTGATGTATTCAACAAAAGGGAAAATATCATCACATAAATTATCAGAAATTGTCGCCATACGCCAGAGCACCTGTTGGGCTTACAGCACCCGTATAAAAAAGATAATGGACGACAAGAAAAAGCAACTCAGCAATGCAGGCAGCAAAGGCTGGAGCATGCTGGTGATTGATGATGGAGATTATTAATATAGTGAATTGAGAGTCAAGAGTAGAGAATCAAGAATCGCAGGTTGTTTGTCTTGATTCTTACTCGCTACTCTTGATTGTCACACCTCTCTTAATCCGAACTATCATCCGTAGTTGCCTTTAGTTCATCTTCTTTTTTTCCTTTGCCCATATGTATTTTAGGTTTATCCTGTGTGCCTGTAATGGTCATCGGTATACCAATTATACCCAACGGCGGCAGCCCCAGCCTAAATTTTATATTCATTTGTTTATTAAAGCTTACCTGCCCTTCAAACCGGGCTCTAAAGCCCGCCATACGCAGTTTTGTTCGTTCAATAGTGATAATGTTATTGGCAATGGTAGTTTTAATATTTACTTGTGATACATCTGAGTTATTATTGATGCTGTCCTTACCTGTTGACTTACCAATAGCATTAAATAACTTAAATCCTTTTACCTGTACTTGTTTTGCCGATAACGTGCCACCACCTTTTAATGAAGGGTACACTGGCTGCATATTGCTGTTGAGCTTGCCGCTCAGCTGGTAATCTATTGAAACAAGGCCTTGTGTATAGGCAGCTGTGGTTACCATATCATGAAATAGTTTGATGTTATTATAAGCCTTTTTAATATCAAAATCTTTGGCAGTAATATGATAGTTAAAGAACGCTGTTTTAGTGCCGGTGTTGGTATATGCGGCATCCATAATTACTGGTGTGCCTATTAAAGTAAACCCGGTGCTTTTTAAGTTGATGCTACCATTATTAATGATCATTTGGCCTTTGGCATCGGTAATTGTTAATCCGTTATATTTTACCTTTTTAACACCGGCGGTAAAGTTCAAATTAAGATTACGAGGAACCATAATTACACCCGATGGAGTACCACTTGGTTTTGGTACAGATGGAGTACCTGCAAAAACCATAAAATCATCAGCATTGATAAAGTTACTCGTCAGGTTAAAGTCACCATTCAAGGTTGAGCCTGGCTTAATGGCGTAATTTATCACATTTGATAACGCTCCATTTAATACAATTGTCGAATTGCCATATTTTGCGGTAAAAGCATCAAAGTGCATCTTATCCTGGTTAAAACTAAAAATGCCATTGGTTATCAAAAATGGTTTAGGGAACAGTTCGGAGGTAAGCGAGATGTTTTTAACCTTCAATGTTCCCGAATTCATTAACTGATCGTAGCGGCCGGCTTGCGCATCGCTTTGCTTTCCTTTAAGTGATACATTAGCAGCTATTTTACCATTTACATTATAGCCTTTTATGGCAAATACCTTGTAAATTCTGCCAATGTTTATAGTCCCCTGAGAGTTGACATTATATTCAACATCTGCAAAGTTTTTCAAACTGGCTTTAATAGAAAAAGGCTCCCCCTCAAATTCGAATGATATTGGCTTAATAAAAATGTTCATCCCGCTTAATGAGCCGGTACGGTTAATAATGCTGGTACTAACCTGTATGTTTTCAATAGGGTGAGGGTAATATTTCGTTTTTATATAACCATTTCGCAAGTTGATATTCGCGACCGTTAAAGGAAACTTCTTTTCAGCAGGCAGGTAATTACCTCTTATCTTCATATCAGCATCAAGGTCGCCTTTAATATCAGTGCTGTCAATAGGGTAAAACTGTTTAATGTCCGCTAAATGAAATTTAGTTTGCAAGGCAGCATCAATCGGGAAATTGGCTGTATTGCCGAGTTTAAAATATCCCTTTATATAATTATTTAAGGCAATTGCATAAATATTATCAACACGAAGACTAATATGTTTATAATTATGATCGGGGCAATCGGCCTGTAGGCTAAAACTCACGTTTTTTATTGCTTCAGGTAATGAAGCATATTTAAAATATCCGTTTTTAAATGATGATCTCACCATGAATTTGGGTATGCTGGTAATAACTGTATCTGTTTTTTTTCTGATGGTTCCTGTACGTATGATTTTAGTAGTGTATTTGCCTTCGGCTAGTAAATGGAGAACATATCTCCCTTTTATATCAAAGGATTTTATTCCAAATGCCTTGTTCCATTTTCCAAGATCGATCTCTGTATTTACTTTGGCATAAATGTAGGGTTGTTTTAATCCTTTAATTCTTAATACCGAGCTAAAGGAGTCTTTATCAATATTAAAGTAAATGGAATCCACATTAACATACAAGCTATCCGGATTTAAGCCCGGAAGCTTTGTTCCCATATTGAGGTAAAGATTACGTACAGGTGAAGGCGATTTCTGATTGGCAACATAACCATTTCTCACCCTCAGATTCATACTGAAATCAGGCTTGATATTGTCTTTTGCAATATATTTTCCGGTTAAGGCAATTTGAATATTACCGATACCTTTTACTTCGGTTTTATCAAGCATTTTTAAATAGGATGCTGGCAGTGCAGTGAAAATATCATTCAACTCAGATTCATGCGAATTGATCTTAAAATCCATATCATATCCGTCTTTTATAAATGCAAAGCGGCCTTTGAATTGCACGGGCAACTGGTTTATCTTTAAATCATTTTTCTGGAATATAAAAGCCAGTGATTTAGTGTTGATGTTTGTTATAAGATCAGCATTTACTTTTTTTGAAAGTACATACGGCTGGTTCCCATAATAAAAATCGACTGACCCAATTTCAGTGTGTGAATGCAGGTTAAAAACATCTTTACTTAGGTCACCACTGCCTGAATAATTGAAATCCCTCGCATTGATTTTAGTAGGTACAGACAGGTCGTTGTATATCAAATGGCTTCTTTCAATCAGTATCTGGTCTATACCTAACGACGCACTGCTGGTATCAGTTGCAGCGCCGGTGTTTTGTGGCGATGGTTTATAAATATTATAGTTTGCCCTGCCCGAGCTATCAACCTGGATGTTGATCAGCGCATCATCAAGGTAAATTTTATTGATGTTGATCTTGCTTTTAAATACCGATGAGAGATCTATTCCTAATGATATTTCTTTGGCTGTCTTTCTCAAATGGTGCACTGCCTTTTAAGTTGACATTATACAGCGTAAGCGTTAATGATGGAAATTTTTTGAAAAAAGATAATCCTGTTGAAGAAAAGGCAATGTTACCGTTGATATTGCCATTTATCCAGCTTTTTATTTTTTTGGTAAGCGTTTGTGGGAAAAGGTAAGGCAATAAAAACATGAGTACTATTATACAGCCCAGCGCTATGCCGCTAATTTTCAGGATCTTTAATAAGATCCTTTTGATAGGTAACTTCATAAATTGTGGTAAAGGATATTAAAATAAATAGTTTAATAAACAAGCTGACAAGCTATTGTAACAAAGTTAAGATAAACTGGTTTTAGTTATCATAAAGGGGTTAAAACCTTTTCCCTTAATATATAGTTATATCTATATGGTTTATATCTATCTTGTCAAGAAACTTTACTTCAATTTCTCCGCTCTATTATAATGCCGAAATCAAAAAATGTAGATTCATCCGATTCGCAATTTCCTATAGTTGGTATTGGTGCCTCAGCGGGGGGGTTAGATGCCGTTCGGTCTTTTTTAAAGGCACTTCCAGCAAAATCAGGTATGGCTTTTGTTTTTATTCAACATCTAAGCCCTGATCATGTTAGTATTTTACCCGAAATTCTTCAAAAAGTAGCGCCTTTCCCGGTTCATCAAATTACAGACAATATTCACCTCGATCCTGATAATTTATATATTATCCCCCAAAATAAAATAGTCATAGCTACTGATGGTATTCTTAAGCTCGCTCCTTTAGATAAAAACAATAAAAAGGGTAATACTATTGATCTTTTCTTTTCTTCATTGGGGCTGGTACATCAAAGTTATGCGGTAGGTGTGGTGCTATCAGGCGCATTAAGTGACGGAACAATTGGGCTGCAGGTAATTAAATCATACGGTGGGTTAACATTTGCCCAGGACGAAGGTTCAGCCGCTTTTGATAGTATGCCCAAAAGTGCAATTAATGCAGGAGCGGTAGATTTTGTTTTATCGCCTGATAAAATAGCTGAGCGCCTGGTTGCGATTAATCACACCTTCCATACAGATTATTCGAAAGCTGAAATAGAAGACAGTGTTGCGCAACAGGATGAGGAGATATTTAAACAGATACTCACTGTTTTACGTGTGCGCCGTGGTGTTGACTTTACCTATTATAAACAAAGTACATTAAAGAGGCGCATCATTCGTCGGATGGCGCTTAGTAAGGTAGAAAAACCAGGTGATTATATGGGCTTTTTACGTGAAAGCAAGAATGAGCAAGATGCCTTGTATAATGACATGCTAATTTCGGTCACTACTTTTTTTCGTGATACGCAAAGCTTTGATGTTTTATGTACAACGTTGCTGCCGGCATTGGTGAGCAAAAAAACAATCAATGAGCCACTCAGAATTTGGGTGGCCGGATGCGCAACAGGAGAAGAAGCCTATTCGATAGCTATATGCCTTCAGGAACTGCTTGGCGATAAGGCTACTGCTATGAAGATACAGGTATTTGCTACTGATATTTCAGAAACTGCTATTGCCAAAGCACGTACAGGTATCTATCGGCCTGCAGAGCTGGCAAATGTTTCTGCATCAAGGTTACAGCAATTTTTTACTAAACAGGAAGGTAATTATCAGGTAAGCAAAAGCATACGTGATATGTGCGTGTTTGCCCAGCATAATTTACTTAAAGACCCGCCTTTTTCAAAGATAGACCTGGTAAGCTGCCGTAATGTGATGATATACCTTGAACCTGTTTTGCAAAAACGGGCCTTAACTACATTTCATTATTCTTTGAATGAAGAAGGATACCTTATGCTGGGTAAATCTGAAACCATCGGCAACAGTACAGACCTGTTTGCCAGCTATAATAGTTTAGAAAGGATATATCGCCGAAAAGGGCCTTTAGGCCGGTTTATGAATGTTGCTTCAAATGGCAGGGAGCTATCATTCAGAGAAATTGATAAGAACGTACAGAAGGAAAGTGCCAATAAAGATGTTTTTAAAATTGCTGATGAGGCAATGCTGGCCAATTTTATGCCCCCGGGTGTATTGGTAAATGAAAAATTTGATATTGTTCAGTTCAGGGGGTCTACAGAAACATGGTTGGTGCCACCAATGGGCAAACCAAGTTTTAATGTAATAAAAATGGCACGCGAAGGCCTTGCATTTGAGTTGCGTAATATTTTACATCTGGCTAAAAAAACAGATCAGACTGTTCGTAAATTTTCTGTTTTTTTTAAGATCAATGGCCTGCAGCACTATGTTAATATACAGGCGGCACCATTAAGAGATACTCATGAGCCATATTATTTGATTGTTTTTCAAAGTGCTTCATCAACAGGGAGTAATTACGCGCCTGCTGATGTGATGTATCCGCCAGATAACGTGATATATAATGAAAGCGAATTGCGTATTGAACAGTTAGAAAAGGAATTGACACAGGCGCGTACAGATATGCGCACTATTACCGAAGAACAGGAAACCGCTAATGAGGAATTGCAAAGCGCTAATGAGGAATTGTTATCTGGTAGTGAAGAAATGCAGAGTTTGAATGAAGAACTGGAAACTTCTAAGGAAGAACTGCAAAGCACAAACGAAGAGATAATGATTGTTAATAAGGAGTTATTAAGCAGGAATGATCAGCTCAATAATGCTCGTTTATATACTGAAGGAATTGTTAATACAATTCGCGATTCTTTACTAATTCTTGATAGTGACCTTCGTATAAAACGTGCTACTGGTGGGTTTTATACGAAGTTTGAAACTACTGAAAAGGAAACTGAAGGCGTATTTATATATGATCTGGGTGATCGCCAATGGGATATTCCTAAGCTGCGCGAGTTATTGGAGAAAGTTCTTCCTGAAAATAAAAAATCAGATGATTTTGAAGTTACCCATGTATTTCCGCATATCGGCAAAAAAATCATGTGCCTTAATGCAAAGCAAATTGATAATGTAAATGGAGAACAGCTCATATTGCTATCAATAGAAGATATAACGGATAAGCGTAAGGTAGAGGAAGGGCTTGCAGAGGCAGAGCGTTTACTAATTGAAAGCAAGGAAAGGTTAAAGGCGGCAGTTGATTCAGCAGGTTTGGGTACCTGGGATTATAACCCGCAAACCAAGGAATTTATTTGTGATAAGCGTTGCAGAGAGATATTTGGCCTGTCAATCTCAAGTAATACGAGTCTGTATTCTTTTATAAAAATGACCCATAAGGACGATCGTGCATATATGGAAAGCCAGATAAATGAGACCTTAAATCACAAAAATGCAGGGGGGTTTGACGTTGAATATAGAACAATACCTATTGACAGTAAAATTAAGTGGTTAAAGGCTAAAGGCAGGGCTTATTTTAACGAAAAAGGAATAGCGATCCGTTTTATTGGTACTATACTGGATATCACATTTCAAAAATTGATTGATGAGGCCACACGCGAACTATTAAATAAAAAAGATGAATTTATAAGCATTGCCAGTCATGAATTAAAAACACCCATAACCAGTCTTAAGGCATCCCTGCAGATTATGGAGAGAGCTTCCCTTAAAGGAGAAAGTATTAAAACTGTGGATGCCTTTATACAAAAAGCCATAAGGCAGGTTGATAAACTTACCGAACTGATAAAAGATTTGTTGGATGTTACTAAAATACACTCGGGTAAGCTAATACTCAGAAAAACCAATTTTGTACTTGATGAGCTGATAGTTGAGTGTGTTGAAGAATTACAAAGTAGTTCGAAAAAACATCAGCTTATAATTGAAGGAGCAACCGCTATTGAAATTTATGCTGATAGAAACCGACTGGAGCAGGTAATTATAAACCTGGTAGCTAATGCCATAAAATACTCGCCTAATGCAGATAAAGTGATTATAAGTGTTGAAAAAACAGATGAAGGAATTAAAGTAGCTGTTACTGATTTTGGTATAGGTATTTCCGCTGAGAAAATTCCCCTCATATTCGACCGTTTTTATCGCGTTGATGAAGATTCTCAAAGGTATGCAGGCCTGGGCCTGGGATTATATATATCTTCTGAAATTATACAGCAACACAAAGGAAGTATAAATATTGAAAGCAAAATAGGGAAAGGTTCAACTTTTTGGTTCGTCATACCTGAAAATTGATCAGGATTATTGATGTGTTGCACATGATCGTAATTAACCTATGGATAAATTTCTTTTAATTAAAAGATTATTTATTATAATATAGTTTAATCATTGGTCAAAATAGTTTATTTATATAGTATATTTATAAATAAATACATCGTTAGTGCTAAAAAAAATTATTATTTGTAATAAAAAGAGAAATTTTTATTAAACGTTAAACCGATCACCGTGCCAGAATCCTCGATAAATTTTAATGCAGATGTGGAGGCTATAAACAGCATTCCGATAGTTCCTAATTTATTGGAGGTGATTTGCCGTACAACAGGTATGGGTTTTGGTGCTATTGCCCGTGTTACCGACGAGAAATGGATTACCTGCGGCGTTCGTGACGAAATTTTGTTTGGGCTTGAGCCTGGTGACGAATTAAAGCTGGAAACTACTATTTGCCATGAAATAAGACAGAGTGGTAACTTGGTTGTAATTGATCAGGTTGATGAGGATGATAATTTTCGTAATCATCATACTCCCGCTATGTATGGTTTCCAAAGCTATATCTCTGTACCTATTATCCGTAAAGATGGCACCTTCTTTGGCACGCTTTGCGCCATCGATCCAAAACCAGCCCGGCTTAATAATCCCGAAACGATAGGGATGTTTAGTCTATTTGCAGATTTAATATCGTTTCATTTAAACTCAATTGAACAACTTGCGATTACAGAAGCAAAATTGCAGGAAGAGCGTAAAATAGCGGAGCTTCGTGAACAATTTATTGCCATATTAGGTCACGATCTACGCAATCCGCTGGGTGCAATATTAAATAGCGCTCAACTTTTAATGCGTATGCCGTTGGATGAGCGGTCAATCCGTGTAGCTAATATTATAAAAGACAGTTCATACCGGATGAAGGCTTTGATTGATAATATGCTTGATTTTGCCAGTGCTAGCCTTGGTGGTGGCATTATCCTCCATAAGAACTTCGATGAACCTATGGAGCAAATTCTGCAACAGATTATTACCGAATTAAGCATTATCTGGCCCGAGCGGAACATAAACGTGGAGTTTGATTTAACAGAACCCGTAAATGCAGACGGTAAACGCATTGCCCAGTTATTTTCAAATCTTTTATCAAATGCGCTTACTCATGGCAAAGCAGATGCGCCTGTGCAGGTTGAAATAACAAGCAAAAATGGTGAATTTGTATTAGCGGTAACAAATTTAGGTGATAAAATACCTGCGGCAGCAATGGAACGCCTGTTTCACCCTTTCTCCCGCGGTGGGATTAAACCGGGCCAGCAAGGGCTTGGTTTGGGTCTGTATATTGCTTCTGAAATAGCTAATGCCCACAATGGTGTTCTTGATGTAACATCAACAGCTAAAGCAACCCGCTTCACTTTTACCATGCCTTTATCATAAGGCATAATCAGTTTGTCTTTTAATTAGCATATATGCAATATTCGCAATAAAATGCAACTATTAGTATGGATATAGTAATTTGGCATAGGGGTATTTTGGCTCTTTAATGCTTGTTGGCGCATTTTTATAAATAAATGGCGGTTTTTTTATAAATTTTGGCAGATTTTTTTAAGTCAATTTGTCATATTAACTGCCACTGTCATGTTTTATGACAAATTGTCAATTTTTTCTTTGGGGTTAAAACTGACTGGATTTTACATGTTATATCCACTTTTATAAAACATATGATTTGAAAACAATAATATTTTCAAATCATAACCGATCAGTCTAAAACATAAATGATGATTTATAAATCAAAAGTAGTTATTGCCTGATAAATTCAATTTTATTTGATATCTTTTTTATTTTTTACCTTAAAAAGCAATAATTATTTTTTTTGAAGCATTTTTTCAGCCTTCAAATTCAAAAACTATAATAATTTTCGAAAAAAGGCTAAATTTTTCAGCGAATTATAAATTTTAACAAAATATGTTTTTTGGCTTTTTAGTGGTCTTAAAAAATATTTGAGTGTGGCATATTTTTAGCAATAACCTCTGCGGAAAAATAGGAATTGTTCTTACATCCTAAACCTTAATTACTAAGGTATAACTGCAAGAGTGATTATAGTTTTTCTGACAAAAAAATTAATCATTTAAAAATAAAAATTAAAGCCATGTTAGTAGTATTAGAAGTTGCCATTTTATTAGCTGTTATTATTTTACCTTTAACTCCTGCAAGGAAAAGTGTAAAAAACTAATAATAATATTATTCAGTTAATTATGAAAAGGGGATTGCTTGTAGCTGTCCCTTTTTTGTTATGCTAAAATTTCGACAAAAAAAGAGCGGACATATACATGTACGCTCTTTTTGGTAGTGCTGAATTAATATTATTGAGGTGAATCAGACGGAAGCCCTACTACTTTGTAAGCTTTATGGCCGTTATTGTCGCGTGTTTCCTGGTAATAAACATCATCAGGTGTTACAAACATACGTGTGCCATTTACTGTCACACCCCTTGAATCTGTAGGTAATGATGGAACAATATCACCTACTTGTACATTGGCTCTATTGTTGCTCCCGTTGCCGTTCATAGGTGCCTGGGAGCTACCCTGGTCGTAATTATCTGCGGGTGGTTGTTGGTTACCACCTCCCTGGTCAATTCCTCCCTGGTCATCGGTATTTAGTTCGCCGTCTTTACCAGCAACCTGGTAAGCTAATGAGCCGTCATCTTTAGTAATAGCTACATAATAAACACCATCAACTTCATAATATTGCTGTCCGTTTATTACAATCGACTGTGCGTTTGATGGCAAAGTACTTATTTGAGCGCCCACTGGTGGTTCAACTACAGTATATTGGTTGTTATTATATTGGTAGTAAAAACCATTGCTATAATAGTACTGGTAATCACCGAACCAGAAAGGATAATATCCGAAAGGTAAAAATCCTACGCTAAAACCAATGCGCGGGCCATATATGCTGCCATAAAAGCCGCTGTGATAGTAAAAGCCGCCATACCCAAACCTGCCACCATAGCCGTAACCACGATAAGCACCGCCTCTGTATCCGTAAGCGCCATGGTATCCGCCTCTATATCCGTAATGTGAATATGCTCCTCCGTGGGCTACCACAGCTCCTCTGCCTGCATAGCCGTGGCCTGCATACGCAGCATGCCCGCCTGAATAGCTTCTTGCATTGCCGCTGTAATGAGCACCACCGCCGCTGTAATGAGCGCCACCACCACTGTAGCGCGCACCGCCGCCACCACTATAGTGACCACCGCCACCACCATGGCCGCCGCCACCGCTAAAGTGACCGCCACCACCACCACCGCCTCTGTGCTGTGCACTGGCTGGAACCGCTAAAAACAAACATAATAGTCCGCTTAAGCTAAAAAAAATCAAATTTCTATATACCCTTTTCATAATCTATAAACTAAAACAGCAAAATAGCGCTGTTATTGTAATAGACAACTGAAATTGTAAAAGGTTTAAACAGTGTTTAAGCAATATAAATGTATTATTCTTAAAACAAACCAACATAATACTATAACGTGTGTTATAAATAAAACAAAGCTGACCATAAACCAGCATCTTTTTTGAAACCTATGAATAACATGAGCGAGATAACATTGCATCCATTATTGTTTAAACCGATATATCAATATAGATTATGGGGAGGCAGGCATCTTTCTAATTTACTAAAAGAACCACTACCTGATGGCCCGATAGGAGAAGCCTGGATACTGAGCGACAGGGACGATCATTCAAATGTAGTCACCAATGGACTTTATGAAGGATATACCTTAACGCAACTGTTTGCCCAATATCCTGAAAGCATAATGGGTAAATTGGCCTCAAACTTTGATCGTTTCCCGTTATTGCTCAAGTTTCTGGATGCTAAGGAAGTACTGTCGGTACAGGTGCATCCATCAGATGATCAAAAAGAATATATTCCTAAAGGTGATACCGGCAAAACAGAAGCCTGGGTAGTGCTTGAAACCGGGCCAAAAAGCCTCATTTACGCTGGATTAAAGCTGGGTACCAATGCTGAAATTTTACGTAAGGCACTTAATGAACACAAGGTGGCTGATTACATTCATAGCTTTACACCTAAAGTTGATGATGGTGTGTTTATTCATTCGGGTACGGTACATACGCTGGCCGATGTGGTTGTTTTTGAAGTACAGGAAAATAGCGATACTACCTATCGTTTGTATGACTGGGATCGGATTGATGCAAAAACAGGTAAGCCCCGTGATCTGGATATAGATAAGGCCATTGCCTGTATTGATTTTAACATAACTAATGTAGGCCCTGTGAAGCCTAAGGTTGAAGCAAATACCCCCGTTTTGCGCGAACAGTTATTTAACAACGAGCACTTTATTTTATGGCGAATACGCACAGCAGCATCATTTTCAGTTGGTGCCGAAGATATGCCACGCATATTGGTTTGCATTGATGGGGCAGGTGAGGTGCATTATGATGGCACAGATTATCCTGTAACAAAAGGCGATGTGATGTTGCTGCCGGCAGTTTTGGGCGTACTTAACTGTTCGCCTAAAGGGGAAATTAACTTGATTGAAATCGCCATACCTGAAATTAATAACTAAAATTTTATGGGTTATCCCACGGGGGTAATAGATAACTATATGAAAAAATTAATTGTATTTGATTTGGATGGGACACTTGCGGAAAGCAAAGCATCCCTGGATGCCGAAATGGTAAAATTATTTAGCCGGTTGATTGATACCGTGCATGTTGCCATTATATCAGGCGGCGACTGGCCGCAGTTTGAAAAGCAGGTATTATCGCATTTGCCAAAAGATAAGCATCTGAAGCATCTGTCGATATTACCTACATGCGGTACAAAATTCTATCAATATAAAAAAGGCTGGCAAAAGCTGTATTCTGAGGATTTTACTGCTGATGAAAGAAACAAGATCATGGATGCGCTTAATGAAGCGATAAAGCAATCGGGTACGAAGGTTGCAAAAACCTGGGGCGAGCCGATAGAGGACAGGGGCAGCCAGATCACATATTCAGCCCTGGGCCAGCAAGCCCCGCTTGATGAAAAGAAAACCTGGGACCCCAAATTTGTAAAGCGTAAAAAAATAAAGGTAATACTTGATAAAACACTCCCCGATTTCTCGATACAAATGGGCGGTGCAACCTCGATAGATATTACTAAGCCGGGAATAGATAAGGCCTACGGAATGCGGAAGCTGAAACAGATATTAGATATAAAAATAAGCGAAATGATATTTATAGGCGATGCCTTGTTTAAGGGCGGAAATGATTATCCGGCCAGTACAACCGGTGCTGATTGCATACAGGTGCGCGACCCCGATGAAACAAAACGCGTAATTGAAGCAATAATACTTTGCCTGGGTGGTAAACCTGTTAAGGTTAAAATTAAAGAGGAGAACAAATAATGGCTGATTTTAAAGTGCAGCGCTTAGGCACATTAATGACTGCTGAACCCGGCAATGAAATGGAGGTTGAAGGTGTACTTAATCCTGGTGCTATACGCGGTAAGGACGGGCATTTGTATTTATTCCCCCGAATGGTGGCTAAGGGTAACTATTCACGTATTGGTGTAGCACGTGTAATGTTTAATGAAGCCGGAGACCCCATAGGGGTTGAACGCCTGGGCATTGCATTGGAGCCAGAGGCCGATTACGAAAAAAGACCAGGTGGCGGCGGCTGCGAAGACCCTCGTATTACTTATGTTGAACCATTACAACATTATGTGATGACCTATGTGGCATTTTCAGCCAATGGCCCCCGGATAGCTGTAGCGATTTCGAATGATCTGTTGCATTGGGAGCGTATTGGTCTGGCAAGTTTTAGTCCATATAAGGATATTGAATTTCAGGGTGTGGATAATAAGGATTCCTGTATATTTCCAAACGTAATTCCAAATCCTTCTGGTAAGTTGGAGATCGCAATACTTCATCGTCCGATATTTCCCGGAACAAGCCCCGAGGAAATCGCAAAAAAAACCAAGTCAAGGAAAATCGATATACATTTAGAAAGTATATGGATATCATATCACCCTGTTGATCTTAATACGCATACGCCAATTAAAGGTGCAAAATTCACATCTCATCATCGCCTGGCAGCACCCGAAGCTGATTGGGAGAAATTGAAGATCGGATGTGGTACTCCGCCTGTTTTAACCAAACATGGCTGGATGATAATTTATCATGGCGTACATGAAACGGACGGCACTGGTGATGAAAAACAACGGTTGATCTATTCGGCAGGCGTAATGATATTGTCTAAAGATGATCCGACAAAAATTTTATACCGTTCGCCTGAGCCTATTTTAAAACCTGATTTGCCAGATGAGCAGGTAGGCTTAATTGCTAATGTGGTATTCCCAACGGGGATAGACTGCCGGCATGATCTTGGCACACCAAACAGGTTTGATATATACTATGGAATGGCCGATGACCGAATTGGTGTAGCCCGGCTTGATATACCCGATGAATTACCTGGAAGTTAAAACATAAGATAACGCGTAAGCCTATACATAGCATAAGTAATAATGGGTGCAGCCAGTATATCAATAGTATAATGTATATGCTGTACCAATAAAAGAATTGCTAAAATAATAATGGCCGCAAAACCAATAATTTTGTCAGTCTTTTTTTCAAGGCATAAAAATATTAAGGTTACGGTAGATATATGCCCTGAGAAAAATAAGTCTTTGGTGATCATTTTTTGCCCGTAAAAAACGCCCGTTAACGGGTCTGCAAGAGGTATGAGGCCGATAGGAGGGTTAAGTGCAATAATGCTTATGCTCAGCATCCGTACTAAACATACAAATATAAGCGTCCACACATACATTATATAAATAGTTGGTTTATAAATGGCTCTGTACAAAACCAATAGGCCCATACCCCAAATAACTACAAAAATTGCCACTGAAACATTGTGTGCCGGTATTCGCGCCAAAACCCAATCGTGCAAAACCACGCCTTGTCTTTGTTCTATTGTTTTAAAAAACTCGGGAAGTAAAATTATAATTATTGCTATAATAACAGAACCGCCTATTAGTCTTAAACGATTTGGCCGACTGTTAATGGCATCTTTCCATCTGTCTTTTATTGATAAACCTATACTCTCTGACACATTAAATTATTGAGGCGCAAAAATAATATTTGCCGGGCAATATTCCGTTATTATTAAAGGAATAATAAATAATTAAAAAGTAAAATTTTGCAGATAAATGCAATCGGGTTGCGTTTACTGTTTTATATTTGCAGGTATAGGGTTTAAATACTCGTAGTAATTTTATATACTTGATGTATAAAACCAATTCATAACCAAATGTCAGAAATACAGAGCGATAACCGGTTTGAGCATCTGCTTGATCTTCATCATTTAAAAAAAACCGGCCCCCGGCTCAAGGTTTTGTCTATGATGTCATCAAAAAATACGGCTACTTCTCAGCCCGACCTGGAAAGCCTGATGCATGATGTTGACCGGGTTACCCTTTATCGTATCCTAAATGTATTCGAAGAGAAAGGTATTATTCATAAGGTATTTGACTTAAATGGCACCGCTAATTATGCTATATGCACCTCAAACTGCCAGGAACATCATCATCATGATGAGCATCTGCATTTTAACTGTGTTTTATGTAAAAATGTATATTGTTTAAATGAACTGAACCTTCCGGAGTTTAATCTTCCTGCCGGGTTTAAGGTTGATGGCTTTACATTATATGCAACCGGTTTATGCCCTGAATGCAGTAAAAAAAGAAATTAAAAAATTTATAACCTTATTGCTAAATTTTAGTTGTTGTTTTATACCTGTAAAAGCAATGCTGCGTTAGTTGCAAAAAGTATACTTAATGAGAAATAATATTAAAGGGCTAAAAGCGATCATCTGCTTTGTTCTATTTTGCTACCCTGTGTTTACCACCTTCGCCGATCCCGGCGATACTTCACAAAACAAACCTTTTAAAGTCAGAACTATAATAATTGATGCCGGGCATGGCGGTAAAGACCCTGGCGCACATGGTTCCTATTCTTTAGAAAAAAATGTGGCGCTTTCTATCGCTAAAAAGCTAAGAAAGGCTATATTGGATAATATCCCCGATTTAAATGTAATAATGACCCGCAGTGATGATACTTTTATCGAGCTGAACAGGCGGTCAGCAATTGCAAATGAAAATCATGGTAACCTGTTTATTTCGATTCACTGCAATTCATCCCCAGAGGGTACCGCTGCAATTGAACATAAGCAAAAAGGGGTGATGGTATTAGTATATGGCTTCCACAGAAAAGGTGAACAACTGGAAGCCCTGCGTGAAAACTCATCAATTTATAAAGAAAAAGATTACAAAGAAACATACGAAAGTTATGATGAGAATGATCCTACAAATCTGATCATCTTAAACGCATATATGCAAAAGTATCGCAAACAAAGTATTCTGTTTGGCGATCTGCTGATGGATCAGTTTAAAAATGTTGACAACCGCGTAGCTATAGGTGTAAAAGAACAGGGGGTTTTGGTTTTAGCGCACAGTGCAATGCCGGCAGTATTAATTGAAACAGGTTTTATTAATAACCCCGAAGAAGAAGATTATCTAAACTCCGAAACAGGGCAGAATGAGATTGTAAATACGATCATACATTCAATAAAGGCTTATCGGGATGAGGTGGATGCAAAATGAGATTGGGGATTTCCACCCGCTGCCGCGAATTTAGCGTAGCATAATTCGTGGTTACATTTGTTTAAGCTTCCAGCTTAACACCAACAATACATAAGCTACAAGCTTTTGCCATGCCACACCACGGGTTATGCTGCGCTAAACCCGCGGCAGCATCCGTTGCTAATTTCTTTCTCTACAAATCAAATACTAACTGCTTAGCTCTTCCGTTAACCACCTCACCGCCGCCTATATAATAAACTGGAGTTTCTTCATAACGTGAGGCTACTACAACCTCTGTTCCGTTGGCGTGACTATTAAATAACTCATAAACCAGTTCGGGTGAATTGTTGTTTTTTGAAAGATGCGACAATAGCAAATGGCTCATAAAAACAGGCCTGTGATTAATAAAAAGTTCCAGCGCCTGTTTGTTTGATAGGTGCCCGTTTCCGCCTCGGATACGCCGTTTTAAATGGTAGGGATAATTGCCCTTATCGAGCATTTCATCGTCATAATTGGCTTCAAGAAAAGCTGCATGGCATTTACTGAAATGGCTTATTAGGTGTTCGCAGGCTATACCAATATCGGTAAATACGCCAACGGTAATATCCCGGCAGGTAATAACAAAGCTATGCGGTTCTGATGCATCATGAAACTTTGGAAATGCGGTTATAATTAATTCGCCAATAGTAACCGGTTGATAAGCTATAAAATGTATAAAACTATATTCCTCAAAGTTAAGTTTGAGATGCTTTAGTGTTCCCGGCGTAATATAAACCGGCAAATTATATTTTTTTGCCAGCACCGGGATGCCGTTAATATGGTCTGAATGTTCGTGCGAAATAAATATCGCCTTCACTTTATTTATGGAGAGGCCCAGCCGCTTCATGCGTTTTTCAGTCTCCCGGCAGGAGATACCGGCATCAACTAAAATTGCTTCGTGCTCATTACCAATGTAATAGCAGTTGCCGTTGCTTCCTGAATTTAACGATGTAATAAATAGCGACATTCCGTTACAAATTAACCTGTTTTCGCTCAAATTATCTTAACATTTTACTTACAAAACTGATGTTTATATTTGGTGCATGGATTCATCAAAAACTTTACCTGTATTGGATGCTCCCGAGCTTCGTGTGCTTGGTGTATTAATGGAAAAAAGCAAAACCACACCCGACTATTATCCCATGACCATCAATAGCCTGGTAGCAGCTTGTAATCAAAAAACCAGCAGAAAACCCGTTGTGCAATATGATGAAGATACCGTTGCAACAGCCTTAAATACACTTAAAAAACGCGGACTGATCTCCACTGCTACCGGCGGTTCCGATCGCTCAGTAAAATTCAAGCACAATTTTGCTATTGTGTTCCCGGTTATACCCGCAGAAGTAGCTTTGATATGTTTATTAATGCTGAGAGGTCCGCAAACCCCCGGGGAGTTGAATACCAACTCAGGCAGATTACATGAGTTTGAATCTATAGAAGAAGTACAGGAAGTTCTAGAGCGTTTAACTACAACAGAGCCACCATTTGTGTTGCAATTGCCGAGGCGTGCCGGACAAAAGGAGGTTCGTTACGCGCATTTACTTGCAGGTGTTCCGGATGTTACAGAGGATTATGCTGATGAGCAAGCCACAAGATCAACCAATGGTTTAGAAGCCCGCGTAGCCAAACTTGAGCAGGAACTTACAGAATTGAGAGCAGAATTTGATAAATTGATGAAGGAGTTAACTTAAGCTCCCGGCGCTGGGAATACAAAATGGGTAACCAGCTTGTCGCATATTACTAATGAAGCGATGATGAGTGCTACCCCTGCAATTTCATTAAGCCGGTGTACAAATTTTACAGAAATGCGATCCCGCAGCTTATCGGCATAAAATGCTTTAGTAGTATCCATACCGAACTGCACTATCAGTATGGTTAAAAACATTATTCCTATTTTGAGAGCCCTGTTATGTACCCCTTCATGATAAACCGTACTGGCTGTGCCTATTACAAAAGTCCAGTGCAGGAGGATGGTTGGATTGAAAATACACATCAAAAAACCTTTCAGAAAATAACCTGCCTTGTGCAACCTTGTTGGAACAGTGATTTTATAACTAACCTCTGCTTTTTTAAATATATAATAAACGCCGATGATAAATAATATGGTACTGCCTATTACACCTGCAACTGTTTTATCATGTGCGGAAATATCAAAGTACTGTGCGCCAAATAATAGTGCGCCAACAAATACCATATCGCTGCAAACTACACCGAGCGCCAGCGCGACACCCGCATGAAAGCCCTTTTCAATACTGGTTTTAATTAAAGCAAAAAACACCGGGCCTGTAAGAAACGTAAGCACTAATCCAAATCCAATTCCCGAAATAACAGCTTCTATCATTAATAATAGGTTCAGTTTTGACTATGCGAATATGCAATTTTTATCTCTGAAACAAAGAAAAGTTTATGGCGGGTATTATTAAAATAAAAAATTTTACGTGAATTATAAAATTTGATTATGTTAGTGGTTTAATAATACTTTTTATAACCCTAAATAAACAATGGAACAAGACAAAACAAAAAGTTACGGCTCGGCATTATACACCCTTATTATTGTGTTTTTCTTTTGGGGCTTCTTAGCAGCCTCAAATGGTGTATTTATACCGTTTTGTAAAGCACATTTCAGTTTATCACAATTTCAGTCGCAATTAATTGACTTTACTTTTTACGGAGGATACTTTATTGGATCATTGATATTATACTTTGCATCGCAAGCCAGTAAGGTTGATATACTTAATAAGTTGGGTTATAAAAACGGTATTATACTGGGTTTAGTAATATCAGCGGCGGGCGCATTAGGTATGATACCTGCTGTTGCATCAGGCTCGTTTGGATTGATTTTAACGGTATTCTTTATAATAGCTATAGGGTTTTCGTTGCAACAAACTGCAGCAAATCCGTTTGTAGTGGCTCTTGGTCCACCTGAAACTGGTTCAAATCGTTTAAACTTTGCCGGTAGTGTAAATAATATTGGTGCTTTATTAGGGCCTGTTGTAGTTGGTTTTGTATTATTCGGTTCAGCATCAGCCAAAATAGCCGATGCCGATGTGAAAATATCATCAGTCGATAACCTATACTATATCCTTGCAGGTTTATTTATAGCGGTTGCCATATTTTTCTGGATATCAAAACTGCCAAAAGTTACAAGTGATGAAGTACTTGAAGCAAGTACAAAAGCAAATATTCCTCTTTTCGTTATATTCATTGCATTTTTATTGATACTTGCTGCCGATCCTATTAGCAAATTATCTTCAATACCAAGTCAGTATTTTGTTTACGCTTCGCTGGCTATTATTGTATTTACGTTGGTAGGTACTATGATTGCCGCCAAAAATAGCGTTCATGGATGGGGTGCCATGCAATACCCGCAGCTAATTTTAGGCATGCTGGCTATATTTACTTATGTAGGTACCGAGGTAACTATACAAAGTAATATGGGTTCACTTTTAAAAACTCCTGAATTTGGATCATTTAAGGAATCGGGAATAGCGCCTTATATCTCTTTGTATTGGGGGAGTTTAATGATTGGCCGTTTTGCGGGTGCAATAGGTGCCTTTAATCTTTCAAAAACAATAAAGTATGTTTTATATGTGATTGTACCATTTGTAGCATTTGGTTTGGTATTACTGGTAAATTCAATAACTGGCGTTGATGTAAGCAATCTTTATGTTTATGGTTTCTGTGTGGCTATACTAGTTGTAGCTTTCTTTATTGGCAAACAAAAACCAGTACGTACTTTATCAACATTGGGCGTGCTTGGTGTTATATTTATATTAGTAGGTTTATTTACAACCGGCAGGGTGGCTACGTTTTCATTTATCAGCGGTGGTTTATGCTGTTCAATCATGTGGCCTTCAATATTCTCCTTAGCTATAACAGGCTTAGGAAAATACACCAGCCAGGGTTCAGCATTTTTAATTATGATGATATTAGGTGGTTCAATTATACCACCGTTACAAGGTAAAATCGCCGATGGCAGCAATAACCTGATCAAAGGCATGAGTGGTATCCACTTTTCCTATATAGTTCCAGTATTGGGTTTTGCTTATCTTATCTTTTTTGCATGGAAAGTAAGCAGAGAATTACAAAAGCAAGGTATCGATCTGGATCATGTTGAAGCCAAAGGCGGACATTAATATTTTATAGTCATTATATCATTGGGTCATTAAGTCATTGAAATATAACAATGACCCAATGACAAATGACTCAATGACAAGATCTAATGACAAAATTAAGTTTCGATCATATTTTCATGAACCTGGCATCCGACCTGGCCCAACGCTCTCATTGCATTAAGGCCCAGGTCGGAGCCGTTTTAGCGCGGGATACCCGTATTATTTCTATCGGGTATAATGGCCCGCCATCGGGCACACACAACTGTGACGAAGAATGGCCCGAAACAGGCTGCCCACGTGATGCAAGAGGCAGTTGCTCACTCGCTCTACACGCCGAGGAGAACGCTATACTGTACGCAGTTAAAAATGGTGCAAAACTCGAGGGTTCAGTAATGTACACTACGCTGTCGCCTTGCCTGGCATGTGCGCGTCTTATCTTTTCGGCAGGTATTAAGCAGGTTTTCTACAAAAACTCCTATGCGGAATACAAAGGGCTGCCGACCGACGAAGGCGTTGAATTTTTAAAGCGATTTGGTGTTAGAACGGAGCAATTTGACCGCTGATTTTACTGATTAGGTTGATTACGTTGATTTTTTAAGACTAATCAATCCTATGAGTCGAACAGATAATTAATCCTTCTTCAAAAAAGGTTCAACCCTCTCTAAAGCAAATTGTAATTGCTCTTCAGGTGTAAGATCGGTATTGTCCAGAATGATCGCATCTTCGGCACGCATTAAAGGGCTTTCTTTACGTGTCGTATCCTGGTAATCACGGTGTGCAATATTCTCAAAGATCTCTTCTAACGTAATGTCAGGGTTTTTAGGTAATAATTCCTTGTAGCGTCTTTCTGCTCTTATTATTGGGTCGGCGGTCATGAATATCTTAACCTGTGCATGCGGAAATACTGCTGTGCCAATGTCACGGCCATCCATTATAATATTTTTTGAATGACCCATGCGTTGCTGCTGCTTTACCATCTCGACACGAACCTCATGTATGGCTGATACTGTACTTACTTTTTCAGATACAGGCATCTGCCTGATCTCATCAGAAACTTCTTCATCATTTAAGGTAATATGTGTTTGATAATCCCTTGAATGAAAGTTTAAATGGATGTTTCTAAGCGCCTCAGCAATCTGGTCATGATTATCCAGGTCGACATTGTTACGGATAAAATACAAGGCGACAGCACGATACATTGAGCCACTGTCTACATAAATAAAATGAAGCTTTTTAGCCAATGCTTTAGCTAAAGTACTTTTTCCGCACGAAGAATAACCATCAATGGCCACTACAATGTTGTTGCTCATAGTGCAACTAAAATAGTGAAATTTTGTGAAATTGTGTGTACTTGTAGCATGGTGTACATAGTTAATTAAGTATGGCCGCATTATATACTGGTTAACATGAAGTTTTATTTTATGCAAACGGCTTACTGCAAATTGAAAACTTTATTTTTGGCTATGAACATTAATAAAGAAGGCCTGCAAAAAGAAACTATTTACAAAGCATCAAGAAGCGGGGGTAAGGGCGGCCAGAATGTAAACAAAGTATCAAGTAAAGTTGAGCTGTTATTTTCAATTGATGATTCAGCTCTTTTTAATGATGAAGAGAAACTATTATTAAAAGATAAATTACAGGCACGTTTTAATAAAGATGGTTATGTACAAGTGATATGCGACGAAGAACGCAGTCAGTATTTGAATAAGCAAAAAGCGCTCGATAGGTTAATTATATTGCTTAACCAAGCCCTGCATAAACCCAAAGTACGTAAACCAACCCGTGTAAGTAAAGCTGCTAAAGCCGCAAGGCTTGAAAACAAACGGATGATCTCGGCTAAAAAAGAAAGCAGGAGAGCCGGATCCAGAGATTAGGCATAAACGAATGTAAGATTACCTTTAATCTTTAACCTCCAATCTCTACACGCTACTTAAACTTATACATACCCGTTACTGATCCCCATTGGTGGGACTGAACCATTTCTTTTACATCTTTAGTATGGTAAATGGCTGCAATATCAAAGTCGAACCGATTGGTGGTAAAAGCTACTCCTAATTGATTGCTGAAAATAAAAGGCTCCTTATCTAAAGTAATTTCCAGATCACCAGGTTGATGATGTTTTTCTAACAAACCACCTTGTATGGTTGCGTCATAGGCCACATAATTAAATAGCGGTTTATAGTAAAAGAACAATTCATGTTTATGCAATGTTGTTATTTTATCGCCTTTACTAACTGTACTTTGTGTACTTACAGAATTGAATAACTGATTGAAATTTCCTATTCGTAATAACGGGCCTAAACCTGCGCCCGTGAAGCCATTACCAAGGTTACCATAGCTGCTTAACGATATATCGATAAAAGAAGCTCTTGCAAGCAGTCTGTTATATTCAGCTGATAGATTGATCTCCGGATCATTTTTGATCTGGTACTCCCAGCCGCTTGGGTGGTAAAAGCCAAAGTTATCATGTACAAAGTCTTGCACCTGTTTACCAAATGCATCAGGGCCAACTATACCGAGCTGTGCGCTTAGCTTTAGGTTGCTTTCATTATTGTAAAGAAAGTTTAATGTTGATCCTATATATAAATAGGCTGCAAAAGGGCGGTCAATTAATGAAGGCTGATCAACCCCATCAATATTTATACTTCCTGATTGCGGGTTGAAGATTTTTTGGCCGAACTCAAATCCTAATACTTTATTCTTTAAGGTAGTATCGCCATTTGTTGATAGTGCATGACGATAATAGGCGAAAAAACCATCTGTGTAATATCGGTCTGAACCTCTTAACAGATATGAATCATTGTCAGTTTGCACACCTATTTCGGTGCTATGTTGTGATTGTGCAAATAAATTAGCAACGCTAAAAAGCAGGATCAAAAAGAAAAGTAACTTTAATTTCATTAAAAGCCAGTGTAAAATGGTTGGTAAAAATAAGAAAAGCCACCTTGCTACAGGCAGCTTACTATATAAATAAATATTTATTTACTTTTTTATTATAATGATTTAAAAGTATATCCAATACTTATACCACCTGCAGGTGTAATTCCTTCATCGCTAAATATAGGCACAAAGCCTATTCTGAAGTTAAAACTGCTGGTTTCGGGTTGATAACGATAGCCTATTGTTGCCGTGCCAATAAACCCGGTAACGCGATCGAATATGAAGGTTTTGCCGGTATTATCTCCCGTTGAATTTAAGAAGGTAGTGCCTGCGCCCAGTTCAAAAAAATTGCTTCCGCTACCAATAAGGTAGTTAACCTGGAAGGGGATAGTGAAAACAGTATTACCACCATCGCCGAAATAGCCGGTACCAATTCTGAATCCCCAGCCATCGCGTTTATCATCAGAAAATCGTTTGTCGTAGTTTAATGATATAGCTAGCCCAGGGCCGCCCACTTCAAGAAATAAACTCCGGTTGCTTATAATAGATGCAGGAGCTTGTTTAATAAAAACAGTATCCCTTTTTTGGATGTAAACTGTATCTCTTTTTGTCTGTTGAGTGTTTTGTTTTGCCGAACCGATGTTTTGTGCCGATAAAGTTGGTTTAACGGCTGTTGTTTTGTTTGGTGTATTCACCCCTGAATTTTGTAGTGCAGTGGTTTTAGGAGAGGGTGTGGCTTTTACCAGGGCAGCAGAATCCGTATTCTTACCAGATCCCATTTTTTCAGCCGCTGTTTTGTTTTGAGATATAGACGAAGTAGAGTTAGCAGTATTTGCAAAATTAGCCCCCGTGTTTTGTACTACAGCAGTTTTTGAATTGTCTAAAGTTTTTATAGATGAGGTAGTATTTGTGGAATTGGCCCCAGCATTTTGCAATGCGGAAGTGTTTTGATTATACAAGGTTTTTACCGGGGAAGTAGCATTTTTAGACCCGCCTGAGCCATTATTTTCAATTTTTGTTGATATGAATGGGATTGGGAAGATGGAATTAGCCCCGGAATTTTGTAATGTAGCATCTATTGGATGATCCGAGACTTTTATCGGCGGAGCAATATCCGTATACACAACCGACCCCGCTTTTTCACCTAATGTTTTGTCTTGAGTAGCGAGAGGAGTTGCATAAGTACTACTCGTTGAATTTAGTACTGAGTTTTTTAACGTAGGGGTTTTAGGGTAAACAGAAGCTTTTATCAACGAAACGGTATCTGTATACCTCCCGGCTCCGGTTTTTTCTGTATTGGGGAGGGTAGTATTGTAAGAACCAGTGGTTGTATTTTTTACAGGTGTAACAGAGCTTATATAGGTAGTCACACCCGGCCTTCCATCTGCATTGGGCACTGAATAAGTTTTTACAGGCCCGCCGTTTTGCCAGGGTACAACTACTACTATTACTCTTGTGGTGTCAACATATGTATTTTGTGCTTTTAGGTTAAGTTGGTATAAGAATATAAAAAAAACAGTAAACGAAAGTTTTAGGATGAAAGGTTTATTCATATAAGGTTTTCATAGTAATAGCGCATCTTACGTTATTAATAAGCAAAATGTTTCGAAAAACTATAATGCTAATTAAAAAATGTATGCGCTATTAAAACAAAAAGCAAATATTGATAATCCTTAATTAAAGCTGTTTTGCTTCCTCTTTAATGGTTAAATCAAGAGCGTCAGCAACTTGTTCGTTAAGCAGGGCAAGGTTTATCACCTCACGCATATCGGTTACATAATGAAACTGAAGATCTTTAATATAATCCTCTCTAATTTCAAGTATGTCTTTATGGTTTGATTTACACAAAATGATCTCTTTTATATTGGCTCGTTTGGCAGCCAGTATTTTTTCTTTAATACCACCAACAGGTAAAACGCGTCCGCGCAGCGTGATCTCACCTGTCATCGCTAAATGAGGTTTGATCTTACGCTGTGTAAAGGCTGATGTAAGTGCTGTTAACATGGTAACACCCGCTGATGGCCCGTCCTTTGGCGTAGCGCCTGCAGGAACGTGTATATGCACATCCCAAAGCTCAAACAATTTAGGATGGATGTCGAAATAATCAGCATGGGCACGCAAATAAGCTAAAGCTATGGTTGCCGATTCCTTCATTACATCACCTAAACTGCCCGTTAGGGTTAAACGGCCTTTACCGGGGCTTAAACTGGCTTCAATAAATAAAATATCGCCACCTACTGATGTCCAGGCAAGGCCTGTTACTACACCGGCTACGTTGTTACCCTCATACAGGTCTTTATCAAATATTGGTGCGCCTAATATTCTTTCTACATCCTTTTTGGTTACGGTAGGGCTATAAGGCTCTTCAAGGGCTATATTTTTTGCCACACCGCGTACTACAGAGCCTATTTTCTTTTCAAGTGAGCGTACACCTGATTCACGTGTGTAATCTTCAACTATTTTTTCAAGCACATCGCCTTTTATTGCTATATCCTTTGTTTTCAGGCCATGAGCCTCACGTTGTTTAGGCAATAAATGCTGTTTGGCTATCTCTATTTTTTCTTCAATCGTATAACCGTTAACTTCGATGATCTCCATACGATCAAGCAATGCCGGCTGAATAGAACTTAATGAATTTGCTGTCGCGATAAACATGATGTTCGACAGGTCGAAATCCATCTCTACATAATGGTCATAAAATGTGCCATTCTGCTCCGGATCCAGTACCTCTAATAAAGCCGAAGATGGATCGCCTCTGAAATCATTGCCAACTTTATCAATCTCATCTAAAATAAACACCGGGTTTGCGGCACCAGCTTTTTTAATAGAGGTGATGATACGCCCCGGCATAGCCCCTATATAGGTTTTGCGGTGCCCTCTTATTTCGGCCTCGTCACGTATACCACCTAAGGCCATACGTACGTACTTGCGGCCTAATGCTTTGGCAATTGATTTACCTAATGATGTTTTACCAACCCCCGGAGGGCCTACCAAACAAAGGATAGGAGCCTTCATATTATGCTTTAGCTTAAGCACCGCCAGGTATTCAATTATACGCTGTTTTACTTTATCTAGGCCAAAGTGATCCTTATCTAAAACCTTTTGGGCCCGTTTAAGATCAAAATTGTCCTTAGTGAACTCGTTCCATGGCAGATCGAGCAATAATTCCAGATAGTTTATTTGTACTGAGTAATCAGCAGCGGCAGGGTTAATGCGTGCAAGCTTATCCAGTTCCTTATTAAAATGGTCGTTAACATCTTTGACCCATTTCTTTTTGGCACCGCGTTGGCGCAGATTGTCGATTTCAAGGTCGGGTGAATTGCCGCCTAATTCTTCCTGTATAGTTTTTAATTGCTGATTCAGGAAATAATCGCGCTGTTGTTTGTCAAGGTCGACACGTACTTTAGTTTGGATCTGGTTCTTTAACTCCAGCATTTGCAGATCCAGGGTTAAATGTTCCAGTACAAGATTTGTACGGTCGCGCAGATTGGCAATTTCAAGCAGATTTTGCTTAGCCGTCATATCGGCATTCATGTTTGATGATATAAAATTGATCAAAAATGAACTGCTCTCAATATTTCTGATAGCTATGCCTGCCTCGCTTGGTATATTTGGAGAAAGCTGGATAATATTCATGGCCATATCTTTAATAGATGAGATCATGGCTTTAAATTCCTTGTCTTCCTTCGGTTTTATCTCTTTAAATGGGTCAATTGTGGCTTTAATATAAGGCTCACTTTGTACCTCTTCTCTTAAAATAAAGCGTTTTTTGCCCTGAATGATAACAGTTGTGTTACCATCAGGCATTTGCAGCATTTTTATAATTAGCGCAACGGTACCTACCTTGTTCAACTGGTTAAAAGTAGGGTCTTCAATACCTACATCCTGCTGAGAAACCACGCCTATCATGCGGTCGCCTTTATTGGCATCGCGTATTAGCTTTATAGATTTATCCCTGCCAACTGTGATCGGAATAACCACACCGGGGAACAAAACGGTATTACGTAAAGGCAGTATGGGCAAAATGTCCGGAACCAGCTCATTATTCATTTCAGCCTCATCTTCTGATGACATAAGCGGGAAAAATTCAGCATCATCGTTCAGCATCGGTATAGCACTCTTAAAATCGTACGGATCAAAACTCATCAAAAACCTTTTTTATATGATTGAAAAAACGCCATCTTGTCACCTGGAAAAGTGGGTGATTAAAGATAGAAGAGCGTTTTTTAACTACTATGTTCTATATTTCAACACTTATGCCAAGATAGAGTAATATGGTGTTATATTTAATTATATAATATAACATATTGATTATGTGGTAATTGTAATTAATTATACTGTTTTTTTTAATTAGTAATATTTATGCTTAAAGATGAAAAAAAGTCATGCTCCCGGAATAAATTTTATAATAATTTTTAAACAAATCGGTGGCCATGTATAATAATTACTTGCAAATGTAGTTTATGTTATATTAATTTGTTAATCATTAGTCCCACGGATGAAGTTATCGATCATAGTATCATTATTGATTTTTTCTACGATTGAAAGTACATATGCCCAAAACGCTTATGTTAAGTTAGGACAGCAGGCTTTTATGGATGGAGACTTTAAAGCCGCTATACAGCAGCTTGAAAAAGGCTGCCTTGTTGATTCAACTGACGTTAACGCTTTATGGATGCTTGGCTACTCTTACTACCATAGTGATAATTATAAAAAATCAATAGCAGCCTATACCAAAGTTATTTGCATGAAACCGGCTGATGCCTCTGCTTACTACTATAGGGCAAGGGCAAAGAGCTATTTGGGGAAAGATATAACACTGCAGCCTGCCGATAAAGAAAAGTATTTATTGGGGGCGATATTTGATTTTACAAAGGCCATAGAAATAAATACAGACCCATCAGATATAAAATTCTTCCAGAACAGGGGCATAGCCTATCATGATTATGCGGTGTTCAAACTGCAGGCTAATCCTCACTTTTACGACAAAAACAGGGCTATGAATGCCTTAAAAGCCTCAATTACCGATTTTGAGAAGGTTTTAAATAATGATCCCAGCCGTACAGATATATCTTCGCTGATGGAGCTTTCAAAAGAGAAATTAGCTGATGTTGCTGGCCATCATTGAATAAATGCACCTTTAACCCAATAACGATTAATTCCTATCACCCTTACAGCCTGCATTTTTTCTATTGAATAAAGTGAATCAGGAAAATAACTTAGTTTTTCCTTTGTCATATACAACAGGTTTTTGGTGTAATTGGTTATCATTATCCATTTAACTTTCTTGTTAATCAGTTTGATCATTATCTCGCGGGTTTTAAGATCAGGATCTTTCGCTTTGTATATTAAAAAGTTGCTATCAGCCTGTATGGTATAACTATCTCTCCAGGCTGGCCTGTTAATGTCTGATGATTTAAAAAAGTTTAACTCCAGCCCCCAGTTGGCTATATACATTTTTTTGCTTTCAGAAACGCCATTATGCAATACGGTTTTAAAAACCATTTTGTGCGCCCGGGTAAGGCGCGCCGAATCCTTTTCAAAATATCCTTTTATGTCAAAATATTTTAAAGAGGCTCCGGTTTCCTTTATGGCAGGTTTGCATGAGATTAAGCAGATAGTTAAAAATAAAATACCTGTTAGCATAACCCCATGCAACTGTTTTGCTTTATACCAATACATTACCGGTCATTTCTTTGGGTATGGTAACACCTAAAAGTTTTAATATGGTAGGTGCAACATCACCCAGTTTGCCATCTTTTACATGCTTAACATCGCTATCAATAATAATACACGGCACCAGGTTGGTGGTATGCGCGGTATTTGGCGATCCATCATCATTAACCATGTAGTCAGCATTGCCGTGGTCGGCTAATATGATGAACGAATAACCATGTGCCAGGCCGGTTTCTACAACCGCTTTGGTGCAGCTGTCGGCTGTTTCAGCAGCTTTAACAACAGCGCTAAATACACCTGTGTGACCAACCATATCGGTATTGGCAAAGTTTAGTACTACAAAATCGGGCCACCCGCTTTCCAGTTCTGGAATAATAGCATCACGTATACCTTCAGCGCTCATTTCGGGCTGTAGGTCATAAGTAGCTACTTTGGGCGATGGTACCAATAAACGTTTCTCGTTGCTGAACTCCTTTTCGCGGCCGCCCGAGAAAAAGAAGGTTACGTGCGGATATTTTTCTGTTTCGGCAATGCGGATCTGATTTTTACCGGCATCCTGCAAGATCTCACCTAAAGTTTTGGTCAGATCTTCTTTTGTAAATATCACCTGTACATTTTTAAATGTTTCATCGTATGATGTCATGGTGATATAATGCAGGTTAAGCGGGTGCAGATTATATTCAGGATAGGATTTTTGCGTAAGCGCAATAGTGATCTCGCGGCCCCTGTCAGTACGGAAGTTAAAGCAGATCACTACATCGCCATCCTTAATAACTGCAAGCGGTTTACCATCAGCATCAACATTCACTATTGGTTTAATAAACTCATCGGTAACGCCTTCGGCATACGATTTTTTTATGGAAGCTAAAACATCCTGAGTAGCCTCGCCTTCGCCATTAACCATTAGGTCATAAGCCAGTTTAACACGTTCCCAGCGATTGTCGCGATCCATAGCATAATACCGGCCAATAACAGATGCTATTTTTATAGGTGTAGGTTCAATATATTGTTCCAGATCGGTAATAAAGTTCAAACCTGATTTTGGATCAGTATCACGGCCATCTAAAAAAGCATGGATATAAACTTTATTTAGATCATAAACACCAGCGGCATCGCATAGGCCCTTAATGTGCTTAATGTGAGAGTGTACACCACCATCAGATACCAGGCCGATAAAATGTACATCACGGTTGTTTTGCTTTGCATATTCAAAGGCTTCTTTTAATACAGGATTGGTAGGCAGTTCATTATCCAGTACGGCTTTATGTATGCGGCCCAGCTCCTGGTAAACCACGCGGCCGGCACCTAAATTCATGTGCCCAACTTCGGAGTTTCCCATTTGTCCTTCAGGCAAACCAACCGCCATTCCTGATGCTTCCAGTTTGGAATTAGGATACTTCTCTAATAAAGAATCAACAAAAGGAGTATCAGCAGCTAATATAGCGTTCGACTGATCATTACGGCCGTAACCCCAGCCGTCTAATATAATTAATGCAACTTTTTTCTGTTTTTCCACAATGCAAATATATAGGCAACGTTGTACATTAAGTTAATGAATGTTAATTTAATCAGCTCCTTTTTTTCTTAGGCAAAATTTAACTATATTACGTATACAATTACTATGAAGCTTATTTATCTGCCCGCATTTATATTATTGATTGTTTTTACTACTGCTTTCCAGGCAGATAAAATAGACAATGTTGCAACATTCATAGGGCAGGGTAATGCGCCCGAAATTGTAAAGTTATGTGCATCAACAGTTGAAATAACTATAAAGGATCAGGAAGATACTTACTCAAAAAGGCAAGTATTGGATGTTTTGAATAAGTTTTTCAGTCAGAACAAACCTCAGCATGTAAAACTGTTACATAAGGTAAATTCAAGTCAGAAATATCTTTTCGGAGTGATCATATTTACCAGCTCAGGGGGTAAATATCGCATAGCGTATACCCTTAATGAAACTGAAGGGGGCATGAAAATCATTGAATTACGTATTGAGCCCGAAAAATCTAAATAATATTCTAATTGTTCTTATTTTTGGGTCTTTAAAAAGATCAAAGATTTGGACAAAGATATTATAGACCCGTTTATTGTAAGTTCATTAAAAGAAGATGTAGGTGATGGCGACCATACATCTTTAGCAACTATACCTCCCGATGCCATAGGCAAAGCAAAACTTTTAGTTAAAGATTATGGCATACTGGCCGGTATTGAACTTGCAGCAGAAATTTTTCATATAGTTGACAGCCAGCTTAAGCTAACAGTTTTTTTAGAAGATGGCGCAAAAATAAAGCCCCTTGATGTAGCTTTTGAAGTAGAAGGTAATGTGCAAAGCATTTTAAAAGCCGAGCGCCTGGTACTTAACTGCATGCAGCACATGAGCGGCGTGGCCACCAAAACACGCGAAATTGTTGATATTTTAAAAGGAACCAATACCCAGGTTTTGGATACACGTAAAACAACCCCAGGGATGCGGTATCTGGAAAAATGGGCTGTACGGATAGGCGGAGGGGTAAATCACCGGTTTGGTTTATATGATATGATACTGATAAAGGATAATCATGTTGATTATGCCGGCGGCATTCGAGAAGCTATTGAAAGTGCCCGCAGATATGTGGCTGATCTGGATAAAAAACTGGCAATCGAAGTTGAGGTGCGTAACATTGATGAAGTAGAGCAGGTTTTGCAAACCGGTGGTGTTGATCGGATCTTGTTAGACAATTTTAATTATAGCGACCTGAGGGATGCTGTAGATATGATTGAGGGAAGATATATTACAGAAGCTTCCGGAGGTATTACTATTGATAATATTCGTGAGTATGCAGATTGTGGTGTTGATTATATATCGGTAGGTGCCTTAACACATTCTGTTAAAAGTTTAGATCTTAGCCTGAAAGCGATTAAGTAGGAGTGGGTAGGATCATCTAATATCTTAATAATTTAAGTTTAGCAATTTAGTTTAATTACAATTTAGTAATATTGTGGTGAGATGATATCAATCTATTCGATTTCAGCACTCATACTGGCCTATTTGTGTGGATCAATTCCTACTGCAGTATGGATTGGACAGGCATTTTTTGATGTTGATGTGCGTGAATATGGCAGCGGTAACGCTGGTGCAACAAATACATTCAGGGTATTAGGTAAAAAAGCCGGCATTCCGGTAATGCTTATTGATATTTTAAAAGGCTGGACCGCTACTAATCTTGCTTATTTTATTGGTGTTTCAACTACTGGTGCTTATAACTCTCCGGCTTATATAAATTATGCGCTTGCACTGGGTATAGCCGCAGTAATGGGTCATTTATTCCCGATTTTTGCAGGCTTTAGAGGTGGTAAAGGCATTGCAACCTTGTTTGGGATGATATTAGCTATTAACCTGCCTGCTGCCTTATTATGCGTAGGGGTATTTATAACAGTGCTGTTAATCACCCGGTATGTGTCTTTAGGTTCAATTATAGCAGGTTTTACTTATCCTATTTGTGTAACTTTTGTTTTCCCGATGTATATACGATCGGTTATTATTTATGGTATGTGTATGTGCCTGCTGATATTAGTTACCCACCAGAAAAACATTGAACGTTTATTAAAGGGCACAGAATCAAAAGTGAACTTGTTTAAGAAAAAAACTGCTTGAGAATAACACTTACTAAGTAATATTACATGAGCTCTCCCAAGTTTTTAACAGCAGTCTGGAAAAACCTATTGATGCTTAATTATGAAGTTGATCCAGAGATTTTAAAACCTTATTTGCCAGCTTATACTGTACTCGATGTTTGGCAAGGTAAAGCTTTAGTGAGCATGGTGGGTTTTTTATTTAAAGAAACCAGCGTTTTAGGAATAAAATGGCCCTGGCATATAAATTTTGAAGAAGTAAACCTTCGTTTTTATGTAAAGCACTTTGATGGAAAAGAGTGGAAACGTGGCGCAGTGTTTATTAGTGAAATTGTACCTAAGAGTCTTATTGTACTTATAGCTAATAATTTATACAAGGAACACTACCGTTCTCTGCCCATGAACCATTCCATTACACCTGTAGGAAATGAATATACCGAATTTTTATATCAATGGAAACTAAAGGGCAAGTGGAATAAACTCGGCGCTACTATAAGTAATGTGTTTTCACCTATACAACCTGATAGCCCTGAAGAGTTTATTTTTGAACATTATTGGGGTTATAACACACTTACTCGCAGAGAGACTATGCAATACCAGGTCGAGCATGTTTCGTGGAACATTGCCGAGGTAAAAGACACCATTTTTGAAGCAGATATTGTCGAATTGTATGGTAAAAATTTTGAACCTTATTTAAGTGCAAAACCATATTCTGCATTTTTTGCTGATGGATCAGCTATCAGTGTGAGAATAGCTAATAAGCTTCGGGCTGCCCCAACACCTCCAAAATAGCTTTGGCTTTTAACAAGCATTCTTCGTATTCCTGTTCAGCATTGGCATGGTAAGTTATAGCGCTGCCGGTTTGGAACGATAAATATTTTGTACCTGAATTATATAATAGGCTGCGGATAATTACATTAAAATCAAAGTCATTGTCTGGACTAATGTAACCCATCGCTCCTGAATAAACACCTCTTTTACTGCGTTCATATTGTTCCATCAAACGCATAGCGCTGATCTTGGGTGCACCAGTCATGCTGCCCATTGGGAAGGAACGCTTAATAGCATCTAAAGCAGACAGGCCTTCCTGAATTTCGCATACTACCGTTGATATCATTTGATGCAGTTGCTTAAAACTATAAATGCCGAATAACTCCTCAGTGGTAACTGTACCTTGTTTTGCTGAGCGGGTAAGGTCATTGCGCACCAGATCAACTATCATTACATTTTCCTGCTGCTCTTTGGTATGGTTCCTTAATTCTTGTTTGATCTTTTCATCTTCAGCCAAAGTTTTGCCTCGTTTAGCTGTACCTTTTATAGGTTGTGAAATAAGTTTATCGCCCCGTTTGGCTAAAAAACGTTCGGGAGAAGCTGATAAGATATAATTATCCTTCCATTTAAAGAATCCGGCAAAGGGATTTGGGGAAATGATATTCAACTTCAGAAAAGTAGTTAATGGGTCGATCTCTGCATTTTTAGCAAAAAACTCCTGGCAAAAATTGGTTACATATATATCGCCGCGGGTAATATGGCCTTTTATTTTTTCAGCTGCGTCTAAATATTCATCCCGGCTGAATTTAGATTGTAATTTTATCGGGGGCAATTCTTTGGGCTGATTTAGCGTTTGTTGCTCAACGGTTTCTAAAATGTAAGTCGGGTCATCAGCTATGATCTTGATCTCATCGCCTTTTATGATGATAAGATACTTCGGCACAAAAAAATACAGATCGGGGAAACCAAGCTCATCCGGATTTTCAGACGTTAGTTGTTCAAGTTCGTTTTTTAAATCGTAACTAAAAAAACCTGTCAGCCAGCCGGGGTTTGCTGTGCGAAATTGTGTTAATGATTCAAAAGCATTTCCCGAGTTTACTTCCAGCTCATGCTTTGCACCAATAGCTATTAAAGTATCGAATTTGGAATAAGGATCGTTAAAGTTGTTAGAATCCAAATAGCAAACCGCATCAAAAACAGAGGCCCATTGCAGGGCCTTTTGTTTAAATGATTTTAGATCGGTTATGTGCGTGATCACGTTATTAAAGATTAATCGTTACGTCATTGCGAGGAGGAACAACGAAGCAACCTTGTCGCGTTTATATTCAAGCGACGAGGTTGCCACGCTAACGCTCGCAATGACAAGCGGTGCAGTTAATACAATTCTAACGTTTGAACCCTATCAGGCCCAACAGATAAATATTTTACAGGTACGCCTAACTCTTGTTCTAAAAAGCTGATGTATGATTTTAATTTTTCAGGGATCTCTGATAATTCAGTAATACCTGTAATATCTTCTTTCCAGCCATCAATTTCTTTTAAAACCGGGATAGGTTCAACAGCGCAAATATCATAAGGCATGTAATCAATGATTTCGCCTAAATGGTTGTAATGAGTACAAGCATAAATTTTATCAAATCCGCTTAATACATCAGCTTTAGTCATTACCAATTGGGTAACGCCGTTAAGCATAATAGCATATTTTAACGCTGGTAGATCAATCCAACCTGTACGGCGCGGCCTGCCCGTTGTGGCACCAAACTCATGACCTATACGGCGGAGTTCTTCGCCGGTTTCGTCATTTAATTCAGTAGGGAAGGGGCCACCGCCAACACGTGTACAATAAGCTTTAAATATGCCTATCACTTCGCCAATTTTGTTAGGTGCAATACCTAAACCAGTACAAGCGCCTGCAGTTGTGGTGTTTGATGAAGTAACAAAAGGGTAAGAGCCGAAATCAATATCAAGCATAGTACCTTGTGCACCTTCGGCTAAAACTTTTTTCCCTTGTTTAAGGTAATCGTTAACCAAATGCTCAGAATCAACCAATTCAAATTGTTTGATCAGGTCGATAGCTTCAAAAAATGCTGCTTCGCGTTCTGAAAAATCATCTACATCGCCATATAATGATTTTAACATGGATGTGTGCTTGTCAGCAAGTTTTTGATAACGTTCTTTAAAATCGGGCAGAGTAATATCGCCAATACGCAGGCCATTACGCCCGGTTTTGTCCATATATGTTGGGCCAATACCTTTTAAAGTTGAACCAATTTTACCTTCGCCCATTTTCTTTTCAGAAGCAGCATCAAGCAGTTGGTGCGTTGGTAGTATAAGGTGTGCTTTTTTAGCAATTACCAGGTTCTTTTTAGCTAAAAGATCATGCCCGGCAGCTTTAAGCTTTTCTATTTCTTTTTTTAGGGTAATCGGGTCAATAACTACACCATTGCCAATAAGGTTAAGTGTGTTATTGAAAAATATACCTGAAGGAATGGTATTGAGTACAAATTTTTTACCGTCGAATTCCAAAGTATGGCCAGCATTCGGCCCACCCTGAAAACGTGCGATCAGATCGTAATCGGCACTAAGTACATCAACAATTTTCCCTTTACCTTCATCGCCCCATTGGAGGCCTAATAATACGTCAACAGCCATTAATTTTTATCTCGAATGTTAATGAAAGGGGGCAAAGTTATATTTTTCTGTCACAATAACCAGCCTTTAATTTTGTACAATTGCCATATAAATTTAAAGAGTGGTGTTTTATCTCAAATTTTAGCAGATCGCCCATCATGCTTTGTATCTGTTGAATACGGGGGTCGCAAAATTCAACTACCTTGCCGCAATCAATACAAATGATATGGTCATGCTGTTTATAGCCGTATGATTTTTCGAACTGAGCCATGTTTTTGCCAAATTGGTGTTTGGTAACCAAATCACATGAAACCAGCAGTTCCAGCGTATTATATACAGTGGCACGGCTTACCCTGTATTTTTTATTTTTCATGTGGATGTATAATGATTCCACATCAAAGTGATCACTTCGCGAATATATTTCTTCGAGTATAGCAAAACGTTCAGGGGTTTTCCTGAGGTTTTTATTTTCAAGGTAAGCCTCAAAAATTTTTTTAACTAAAGCTATGGTTTCTACCTGGGACATAATAGACTTTTAACAAGGGGTAAAGTTAGTTATTATTTTAGTTATTGGTTTATTGAGTTGATTAAGTGAGTAGTTCTTTAACTATTCACCCAATCAACCGCTCACTAATTAACTTTAGGATGCTTTTTCAACTGCTGAATCAAACCGGGTAACAGAGGTAACGCCTTTTACAGTTTTTAATTTCTTGGTCAGGTTATCCAAATGGTGGGTATCATTTACATAAACCATTATGGTGCCTTCAAAAATTCCGTTATCACTATCAACCGTAATGGAGCGCATGTTTACTTTAAAATCATTGGAGATTACAGTAGTTAACTGGTTTATCAAACCTACATCATCAATACCGGTAATACGTAAGCCGGTTAAAAATGCCAGTTCCTGCTGATTTGTCCAGCGAGCTTTTACTATGCGGTAACCGTAATTAGCCATTAGCTTTGCAGCATTAGGGCAAGTGGTACGGTGAATTTTGATGCCATCGCTAACGGTAACAAAACCAAAAACATCATCGCCGGGGATAGGATTACAGCAATTGGCCAGTTTATAGTCTATCTTTTGCATGTCTTCTCCAATGAGCAGCATATCGCTGTCTTTGGCCTTAATGCTTCTGATCAGGCTTTGTACCTGTTCAACTTCTATTTTATCCTGTGGCTTGTTTTCAACTATTTTTTCTGATGCCTGGTATTCCTTCAGATCCTTCATGTCAATAATGCCTTTGGCGACATTATAAAACATATCAAGCGTTGAAGGCAGCTTGAAATAGTAACTCAGCTTATGTATGTTTTCGGAGTTGTAGGTGATCTTTAACGATTTAAGCTTACGCTCCAATATTTCCTTACCGGTTTCGGCAATTTTGCGTTTTTCTTCTTTTAAGGCTGATTTTATTTTTGCTTTAGCCTTTGCGGTAACTACAAAATTCAGCCAATCCTCTTTCGGGGTTTGCTTGCTCGAGGTGATGATCTCTACCTGGTCGCCATTTTGTAGTTTATAATTTAAAGGCTCCAGTTTATGGTTCACCTTTGCGCCAATACAACTTGCGCCCACATCGGTGTGTATCTCAAAAGCAAAATCAAGTGAGGTTGCATTTAAAGGCAACTGTATAAGTGCACCTTTAGGTGTGAATATAAAGATCTCATCAGAGAATAAATTCATTTTGAAATCATCCAGAAAATCAAGTGCGTTTGATTCCGGATTTTTCAGCAGGTCGCGTACCTTTTGTACCCAAAGGTCTAGGCCGCTGTCTGTTGATGATTCTTTGTATTTCCAGTGTGCTGCAAAACCTTTTTCGGCAATTTCATTCATTCTTTTGGTGCGGATCTGCACTTCAACCCATTGCCCGCGCGGGCCCATAACCGTTGTGTGTAATGATTCATAACCATTAGCTTTTGGTGATGATATCCAGTCGCGCAGCCTGTCAGGGTTTGGGCGATACAGGTCGGTAACTATTGAATAGGCTTTCCAGCAGTCGGCCTTTTCATTTTCGGGGGTACTATCCAGTATAATACGGATGGCAAACAGATCATACACCTCTTCAAAAGGGATCTGTTTTTTCTTCATCTTATTCCAGATGGAGTGAATAGATTTTGGGCGACCAAATATGTCTGCTGTAAGTTCCTGGCCTTCAATTACTTTTTTTACCGGATCGATAAAATCACGGATGAATTTTTCGCGTTCAGCCTTTTTCTCGTTTAGTTTATTTTTGATGAACTGATAAGTTTCTCTTTCCATGTATTTCATAGAAAGATCTTCCAGCTCTGATTTTATGGCATACAAACCCAAACGGTGAGCAAGCGGGGCATATAAATAAACTGTTTCTGACGATAGTTTAAGCTGCTTATCGCGTGGCATAAACTCCATCGTCCGCATGTTATGCAGGCGGTCGGCTAGTTTTATCAATATTACCCTAACGTCATCAGCCAGGGTAAGCAGCATTTTCCGAAAATTTTCGGCCTGTAAGGAGCTGTTGGTATCAAATACGCCCGATATTTTTGTTAAGCCATCAATTATCATGGCTACTTTTTTGCCGAATTCCCTTTCAATGTCATCCAGCGTAACATCGGTATCTTCAACCACATCATGCAGCAAAGCACACACTATGGAGGTAGTACCCAAACCTATTTCTTCGGCAGCAATTTGTGCCACAGCAATAGGGTGGTATATATAAGGCTCGCCTGATTTACGGCGCATTGCTGCATGGCTCTCCAATGCCATATCAAAGGCCTTGCGTATCATGCGTTTATCACCTTTTTCAAGTGTTGACTTACACGCGCGCAGCAAAGCACGATATCGTTTTAAGATCTCATTTTTCTCAACTTCCAGATCGATCACTATTTCTTTCATCGTATAACCCCAAAAAACAATGTAATATACCTGTAACGAAAATTATAAATAACAGGTAATTGTAAAATACAAAAAAAAATGCATTAATTTTGTATTAAGTAAAATTATGAAATTTATTGGTATCCTTTTTTTGTTTTGTTGTACACTGAGCGTTGTTAAAGCTCAGGACGCAAAGCCTGCGCCTCTTAAATTAGGCAAAAATGATACCATTAGAATGAATATGACCATACTTGACGGACAGTTTGTACCCTGGATAGTAACCGATGAAGTTAAAATTGTTGATACAAGGATATTTAAAAGCCAGGCAGACAGGGATGCTTACAACCGTTTAGTATATAATGTAAGGAAAGTAATACCTTATGCTCACTTTGCGGGGCAAAGATACAAGCAACTACAGCGCGATTTGGCACTTACTCCTGATAAGCATAAGCAAAAAGAATTGGTAAATGCCTGCAATGATCAGATCAAAGATTTATTTAAACGTGAAATTGAAAACCTGACAATAAGTCAGGGTGAAGTTTTAATAAAGCTTATTGACAGGGAAACAGGTAATACCAGCTATGATTTGGTAACCCAGTTAAAAGGTGGTTTGGATGCTTTTATGCTGCAATCTGTAGCTCGTATATTTGGTCATAATTTGAAAGAAACCTATGACCCGGATGAGGACCGTGATATTGAAACAATACTTCAACAATCCGGTTACGATTCTATTAAAAACTAGAAATGAGTAGCCAAAGTATTTATCAGTTTGATGTTCAAAAGTTAAACGGAGAAGAGATCAACCTGTCTGCATATAAGGATAAAGTACTTTTAATAGTTAACACCGCATCTCAATGCGGTTTTACGCCCCAGCTTAAAGAATTAGCCACCTTAAAGAATGAGTTCAGCGATCAGGATTTCGAGATCCTGGCTTTTCCTTCAAATGATTTTGGTGGGCAGGAGCCTTTGGATGGTAACGCGATCGCTGTTTTTTGTGAAAATTATGGTTCCAATTATCCATTGTTTGAAAAGATACGTGTAAGAGGCCCGTATGCGCATCCATTATATAAGTTTTTTGCTGATAAAAAGGAAAATGGCAAGCTAAACTCTGTACCGAGATGGAACTTTCATAAGTTTTTAATAGATAAAGACGGATTGGTAACGGATTTTTATTATCCGTTCACAAAGCCAACATCTTCAAAGATCAGGAAAAAGATCGGGCGGTTATTAGCCGCTAAAAATTAACGGAAAAACATTTATGATTAAATTAGATATATTGGTTTTAGCCGTACACCCGGATGATGCCGAATTGGGTTGCGGCGGTACTATTTTAAAACATGTTGCACTTGGTAAAAAAGTTGGTGTGGTTGATCTGACCCGTGGAGAACTGGGAACCAGGGGAACTATGGAGATAAGAGAACAGGAAGCGATTGCAGCAAGTAAAATATTAGGGCTTACGTTAAGGGAAAACCTTGGACTACCAGATGGGTTTTTTCAAAACACACGCGAATATCAATTAAAAATAATAGAAGCCATACGTAAATATCAACCGGATATTATAATAACCAATGCTCATTATGACAGGCACCCTGATCACGGGCGGGCAAGCGAATTGGTTGAAGCGGCAGTCTTTTTATCAGGCTTGAGAAAAATAGAAACACATTCCGACGGAACGCTACAGGGGGCATGGCGGCCAAATATGCTGCTGCATTTTATTCAGGATAGGTATATTGAGCCTGATATAGTAATTGATGTTACCGAATACTGGGATAAAAAAATTGAAAGTGTGCTTGCCTTTAAATCCCAATTTTTTAACCCTGAATGGCAGAATGAACCACAAACCTATATTTCATCACCTGAGTTTATTAAGGTAATTGAAGGTAGAGGGGTAGAGTTTGGTAAAAGTATCCAGGTAAAATATGCTGAGGGCTTTACTTCGAAGAAGATCTTAGGGGTAGATAATCTTTTTGATTTAAGATAGTTTTTTTAGTTGAAGGTTAAATTTAGGGTTGTTTAGTTTTTTACTTTCAACTTTGTACTTCTAACTCCTCACTTATCCTAAGCTTACGTATTCAAATCTGTTATTGTCCTGGCTTCTTTCTCTCCTTAGCTTATTTTCATTGGCAAGTTTTAAAAGTATGCCTGAGAGTTCTGAAGTTTTAAAATCAGAATCGAAATTATCCTTACAATAATTAGCAATTGAGGCTATTGAGCGAGGGGTGTAAAAGAAATCACTGCTTAATAGCTGGTTTAATATTTTTGTGGCACCCGGTTTTTTGCGGCTATACGCAACGCCATTTCCATTTTCATATTCCAGCCTTTGTTTAGGGCCTTTTTTTGTCAATAATTCAATGCTATCTGATTCTCCTTTCTCTGAATCAATTATCACATCCAATAACTTTTCAACGATTTTTAATTGTACGGCTTCGGATTTAAATGCATTAACAACTTCTGATATTTCTGTAAGTTGTTTTTTTAATTTTTCGATGTGTTTGCTCATAATAATTGCTGCTGCTAATGAGTTTATTATGCTATTATATAAATATGCTCAAGGGTTTATTTAATAGGCAAAAAAAATATTATTAATAGTTTTTAATACCGTATTAACGTTAACGAACGATTATAGTATTTTTAAAAATAAAAAAGCCCCTATTTGTGTCAAAAACAGGAGCTTGTAGCAATATTATTACAAAAGTTATAAAATAGTGGCTATTTTTTCAAGAATTGACAATCCTTCGTCAATATGATTTTTTTCAATAATAAGTGCTGGTCTAAAACGTATACTATTATTTCCGCAGCCTAAATACATTACATTATTATCCATACCCAAATTAATAAACTTATCGCGGGTAGCTTTATCCGGAAAATCAAATGCAGTTAAAAGGCCCTCGCCACGCACATTGGTAATAATCGAATGGCGGCTGGCGATATCAAGTAATTGGTCTTGTAAATATTCGCCCATTTGTGCGGCATTTTCACATAGATTATCTTCTTCAATAATCTCCAATATTTTTGAAGCTCGCACCATATCTACCAAACTGCCACCCCAGGTTGAGTTTATACGCGATGATACACTGAAAACGTTATTTTCAATCTCATCAATTCTTCTGCCGGCAAGTATGCCGCAAACCTGCATTTTTTTACCAAATGCTATAAGATCAGGCCGTGCGTTTTCTCCAAAATGCTCATGGCACCAGAATTTACCGGTAAGGCCAACGCCGGTTTGTACCTCATCATATATCAGCAGCGCTTCATTTTCATCAGCCAGTTGCCTTAGCTTTTCCATAAATTCTTTGCGTGCGTGATTATCGCCACCTTCTGATTGTACAGGTTCAACTATTATGGCGCAAACATCATCCTTGTTATCTTCAAAAGCCTTTTTTATTTGAGCTATTGATAGTTCTTCTCTTTTTAACAGGTCTTCATGATTGCTGTCAGAATAAGGGAAATTAATATATGGAAATGATACTCTCGGCCAATCGAATTTGGCAAACCATTTTGTTTTAACGGGTTGTGTATTGGTAAGGCTAAGTGTGTATCCTGATCGACCATGAAAAGCATGCTCAAAATGGATCACTTTAAAACCCTTCTCCTTGGTATAACCTTTAGCAAAGTTTTTCTGAACCTTCCAGTCCATAGCTGCTTTCAGCGCATTTTCAATAGCTAATGAACCACCGGCTATAAAAAAAGCATGCGGCAGGTAATCCGGAATACCTACTCTATCAAAAGTATTCACAAATTGTGCATACTGTGTGGTGTATATATCTGAGTTTGAGGGATTTGTTAACGCCGCCAGCATCAGGTTCTTTTTGAACTCCTCGTCGTTAAGCATTTTGGGGTGATTGTATCCTAAAGGCACAGAGGCAAAGCAGGTAAAAAAATCAAGTAGCGTTCTTTGATGCTTGGCATCATAAATATGAACGCCCTTGCTTTTTTCCATGTCAAAAGTTAGATCGAAGCCATCGGCCAGTACATGCTTTTGTAACGAAGCCTGAACATTTTCTGGGGAAACAAGCAGATTATACATACAATTCGGATTTATACAAATCTACTAAAAAAGGCTCAAAAACAACTATTTAAGCACTTTTTGAACCGAAAGACGAAAAAGTAACTTTAAATTAACTAAACCTAGTTTTTAGACTAAAACGGAAATTGGTTTGGCTGGACGGATGTGCAAATGATTGAAGAATGATGTGCAAATGTGCGGATGTGCAGATGTGAAAATGGATGATGGATATACAAATGTGCGAATGTGCAGATATGCAAATGATTTGAAAAAGTAATAGTAATTAGGCAATCTGCACATTTGCACATCCACATATCTGCACATCTAGAACTTGTCTTTCATCCCAAGCAGGCCAAATATTCCGCCGCTATGGATTGCTAAAATACTGCTGCCCGGTTTAAAATAACCTTTTGCTGCAAGGTCATATATAGCATATAACATTTTGCCGGTGTACACAGGCTCTATCAATATTCCTGTATCAGCCACAAAAGTTTTAATGAAATTAATCAATTCGTTATTGGCTTTTGCATATCCGCCAAAATGATAATCAACATGAAGGTGGTAGTTGGCAGGTGCAGTTAAATATTTATCAATTTCATCTTTAATAAAATGCCCGTTTTTAAATACGGGTACAGCATGAAATTGGGTTTGAAGCTTATGTTTATGTAGGCCATTAACAATCCCAGCAGCAGTTGTTCCAGTTCCGCAGGCGCAAAAAATATGATCGTAGGGTTGAGTGAGTTCATTCACCAGTTCAGCGCAGCCCCGGGCACCTTCTGGCGATGAACCGCCTTCATCAATAAAAAATGCATCGTTATTATTGCCAAAGTGCTTATCAAATAGTGCTGGTTTGTTGCGATAACTATCGCGATCGGTAAAAAGCAGATTCATGCCATGCAAACGGCATAAGAATAGCGTATCATTTTCTATCTCTTCGCCGCGCACAATTCCTGTCGACTTAAACCCGAATTTTGCCGCCGCTGCCGCAGTTGCCAGTAAATGATTTGAATAGGCACCGCCAAAGGTTACCAGGTGGTTTTTATTTTGTTCGAATGCTTTTTTTAAGGTGTATTTCAGCTTCCGCCATTTGTTACCCGATATAAGCGGATGTATAAGATCATCTCGTTTAATAAAAACTTTTAAGCCCTGTTCATCAAACAGCTTGTTTTTTATTTGATGAACGGGACTGAAAATTTCGAGATCGATGCTCATTATTTATTCAATTTATAAGCAATAATAAACAAAGACAATTGATAAATACTGAATGTATTTACTATTCTGTTAGCCGATAGCGCGAAAACATTTACTTTTGCGCCAATGGTAGACGACGTTGAAATAAACGAGCAGGATGAACAGGACTTGTATGAGCACCTGCGCATTATAGTTGACAAGGGGCAAAGCCTTTTGCGTATTGATAAATTTTTGATGCACCGGGTTGAAAATGCTTCCCGTAACCGCATTCAGAATGCTATTGACCTGGGTAATGTGCTGGTAAATGATAAAGCCATTAAACCCAGCTATAAAGTAAAGCCACTTGATGTAATTTCGGTGGTTTTACCGCATCCACCGCGCGATACAGAGGTTTATCCTGAGGATATTCCGCTTAATATAACTTATGAGGATGATGACCTTTTGATAGTGAATAAGCCTGCCGGAATGGTGGTGCATCCGGGTTATAATAATTACACAGGCACTTTGGTTAATGCGCTGGTTTTTCATTTTCAACAATTGCCAACCATGCCGGGCAACGATGGTCGCCCGGGGCTGGTACACCGAATTGATAAGGATACTTCGGGCTTACTACTTATCAGCAAAAATGAACGCTCCATGACCTGGCTTGCGCGCCAGTTTTTTGAACATACCATTACCCGTAAATATCTTGCATTGGTTTGGGGTGATCTGGAGCAGGATGGAACCGTGACAGGCTATATTGGGCGCAGTATAAACGATAGGCGCGTGATGTCGATATATGACGATCCTGAAAAGGGAAAATGGTCTGTAACGCATTATAGGGTGCTTGAGCGGCTTAATTATGTTACGCTGATAGAGTGCCAGTTGGAAACCGGTCGTACGCACCAAATAAGGGCGCATATGAAGCATATTGGTCACCCTTTATTTAGCGATGCCACTTACGGTGGTGATAAAATTTTGAAGGGCACTGTTTTTAGCAAATACAAACAATTTGTTGAGAATTGTTTTGAACTGATGCCTCGTCAGGCCTTACATGCGCAAACGCTGGGATTTGTACACCCTACATTAAGAAAATATATTCATTTTGAAGCGCCCTTGCCGCAGGACTTTGAAATGGTTTTACAAAAGTGGCAGAAGTACAGCGGCAGTGAGCAGTGAGTGGAGAATAGTGAGTTGTGAGTTGTGAGTTGTGAGTTGTGAGTTGTGAGTTGTGAGTTGTGAAATTTTTGGATATAAATTTAGCGTGTTTTTAGAACAATATTTTAAACTTCCTGTACTACCTTTGTTGTATTAATATCTCATAATTGAATATGCTTTTTATAAATTTTAACGGTGAGATATTACCTGAAAATACAAAACTGTTATCAATAACTAACAGGGGGTTTAAGTATGGCGATGGCTTGTTTGAAAGCATGCGACTGATGAAGGGGCAGCTTAAATTTGCCGATATGCATGCCGATCGTTTGCAGCGGGGCATGAAAGCTCTTAAGATTGACGGATACTCACAAATGGATACCTGGTTCCTGAAGGAAAAGGTTGAAGAATTGGCCCTGCGTAATAAGGTTAAACATGCCCGCCTGCGTTTAACGGTTTACCGTGATGCCGAAGGGTTATACACACCTACCCAAAATAAGATGGGTTATTGTTTGGAATTACAACCCCTTGATGAGCCACGTTATTTTCTGAACACTAAGGGCTTGATCATGGATATTTTTACTGATCTGCCTAAGCCATCAAACTATCTTTCAAATATTAAAACCTGTAATTCGCTTACTTATGTAATGGCGGGCATTTTTAAGGCTCAAAATAAGTTAGATGAAGTGTTTCTGCTAAATCAGAATGGATTTTTATGTGAAGCAGGTAGTTCCAATGTATTTGTGTGGTACCAGAATCACTTATATACCCCGGCGCTTAGCGAAGGTTGTGTTGAAGGCGTAATGCGACAGGTAGTCATCAACATTGCCCTGAAAAATGGCATAGCTGTAACCGAGGCTCAAATTAACCCGGATATACTTTATGAAGCCGACGAGGTGTTTTTAACCAACGCCAGCCGTGGAATACAATGTGTGATGGGCTATGGTGTAAAACGCTACTTTAACAGGTTGAGCAAGGTGCTGATGGATGAGTTGAATAAATTGTGATATTAACCGCACCATTTTGACTGAATTAATATTTGGTGACAACATATATGATTGGCTAAAAAGTAATACAATGAAACCATCGTTCATATATAGCTTTAGAGTATGGATAACCAGCGTATTGCTTGGGCCACTGGTTTATTATCCCACACAACTCATCATGGAGCCACAGTACCCACATCGATTTGAATATGGGTTTACTTTATATGCTTTTTTATTTTCCTTGCCGAGCTTTGCTTTGGCTACGGTAATTGTATTAATTATCAAAGCCATGCCAATCAATCAGCTATTTAGGAAATTGATATTGTGTGTAGCAGGAATTGTGCTCACCGCAATGCCATTTTATCTTATAAAGGGTAGCTGGGTGCAACAGGGTACAGAATACCTCATCGCTTATGGTAGCATTATTGTAATTGGAATATGGGTTTACAGATTAGATGCACCAAATGTGGAAGATAAAATTTAATTGTTACTAATAAATGGAGATATATTCATTCCAAGATTTTCTCACCACCTATCCAACTATTGAATGCACTTTAATAGCGTTCAATATGCCGTCCCAAAGCTCTATACGTGCTTGTAAAGCTTCCTTAACAGCCTCAGTTGCTTCATCCCATTTGTTGTTATCATCACCACAAAGTTCTGAAGTCATTTGATAAGCTAAATTCGAATGGTGATCGCCATCAACTTCAATATGGCGTTGCAGGTAATACAATAAAGTGTCAACCTTGCCGGGTAATTGCTGGCTAATCTCTTTTACTATACTGATAAACATATCAGGGATCAGATCCTCGCGCCCGAACGTGAAAACTGCGGCTTGAATATGTGGTTTATTTGTATCGATCACATCAAAAGTATGCTGAACGAAGTTGCGGGCAGCTAATGGAATATCGGCAACAATTAAGGCCTCATCAATGTTTTTACCGTAATTTAACTCGTTAAACAGGTCGTCAATGGCAGTAGTAGAGCAGCCAGCCTGTTCCATTGCTTTTAAATAAAGCTCGAAATGGCTGGTGCGGTTGCCATGTTCATCAACATCGCTTTCTTCGCCTGTTACAATCTCGTTGATCAGATAACGGGTAGTTGCGTTGCCAACCGGCATCCAGGGTAAGGTAGTGCAGGTAAGCTTTTGCTGCAAGGCTTTTAACAGCGACATAAAATCCCACACCGCAAAAACATGATTTTCCATAAAAACACTTAATTCATAAACCGAATTAATGTGTTTGTATAACTTATGTTCAATCAATTGTTGGCGCAGCGGTTCAATTTCTGCTTTTAACTGCTCTATGCGGGGTGCGTTGTTTACCATGCCTTATCTTAATAATCGTTGCAAAAGTAAACGACTAAAAGTAAAATATGGTATAGGATTGATTTTTTGACTTTGTGTTGATAGGAGTATAATAAATCACAGCTTTACACCCCGTAAAAACTCATCAATACCCATTCGTTTTTTACCTTCAAGTTGTACATCAACTAGGTTTAATAAGCCATCCTGGGTAGCGAAGGATAAATACGTTTTATTGTCGGTTACAAAATTGCCGGGTTGTATATCGGGGTTGGTTTCCTGCTTTTCAGCTTTGTAAACTTTAAGTATTTTACCATTTAGCAAAGTATAGGCAGTAGGAATTGGGCTTAATCCGCGAATCAGGTTATAGATCTTATCTGTGGGTTGGTTCCAGTCGATAAGGCAATTTTCTTTGAATATTTTTGGGGCGTGTTTTAATTCCTCATGGTCAACAAGCTGGCTTTGCGGATATTCGCTGTACCTGCCGCTTTCAATACCTTTTACTGTTTTTACCAGTAAGCCTGCTCCTTTGTTCATCAATCGATCGTGCAGTTCGCCGGCTGTTTCGTCGCCGGTTAAGGTTATCTTTTCGGTAAATAATAAGTTTCCGGTATCAATATCATGCTTTAAAAAGAAGGTAGTTACGCCGCTTTCTTTCTCGTTGTTTATCAATACCCAATTTATAGGCGCTGCGCCACGGTATTGGGGCAATAACGATGCATGTAGATTAACGGTTCCTCTTATAGGCATGGTCCATACAATATCTGGCAGCATGCGGAACGCTACTACTACTTGCAAATCTGCCTGCAATGCTTTCAATTCATCTAAAAAGTCCTGATCTCTCAGCTTTTCAGGTTGTAAAACTTTTAAGCCATTGGCAACAGCATATTCCTTTACAGCGCTCTGGCTTATTTTTTGTCCACGGCCTGCTGGTTTATCGGGAGCAGTAACAACACCCACTATGTCACATCCTGACTTTATTAAAGCATCAAGCGATGCCACAGCAAATGCGGGGGTGCCCATAAATACAATTCTCATGGTTTAGATATTTTCGTGGTAGTGTATAGTAATGTTTTTCAATAAAAGTCCAATATAATTGCTCACCAAGCCGAACGTAACAATTTACGTTTTTTTTGCTTAATTATATAATAAATATTTACGCCGCATCATTTTATATTTACTTAGTGCTGGTTCCCAGCTCTCACGGATCTGCTGTTCGGTTTTTCCAGCTTCAATTTGTTTCCGCAGTTCATCGCCACCGGCTAGCTTTGTAAAATACGCATTAAAAAAATGCTGCTTATCAGAGAAGGCTTTATATAGTTCTATCAGCCATGCTAAATTTATGCGGCCCGTATTTTTAAAAATAGCAGTGTTATAGTTTTTTAGATCGATGCCATAACAAACCTGGTTCTTTTGCGGTGGGTCTTCGCTCATACCCGGGATGCTTACAGGTATAAAAGAGTATGAATATTCACCTTTTAAATCGGGATGCCCAATTTCCTGGAACGGTGTATATGTACCTCTGCCTAAACTAAGCGTAGTGCCTTCAAACAAACATAAAGACGGGTAAAGCAGGATGGATTGATTGGTATTTAAATTAGGCGATGGATTTACCGGTAACTTATACTCTAAATTATGGGCATAGTTGGCGACCTTAATTATCTTTAATTTGCATTGAATATGATTTTTTAACCAGCCCTCGCCGTTTATCATTTGGGCATACTCGGCTATGGTCATGCCGTGTACAATGGGCACCGGGTGCATTCCTACAAATGAGTGGTAAGCAGTATCAAGCACTGGCCCATCAACATAAAAGCCGTTTGGATTTGGCCTGTCCAATATCATCAGTTCTACATGGTTTTCTGCACAGGCTTCCATTACATAATGCAGGGTTGATATATAGGTGTAAAAGCGCGCGCCAACATCCTGTATATCAAATATCATGAGGTCAATTCCTTTAAGGTCTTGCGGTGTAGGTTTATAGTGTTTATTGCCATAAAGCGATATTACTGGGAGGCCGGTTTTAGGGTCAGTACTGTCATTCACACTGGCACCGTTGCTGGCATTGCCCCGAAAACCATGCTCAGGGCCGAATATTTTTTTTATGCTGATGCCAAGATTAAGCAGGCTGTCGACACTGGGCGTAAGGCTATCGCCAATAACAGAGGTTTGATTAACCACCATGCCAATGTTTTTACCCTTAAGATAATTGATATAGAGTGAGGTTTGATCGGCTCCCGGAGTTATTTTGTCTTTATGATGAGTGCTTTGTGCATTAACAAGGATTGAAAACAGGCAAAATAGTAAAGTAAACAATTGAAATTTATTCTTCCTCATCATAAATTAATAAACAACGAAATGATTTAAAAGTGTATTTTTTGATAGCAAAACTGCATATTTGCTAAGGTACAAAAAAACATCTTCGCATTGAGTTTTGCTTCATTTATAGCCGGTAGGATCACATTTAAATCTAAACGCACATTTTCAAAATTGATAGTGCGTATTGCTATTGTAGGCATAATGCTTGGTTTAGGGGTGATGATATTATCGCTGGCTGTAGTAAAAGGGTTTAAAAAAGAGATAAGAGAAAAAATACGGGGATTTTCGGGTGATATACAGGTGGTTAAATCTGATCTTAATAACTCTTATGAGAATTCACCTTTTACAGCTGATAGTAATTTTGTTAAACAGGCACGCGCAAAAAAACTCATCACCAAAATTATGCCTTTTGCTACTAAAGCAGGTATTATAAGGGCTAATGATGAGATTGAAGGTGTTGTTTTAAAAGGTGTTGACAAAACTTATGATTGGTCGTTCTTTAAAAAAATATTAGTCGCCGGTAAGGTGATAGATTTCACAGATTCGGTTGAGGCACAAAAGCAGCTCATGATATCGGAGCAAACCGCTAACCGGCTTAAACTAAAAGTAGGCGACCATATTATAATGTATTTTGTACAGGAGCCTTTAAGAAAGCGACCGTTTATAATTAGCGGAATTTATAGTTCAGACGTTGATGAAATTGACAAAACTTATGTAATAGGTGCTATGTCGTTAATTCAGCGGCTTAATAATTGGGACCCTAATGAAATCGGTGGTTACGAGTTAAGAGTGGCTGATTTTGATAAGCTTGATTATACAAGGTATAAGATTGATGATCTGCTGCCCACAAAACTTAAGTCATATACTGTAATTCAGAGTTATCCTACCATATTTGAATGGCTTAACCTATTAGATGTAAATACGATAGTAATGCTGGGGTTAATGCTGATTGTGGCGGTGATAAACATGATATCGGCTCTGCTCATCATGATATTGGAGCGCACATCAATGGTTGGCATGTTTAAGGCATTGGGCGCAACAAATTGGAGCATACAGAAGATATTTTTATATAATGCCTTTTACCTCATAGGGCTTGGTCTGATTTTAGGCAATATTTTAGGTTTTGGCCTGGGATATTTTCAAATGAAAACACATCTCTTTAAGCTTGATCCGGCATCATACTATATGTCTTTTGTGCCGGTGCAGTTCACCTGGGCCGATGGCATATTATTAAACCTGGGTACTTTGGTTATTTGCCTGGTGGTGTTGATTATACCATCAACATTGGTAACCAAAATATCGCCGGTTAAGGCTATCATGTTTAAATAAAAAAAGGTCATTTCGACCGGAGGGAGAAATCTTCTTCTGCATACAAAGTGGTAATTTATGGCGTGAATATATTGAGCAGAAGATCTCTCACTATCGTTCGAGATGGCATTGTGAAGTTACAATTTCTTCGCTTCGTTCCAAAAAACGTCCATTTCTGCAAGGCTCATATCATGTAGTTCTTTACCGCTTTCTTTGGCTTTGCCTTCCAGATATTGAAAGCGTTTGATGAACTTACGATTGGTTTTCTCGAGCGCATCCTCTGGGTTGATATTGATGAAGCGGGCATAGTTAATTAAGGAAAACAACAGATCTCCAAATTCGCTTTCGGCCCTTTCATGGTCAATAGTGGTCTCATCTTCCACATTAAATTCATCTTTAAATTCCTGTAGTTCTTCTTCTACTTTTGCCCAAACCTGGCTCTTTTCTTCCCAATCAAACCCAACACCACGAGCTTTTTCCTGTATACGAGAAGCTTTTACCAAAGCAGGGAGCGATAACGGCACGCCGCCTAAAACAGACTTGTTGCCTTCCTTTAATTTAATCTGCTCCCAGTTGCGTTTTACATCATCCTCATTTTGTACATTAACATCACCATAAATGTGTGGATGGCGGTTAACCAGCTTATCGCAAATTCCATTAAGTATATCGGTTATATTAAAATCATTAGTTTCAGAACCTATTTTGGCGTAGAATACTAAATGCAGCATAATGTCACCCAGTTCTTTTCTTATCTCGGGCATGTCGCCGCTTAATATAGCGTCTGACAGCTCGTAAGTTTCCTCAATAGTTAAATGACGCAGGCTTTCGAGGGTTTGTTTTTTATCCCAGGGGCAATTCATCCGTAGGTCATCCATTATGGTGAGTAATCTTTCAAATGCGGATGCGGGGGTTGGGGCGGAAGATGGTGGAATTAATGGCATAGTTTTTTGATGTGCAAATATGCGGATATGCAAATGTGCAGATTTTTGAATTATGAAGTTTGAAATAATCTGCACATCCTCACATTTGCATATCTGCAAATCTCACAGCTCGGAGCATTTCTCTTTTTCCGGGCGCGCCGGGTGCTTTTTCAACTTTTAAACCCAAACCGTTGATAATACGTTTCAAATTACCGGTAATAGCATAGGTAACAAAAACGCCATTGGGCTTTAGAAACTTTAAGGTGTGGGTTATAGCCACTTCATCCCACATTTCAGGTTGATATAGTGCTGCAAAGGCATCAAAATAAATTATATCATATTGCTTGTCAGCTTCAAAGCTTAACAGTTTGGTGTTGGCAATTTGCAGATGGCAGTTTTTAGTAATGCTGACTTTGTTTTGTAACGATGCCGGGTAGTTTTGGATGAATTGCTGCCATAACATTGCAGGAATATATTGACCATAACCTGTTTGGCTGATCATTTCTGAACTTAAAGGATAAGCCTCGATCCCCGTATAATCAAGCTGTATGTTTTCTGTTATGCAAAAATCGGCAGTTAATAAAAAGTTGAGGCCAGTACCAAAGCCTACTTCTAGTATAGAAACAGCCCCCTGTAAATCCCCCCCGGGAGGGGAGACTTTTTTTGTTAATTCAAGAAAATATTTCAATCCTGAATTTAGAAATACGTGCCTGCTTTCCTGCAAAGCACCATGGCGCGAATGATAATTTTCGCCAACTTCACTATTAAAGATGGTATTGGAGCCATCGGCAGTTTGCACTATTTTTAATTCATGGCTCATTTATTCTGCACCATAAAAGTGATCTCTTCGCCTAGGTCATAAACCGGAACAGTTTTTATAGCAGCCGCAATAATACTGGTAGCTGCCGCAGAACGATAGCCTGCCGCACAATGTACCACAATTGGTTTATCAGTAGGGATCTCGCTAATGCGTTCACGCAGTTCGGGTAGGGGAATGGTTATTGCATCGCTAAAGATCAGTCCTTCGTTTACTTCGCCACGGTTGCGTACATCAACAATAGTATATTGCTGCCTATTAATTTTGAAGTCTTCCAGAGCAAGCTCCGCTGATGTTTCTTTAGTAGTATCCGGCATTAGCAATGCAGCTTTTATATTTTTCTCGTAGCCAATTTTGGCTGATTTTTTTATGGCAGTATCTAATTTAGCGTCACTATCTGCAATCAGGTAAAATTGTTCATCGGGGCCAACAATTGAACCCAGCCAGGTTTCAAATTTTCCGCCATCCTGTAAATTGATCGCGCCTTTTAAATGCCCATTGCTAAAATCATCTTTTGAACGGGTATCAATAATCAGGATGTCTTTTTCTAATGGTGCATTGTAGGCTGCTTTATGAACTTTATTTACACTGTCCTCAAATGCTGATGCACCTTTTTTATTCAATTCTACATCCCAACCAAAATACTTGGGCACAAACGGCTGATCGGCAGTAAGTGTCTCAACAAATTGTAATTCATCCATCAATTGCAGGGCATAATTTTCACGCAGTTCGCGGCTAATGGTGCTATGCAAGTCCGGACTCATATTTTTACCGCACAATGAGCCGGGTCCATGTGCCGGGTAAACAATTGTATGGCCAGGTAGGTGCATTAGTTTATCGCGGGTTGAATGATACATCTGGCGGGCAAGCTCTTCTTTCTTAGCGGTAATATTTCCCACATCTTCACGCAAATCAGGGCGACCAACATCGCCTACAAATAAAGTGTCGCCGGTAAATACAGCTACATCGTTACCGTTTTCATCAATCAATAAAATACAAATAGAATCAGGCGAATGGCCGGGTGTGTTTATAGCTTTTAGTTTGATGTCATCTAGCACAATAGTATCCCCGTCGTCAAAGCTTTCATGCGGATATTCAGCTCCTGTGAGTTTACTTACATATATGGTTGCACCTTTTTTTTGATGTATTTCAAGATGCGAGCTTACAAAATCAGCATGCGGATGCGTTTCAATAACGCCAATAATATCAGCCTCATGCAGGGTAGCGAAATCATAGTAAGGTTGCGGATCGCGCGATGGATCGATCACGATCATCTTCCCGGTTCTGATAACAGCATAGGAAGCATGCGCTAAACCTTTATCGTAAAATTGATGGATTATCATAAATTGGGGCAAAGATATAGATTAGTTGGTAAGTCGAGGCTCCATAGTCTGAAGTCTTCAGTCAAAAGTCCTTAGTTTGATAATACAATAGATTTTACTGAAAAGGCCCGGTTAAAAATCCGGGCCTTGATTCATAGAATGCATATTAAGATTCGAAGTTTGAAATTACCAAACCTTTATCCTGTCTTCAGGTTTTTTGTAATTTTTGTCACCA
>Ga0302304_10000111_pt1 | contig 67799 bp, 58 predicted proteins | sample III_Palsa_E2_2_FD_198769 | JGI IMG/M metagenome (GOLD analysis project Ga0302304, IMG submission 198769) | Peat permafrost microbial communities from Stordalen Mire near Abisko, Sweden - III_Palsa_E2_2 | ecosystem: Environmental > Terrestrial > Soil > Palsa > Peat permafrost | place: Sweden...
GGGCTACTAGGTCAGCACTTGACCACAAAACAAATAAGGTTGCGTCATTCGTGGCACTACCCTATTTAAAGAACTAAAAACAGCGCCCAGAGCGCGGAAACGAAATAAGTTCGATTCCTGTTCGGGCTACTTAAGGAAAAGTTCTTTATTGAATTTTTCCTTTTTTTATGTCATCAACTATCTCTTTTACAGCATTTTACAGATGGACTTTAATCATTAAAAAGGTGTTCGATGTTTACTCGAAAATTTCAACATATTTCTACATTTTTCAAAAACGTGCCTTGAATCGCTCTAAAGGGGGTTTTTAGGGTTCGATTCCTCTTAGTCATTTTAGGCAAAGGGCAAAAAATAAGAAATTTTGAAATAGCTAAAGATTGCTGTATTCCCCAAAATCTAACATTCCACCTGGCACGGCATACTTTTGCAACAACAGTAACTTTAACAAATGGAGTTCCGATTGAAAGCGTGAGTAAAATGCTTGGTCATTTTGATATAAAGACAACCCAGCATTATGCAAAAGTAATTGATGAAAAGGTAAGTAAGGATATGCAGGCGCTTTAAAGGATACTTGATGAGGAAGCGTATTCAATTTAACAACAATATTTTTTCTGCTTTGAACAAGTGGTTTTCGCCATCTGCATAGAGTTCAATAGCACCGGCAACCCGGCAGGAAAAACATGCGTGGCTATAAACATTACTCTATACTTTCCGAACTCCTGAAAACAATAGAAAACATAGGAAAATGGCTGATTTTTATTTTATACAATATAAGCAATTGCTATTTCTTTAATCATCTGCATTTTTTGAAATCATCACAAATACAAAATATTTTTAAATGAGGAAGCACCCCTGAAGGTGCTTCCTCATTTAAAAATGGGAATCAGCTAAATCCGGCTGATTTGTTTTCCTCACGGGGCACTTTCAATTGACCAGATAGAATGTATCTGTGAGTCGGTTAACGCAACATTGTAAAAACGAATATTACTCATTGATCCGATGAAATAGTCGCCGCCATAATATTGATTCGGATCGTTGCCATTACCAGTCACAACATAGTCCTTTTCGGCCATCTCATTACCGATTGTAAAATCAACTGTTGAAGGTACGGGAATAAGTGATCCGGCAGAAAAAGTTTCCGTACTTACTAAAGCCCCGTTGATATAAAATTTTTCAGTACCGGCGCTATACGATACTGCAACATGTGTCCATACATTTGGGTTAGTAACTGATGGCCCTCCATCATCCTGATCGTGGTCGCTTACCGTAGTGTTAACTGTTAAAAACAGAAGATTACCACCTTGTAATTGGAATTTATAGCCATTCCACCGGTCAAATGAAACCATATAATTATTAGAATTTGTGCCATCCCTGCTCAACCAAAGGCTAATAGTAAAACTTTGCGGATTAAATGCCGAACTCCATGGAACATCAACAGTGGCACCGTTATTAAAATGATAGGCCATATTAGCCCTGCCGAAACGATCAGAAACTAATGTGGGCAATGTGCCACCATCGACCGCCGCGGCCGCACTTGATCCAATATAGCCTGTTGTAAGCGTACCGTTATGTCCGTTTCCGGTTGCATCATTTGCATTCCCGTCAAACTTCCACTCGGCAACTAAATTTACAGGCGATACATCCTCAATTATAGAGCTTTGATAAGAGGCTATAACCCGTTTAATATTGCTTACCGCATTATTATACTGTTGTTGAGTAAAACTGCCGCTTAAAACACTTTTTGCAACATTTATAGTATTATTAAGCAGCACTCTCTGTGTTGAATCGTATTCGCCGGCTTCATGGCCTGCAACAGTATTGTTATAGAGCGTTGTAGCCGAATCGATCTCTGTTTTTAACCCTGCCGGATTGCCCGGAGGGGCAGGAGCGGCACTTTTTGAACATGACTGAATGACGAACGCAACAACAACCACCATCAGGATGGTTGCTGTAAACAGTGTTTTCTGTTTTTTCATTTTTCTATATTTTTAAATTATTTAACTATCGTTCCAATATTAGGATTGGTTTCTATTTCGCTTTCCGGTATAGGGAAAAACTGATTAGTTGTATAATTAAAGGCTGGGGCGTTAGGCTGCAAAGCAGCATTGGCATAAGCTTCTCCATAACGTATGATATCAAAAAACCTATGAAACTCTAGGGCCAGTTCAGAACGTCTTTCTACGCGTATAATATCACGTAACTGACTTTGGTCGGTCACGGTAATATCTGGAAGCAGGCCTGCAGGTACTACAGGGTAACCGGGCAATGTGCTATCATATAAATAGCTTTCCCTTGCCCTTTTACGAACACGGTTAAGCGGTACCAATGCACCGGCGCTATTGCCACTTTCGTTCAATGCCTCAGCTTCGATCAGCAATACCTCAGCAAAACGAATTGCCTGGTAATTCAAATTACCGTCGCCCTTATTACTAGCTGGTATTTCTGATAAAGGCTGGCAATGTTTTTTACTTAAATAGCCTGTAGTGGTCCAGGTAGGATCAAATGCACTATCGAAATAAGGCTGTCCGGCTTGTGCAACGGTATAATTTAACCGGGGATCAGCTACTCCGTTATCCACCTCGAAATTGCTAACTAAACTTTGCGTAGGATAAAAGAAGCCGTATCCGTTTAGTGAGCGTGGTGCAAACCATTGGTTTAAATTATTTCCTTGAAATGGCGTTAAACCTGTCTGATGCTGCACAGAAAATATACCTTCGGCATTGTTTTTTGTAGCTGCTTGAAAATTCTGTGAAAAAATAGGCAATAAGCTATATACACCCAAAGCATCAACTGCTTGTGCGGTAGTTGCTGCCAATGCCCATTTACCCTCGAATAAATAAGTTTTCGCAAGCAAAGCTAAAGCGGCACCCTTGGTGGCGCGGCCTATATCAGCACCCGTCCAGGTAGTGGGTAAAGCAGCGGCAGCAGCGGTGCAATCTGCTTCTATTTGCGCATAAACCAGGGCTTGGGATGAGCGGGGTTTTTGCGCTTGTGCCGGCGTTTCCACATGAAGGTGGATTGGAATAGCACCATAACAATTGGTTAAAATAAAATAACAGTAAGCTCGTATAAACTCCGCCTGTCCTAATACCTGCTGTTTTACTGCTGCGGACACAGCTGTGTTGCCCGCCAATCCATCAGTAACTACATTACAGGCAAAAATACCGTTATAATACTGCGCCCAAACATTCTGCACCGCTGAGTTTGTTGGTAATATATTAAATTGGTTAACTAACATAAAATCCGACTGATCGCCTGCGTTACCTCCTTTGATCGCATCATCTGAGGCAACATCGCCCAATACCCATATGGTGTTATTCGACGGATTGGTAAAAGTAAGCGGGACATAAGCCGCATTTACCGCGAGTTTGGCATTAGCATCATTTGTAAAAAAGTTGCCCGGGGTATAGCTACCTAATACGGGTTCATTTAATACCTTTTTGCATCCTGCTGCCGTAACAAACAGGACTAACAGTAGGTATATTGAAATGTTTTTTGCTTTCATCTTTCTATAAATTAGAGGTTAGAAATTTGCGTTAACTCCAATTGTAATTGTACGTGCCGATGGGTAAGTTCCCCAATCGATACCTGCACCTCTCGGGCCATCACCTGCATTGTTCATATTCTGGTATATTTCAGGATCTAAACCGGTGTACTTGGTAAAAGTTAATAAATTGGTGCCCGCTATATAAAATCTTGCTGATGTTACACCAAGTATTTTTAACGCATCCGGATGTAAGGTATAACCTAATTGTGCGTTCTTTAGCCTTAAATAAGATCCGCTTTCCAAAAACCGTGTTGAAAACTGCGTGTTATTTGGGGCATCGGTCCAGGATAAGATCGGATAGGTATTGGTCGATCCGGGTCCTGTCCAGCTTTTAGTCGCTGTGGTTTCGGTAATATCAAACGGACGATAAAAACCATCAATATCCGTAGCCACCTGGTTATAAATTTTATTACCATAAACACCTTGAAAAAACAGGCTTAGATCAAAGCTTTTATACTGAACGTTAGCCGTCATACCGTAAGTGAATTTTGGTATTGGGCTGCCCGAAAAAGCGCGGTCGTTTTGATCGATCGTGCCATCACCATTAATATCCTTATACATTACATCACCTGGACGGATACCCTGCCCCTGGTAAGCATGCGTAAGTATTTGTTGTTGATTTTGGAAGATACCTTCGTCTTGCAATAAATAGAATGAACCTATCGGATGGCCTACCTGGGTAAGCGTGATATAATCGCTACCGATCTTACCGCCTGCAATCGGAGCCCCACCTCCAAGTGATACCACATCGTCGTTTAAGGTTGCAAAATTTCCTTTAATGCTGTAGTTCCAATCGTGATTGATCACCTGCCTGTAAGTTAACTCAACCTCTAAACCCTGGTCTCGTACTTTACCGGCATTAATTGTAGGGGGTGATGCATTGCCGGCACTAGGCGGCAGTGGTTCAGGCAACAATACATTGCTCGTATTTTTAACGTAATAATCAACGCTTAGTAATAAAGCATCCCTAAAGAATCCTAAATCAACTCCACCATCTGTTTGTGTATTGGTTTCCCAGCGGATGTTTGGATTCCCTATAGTGGATATCGTATACCCCTGGTTTGACGCTCCATTAAACGGATAATAATAATTACCACTTAGTAAAGATTCATATGGGTAAGGACTTAGTCCCTGAGCATTACCAGCTTGGCCAAAACTCACTCTTAACTTAAATGTTGAGATGGGTTTTACATTTTTCATAAAATCTTCCTGATCAATGCGCCATCCTAACGAACCGGAGTAAAAGCTCTCTGCTTGTGCAGAAGGGTCAAGCTCCGAAGACGCGTCATGCCTGTAATTTACACTTGCCAGGTATTTATTATCGTACTGATAATTGATACGGCCAAACTCCGATGCTAAACCATAATGGGTTTCACCACCGCTTACTAAATCATAAGTGGTTGTTCCATTACTAAGATATTGGAATCCGGAGGATTGATTAACAAATCCTTCGGTTGATGCACCAGTAGTCTGAATATCATTTTTAATGATCTCTGTTCCTAATAAAAATGTAAACACATTTTTATGGAGGGTTAAATCATAAGTAGCGGTATTTGTCCAGTTATAATTTAACGTGTTAGTTTGCGCTTGCGAAAGTGCACTAGGCGAATTAACCGTTTGCGTTGGTTGCCCATTTACACCTTGATATTGGTCATTGGCCGGGGTTCCGAATGTAGGGTCAAACTGTTTGTTATTAAGTAATGAGAAGTCTAATCCAAAATCAGATCTGATCTTTAGCCCTTTTATCGGGGTTATTTCTATAAATGCATCCCCTAATACGTCATAATTGTTATTGTAATTATTGGTATTGGCAGCTAACTGTACAGGATTGTATCCGTCACCTAAAAAGTTACCTATACCACCAGGGCTTTGGTCCTGTTCCGGAAGTGACACATACTGGCCGCTTGGATCGCGAACAGGTGTACCGGGCGTACGGAATAAAGCATAACGTACCACGCTTGCACCGCCGTTGGTACCATCACCACCGTCACCCACAATGCCTGTTTTTGAATAACCCATATTTACATTAGTACCTACTTTAATATACTTAGATAAGGTACTGTTGATAACAGTATGCAAGTTAAAACGATCGTAAGATGAATTTTGGATCAATCCACCCTGGTTAAAGTAATTGGCTGAAACCAGGTAATTTGTATTATCACTACCACCGCTTAACGACAGATCTGCATTTGTAATATTCGCCGGGCGTAGTAATGCTATCAACCAGTCTGTATTCGAAAGCGGATAAGTACCCGGAGTGGTACCTAAAGAGTTAAGTAAAGCATTGGTAATAGTCGGCCTGCCGTCATTTACCGCGGCAGTATTATAAGCTGCGATATATTGGGTATTGTTTGCCATTGGTATTAAATTGGCAGCGCTTTGCACCCCTGTATACACACTTGCACTAACTTTCGTTTTACCCGGCAACCCATGTTTGGTGGTAACAATTACAACCCCGCCAGCCGCCCTTGCACCATAAATGGCTGCCGATGATGCGTCTTTAAGTACGCTGATACTTTCTATATCATCGGGCGATATCTCGTTGATACCATTCTGTGTAGGGATACCATCAATTATGTACAGCGGTGACACCCCATTGATAGTGCCTATACCACGTATCTGTACAGTTATACCTCCACCCGGCTGACCGGAACTTTCAGTTACCGATACACCCGCGGCTTTGCCTTGCAATATCTGGGACACATTACCAACTGCTATGCCAGCAATGTCTTTCGCCGAAATCACGGACACCGCACCGGTAAGATCTTTCTTACGTTGTGTTCCATACCCTGTAACAACTACTTCATTTAGGTTGTTGCCAGCTTCTTTTAACACAATATTTATTTGTGTACGCCCGGCTACTTCTATTTCCTGGGTTTGGTAGCCGATATAAGACACTACCAATGTTGCATTTTCAGGCACGGTTACTGTAAAATTACCATTTATGTCTGTACTGGCCAGGCCCGCACCATTTTTTAAGGCGATAGATGCCCCGATAAGAACTTCGCCGCTGGCATCAGTAATTTTTCCTTTTACTATTATATTTGCCTGCGCGTGGTTCGGGAATAATTTTGAAGGAAGATAGCTTTTTGATGAACCATCAGTTTGAAGTACTAAGTTACTTCCGTTTGGAGTATTCGCATATACTGCAAACTGGACCATTGCTACCAGAAAAAAAGCAAAAGCAAGTTTCGCGGTTGAACGGATTCCTTTTTCATATCGATAGATAATGAAATAACTGTAAGTTTTTTTCATATACTTTGAATTAAGGTGAATAATTTGATAACGCTCTTATATAGCTAGAAAAGGCTATACTATATTGTCGGTAAAATGAAATGCTAACCCCCCCTTTACCGGGTAATGTTTTAAGTAAATTATTTCATTAGGTTCCCCTTTCTTCTCCTTGGTTTATTGGTATTGGTATTGGTATTGGTATTGGTATTGGTATTGGTATCAATGTCTTATGCCTATATATTGTTTTAAAAAGATAAGCGATCAGGATAGGTTTTATAAAAGCGGTATTGGATCAGGAAGTGCCGGATTATTCGGATCGAAAACAGCAACTCCCACCTTTGAATCCGCACAGCCGTAATAGAGGAACCACTTTTTCTTGAAATAAACCAATCCTTCAATAAAAACCGTCCCATTTATATATTGCCCGCTTTTTTCGAATGGTTCCATCGGTCGCAGAAATGGAACATCCAATCGTGCTATTAAATGCGAAGGATTGTGCAGAGAGAATAAAGCCTGTCCGGCGCAATAAGAATTACCACTAAAACGCTTATCTCCTCCTTCGCCGGGATGATTCTTCCCGTTATAAAATAATATGATGCCTTTAGCTGTCATTAAAGCAGGAGGCCCGCATTCAGTAAGATCGCTGTCAAAATAGCCGGCACGAGGTGAAAATAATTGCATGAGTTCGCCATTGTTGTCTACTTCAGGTTTCCAATCAACCAGGTTGGTTGAAGTAGCAGCATAAACATGCTGTTCGCCCCAATACATCCAGTATTTGCCATTTATTTTCGCAATAACCTGTTTGTCGCCAACTAACTTTGTCAGTATCGAGGCCGATTTATTAGGAATGTTAGCAAACTTACCAGCATAGAATTTTCTAAAAATAGGGCCATGTTTCACCCAGGTGATCAAATCTCTTGAGGTAGCCACACCCAGCCGTGGAACTTTACGGTTCCATTGGGTATAAAACATCACATACGTTCCATTTTCTGTTACAGCTACGCGGGGGTCTTCACAACCACCGGGCCACTCAAATTCTTTTTGACTATCATTTGCCGGATACAATACCGGTTTGGAATTTCTTTTAAAGGTGAGACCATCGCTGCTTTCGGCATAGCCGATGCGTGAGGTGCGGGTTCCGATTGCAACGCCGGTCAAGTCTTCCGACCGATAAAGCACCACAATTTTATGGCCCTTAACCGTGGCTGCAGGATTAAAAGTATAATTGCCCTCCCACTTTACCATCTTATTGGTCATGGGATCTAAAAAAACTGCATTCAGATCTGGTGAGATGATCGGATTAACGTTAGCAGGCCGTACAAAGCCGCCAAATGCCCACTTGGGAAGCGTATTCTTATTGGTTTGTGCAATAGAAGAACTAAAAACCAGCAGACAGGCGAAAAGTCCTGTTAATTTTATAAGGGTTTTCTTCATGAAGATTATAATAATTGGTTTACTTTATTCAAGGCTCTGATTTGCAAAACCGGTTTTATGAATATTTAACAATATTAACTAATAAAACCGGTTTTGCAAATTTATTTTAGAAAAAATTTTATTGGTTACAATGACCGTCGATTGATAACTATCTTGAGTGAGAATTAACAGATTTAACCTTATAGAATTTATAACCGAATAAAAAGATAACGGCATAACAAACTATCGGCAAATAATAAGCCTTCGCAACATTATGATTAGCAACCTGCCCCATTATTAAAGGAAAAACGGCTCCGCCTACAACACCCATTGAAATAAAGGAAGATGCTTGCTGCGTATGAGATCCCAGGTTTTTCAGGCCAAGGCTAAAAATAGTTGGAAACATAATACTGAAGAAAAAGTTGATCATCATCAAAGCAATATATGACGGCCAACCCAAACCCTGTGCTACGATAATACACATAAGAATACTACCCAATGCAAATAAAGCCAGCAGCTTATTCGGGGCTATAAATTTCATCAGGTAAGTGCCGGTAAAACGCCCCGCCATCATCATTGCCATAAAAATACTCATATATCTTCCGGCCGACAGGTTACTAAAACCCATGATCTCGTGGCCGTAATTAATAAAAAATGCCCAGGTGCCTGCCTGCGCAGCAACGTTAAAGAACTGTGCTGCAACCGCCCATACGAAATGTTTGTGCTGAAATAATTTCTTTTTCGGTGCTACATCTACATTAACAGCTTCAGGGTCTATCTCGGCAATATCAACGTGTGGATCGTTTAATACAGGCACCTTCAGAATCAAAAAAGCAACGATAAGCAATAGAATAACACCGCCTATGCTTACATAAAGGTATTTAACAGAGTTAAGATCAGTTGAATTTCCAGCGGTTGCACGCAGCAGAAACCACGAGGCAATCAGAGGCCCCGCCGTGGCCCCAAGGGCATTAAACGACTGTGAGAAATTTATCCGCCGGTCGCTGGTACGCTGATCACCCAGGGCAGCAGCAAAAGGATGCGCCACAGTTTCGAGGGTGGCCATTCCGCAACCCATAACAAATAGAGCGACCCTGAAAAAGCTAAATGATGCCGCGTTTGCAGCTGGCACAAACAAAAACGTACCAATGGCAAATAACGATAAACCGAGAAGCACGCCCGATTTATAGCCAAACTTCTTTAAAAAGTAACCTGCCGGAATGCTCATAACAAAGTATGCTCCAAAAACCGATAATTGGATGAGGCCCGACTGTGATTTTGAAACATTAAGCGCGCCCTGGAAATACTTGTTGAGCACATCGCTCATTGAATGCAATACCCCCCACATTAAAAATAAGGAAGTGACAAAAATAAAGTTAACTAGATACTTTTTTTCTATAAATGCTACTTTTTGCATAATACAATAGGTTATAATTTGGTTTCAGAATTAAGAATTTGCAGGCACTTTAAGGTTATCAAACATAGCTGCAGCACCTATAAGCGGAGCGCTTTCACCAAGCTGCGCCAGTTTAACGGGTATAGCATTTAATTTTTTTGTAAGATGCGGCAGAAAGAATTCAGATGCTTTGGCAATATTGCCGCAAATAACTAAAACCTGCGGATTAAGCTGGGCAACAGGCCCTGCAAGAAACTCGCTCATATTATCCGCGAACTCTATAAATATGTCGCGCGCAATTGAGATCTCCGGTGCCATTGCTGCCAGCTCCTTTACGCCGCCGGTTAAATGCACACCCGTGATATCCAGGTAACGCTTCAAAAACCACCGGGTCGAAAGAAAATCGTCCGCAATAGATTCCCTGTATGGATTACTTCCCAGGTTTAAATCTTTTGTAACTCCATTTTCGCTATATGCTGAACCGAAACCGGTTCCAAGAGTAACACCCATCACATGCTGGTAGTTTTTGCCTGCACCATTTAATACTTCCCCGGCAATGGTTGATTCTGCATCGTTTCTAAAACGAATAGTTTGTCCATCCATGTTCAGCATATCGGCCAGGGATTGCCTAATATCCATCCCGTATAAGGCCTCATATTTATCAAGCCCTTTAATGTATGATATGCCGTTTTCATAGTTAAATGGGCCAGGCATTGCAAGGCTTACTCCTGAAATTGAAACTGTTTCGTTCTTTTGCAGCACCTGATCAAATGCACTTTTCCAGCTGGCGAGTATACTTTCAGCTGAATTTTTACTATCAACCTCTACCCGGCAGATACTTTGCTTTAGGATGGTATGGCTTTGGAGATTGCAAATGGCCGCTGTAATATGTGAACCGCCTATATCTGCGGTTAGGATGTATGTTGTTAAGGTATTAGTTTGCATCATTTTTTAATTATTGGGTTAACCAAGGATCAATCATAATTTTATCAACTAATAAAAGAGGATATCGACAGACTGCCGGTTTATGAAAAATTGTAGTTATTACTATCGGATCAACAATTGGTAAAAGGGATAATTTTACGGCGACGTTACAGGTTCCGAAGATTAATTCCTTATTGGGCACAATAATAATTAATAAAACCGGTTTTGCAATAAAAAATACTACATTAGAAGAATTAAATCGGCTTTCAAGTAAAAGAAAACTGGTTTTTCAAACCAGTTTATACCATTACAAACTATATCTTTGCTGATTAGGCCGTTACGATATTAGATGAGCAGATTTTACTGGCACAGGTGTAGTAAAGCCAATTAATAATTGATGAGAAACGTTTATTTAAATACATTAGTTCCTGCTAACATAATAACCAGAGCATTAAATGCGTAAAAAATTATCCATAAATGATATCGCTAACGAATTGCATGTCGCAAAATCTACTGTCTCGTTTATATTAAACGGAAAGGCAAAAGAAAAAAGAATAACTGATGAATTAGCGGAAAAAGTTTTGAAATTTTGCGAAGAAAAGGGCTATAAACCTAACCAACTTGCAAAAAGCTTAAGCACCGGAAAAACAAAAATGATATGTTTAATGGTTGAAAAGATATCTGATTATTTCTTTTCACACATTGCCTTTCACTTAGAGGCGCTCGCCTATAAAAATGGGTATAAAATAATCTATTGCAGTACTGAAAACGATCCTGAAAAAACAAGGCAATTGATCAATTTACTGCGGGCACGTTATGTCGACGGTTATATTATTACCCCGCCAGTGGGAATTGAAACGGAGATAAAGGCATTAATAAGTGATAATTTACCGGTGGTATTGTTTGACAGATATTTACCAAATATCCCGACAGATTATGTGGGGCTTGATAATTTTAAGGGAACTTATGACGGAGTAGAATACCTGGTTGAAACCAAAGCCAAAAAAATCGCGTTAGTTACTTTATATTCCGGACAGAGCCAGATGACCGAGCGGTATTCCGGTTATATAGCCGCCTTAAAAAAAAATCGCCTTAAACCTATAGTTCTCAAAGTTTCGTTTGAAAACGATATGGAAACCAATGTAAAACTTTGTGTTCAGTTTATTAAAGATAACCCCGGGATAGATGCAATTGTATTTGCAACTAACTACCTGGCATTAAGCGGTATAAAAGCCATTAATGAATTGGGGCTTGACATCCCGGGAGATATTTCCGTTATTGCTTTTGACGACCATGATGTATTTAATATTTACAATCCGTCCATCAGCGCCATTGCCCAACCTTTAGACGAAATGGCGAAACAGTTATTCAAAACACTTTTGGATAAACTTGAAAGCAAGGTGCGTTTAAAAGACATAAGCAAAGTAATTATTCAGCCGGAGTTGATTTTAAGAGGATCCACTAAACAAATCTCCGTTCAACCTAATGAAGTCGGCGTAAAAAATTTCTGATTTATGCCACAGGCCGATAAGCGTGGACATTCCATAGTCATTGACCGCCGCATTCTAAAAATACGATCAATTAATTCCGGAACACTTTGACCAGATCAATCTGTTGACTATCAAATTAGATCCCTGTCGTTACAAACACAACCCGATGGTCTAAAGCCTACGGAATGAACTGGTCAAGGCTCCCGGAATATCCATTCTTCAGCACGAATGACTACTGCTCCAGCTTTAAACACGGCCATATCGATCTGATATTTAATTATATTAATCCATCTACCCTTATTTATATTTTCCATTTAATAAACATATAGCGCAAACAACTGCTTAACATACAGGTTGTATAATAACAGCCATTAACATGCTGTTGATGCCGTTACTTTTCAAATGAAGCTCTACATTAAAAACATGGTTTGCATTCGTTGCAAAATGATTGTCAAGCAAGAGCTCACCAAACTCGATCTTCATTACGTAATTGTTGAATTAGGGAGAGTTGAATTATTAGAAAAAATTTCGGACAATAAAAAAAACGCACTTAGGATTTCTTTACACGACTACGGCTTAGAACTGCTTGAAGATAAAAGGAACGTTCTGATCGAAAAAATAAAGAATGTTGTGATAGAATATGTTCATTATGCAGATGAACAGCTAAAAACCAATTTCTCGGATTATTTAAGCGAAAAACTAAATCACGATTACACCTATATGGCCAACCTTTTTTCGGAAGTTGAGGGAACAACCATTGAGCACTTTATAATTGTACATAAAATTGAAAAGGTAAAAGAATTATTAGTTTATGATGAATTGTCGTTAACGGAAATTTCCTACAAATTAAATTATTGCAGTGTTGCGCATCTTTCGAATCAGTTTAAAAAAATTACCGGTTTATCACCGTCACACTTTAAAAAGCTTAAAGAAAACCGGCGCAGGGGGTTGGGAACACTTGAAATAATGTAGTCTAATTTGAGCTTTTGCCCCATTTTATTTTACCCCAAATCCTTTCATGCAAAAAATAAACAATCGTTGTATAAATATTACTGACAATTGTAAAACCAAGAGCCACGCTTATTTTTCCGGTGAATAAGTAAATGGCTACAAAATCCAGGATAACTACAATTACCCTATAACTAATAGTTTTTACTATAGATCTTCGAAAAGTTGCTTCTGAATGGATTGCTTTAGGGATCAGGTTGTCAATCATAATTTAGAATTAATGAAATTTGGATTTAGAATAACGACTATCAGTACTTATTCATAACCGCTTTTGATAATTGTTTCAATTATTTTAAAGCGCCCGATTGATCGTATTGCACCTATTGCGTGTGCGGGAATAACTATCCCATGGCCGGTTTCAAGCTTATGCGAAATATTATTGATGATGACATCGGCATTACCTTCAATTACCTGTATAAAAGTATCAAAGGGAGATATTCTTTTTTTTAGTTCCTGGCCCAGATCAAACGAAACCGCCCGAATATTGCCAGTCGATTTTTTTATAATTGATTTATCAGTCACAGTATCAGGCATATAATCAACAATGTCTACTATGATATGTGATTGTGCTTTTTGTAATTCATCGCGGGGCATTGCGCTATTCCTGTCTTTCATTGCTTGTTGCTTTTATTGATCGTATAAATACATTATATTATTGTTCAGTATTATCCGATAGGTTTGGTTGCTGCCGGAAATACCAATAAAGGAATGGGTAGGTGGCCAACCATTTTTTGAGTTTGACTTCCTCTAAAAAGGCTATGTAGACAGTCCCGGCTTCAGCGATGCATTTTATATTGGGTTTAAAACTGCCATTTTTTATTTTGTGCCCGATAAGCGTCGCCAGTGCTTTCAATTTATCCGTACTGTCTTTCAGCAAAGCATCGGATTCTTCAACGGGCCAAACACAAAGCCCGACTTGCGGCGATTCCGCAGGTGAAAGAACAGCGTTACACAGCAGTATATTTGCATTAATTTGAGCGGCGATACTATATCCATATTTAATAGCATGAGTGGCTGTTCCGGAAAAATCAGTAGGAAAGAGCAATGTTTTCATTTTTGACATTTATAACTACAAAGGTTTGATTACATTAATAATTAGTGTTACAAAATTCTCTGATTAAGTTGCGTAATTCACACCCTAAGGGTACGCTTTTTACGAGTTTGTATTTACGTAAATTGCTGAAAAAGAATATTTTACTTTCTTCTAATCTATTATTTCATTGCGTTTAAGGTGTGAATTATGCAACAAATTCCAAGAATAACGTAATTCTTAAACAAGCCATAACCCACACTTTTGCTGTGTAGATATTCATTCTACAATTAAATAAAATAATCATGTTTTACAGCAGTAGTTATGGTGGTATGAACTTCATTTGGTGGATAATTTGGATGATCATGATCTTCTGGATATTTGCCACACCTTACAATATTCCAGGACAACGGACGAAGAAAGATTCTCCTCTTGACATTTTGCAGAAGCGTTTCGCATCCGGGCAAATCAATAATGATGAATACCAGGAAAAGAAAAAAATTCTGGAAAACGACCTGGAAAGAAAAAGCTAAACATCAAAAAAATCATCCAAATGAAAAACAAAAGTTTATTTTCTTCCGTCATATTTTTTATACTCCTCGCCGTCGGCCTGGCAATCGATTATTCGATACACGGAACAATGACCTCGGTAGCAAGTACCATTATTGCGGTGGTTGCCTTAATAATAGCATCCTTTATTTCTTCTTCCATCAAAATTGCCGACCCATGGGACAAGGCTGTAGTATTGAGATTGGGTAAATTTCATTCGCTCAGAGGGCCCGGAATATTCTTCATAATTCCCATCCTGGATACCATTCCCTATTGGATAGACACCAGGGTAATCACCACATCTTTTAAAGCTGAAAAAACCTTAACCAAGGACACGGTTCCTGTTGACGTTGATGCTGTATTATTTTGGAAGGTGCTTGACCCGCAAAAGGCCGCCCTTGAGGTAGCGGACTATATTGGTGCCATCAGTTGGGCTTCGCAAACGGCGTTACGTGATGTTATAGGAAAGACCATGTTATCAGAAATGCTGGAGGGCCGCGATAAAATAAGTAGCGTATTACAAAAAATTATTGATGAGCGTACAGAGCCCTGGGGCATTAATGTGATTTCAGTCGAAGTTAAGGATGTGTTGATACCCGCGTCATTGGAAAGTGCCATGTCTATGCAGGCACAAGCTGAACGCGAAAGGCAGGCCCGTGTTATACTTGGAGATTCAGAAAGACAGGTGGCCGAGAAGTTTGGAGAAGCAGCTTTAACTTATGCAAACAATCCTGTTGCCCTGCATTTACGGGCAATGAACATGTTGTACGAAGGTTTAAAACAAAACTCGACAATAGTAATTGTGCCGAGTTCGGCAGTAGAGACAATGGGCTTGGGTAGCATGGCCGGATTAACCGCACTCACCATGGGCATTGGCCAGGATAAAGCAAAAAAAGAAGCCGAAACAATTAAAGAGGCGCAATAGGTGATGACAAGCATTTATTGAGCTATCCTAAGTATCAATACAAGTCAGATTGTAATATCGATTTTTGAAATACCCCCAAATATATACTATAACATGGAGCGTAATATAAATAGCTTAATTGGTTACAGCATAAAGGCTACAGATGGAAAGATTGGTGAAGTTGTAGAATTCTACTTCGATGATGAAACCTGGGCAATACGTTACCTCATTATTAATACAATAGGTTGGCTAGCCAATCGTAAAGTATTGATTTCTCCGGTTGCAGTTATTGGAACAAACTGGGAAAACGGCTTAATTCCCGTTAATTTAACATCTGAACAAATACGGCACAGCCCTAAAATCAATACTGATAAACCAGTTTCCCGCCAGCAGGAAATCGAATTACACAAACATTATTCATGGGGGGAATATCGGGCTGGCTGGGTTTACGATGGCGTTGATTTTGGCATGAGTACCCCCTCCGATGAAACGGATAAAAAAGCTGCAAAGCAGATCGCTGATAGAAACTCAGTTTTCGATCCGCATTTACATAGTACTTCAAGGGTAACTGGTTACGACATTCAAGCTAATGACGGAAAAATTGGACACGTGAAGGATTTTATTTTCGACGATCAAAAATGGCAACTGAAATACTTTGTGGTTGATACACATCATTGGATTGGAGGAAAAAAAGTTCTGTTGCCTGTCAATCATATCGAAAAAGTTGATTGGCCCAAATCCGATGTTTTTGTAAACCTGTCGGTAGCCGATGTTCAGGATTGTAAGGCGTTTGAGCACATTGAATATAGCCAGGGCTAGTTAAGCATAATTTATCTTAACTGGCTATTTGTTTAAAGAGCAACTGGTTAAAAATAAATTCAGTAAAAAATAAAAAAATATATGGAACGTAACATTAATAGCTTAATAGGCTACAGCATAGAAGCCACTAATGGAAGAATTGGAGATGTCGAAGATTTTTATTTCGATGATGAAACCTGGACAATACGTTATCTGATCGTAAAAACAGGAAGCTGGTTGTCTGGGCGTGAAGTTTTGATCTCCACGAAAGCACTAATGCATAAGAACTGGCAACACAAATTAATTCCGGTTAACCTAACAAAAAGTCAAATTCAAAACAGCCCCGATATAGATACCAATCAACCCGTTTCCCGCCAACAGGAAGCTGAATTATATGGACACTACCAATGGGAAAGCTATTGGGGCAGCGGGTTTTATGGCGGTGGTTCAATGGGTGCCAGCATGCCTTTTCCGTCCATTGATCGAAAAGTTTTAATTGAGCCTGATAAAGATCATAAACACACGGATGAAGACATCCATTTACGGAGTGCCCAAAGAATAACCGATTATCATATACACGCGTCTGATGGTGAAATTGGGCACGTAAAGGATTTCATTATTGACGATCAAACATTGCAGTTATTATTTCTTGTAGTCGATACGCATAATTGGATAGGTGGAAAAAAAGTACTTATTCCCATTAAGCAAATTAAAAAAATAGACTGGGCAACATTCGAGGTTTTTTTGAATATGACAATTGCCGAAGTGGAACATTCCCGCCTGTTTGAAGAATCGGAATTTATCATGTCTTAAATTACATATTACGAATTTATCCGGGGCGTAAAACCGGGTTAAACAACTATACAAAATACCCCACGTTACCATGGAAACATTAGAAAAAAGTAAAAAGAAACCAAAACCTATAATAAGTAATAATCAAATTTCATACGCACCTGGCGCGCCGGGTAGCCCTGCAAAATGGACTTCCAGTGCCAAAACGGGTGTAGGCACTGCCCTAAGCAACATGAGCCATGTATGGTTCACCTTGAGCCACGGCATTTTTAATGAAATATACTATCCAGCGATCGACAAAGCATGCATCCGTGATATGGGCTTCATCGTTACTGATGGCCTTGAATTTTTCTCTGAAGAAAAGCGGAGCGTAGATTCAAAGGTTGAATGGATGGCGGAAGGCGTGCCCGCTTTTATGCTTATCAATACCAGCCGGGACGGCCATTATGGTATCGAAAAAGAAATAGTTACCGACCCATTCCGCGACGCTATTTTACAGAAAGTTAAATTCATTCCTAAAACAGGCAAATTATCAGGTTACCAGTTATTCGTATTGCTGGCCCCGCATTTGGGTAACCAGGGTGGTGGTAACACGGCATGGATAGGTGAGTTTGAAGATACGCCGGTGTTATTTGCCCAAAGGGGCGATGTTGCTTTAGCAATGGTATGTTCGGCTCCCTTTACAAAGAGATCAGCGGGTTATGTTGGCACCTCCGACGGTTGGAAAGACCTAAACGCCAATAAAAAAATGACCTGGGAATATACCAGGGCTGAAAATGGCAATGTTGCCTTGACTGCCGGCATTGACCTGGTAAAATCAAATGGTGAATTTACCCTGGCGCTGGGTTTTGGTAATGACCCTGACTCAGCGGCAAAGAATGCTATCGCAAGTTTGAATGACGGCTTTGAAAAGGCAAAACACGATTATATAGCGGGCTGGCAGGAATGGATGAAATCAAACTTTTTATTAAGAAAAAATCATTCCAGTGCAGATTCCCTTTCGCCCCAAAGCCTTTCAGTTATTCGTACGCACGAATCCAAAAAGTCACCAGGAGCTTTTATTGCCAGCCTTTCAATTCCATGGGGTGCTAGTCATGGAGACAGCGATCAGGGTGGTTACCACTTGGTTTGGTCACGGGATATGGTGGAAACAGCGGGGGGATTATTGGCCGCCTGCGCTCACGAAGATGCAAGAAGGGTATTGACCTATCTGCAAACTACCCAACAGCCTGACGGACATTGGCCCCAGAATATGTGGCTTGACGGGATGCCTTATTGGAACGGAATACAAATGGATGAAACAGCTTTGCCCATCTTATTGGTCGACCTCGCTTATCGTGAAAAAGCATTGAAGGACCTGGATATGGTATTATTTTGGCCTATGGTTAGGCAGGCAGCAACTTATTTAGCATGCAATGGCCCCGTAAGCCCGCAAGACCGTTGGGAAGAAGACCCGGGTTACTCACCATTTACCGTGGCAGCAGAAATTGCTGCGCTTCTTGTCGCTGCGGATATAGCAGATATAAATCATGAAAACGCTACAGGAAAGTATCTGCGGGAGATTGCGGATGTATGGAACGACTCGATTGAACGCTGGATGTATGTAACCGATACAGACTGGTGCAAGCAATATAATATAGAGGGTTATTATGTGAGGATCGCTCCTGTTGACGAAGACGAATCGGGGGCACGTTTTCAAACAAATATAAATGTAAAAAATGTTGCGGCAGATGAGGATACCCGCACTGCCAGCCATTTGATCAGTCCTGATGCACTTGCTTTGGCACGTTTTGGCCTGCGGGCTGCAACCGATCCGCGCATGAAAAACACGACGAAGATCATTGATGAACTGTTAATGGTGAAAACCCTCTATGGTTCGTCATGGCACCGCTATAATGATGATGGTTATGGAGAACACATGGATGGTTCACCATTTGACGGAACGGGCATCGGCCGGCTATGGCCTTTACTTACAGGTGAACGGGCACATTTTGCGCTGCTTGCCGGTATGCTAAATAAGGCTGAAGCGCTTCAGGCAGCAATGGAGGCTTTTGCCAATGAAAGCGGATTAATATCTGAACAAGTATGGGACCAGGCCGACATCCTGGAATACGACTTGCATAATGGCCGCCCCTCCGGTTCTGCAATGCCATTGGTTTGGGCACACGCGGAATATCTGAAATTACAGCGTTCCCTTTTGGACGGTAAGGTTTTTGACCTTCCTCCTCAAACCGTTAAACGTTACATTCAGGAAAAAACAACTTCGCCGCGCCTCGTTTGGCGGTTTAACCATAAGATCAGGTCGATGCCGGCGGGTAAAATATTGCGGATAGAAACGATGGCTAAAGCCATTATTCACTGGAGTGACGACAACTGGGTTACCGTACATGATTTGCAACAGGACAATTTTATTCTGGGAATTTATTACGCTGACCTGCCTACTCAAAAACTTTCCAAGGGCAAGGAAATCAAATTCACTTTCAATTGGCCTGAAGCTGCCAAATGGGAAGGCACAGATTTTACAGTCATAGTAAGCCCGAAATAAAGTTTTGGTCGTAATATAAATAGGCGCGAAAATGAATAGGAGAGTTAAAAATAATGGAAGGCGCTTTGTTTATCTTGCCACTGCCATCTCTGCACTTGGGGGCATGCTTTTCGGTTATGATATAGGTGTGATCTCCGGGGCCATACTTTTCGTCAAGAAAGAGTTTTCCCTTTCATTGGGGATGGAAGAGATCGTCGTTAGTTCTGTTTTGTTGGGGTCACTTATTGGCGGCGCTGCCGGCGGAATTTTGGCCGATAAACTCGGACGACGAAAACTATTATTAGCCACAGCAATAGTATTTGGTTTAGGTGCCATTGGTGCAGCACTTTCCACAGGTGTTACTATCCTGATTATTGCAAGGATCGTTGCGGGGGTTGCTATCGGCATCGCTTCGTTTGTTGCGCCTCTTTATATTTCTGAGATAGCTCCCATAGCTATCCGCGGCAAATTGGTATCTGTAAACCAGGTAGCGCTTACCAGTGGAATTGTCTTATCCTATTGTATCGACTATGCTTTTGCAGGGTCACAATCCTGGCGCTGGATGTTTGCGATGGCCATAGTCCCTGCCGCAGCATTTGGCATTGGGCTATTGTTTATTCCAGACAGCCCCCGTTGGCTTAGCGCAATGGGAGATAAAAATAAAGCCCGCGAAGTTTTAAAAGAAATCCGGCCGGCCAACCAGGTTGAAAGTGAATTAAAGGAAATTGGCGATAGTCTTTCCAAACAAAAAAGTAAATGGTCTGAATTGCTTAGCCCGTTTTTAAGACCGGCGATGATTGTTGGGATAGGGTTGGCGATGGCGCAACAAATAACAGGCATTAACACGGTGATCTATTATGCACCCACCATATTCAAATTCGCCGGCTTATCATCAGCTTCGGTGGCCATTTTGGCAAGCGTCGGAGTGGGCATCATCAATGTCATATTTACCCTGGTCGCGATGCAGTTGATCGATCGTGTCGGCCGCCGCCCCTTGTTGCTTACAAGCCTTGCGGGTATGTCTATCAGTCTTTTTGTATTAGGATTAGCCTTTAAACTCCCCCAGTTATCTGGCAGCCTGGGATGGATCGCCGTAATTAGTTTAATGGTATACGTAGGCTCTTTCGCTGTCGGGCTTGGCCCGGTTTTCTGGCTGGTGCTTTCAGAGATCTATCCGCTCAGAATACGCGGCAGGGCAATGAGCATTGGCACTATCACCAACTGGGGCGCTAACCTTATTGTCGCCTTATCTTTTTTATCGCTGACGCAAGGAATAGGCAAGGCGGCTACATTTTGGCTATTCGGCGTAATAAGTATCGGATCTTGGTTCTTTGCTTACTTCCTGGTGCCCGAAACCAAAGGCCGCACACTGGAAGAAATCGAGGCACATTGGAGGGCGGGTAAAAGTCCGCGGGCCTTATGAAACAGGTCAATAAATGTGTGCTTATTGGTGATCCTAACCAACGAAGAATTAATGATAGCCACCTCAGTATGCAAAATTTTAAAATATCTCATTAAACATTAAATACCATGCAAACAGAAACTATAAATATAGAAGCCGAAACATTGGCGGCAGAAGAATTACAAAAGATGAATGCCTATTGGAGGGCTGCAAATTACCTTTCAGTCGGCCAATTATACCTTCGGGCCAATCCCTTATTGAAAGAGCCGCTCAAACTGGGCCATATAAAAAATATGCTGTTAGGCCACTGGGGGACTACGCCTGGGCAAAATTTCATCTATACCCATTTAAACCGGGTCATTAAAAAGTATGATCTCGATATGATCTATGTCTCAGGGCCGGGCCACGGCGGGCCGGCGGTAGTTGCAGGTACCTACCTTGAAGGCTCCTACACCGAGATTTACCCTAACATAAGCCAGGATGAAGAAGGGTTGAAAAAACTTTTCACACAATTTTCCTATCCCGGCGGTATTTCAAGCCATGCCTCTCCACAAACGCCCGGTTCCATTCACGAAGGCGGCGAATTGGGTTATTCATTAAGTCATTCATTTGGGGCTGTTTTTGATAATCCTGACCTGATCACAGCTTGTGTGGTTGGTGATGGTGAGGCGGAAACCGGGCCACTTGCCACATCCTGGCATTCCAATAAATTTCTCAATCCTGTAACGGATGGTGTTGTTCTTCCCATTCTTCATCTAAATGGCTATAAGATTTCCAATCCTACTGTTTTAGCCCGGATAAGCCACAATGAATTAGAAAAGCTGTTTGAAGGTTATGGATGGACACCCTATTTTGTAGAGGGCGACGAACCGGAAGTTATGCACCAGACTATGGCCGCGACACTTGATAAAGTAATTGAAAAGATCCATCAAATAAAAACCGATGCCATTGCAGGGAAAACCACCGAGCGCCCACGTTGGCCAATGATCGTTTTGAAATCCCCTAAAGGCTGGACAGGCCCAAAGTTTGTTGATGGGTATAAGATCGAAGGAAATTTCAGAGCCCATCAAATCCCTTTAGCAGTGTCCGCGTCAACTCCACCTGAACACTTAAAAATGTTAGAGGAATGGATGAAAAGTTATAAACCGGAAGAGCTTTTTGATGAAACCGGAAAGTTAATAACCGAACTGGCTGAACTTGCGCCTGTCGGTAACAGGCGTATGGGATCAAACCCGCATACCAATGGTGGAGAGCTTTTGCACGATCTGCGTATGCCGGATTTTAGAAATTATGCGACTGCTGTTACAGAACATGGTGCCAATGGTGAAGGGGATACCTATGTATGCGGACGTTTCCTTCGGGATATTATTAAAGAAAATCAACAAAAAAGAAATTTCAGGATATTCGGACCGGATGAAACGGTGTCAAACCGGCTGGATATCATATTTGAAGCCACTAACCGCCAATGGATGGCGCCTATTGTTGAACATGATGAGTTCCTGGCCGCGAATGGCAGCGTGATGGAAATGCTAAGCGAGCACCAATGCGAAGGCTGGCTGGAAGGCTATTTATTGACGGGAAGGCATGGCTTGTTTAATTGTTATGAGGCTTTCATACATATTATCGATTCCATGTTTAACCAGCATGCCAAATGGTTAAAGATGTGCCTTGAATTACCGTGGCGCCGTAAAATCGCTTCATTGAATATTTTATTGACATCTACGGTATGGCGCCAGGATCATAATGGCTTTACGCATCAGGACCCCGGATTTTTGGACCATGTTGTAAATAAAAAAGCGACTATAGTCCGTGTATATCTTCCACCTGATGCCAATTGCCTGCTGTCGGTTATGGATCATTGTCTCCGGAGTTATCACTATGTAAATGTGATCGTGGCCGGAAAGCACCCTGCACCGCAGTGGCTATCAATAGATGAAGCGGTTGAACATTGTACACGCGGAATAGGTATTTGGGGCTGGGCGAGTAATGACCAGGATTGTGAGCCCGACCTTATCATGGCTTGTAGCGGTGATGTACCGACATTAGAAATCCTGGCAGCGGTAACCATTTTAAGGAAACATTTACCGGAGATAAAGATCAGGGTAATCAATGTTGTCGATCTGTTTAAGCTCGAAAAAAGTACGGAACATACTCACGGTTTAACCGACAAGGATTACAATGAGCTATTCACTAACGATAAACCTGTCGTTTTTGCGTTCCACGGTTATCCATGGTTGGTTCACCGTTTAACTTATAACCGTGCCAACAATACCGGCATGCACGTGCGCGGCTACAAGGAAGAAGGCACGATCACTACATCATTCGATATGACGGTGCTGAATGAAATGGATCGGTTTCATTTGGTAATGGACGCTATCGACCGCTTGCCGCAAACAGGTAGTAAGGGTGTTTACCTGAAACAGCAGATGATGGATAAGTTGACCGAACATAAACAGTATATCAGGGCCAACGGAAAAGATATGCCTGAAATTCTAAACTGGAAATGGGAGGTGATCAAATGAACACAGCACAATTGAAAGAAACAGCAGAGCAGCTTTTTAAAGGATATAAGGGCCTGTTGGCTATGGACGAAAGCAACCCCACCTGTAATAAACGATTTGCAGTGTTAGGCATTCCGCAGACCGAAGAAATGCGCCGTGCTTACCGTGAGATGATCGTGACTACCAATTGCCTGGGAAATTGCATAAGCGGTGCAATTTTGTACGATGAAACTATTCGTCAAAAAACAAACGACGGAGTTCCATTAATCAAAGTGCTTATAGCCAACGGAATTATCCCCGGAATTAAAGTTGATACGGGCGCAAAAGATATGGCAGGCCATCCGGGTGAAAAACTTACCGGGGGATTGGAAGTATTACCTCAACGGTTAAAGGAATATGCGGAAATGGGGGCGCGATTCGCCAAATGGCGCGCCGTATTCGCAATAGGCGACGGTATACCGGGTAAAGATTGCATCGAGGCCAATGCCGCAGCCCTTGCGGAATATGCCGCTTTATGCCAGGAAGCAGGACTGGTGCCTATAGTTGAGCCTGAGGTATTAATGACAGGTGAACATACCATGGAAACATCCGCAGCAGTGACAGAGGAAGTATTACACGCTGTTTTTAACCAGCTGTTTATAAAAAAAGTATTGCTGGAAGGTATGATACTAAAGCCAAATATGGTAGCGCCGGGCCTAACATGCCCTGTGCAAAAAACAGTAGAAGAAGTAGCGAACGCCACTGTGAAATGTTTGCGGCGCTGTGTTCCCGCTGCTGTTCCGGGAATTGCTTTTCTTTCCGGCGGACAAGCACCCGAACTTGCTACAGCACGCCTAAATGCTATGAATGCCCGCTTTAAGTGGAAATTACCGTGGTCGCTGACCTTTTCATTTGCCCGTGCTTTGCAACAACCCGCCCTGGATATTTGGAAAGGCGATGATGCAAATATGCGATGTGCACAGGCAGCACTCTATCACCGGGCAAAATGCGATCAATCCGCACGTCTTGGAGAGTACGATCCTGCAATGGAAAAACGGGGTGAAGATAGGCACATCGTTAAATATGAAGCGGTTCATAAATTATCTGGCGTATTGGAAACGCCTGTAACGTCATGAAGAATCAAAGTGGACATTCCAAAACTGGAACGAAAGAAGTAGAAAACGATGATTTGAAATCCGTGCCAATGCGTGAGCTTTATGAAAAGTTAAGCACTTCTGAGAAAGGATTATCAGCTCATGAAGCCAAAAAGCGCTTAACGGAGTATGGGCCTAATGAGATCAAAGAAGAAAAAACCAATCTTTTCCTGAAATTCCTAAGCTATTTCTGGGGTCCTATTCCATGGATGATAGAAGTGGCCGTAATATTATCAGGAGCGGTGAAGCACTGGCTGGATTTCTTTATCATTCTGATCTTACTTATTTCCAATGCTATTGTGGGTTTTTGGGAGGAACACCAGGCGGGCAATGCCATTGCGGCATTAAAGGCTAAACTGGCAACCACCGCGAGGGTGCTTCGGGATGGTAAATGGGATGCCGCAAAAGTTAATGAACTCGTGCCGGGTGACGTTATCCGGGTGAGATTGGGTGATATCGTACCGGCAGATGCCCGTTTATTGGGTAGCGATCCGGTAGAAGTTGATCAATCCGCTTTAACAGGAGAATCGTTACCGGCCAGCCGAAAGGCTGGGGAGGCTGTGTATTCAGGTTCAATCATTAGGCAGGGCGAAACCGATGCAATGGTATACGCAACCGGCGACAAAACCTATTTCGGTAAGACTGCCCAACTGGTGCAGGAAGCCAATACCGTGAGCCATTTCCAAAAAGCAGTGTTGAAGATCGGCAACTATCTGATTGTTTTAGCAATAGCACTCGTGGCAATAATCCTCACAGTTGCTATTTTTAGGGGCGATCCAATATTAAATACGCTTGAGTTCGCGCTGGTTCTTCTGGTCGCCGCGGTTCCTGTGGCTATGCCCACTGTCCTTTCCGTAACTATGGCAGTAGGCGCACGGTTGCTGGCTAAAAAGGAGGCGATTGTAACACGCCTTGCTGCCATAGAAGAACTGGCTGGCGTTGATATACTTTGCTCAGACAAAACCGGCACTTTGACGCAGAATAAACTTACCCTGGGAAATCCTTTTTGTCTTAATGATATACCTTCAGACCAGGTTATTCTCTGGGCTGCATTGGCATCACGCGCTGAAGACAAGGATACTATCGATCTTGCGGTAATAGGCGGCCTGAAAAAAGAACAACCTATTAAAGATTTTAAAATAGTTCATTTCAAGCCATTCGATCCTGTACATAAAAGAACGGAAGCGACGGTTAAATCAAAAGATGATAAACAGTTTGATGTCGCAAAAGGCGCGCCGCAGGTAATTTTGCAGATGTGTAAAAATGGCGCGGCGGTACGGTCGTCGGTTGATAAGGCGGTTAATGATTTTGCTTCGCGCGGTTTTCGTTCCCTTGGCGTGGCCCATGCAGAACAGGAAGGTAACTGGCAATTTGTGGGTGTATTACCCTTATTTGATCCACCACGCGAACAAGCAAAGGCGACTATTGAAAACGCCCGGCAAATGGGTGTGGAAGTTAAAATGGTTACCGGCGACCAATTGGCAATTGCGGTGGAAACAGCAAAACAATTGGGCCTCGGGACCAACATATTGGATGCCGGTGGCCTGGGTAATTCCAAACGTGTTGAAACAACAAAATCGGCGAAATCAATCGAAGATGCTGATGGTTTCGCACAGGTATTTCCTGAACATAAGTTCCATATAGTAGATGTTTTGCAGAAGCGCGGCCATATTGTAGGAATGACGGGCGACGGCGTAAACGATGCCCCTGCCCTGAAAAAAGCAGACTGCGGAATAGCGGTTTCCGGGGCAACAGATGCCGCAAGGGCTGCTGCCTCCATTGTGCTCCTGACCTCAGGATTATCGGTAATTATCGACGCGATCAAAGAAAGCAGGCGCATTTTTCAACGGATGAACAGTTATGCGATATATCGTATAGCTGAAACGCTCCGGGTATTGTTCTTTATGACACTGGCAATACTGGCATTTAACTTTTACCCGGTTACAGCAGTTATGATCGTGATGCTGGCATTGCTCAATGATGGCGCGATCCTGTCTATTGCTTACGATAATGTGCAATACAAGAACAAACCCGAAGCATGGAATATGCGGCTGGTATTGAGCATTTCCACCGTTTTAGGCATAATGGGAGTTATTGCGGCATTTGGCCTGTTTTATCTCGGCGAACGTGTTTTCCATCTCGACAGGCTACATATTCAGACATTAATGTACCTGAAGCTTTCTGTCGCTGGCCATTTAACTATATTCTTAACTCGTACGAGAGGTCCTTTTTGGTCCATTCGTCCTGCAAAGATATTGTGGATGGCAGTCCTTGGAACCCAGGCAATTGCAACTTTAATAGCAGTTTACGGGCTATTCATGGCTCCCATCGGCTGGGGTTGGGCCGGATTTGTTTGGGGATATGCGATTATTTGGGCGTTGCTTAATGACCGGATTAAATTGCTCGCTTACCGGATTTTTGATCCCGTTAAAGCACAATCACCACCCGATCTGAAACCGCAGATCGCCCAAAGAGCTTATGAGCTATATGAGCAGGAAGGGCACCATGATGGCCACGCCGTTCAGGACTGGAAAAAAGCTGAACGTGAGATCAGAAAAGGTGAAGCAAAGAAATAATATTTCTACCCAGCTGTTTGACATGGAGCGCGTTAGCTGATAAATAATTAAAAAAAATAAAAATGAACACATTTGAAAATCTTTCAGAAGCAGAACAACAAGAATTTTTAAAATTTCCTGTATATATTTCCTTACTCGCCGCTAACGGCGACGGGGACACTGATGAAAAGGAAATGCAAACAGCAATTGCTTTTGAGCACATGAAAACCTACACCTGTAACGCAATGCTTGCCGGATTTTATGATAAGGCCGATAAATCTTTTTCGAAAAGTATAATGGACCTTGACAATGAACTGCCGAAAGGGAAAGAGCAACGTGATACAGCAATAAAAGCTGAACTTATAAAACTTGAAAAGTTATTGTTAAAATTTGATAAAACCTATACTGCAACTATGCATCAAAGCATGAAATCATTCAAGGAGCACGTTTCAGCAGCCCATTTTAATTTGCTGGAAGATTTTATATTTCCAGTCCCTATTAAGGGGCTGACCTATTAGCCAACAATTATTGGCACACTATCAAGTTATCAGGCTGCTTTGTTGAAGTTGGTCATAAATAATTGATAATTAGACAAGCATAGTTGTAAATATGGGTGCTAAATTTATTTTACGGAATCTGATGAAAAATAAGTGCTTTTCGGTCTATTTCTGTTTTTATTCACAGCAATCGGTGCGAATGCCCAATCGATTCTGCGTAGAGAGAGGATTTGCGGAAAATGGGAGTCCGTAGTAAAAAATTTGCATATACTTATCTATGTGCAAGGAGATCAATTCAGAACTAAGCTGATCTGGTAAAGTAACACGGAGGGTAAACCAATGGGCTACCGGACCGATGTCAATAATCCAAACCCTAAACCCCACACGCGTAAGTTACTCGGCAGGAGCATTCTTAGAGGATTGCAATATAACATTAAACCAATTCATGGAAAAATGGTGTGGTATATGACTCCAAACATGGCTGGGAATGGAATGCTGCTGCTTATATTGAAAAAAAAGGCAATTACACGTAAGTTTATTGTGTTTAAGGTAATTCCCAAATGAACTCAGCCACCCAAGATTTGCCAGAAATTCTATATCAATATTATCCGCACTATGCTAAATTAACGTCATAAATCTAATGGCTCCCATATAAACGCTTCCTTTATTCTATAATAGTTTTTATTCTTGACCGAAGCATTTGAGTATTAAACGGCTTCGTCATAAAACCATCTGCACCATGTTCATAAGCAGTTATTTCCGTATCCGGATCTGTTCTAGCGGTTAAGAAAATTAGTGGGATATGGTTGGTTCCCGGTTGTTTCCGAAGTTCATCCACTAACTCAACACCATTAATCTCAGCCATCATGATATCACTTATAATAAAATCAGGTATTTACAATCATTTTTTATCAACTAATTTTCAAACATTTGGTATATGCCAAACCCATATGTGTGATAATATCCTACAATTGATTGCATAAATTCTACATAAGATGCATATAGGATCCGCATAAATTTGTTGAATCCATATAAATCTAAAATAACACATTTTGTAATGGTCTGAACTCGTAGCAAATGCACATTGAGTTTAAAGCATGAAAATTTAACTACTTATCGCCATTACTACGATAAAAATTACGAACAACTAATGTCTGAAAATATTGTACTAAAAGGTATTACATGGAATCATAGTCGTGGCTTTACACCTATGGCAGCTACTGCGCAGCGTTTCTCCGAACTTAATCCGCAGGTTACTATTACCTGGGAGAAGCGCTCGCTGCAACAATTTGCAGATCTTTCCATTCAGCAGCTTGCAGAGCGGTATGACCTGTTAGTGATTGACCATCCGTGGGCAGGGGTTGCCGCAAAAACCAATAGTATTTTATCATTTGACGAATATTTGCCCAACGAATATTTAAAAGATCAGGAATTAAACAGTGTAGGGCATTCCTATGAAAGTTATCGTTATAACCAGCATCAATGGGCACTGCCCATTGATGCTGCCACACCAGTAGCCGCAAGCCGCCCCGATTTGTTAAAGAAATATGGATTAGAAGTTCCTAAAACTTATAACGAACTTTTAAATATGGCCAGGAAAGGCCTTGTTGCTTTCCCTGCCATCCCGATAGATTCACTGATGACCTTTTATACTTTTTGCTGTTCCCTGGGTGAAGATCCCTGCTTGCAGGAAGATGTTGTAGTGAGTAATGACATAGGCATAAATGCGCTCGAACTATATCGTCAATTGGCAAAACATATTGATCCTGCATGTTTTAATCGTAACCCCATCCAAACATATGAGGCGATGACCCAGGCCGACGAAATTGCTTATTGCCCCTTCGCTTACGGCTATTCCAATTATTCACGAGACGGATATGCACGAAGGCTTTTGCATTTTCATGATATGATCACCCTTAACGGAACGTTCAATTTGCGAAGCGCGTTGGGTGGTACCGGATTAGCTGTTTCAGCTAACTGTAAACATATTGATGTTGCAATGCAGTATGCCGCCTATGTGGCCTCACCACAATGCCAAAGTGGTTTGTATACCGATAATGGAGGCCAACCCGGGCATTTATTAGCCTGGGCTAACGAAGAAAATAATCGCAAAACACATAATTACTTCACCAATACATTGCCTGCCTTGCAAAGGGCATATCTGCGCCCAAGGTATTTCGGACATATGTTTTTCCAGGACCATGCTGGTGATATTGTGCGCGATTACCTGATAAATGGCGGCAGCGAAGAGAATGTATTAGCAGCTTTGAATAACCTATATGTAGAATCTAAAACAAAAGTACCGGCATGATTAAACCACTGGAAGGGCTTCTTGTACTTGAATTTGCACAGTTTATGGCCGCGCCCACAGCAGGCCTGAGGCTTGCCGACTTTGGTGCGCGCGTTATAAAAATAGAGCGCCCGGTTAAAGGTGAGGCGGGGCGACAAATAGCTATTCGTAATATTTTTATTGATGGAGACAGTCTGGTTTTTCACACCATTAACCGCAATAAGGAATCTTATGCCGCCGACCTGAAAAATGCTGATGACCTGGAGCGTGTTAAAAAATTAATTGAGATGGCCGATGTGATCACTCATAATTTTCGCCCCGGCGTGATGGAAAAAATAGGGTTGGATTACGAATCTGTAAAAATTATTAATCCACGTGCAATTTATGGGGTTGTAACTGGCTATGGCAACAAAGGTCCGTGGGCGTTGCGCCCTGGTCAGGACCTGCTTATACAATCACTATCGGGCCTCACCTATCTTTCAGATACAAACGATGCTGGCCCGGTTCCTTTTGGTTTGGCTACTGCGGATATGATATGCGGTGCTCATTTTGTTCAGGGCATTTTGGCGGCGTTGATAAAGCGAGCAAAAACTAATAAAGGATCGTTGGTTGAGGTAAGCCTTATAGAATCAACACTTGATCTGCAATTTGAAGTAATTACTACCTATCTAAATGATGGCGGAAAACTACCGCAGCGCAGCAGTGTAAAAGGTACCGGGCATGCTTATTTGAGCGCGCCTTATGGTATTTATAGAACTTCCGATGACTACCTGGCATTGGCAATGGGCGATCTGCACCAGATAGCTAATGTGCTGGGTTGTGATATTTCAGATGTCTATCCCAACAAAAGCCAATGGTTTGAGCATCGTGATGAAATAATGCAGCTCCTGGCACAAAAGATCAAAGAAAAAACTACAGCCGAATGGATTGCAAAGTTAGGCGAGCAAGGAATTTGGTGTGCCGAAGTATATACTTACGAGCAAACATTACAACATGAAGGATATAAAGTATTAGGTATGCAGCAGGATGTGAAACTGCCAGATGGCGGCTATCTTACCACAACACGCTGCCCTATCCGCATTAATGGCAAAAGGCTTTACAGTGATAGAGCAGCGCCAGGGCCGGGTGCACAAACGGAGCAGATAAACCTTCAATTTAACCTGATATGAAGCCATTAGAAGATTATTTGGTTATTGATTTTAGTCAGTTCCTTTCGGGCCCTTCTGCAAGTTTAAAGCTTGCCGATATGGGAGCGAGAGTCATAAAAATTGAAAAAACTGGTACCGGTGATATTTGTCGTCATTTGTATACTTCCAACGTTATCATGAACGGCGAATCATCGGTATTTCATGCCATTAACCGTAATAAAGAGAGCTTTGCCGCCGATATTAAAAATGAGCACGACAAACAACAAGTATGGGAACTGGTAAAGCAGGCCGATATAGTTATACATAATTTTCGCCCGGGTGTTATGGAACGGCTTGGCTTTGATTATAATAGTATATATAAGGTCAATCCGGGAGTAGTTTACGGCGAAATATCCGGCTACGGAACTGAAGGCCCCTGGAAAGATAAACCCGGGCAGGATCTGTTGCTGCAGGCCCTGTCCGGTTTAACATGGTTAAGCGGGAATGCCGGTGGCCCGGTGCCAATGGGTTTATCTATAATTGATATGCTGGCGGGTAATCATTTGGCCCAGGGCATTTTGGCTTGTCTTTTTCGTAAAACTATTAGTGGCGAGGGTGCCCTGGTACAGGTAAGCATGCTTGAATCCGCAATTGATTTTCAGTTTGAAGCCATTACCACCTATTATTATGATGGTAAATTACCCGAACGCTCAATAAATAACAATGCCCATGCTTATTTGGGCGCACCCTATGGCATATATAAAACTTTGAATGGCTACCTGGCGCTGGCAATGGGTTCTATTCCGCAATTGGGTTCATTATTAAGTTGTGAGCCTTTATTAGTTTATACAGATTTAGGCGCTGCGTTCCATTTACGCGATGAAATTAAATCGCATCTCGCACAGCACCTGCTTACTGCAACTACGGAACATTGGCTCAATATATTACAGCAAGCAGATATTTGGTGTGCCGATGTTTTAACCTGGGATGACCTGATGCAAAACGAAGGCTTTAAAGTTTTGGACATGATACAGGAGGTTAGTATGAAGGATGGTTTTAAATATCGCACTACACGCTGCCCTATTCATATTGACGGAGAGCTACTAACCTCGGCCAAAGGTTCACCAAAATTAGGGCAGGATAATGAAACTATTTTAAACCAATTACAGCATGAACGCTGATACGATAAGAATAGCGGTACGAAAGTTTGGGCCATTTGAAACCGCGTTGCAAAAGTTATGGGATGACTATTGCGAAACTTCGGGCTGTGTTTTAAAGGCGGAAATGGTTCCGATGGATCTGAATGACCTTCATCGGATGACCCTGGAAGATCATGGCCTAAAAACCGGTGACTGGGATATCGCACATATAGTTACCGACTGGTTGTTGGAGGCATGGGAAAGCGGCGCACTGGAAGATCTGCAGCCATATATCGCACGCAACGCGCCCCAGGGATTTCCTACTGGCTGGAGCGATTCATTGCTAAACATGCAAAAATTTGATACAGCTATAGCCGGACTTCCATTTCACGACGGCCCAGAGTGTTTGATTTACCGTAAAGACCTTTTTGAAGACAGCAAAGAACAGCAGGCATTTTACGATATGCATGGCAAACATTTGCATGTGCCAAAAACATGGGACGATTTTAGAACGGTAGCACGCTTTTTTTATCGCCCTAAGCAAAAACTATACGGCACAGTGATTGCCGGGTTACCGGATGGGCACAATACGGTGTTTGACTTTTGCCTGCAATTATGGGCACGTGGCGGAAGCCTCATCAACAATAACGATAGTGTAGACATTAACACCCCCGCGGCTGGCGAAGGTTTGGCTTTCTACCGCGATATATTGCGCGATAAAAAGGCTATACATCCGAATACAATGCAATATGAATCAGTGCAGGCAGGCATGGCCTTTGCCCGCGGCGAAGCAGCTATGATGGTAAACTGGTTTGGGTTTGCATCAATGTGCGAGGTGACGGATGAGTGTGCTGTAAAAGGCAAGATTGATATCGCGCCCATTCCCTGTACCAAGGGTAATGAACCAACATCGTTAAATGTATATTGGTTATATACTATCGGCGCGGGTAGTAAGCATAAACAAACAGCCTATGATTTTATCCGCTTTGCCATTAATCGCCGTAATGACAAATTACTTACGCTTGAAGGCGGCATAGGATGCCGGATATCCACCTGGAGAGATGGTGGGATTAACGCCATCATCCCCTATTACCATAAACTGGAACAATTACATCAAAACGCCCGAACACTGCCGCAAAAAAATAACTGGTCGCAAATAGCCCGCATTATTGATGAGGCAGTTTTAGGAGCCATTAACACTGATATCGCTATTGATCAGCTGCTGCTGGAAGCACAACAAAAGATAAACCAGATTGGTATAAAACAGAACAATTATGCAGATAGTATATAAGCCAACGCTTCCGAAAAAGGAATTGCCTATAATTATCATAGGTGCCGGCGGCATAGTTGGTGACGCGCACTTGCCTGCTTACAAAAAGGCCGGGTTTAATGTTATTGGTATTACCAATCGCACCCGTACGCGTGCAGAAAAACTGGCCGCCCAATTCGGCATACCTAATGTTTATGACACTGTTGAGGAAGCCGTTGCCAATGCACCCAAAAATGCGGTTTATGATATTACTATTATGCCTGATCAGTTTGTTGAAACCCTTAATAAATTACCCGATGGCGCAGGCGTGCTTATACAAAAGCCTATGGGTGATTATTTTTGGCAAAGCAAACAAATATTGGACATCTGCCGAAGCAAAAACCTGGTTGCGGCTATTAACTGTCAGCTTCGTTTTGCTCCCTATGTAAGTGCGGCGCGTTATCTGATCAATCAGGGCTTGATTGGTGAGCTATATGATATGGAAGTACGAGTGACCCTGGAAACGCCATGGGAGCTTTTCCCACATGTTATCATTCACCCCCGGTTGGAGATCCAATATCACAGTATCCATTATATCGACCTGGTGCGCTCTTTTTTAGGTGACCCTGTAAGTGTGATGGCAAAAACTTTAAAACATCCGGCTAAAAAATTATCCTCGTCCCGGTCTACTATCCTTTTTGATTATGGCGATACCATTCATGCGGTGATCAATACCAATCACGATCACTCTTTCGGCCCCCATAATCAGGAAAGCTTTATCAAATGGGAAGGCACAAAAGGGGCTATTAAAGCACGAATGGGCTTGTTGATGGATTATCCGCATGGCGTTCCGGACAAGTTTGAATATTGTATAATGGAGGAAGGTAAAGCTCCGAAATGGATCGAAGTAAGCCTGGATGGTTCCTGGTTTCCTGACGCGTTTATTGGTACGATGTCGAGCCTGATGTGCTATAAGAATGGCGAAACGGATGTATTACCTACCAGTGTTGAAGATGTGATTAAAACAATGGCTGTTGTTGAAAGCGCCTACATTTCAAGCGATACCGGTGGCGTGGTAATTGCCGAAAGATTTAAGTAATAAAACCAATTACAATAAGATGTATTTTAAATCAACCTTTTTTGAGGACTATATTTTGGGTGATAAACGTGTTACCCTTGGCCGTACCATTACCGAAACAGACTTTGTAGTGCATGCTGGCCATACAGGTGACTTTTTCCCGCATCACATGGATGCGGAATGGTGCAAAACACAGCCATTTAAACAACGTATTGCCCACGGCACCATGATATTCAGCATCGGAATAGGATTAACCGCATCCGAAATTAATCCCGAGGCATTTTCAAAAGGGTATGATAAACTGCGCTTTGTAAAACCCGTATTCATTGGGGATACTATCCATTCTGAAGTAACAATTTCAGAAAAAACAGAAGCAAAAAAACCGGAATACGGTACAGTTACCGAGCACGTCGAGATCATTAACCAGCATGGCGAAGTTGTATTAGTGTGCGATCATTTATTGCTGGCAAAAAAAATAAATTCCTAAAAATGGCCAACATCAGCACCAATACAGAAACCGCGGTTATAGATGAGTCGAAACTAAAAGGCCGTACATTAATGTTACCCTTTATCCTGGTTTGCAGCGTGTTCTTTTTGTGGGGGATAGCGCACAATCTCGATTCTGTGTTAATTCCTCATTTAAAAAAAGCATGCCAACTCAATAATCGCCAGTCTACCTATATTGATATGGCTGTGTTTTTTGCTTATTTCGTAATGGCCATACCCGCCGGGGGATTGCTTAAAAAATTCGGCTACAAAAAATGTATTATAATTGGCTTATCACTGTTTGCAGCAGGCGCTTTGCTTTTTATACCCGCTGCCAATACCTTAACTTACGGATTATTTATAGGCGGATTGTTTATTATAGGCTGCGGCCTGGCTACATTGGAAACTGCCGCCAATCCCTACGCTGCTATTTTAGGCGATCCTGCAAAATCTGCGTTCCGGTTAAACCTGGCTGCTCTGTTTAATGGCGCGGCGGCCCCTGTGGCTGCGTTCATCGGTACAAATTTTATCCTTTCCGGTAAGGAATATACCCCGCAGCAGTTAGCCGCAATGTCTAATTCCTATCGTTCAAACTATCTTTTGCATGAGGCATCCTCAGTAAAATTGCCCTACATCATTTTAGCCTGCATTTTGATTGCGGTTGCCATCTTATTTTATTTCAGTGATTTGCCCGAGATCAAAAACGTATCGAAAGAAGAAACAACTAACGGAAAGTTCTTTGGCGCGCTACGCCATAAGCATTTATCATGGGCTGTAGTCGCGCAGTTTTTCTATGTAGGCGCACAGGTTTGTGTTACCAGCTTTTTTATCAGGATGGCCAAACAAGGTGGTGGTTTTGATGAGAAAACGGCGGGCTATTACCTTGGATTATACGGTTTGCTATTTATGGGGGGCCGCTTTGTTGGCACTATGCTACTAAGATATATAGCATCACATAAGCTCTTGACTGTTTATGCGGTATTGTCAGTACTGTTATGTGCGGTAGCGATATTGGGTAAAGGCGCTTACGTAGTTTATTGCCTGGGTGCTATAGGTTTTTTTATGTCGATCATGTTCCCTACAATTTTTGCTTTGGGGATAGACGGCATAGGTGACGACACCAAGCCAGGTTCATCATGGTTAGTGATGTCAGTTGTAGGCGGCGCAGTTTTACCTTATGTAATGGCTACTGTTATCGATCTGAATAACGACAGTATCCAAACCGGCTACATCGTTCCATTAATATGCTTTATAGTGGTATTGTATTTCGGGTTAAATGGTTACAAAATAAAAAAACAACTAATCTGATCTGATGGAAAGGATAATCGCAAAATATTACATAGAGACACCGTTTGCTATTGAAAAAGCAGCACAGGTATTAGCTGGTGAGCAATCGTCAGGCACCTTCGTTGCCGTACCCGGCGAAACAGAGGAGTTGAAAAAACGCTTCGCTGCCCGCGTTGAAAAAACAACCCAGCTTGAATCGGTAAATGAACCGGCAATACCTGGTGCCAAAGCTAAAGAAGGTTTATACCATCGTGCCAATATCGAGATATCATGGTCGATAGAAAATTTTGGTTATAATCTGCCGGTACTTATATCAACCTTGCAGGGTAATTTATATGAGCTTACACAATTCACCGGGCTTAAGTTAATGGATATAGAGTTACCGGATTCATACGCTTCACATTTCGAGGGATCCCGGTTTGGGATTGAAGGTTCGAGGTTGAGTACCGGCGTTAACAACAGGCCTCTTATCGGCACCATTATTAAGCCAAGCATAGGCATGACACCCGAACAAACGGCTGAAATAATAAAAAAGTTAGTTGAAGCCGGTATTGATTTTATAAAAGACGATGAATTAATATCCTCCGCGGCCAATTCCACTTTTGAGAACAGAGTAGATGCTGTAATGCGGGTAATTAATGCACATGCCGATAAAACAGGTAAAAAGGTAATGTATGCGTTTAATATTAGTGATGAAATAGACAGTATGTTACGGAGGTACGATTATATTGTAAATGCCGGTGGCACCAGCGCCATGATCAGCCTGAACAGTGTAGGCTTAGCAGGTACAAAAAAAGTTTGCGACCGAGGACAACTGGTTATCCACGGGCACCGTAATGGCTGGGGTATGTTAAACCGCCACCCGCTGCTGGGGATTGAATTTCCGGCGTATCAAAAATTATGGCGGCTGGCCGGGGTTGATCAAATACATGTAAACGGCATCCAAAATAAGTTCTGGGAGTCGGACGATTCGGTTGTCCGTTCTATCGAAGCCTGTTTAAAACCGCTTTTCGGTCATACCGTTTTACCGGTGGTGTCATCGGGGCAATGGGGTGGCCAGGCATTTGAAACTTACAGGCGCACACAAACTACCGATTTGCTTTACATGGCCGGCGGTGGCATTATGGCACATCCCGGTGGGGCGGCAAATGGTGTACGAGCATTGCAGCAGGCTTGGGAGGGTGCGGTAAATGGCATGTCGTTAGCGGATGCTGTAAAACACTACCCGCAATTTGCTCAATCAGTTGAAAAATTTGGGGATAAATAAATGGAAAATGCGCGTCATCTTTTACTGGCTTATTATGGCGATGATTTTACAGGATCGACTGACGCGCTTGAGTTTCTGAGTCGTGCCGGGATAAAAACTGTGTTATTTATTGAACCGCCAACCTCTCAAATATTGGCTAGGTACGATGGCTTACAGGCCATAGGCGTTGCCGGGATGACACGAGCCATGCCGCCTGACGAAATGGAATTAACGCTGCAACCCGCCTTTAAAGCATTGAAAGAATTGGGTGCGCCACATATACATTATAAGGTTTGCTCAACATTTGATTCATCTCCGCAAATAGGCAGCATTGGCAAAGCGATAGATGTGGCGGCCGAGGTATTCAACGCATCATTTATCCCCCTATTGGTAGCGGCACCAGCACTGGGCAGGTATTGCGTATTTGGCAACTTGTTTGCCCGCATGGGCATTGGAAGCCAGGGTGAAATATTCCGGCTCGACCGCCATCCTTCCATGAGCCGCCATCCCGTGACTCCGGCTGATGAAAGCGACTTGCGTTTACATCTCTCTCGCCAAACAGGAAAAACCATAGGTCTTGTCGATGTTTTAGCATTAGATAAAAGCGATCAATCAGCACAAGAGAAGTTAGTTGCAGAGATCAACAGCCATAAACAAGTGATCTTGTTTGACGCTTTAACCGAAGAGCATTTGAGTGCGATAGGAAAATTGATAGACAAATATGCTGCTTGCGACAAGCCATTATTTTCTGTGGGGTCATCAGGCATTAGCATGGCACTTGGTAAACATTGGGCAAAACAAGGATTTTTGGAGCCAAAAACAAACTGGCCAGATGCCGGAAAGGCCGAAAGCATGCTTGTAGTTTCGGGTAGTTGCTCCCCGGTAACCGCAAAACAGATAGCCTATGCAGTTGATCACAATTTTGCAGAAATTGCGCTTGATACACCGTTAATTGCAATTTCAAGTGATCTTGAAAACACCGTTGAGGTTTATATTAACTGGATAGCCGAGGTGATTGACAGTGGCATACCTGTTATTATCCATACCAGTTTAGGCACCGACGACCCTCGATTTGCGAAAACTTATGAAGCATTTACAGCTAAAGGGTTAACGCCAAATGCTATCCGCACAAAAACAGCTGAACTTTTTGGAACAGTATTAGGACTTATTGCAGTAGGCGTTGCGTGTAAAACACCATTAAAGCGAATGATCATAGCCGGTGGCGATACCTCGGGCTATGTTGCACGGGCAATGGGGATAGAAGCAGTTGAAATGATATCGCCTATATCACCCGGTGCACCATTGTGCAAGGCTTATGCGCCCGGTTCACCAGCGCATGGCCTCGAAGTAAACTTTAAAGGCGGCCAAGTAGGTAGCGAAGATTATTTTGAAACAGTATTACAAGGAAAAAATATATCATAAATAAATAACAATTATGAAACCAAAAACATTAGGGCTTATACATACTTCGGCTACATTAATACCTGTATTCCAGGAACTTTGCAAACAGTATTTACCCGGCGTAAACACATTTAATATTGTTGACGACAGCCTGGTTAAAAACATACGCGAGCGGGGCGAACTAACACCCGCTATTGCAAAACGCGTTGCAGACTACGTAGCTTCTGCGGAGGATTCGGGAGCTGATTATATATTGGTTACCTGCTCTTCGATAGGTGCCGCGGTAGAAGCTGCTGCCACAAACACAAACGTTCCTGTGCTGAGGGTTGATCAACCCATGGCCGATATGGCGGTACAAACTGGTAAGCGAATTGGAGTAGTGGCTACCTTACAAACTACACTGGAGCCAACTGCTGACCTTGTAAGGCGCCGGGCAGCACTTGCCGGAAAAGAAATTGAGTTGACATCGAAATTATGCGAAGGTGCATTTGATGCCCTAATGAGCGGCGATGCAGCTACCCATGATGCACTGGTTGCGGATGCCCTGCGTGATCTGTCGAAACAAGTTGATGTAATATTACTGGCACAAGCCTCCATGGCAAGAGTGGTTGATACGCTTTCGGAAGCTGATAAAATTGTGCCCATAGTTGCCAGTCCGCCAAATGCCATAAAGTATCTGGCCTCCATAATTTAAGTATCATGAAATGGCTGCAGCAATTTTGCCTGGGTATAAGTGCGCTATCATTAATAACCTTGTTAGCGGGCCTGCTTATGGCGAACGCCCAATTATGGATGCCTGCTTCGGTTTGCCTGGCAGTATCATTAGCCATAGGCATAGGCGCTATAGCCTCGTTAAAAAATTACCAGTACACCGCGTGGATAATTGTAGCCGTTGTAGCGGCTATGGCTTATCCTCATGCATTTTTAAAATTGGGCCCTATCGATCTGCGCAATAAATGGCTTATACTCATTATTGTGCAAATGGTAATGTTCGGAATGGGCATACAAATGAGCATTCGCGATTTCTCGGGCTTAGCCACCACCGGAAAAGGTGTATTGATAGGCTTGCTTTGCCATTTTTCTATTATGCCACTAATGGGCTTTATGCTCACCCGTATATTTCACTTTGACCCGGAAATAGCTGCCGGCATTATTTTAATAGGATCCTGCTCCAGCGGCTTAGCCTCTAATGTAATGGTGTACCTGGCACGTGCAAATCTTGCATTATCTGTTACGGTTACAGCAATGGCAACGTTGGTTGCTCCGTTTTTAACGCCGCTGCTGATGCGTTTGCTGGCAGGCACGCTAATAGAAGTTAAGTTTATATCAATGATGATGGAAATCATTAAGATTGTAATTGTTCCAATCGGCGCGGCGTTTTTACATGATTACCTTAAAAGGGCATCAGCAATAGGCAAGCGAAATACTTATACCATCGCGGTAATGTGTGTGTTATGGCTCGCGGGCCAGGCCATGGGCGTATGGAGTTGGCTATCTTTTAATTTAACGCCAGATGCGTTACAATCGGCCCAGATATTTAATTTTTTTACAGGCGCTTTTATCGCGGGAACTGCTTATCACCTGCTTTATTCCCGCAATAAAAATATTGATAAATATATCCCTTACCTGTCCATGTTCGGTATTGTTTATTTCACAACAGTTACCACAGCTGCCGGTCGCGACAACCTGCTGCATGTAGGGCTATTGTTATTTATGGCTGCAGTTATCCACAACGGTGCCGGATATTTTTTCGGCTACTGGTTTAGCCGTTTATTTAAGCTCGATAAAAACTCTGCCCGCACCATCGCGTTTGAAGTTGGCCTGCAAAATGGCGGAATGGCATCAGGGTTGGCCGGTACTATGGGGAAATTAGCAACCGTGGGCCTTGCTTCGGCCGTGTTTAGCCCGTGGATGAACATCTCCGGTTCTATATTAGCCAATTACTGGAGGCGGAACCCGGTAAAAGAAGACGATGGTAAAATCATACAAAATCATGATAAGCTATTATCACAATCAAAGGGCGTATTGTAATACTTTTGAGTTTATACAAATAATATAGCCCACATTATTACAATTGTGGCTATCGAACAAATGTAAAATATTATCAGGGCTGGCATCACTTTGCATTTGGCCAGGTAACCAATATAAACTGTATTAAAGCTATTGCAATGAGTAATAAAACTACTTTAGGTGTCATTATTGGCAATCGTGATTTTTTTCCAGACAGGCTTGTGTCCGAAGCGCGAAAAGACATCATTGAATTATTTGCTAAATTGAACCTTAACCCAATAATGCTGGATGAACAGCAATCCAAATTAGGCGGTGTTGAAACCTTTAAAGATGCGCAGCAATGCGCCGAACTTTTTCGTAAACATCAGGGTGATATTATTGGGGTACTTGTTGTGCTTCCGAATTTTGGAGACGAACGAGGCATTGCCGAAACACTTAAACTGGCGGGCCTTAATGTGCCTGTCCTTATTCAGGCTTATCCCGATGAGTTAAATAAGCTGGATGTAGCCCGGCGTCGTGATTCATGGTGCGGGAAAATATCTGCATGTAATAACCTATACCAGTTCGGCATAAAATATACCGTAACAGATCAGCATGTTATTCACCCATCCCAACCCGCCTTTAGTGCCGAATTATTAAACTTTGTGGCTGTTTGCCGTGTGGTAAAAGGGTTACGAAAAGTTCGCATCGGTGCAGTTGGTGCCCGTCCGGGTGGTTTTAATACGGTACGTTACAGCGAAAAAATATTACAGCGCAATGGTATTTCCGTAGTTACTGTTGATCTTTCCGAGATATTAGGTAATGCCAACAAACTCACAAAGGATGATCGTGTAGTTAAGGATCGTTTGGATAAAATATTAGCCTACGCACCCAAAGGCCGCACACCCGATGAGGCCCTGATACAAATAGCAAAGCTTGATGTTGTACTCAATAATTTCGTGGAAGAAAACTCACTGGATGCCACAGCCATACAATGCTGGACATCGCTCCAACAAAATTACGGCTGTAATGTGTGCACCAGCATGAGCATTATGAGCGAAAATATGCTGCCAAGCGCTTGCGAAGTTGACGTTACCGGAACACTTAGTATGTATGCAATGCAACTGGCTTCGGGCTCACCAAGTGCGCTGGTTGACTGGAATAACAATTACGCCGATGACGAAAATAAATGCGTGTTGTTCCATTGCGGTAACTGGGCGAAATCATTTTTACCGGATATTGAAATAAGTAATGCGCCTATCCTGGGCACCACGGTTGGTGTAGAAAATACTTATGGTGCATTATCCGGCCGTACACCGGCTTCTCCGCTTACGTTTGGGCGCATAAGTACGGATGATTGCAAGGGAATTATCAAAGCCTACATAGGCGAAGGCGAACTTACCGACGATCCGCTGAATACATTCGGTAACCGTGCGGTAGCCCAGATAAATAATATGCAAGGATTGATGCAGTATGTGTGCCGCAACGGCTTTGAACACCATGTGGTGATGAATGCTTCGAAAACTGCAGGTATTTTAAAGGAAGCACTCGGTAATTATATGGGCTGGGAAATTTATCAGCATAATTAATGGAATTAATATGATGACAGCTGAAGAATTAGCAAAAAAGTCAATTGAGTACCGTAAAAAAATACTCAAATATATTGTGGGCGCTAACGCGGGTCATACGGGGGGTAGTTTGTCATGTATCGATATTTTGAATGTATTATATAACAATGTGCTTAATGTAAACCCTGAGAATTTTAAATCACCTGATCGCGACCGCTATATCCAAAGCAAGGGCCATTGTGTTGAAGCACTATTTGTAACCCTTGCTGATAAAGGTTTCTTTCCCGAAAGCGATTTGCTGACACTTTGTAAATACAAGTCGCATTATATAGGCCATCCTACAAAAAAAGTATACGGCGTTGAGCAAAATACAGGTGCCCTTGGTCACGGCCTGCCAATAGCCGCGGGAACAGCCTTAGCCGCTAAAATGGATAAAAAAGATTATCATGTTTTTACACTTTTGGGCGATGGCGAATTGCCCGAGGGTTCAAACTGGGAAGCCGCGCTCACCGCTTCACATTATAAATTGGATAACCTTTGCGCTATAGTAGATAAAAACACCTTGCAAATAACAGGGCCAACCGCAAATGTGTGCAACACTGATCCTCTTGATGAAAAATTTGAAAGCTTTGGCTGGGCAGTTAAACATGTTGATGGACACAATTTGCAGGAGTTGACAAATGTTTTAACTAGTTTACCACTTGTAGCCGGCAAACCAAGCCTGATTATTGCGCACACTGTAAAGGGCAAAGGCATCAGTTTTATGGAAAATCAGGTAAAATGGCACCATGGCGTACCATCACCCGAGCAATATGATTTGGCCCTAACAGAATTAGATACCGCTAATAATTTAATACATTAAGGATGGGTGCAGTTACAGAAACAACAACAGCCACAGGCAAAGCCAATCAAGATGTGTTTTCATTGGTATTGCAGGAGCTTGCCGCCACGGATAGGCAAATAATTGCTATTACCAGCGATTCACGTGGCTCAGGTAAGCTGGTAGCCTTTGGCGAACGTTTTCCCGAGCAAATAGTTGAGATAGGTATTGCCGAACAAAATCTTGTGGGCGTAGCCGCAGGCTTAGCGTCGGCCGGAAAAAAAGCTTTCGCGGTATCGCCTGCCTGCTTTTTAACAGCACGTGCGCTTGAGCAAATAAAAAATGATGTAGCCTACTCTGATAACGCGGTTAAATTGGTAGGCATAAGCGCAGGTGTAAGCTATGGCGCTCTGGGTACAACACATCACAGTCTTCACGATTTTGCCGTATTGCGCGCCATTAATAATATCACTATTGTGGCCCCTGCTGATAATTTCGAGACAGAACACGCCGTAAGACTGGCGGCGCAAATGAATAAACCGGTATATCTGCGGTTTGGAAAAAAGCCAATGCCGTTATTAAACCCTGATGAAACCGAACCATTTCAGTTTGGAAAAGGGCGGGTAATTAAGGCAGGTGCTGATATCGCGATCATCGCTAATGGCGAAACGGTATATCCCGCATTACTTGCCGCGCAACAGCTGGAAGCTGAAAATGGCATAAGCGCCACGGTAATAAGTATGCATACGATTAAACCATTGGACACTGATTTATTGTATAGCGTAGCCAAAAGCGTAAAAGCTATAATAACCGTTGAGGAGCATTTTATTTATGGTGGTTTGGGCGAAGCCTGTGCATCTTATCTTTTGCAGAAAGGGTATACTAAGCCATTTAAAATTATGGGCATACCTGATGAATATACAGTTACAGGCTCCCAGGTTGAAATTTTGAACCATTACGGGATTTCACAAAAAGGTATTGCTGCCGAAGCATTATCGCTGCTAAAAAAATAAATAAAACTAACTCTTCTGTAAGGTTGGTTTCCAATTGTATTGAGTATGAAAAGATATTGGTTATTTCTTTTTGCTATAATGATGCTTGCTGCATGTCATAACGGGCGTGCAACAAAACACCCGAAGAAAATAGCAGTAATTGTTTCTACTTTAAATAATCCATGGTTTGTGTTCCTCGCGCAAACAGCAGCGGCAGAGGCAAAAAGAATGGGTTATGAAACCAAAATATTCGATTCGCAAAATAACACCGCCCTGGAAGCCGATAACTTTGATAATGCTATTGCTTCCGGGTATAACGCCATTCTTTTTAACCCTACAGATGCTAACGGTTCTATCGTAAACGTAGCCAGGGCCAAGGCAGCCGGCGTACCTGTTTTTTGCATGGATAGGGAAATAAATTCAACAACTGAAGCTACATCGCAAATACTGTCCGATAGCTATTCAGGTTGTGTTGAAATGGGTAAATATTTTGTACAAACCATGCACAAAAAAGGTAATTATGTTGAGCTTTTGGGCATTGTTGCCGATAATAATACCTGGAGCCGTTCCAAAGGGTTCCACAGCGTTGTAGATGATTATCCAGGCCTAAAAATGGTGGCACAGCAAAGCGCGGATTTCGACCGTAACAAGGGGCTCGAAGTGCTGGAATCCATCCTGCAGGCACATCCGGATATTGACGCTGTTTTTTGCGGTAACGACGCTATGGCGATGGGTGCCTATCAGGCTTTAGCTGCCGCCGGAAAAGCCGGGCATGTTAAAGTGTTTGGTTTTGATGGTGCCGAAGATGTGATAGAGTATATAAAGCAAGGTAAAATTTCAGCAACCGCTATGCAATTTCCCAAAGTGATAGCACAAACAGCCGCCAAATATGCCGATGAATACTTTAAGGGAAAACGTGTCTTCCCGCAAAAAAATCCTGTCGCTGTGGAACTGGTAACAGCGAAAAATGCAGATGATTATGTGGCTTACGGTAAAAAGAATTGATCATGCGAAAAAGTATCAAATATTTTTTATGGATTGCCGTAGCCCTGATAGTGGCTTATAATTCAGTTTACTTTAAAAAGCTAAGCGATTTAAATACAGGGGCTCCCAAACCTTTTGACGCGGCTGCATATGCCAACAACTATTTTTATAAGCAGTTACCTGTTATGGTTTCCAAAGCCCCCGATATTGATAAGCTGATAGCAATGATAAAAACTGATACCGCGGCCACCTTTAAAACTTATGGGCATGCATTGGCTATTGGTGCCACACGCTATTTTCTTATACAAGGCAAAGGCACTATTGTTAACATAGACGATAATGGCGTGTGGGTGTCAACAGCCTCGGGTAATTCAGTTTTATTGGCTACGGAATATGTTTATGGTAATGCCCTGCGCGATGCTTCGGGGTTAGTGGATATCAACAAGTTTAGCAGCACCATGGATTTGAACAATATTGCGGCAGAAATTGATAAAATCGTTCGCACTAAAATATTGCCGGCGGTTAAACCCGGCCTAAAAAAAGGAAACATGATCCAGTTTACCGGCGCTGTTGGCCTAAACCAGGTGCACTTACAACTTGGAGATTTAGAAATCACACCTATTTCACTAAAAATTATACACTGATGCCGGTTTTAGTTGCAGAAAATATCACCAAAAAATTTGCCGGTATTACCGCTCTTGATTGCGTAAATATTGAACTGCACGAAGGAAAGGTAACTGCTATTATTGGCGAGAATGGCGCAGGCAAATCAACGCTGATGAAAATATTATCAGGTGTTTATAGCGAATATGACGGGCGCATACTTTTTAAAGGTGAATGTGTGAATTTTGATAACCCGCGTGAGGCACAGCAAACAGGCATCGCTATCATCCACCAGGAGCTTAATCTTGTTCAGCATCTGAATATTGCTGAAAATATTTTTTTAGGAAGGGAGATCATCAACGCCTGGGGTATGCTTGATAAAGCAGCCATGCGTGCTACAACGCGAAAACTATTGCAAAGGCTAAAGCTTGATTCTGATCCTGATACCCAAATAGCAGACCTGAAAGTTGGCCAGCAACAAATTGTAGAGATTGCTAAAGCTTTATTAACCGATGCAGAAGTGATTATTATGGACGAACCAACTTCCGCTATCAGTGATAAGGAAGTTGAGGTTCTGTTCGATATTATAAATAATCTGCGTGCCGAAAATAAAACTATCGCTTACATCTCGCACAAATTGGATGAGTTATTTAAAATAGCCGATAATTATATTATCCTACGGGATGGCAAAACCATTGAATCCGGCGAAATGAGTTTGATAACACGCCCACAGATCATCAGCAAAATGGTAGGGCGCGAACTGCATATCCTAAAAAAATCAACCATTAGCCTTCAGGATAAACCGCTGCTTTCTATTAAAAATATCAGCTTAAATCATCCTAAAAACCCGGAGCGAAAATTATTAAACAATATCAGTTTTAATCTAAATCGAGGAGAGATATTAGGCGTTTTTGGCTTGATGGGAGCCGGGCGAACAGAATTGCTTGAAACTGTATTCGGCATACACCGTAAATCAGCAGGCAGTATAAGTATCCTTGATCAACAAGTTGATTTTAAAAGCCCGTCTGGCGCTATCGCAACGGGCATAGCGCTTGTTCCCGAAGACCGCAAAAAAGACGGCGTAATACTGGGATTGGATGTTAAAACCAATATCAGTATTACTACTCTGGCCCAACTTTCAACTGCAGGTTTGCTTAGCAATAAAAAAGAACAGGCCCTGGCCGATAAATACATTGGCGCGTTGAAAATAAAAACCACATCGCACAGTCAACTGGTTAAAAATTTGAGCGGAGGCAATCAGCAAAAAGTGGTATTGGCTAAATGCCTGGCCACAAAGCCTATTATTTTAATGCTGGATGAACCGACACGGGGTATAGATATTAATGCAAAAAACGAGATCTACAAGCTGATACTCGAATTGGCGGATAGTGGGCTAGGCATAATCATGGTATCGTCTGAACTTCCCGAAATAATGGCTGTGTCAAATCGCATATTAGTGATGTGCGAAGGTAACATAACAGCGGAAATGCAGGCTGAAAATGCCTCGGAAGACATCATAATGAAAGCGGCAATCAATAAATAATTTATTAAACATGAGCATAAATTCTGTATACAAAGCCTATCTCATCAAATTTCAACCGCTTATAGCATTGTTTATTTTGTGCCTGTTTTTAAGTGTGATGTCTGATAAATTTTTTACGGTTGATAACGGCTGGAACGTAATGCGACAAATATCAGTTAACATTTGCATTTCAGTTGGGATGACGCTGGTTGTATTAACGGGCGGCATTGACCTGTCGGTAGGTTCTGTTTTGGCCTTATGCGGTGCTGTAACCGCTGGGCTGCTGAAAAGTGGAATCCCCATACATTCACTAAACTTGTTTATTGGCTTTAGCCTGTGTGGCGCAATTGTAGTTGGTATAATTACAGGTACACTGATGGGAAGTTTTAACGGCTGGACTATTACTAAATTTAAAGTTCCTCCCTTTGTAGCAACACTGGCTATGCTTACCATCGGCAGGGGATTAACCATGCTGTGGACGAACGGCTTTCCGATATCATCATTAGGAAGCAATTTCGCATTCATCGGAACGGGATGGTTTCTCGGCATTCCGGTTCCGGTTTGGATCTCTGCAATCATAATTATCGGCGCGATAGTTATCACCACTAAAACTGCATTGGGCCGCTATATTTATGCTATCGGAGGGAATGTGGATGCTGCCCGTCTTTCGGGTATCAACATTAAACGGATAACGATTATTGTTTACAGCATAGCAGGCATGTTGGCGGCTATCGGGGGCATTATCGTTACATCCCGATTAGACTCCGCGCAACCGAATGCGGGTATCAGTTATGAGTTAGACTCCATTGCTGCGGTAGTAATTGGCGGTACTTCTCTTTCAGGGGGCAAGGGTACTATTATGGGTACCGTACTGGGCGCAATTATTATTGGGGTACTTAACAATGGCCTGGTTTTACTCAACGTATCTCCATTTTGGCAGCAGGTGGTTAAAGGCGGCGTAATATTGCTGGCTGTAATTATTGATCGTGCCAACACTAAATCAGAACAATAATGACCGAAGAAACCTATATACTGGCTGTAGACCAGGGAACAAGCAGCACCAAAACCATTGTTTTTAATACAAGCGGAGAAGTTATTGCAAAAGCAACAGAACCCCTTAAAACCATATATAGCGAAGGTGGGTTTGTGGAGCAGGATGCGGAAGATATCTACCTGAACGTACTCGCGTCTGTTAAAAAATGTATCGCGGATTTTAAACGCACAGGCCTATCTGTAAGCAACATTAAAACATGCGGCATCTCCAATCAGCGGGAAACTTTTGTGATTTGGGACAAAGATGGCATTCCTTTACACAATGCCGTTGTGTGGCAATGCAAACGCTCCATTGCTGTTTGCCAAAGGCTAAAAAAAACCGAAGGATTGGAAGAGACCATAAAAGCCAACACTGGCCTCATCATCGATCCTTATTTTTCGGGCACTAAGCTTATCTGGCTTTATGAGAATGACAATAAAATAAAACAGGCTATTGATAACGGCAAAGCCTATTTCGGCACTATTGATACATGGTTACTTTTTAGACTAAGCAAAGGGAAACAATATCTTACCGACCATACTAATGCTTCAAGAACCTTATTTTTCAATCTGAATACTTTACAATGGGATAAGGTGTTGCTGAGGCAGTTTGGCTTAGAAAAACTCAATCTTCCGCAGATCAGATCATCAGCGTTTGACTTCGGCGAAAGCGACTTCAACGGTTTATTTGATATTCCTGTAAAAATAGGGAGCATGATCGGTGATTCACATGCTGCCGCTTTTGGTGAAGGCTGTATCATTCCGGGTACGGCCAAAGCCACGTTAGGGACGGGGTGTTCGGTGATGATGAACATTGGTGCCGCGCCTAAGAGTTCGGCAAGCGGGATGGTAACTACTATTTGCTGGAGTACCCCCGAACGTGTCGACTATGCACTTGAAGGGGTGATTGTATCTTGCGGAGCAACCATTGAGTGGTTAAAAAGTGAATTAGGCCTGTTTGCCGATAGTAAGATAACCGGGGAAATGGCTAAAGCAGTTGCTGATAATAATGGCGTATATATTATTCCTGCATTTAGCGGCCTGGGCGCACCACATTGGGACATGAACAGGCGGGCATCTATACACGGATTATCTTTCGATTGCGGTAAAAACCATATTGTGAGAGCCGCGCTTGAGTCTATCGCATACCAGGTAAAAGACGTGATAGATGCCATGCAGCAAGACACAGGTTTACCTTTACAAAGCCTGATGGTAAATGGTGGCATTAGCGCCAATCAATTCGTCCTTCAGTTAATAGCCGACCTGCTTACTTGTACAGTACTCAATAACGGGATGCCCGATGCTTCGGCGTTGGGTGCCGCATTACTGGCTGGTATAACAGGGGGAATATTTAAAAAAGGATTTGATAACATCCATCAATTACGGAAGTATAAAACAGATTATTCCGCCGGGGCTTTTAGCAATAAAGCTAAGCAACATTACTCCGAATGGCTAATGCATATTAAGTCGGCATAATAAGATATAAACTAAACGATTGCTCAATTCAAAACAAGCAGTCGTAAGTATCTATTGATTTTGATATTTTTCCACAAATACCAATGCCATAGTATATGTATGCTGGAGTGAAGGCCAACGATCTTGCAGCAATCTATGCTTATTTACGAACTGTTAAACCGATCAACAATAAGGCTATCGCATTTCAGAAGTTTTGAGCTTGTAAAGTAGAGCGGCTTTTTTATTTTGGTTTCTACATTAGTGATTTTGCTTGCGTCAAAGCTGTCATGTCATCAGCAAATTCTGGGCTTTTCATGTAACGGTCGGTAATTTCTTCAATGTTAGCATTGTCTGGAAAAGATATGACGGCTATCACCTGGTTTCTGATTCGGGTGTATTACCAATCCAAACTCCTTTAATTTGAACGCCAAAGTTTGGAAGGCTTTCAAGATGTTTCGTAAAATAGTTTTCTGCTGTATATTTGAGCACCCTATCGCCCGGCTTCAACCACGTTGAATAAGTGTATTAAAGCTGGCAGTCTAAATGAAGCATTGGCCAAGGTAAAAAGACCAATGGAGGGATCGCCCCCACTGGCCTTTTTGATATAATGCAACATCCGCAATCTACGGCCGGAACTTTGTTTATACAATTGCCGGTTCAGGTAAATGGAGCAAACTAAGCGCATTGCCGGAGAAGATCTTATCGCGATCTGCAGCACCATCTATCGTATCATTTATCAGATCGATGTGCAGCTTTGGGCTCATAGGCACTGGTCCGAAATCAGATCCGAACAATATCCGGTCAATGCCGCACATGTCGATCGCAGACCTGAGGCCTGAAGCGCTCGGCCCCATGCAATCGAGGTAAATATTCGACTTGAAATATTCGGAAGGCTTGCGGAGGTTCTTATCCACCTTTTGGATCGGCGGGTTTTGGATGCCGTTGTAGTTCAACTCCCAATTCCAATCGAGTCTGCAAAGCACGGGGGCGATGGCCCCGCCCATGTGTACAAAAAGTACCTTTAGCTTTGGATATCTGTCGAAAACGCCACTATAAATCATACGAGCTATCGACAGCGCCGTATCAAATGGCCGACCTAAGGCTTCGTTAAGCCTGTACTGCTGCATAGCAACGGCACCTATAGCTACCAGGGGCGGATGAATGTGAACGAGTATATCCTTGTCCTGCGCGTACTCCCACAGCCATTCGGCTTTGGGCGAGTCCAGAAAGATTTGATCTGCGCCGGCCCCGTAGCTGCTCGAAATGCTAATTGCGCAAGCTTCTTTGTTAGAAATCAGCGGATCAATGACGTCACGCGTAGCTTCTTCCAGCGCATGGGCGTTAGCCATGAAAGCGACTTCCTCGGGATACTTGTCCCGAAGCCAGAAGGATTCCTCATGGAGGAACTTGATCGTGTCGATGGTACTTGCTTTAATAATAGACTGAGCGAAGGTCTCGACCTCGCCGCCATAGCTGTTTATACACAGCGTAACTCCACTCTTTCGCTGAATCTCCATTGAATAATCAACGTCAACCGACTCGCGGTATAAAAATTGCTCGCCAGCATTGGCCTGCGGCAAGGGCTTCGAGTCATCCAATCCAATATTTTCAACGAATTTCTGGCGCAGTTTCGGACTGCCGAAAATATGTCGATGTGTGTCGATAATCGTTCTGGTCCCATGGACATCTTTCTGTAAATCCTGATTAGTTTCCATTTTATTTAATTTTATAGATTAATATTTTGTAAATAACTAATTGGGACAAAGTTTTACATTATTTACTACCTGGAAAATGACGCTTATCACTTGTATAAATGATTATAAATCATTTATCATCAGGTAAAGAAGAATTACGGCAGCACTTTAGCGAAGGGCTGACTTTAGCGCCGGATATTCACTTTATTGTCGAAGAAATTTTGTCTGCACCAGGTGGTTACGCAGTTCTTTATCGTAGGGAAAATGGCAATCAGGTACTGGATACCGTTGAGTTGAACAAATCCGGACTGGCCACTAAAGTAATTGCCTATCTTCACCAGCAGTTGTAGATTTTCTTTGAAAGGAATTGTTGTTTAAAAGATTGGCTTTTACCCTTTTATTATTTAATATACTCTAAAAAAGCGCAGAAGCATATCTTTAAGGAGTTTTTTCAAGGTTTAATTTCTCTTAAAGCCAGGGGGCATTAATGTGTACTTTAGAACTATCACACAATCCTATTAAATGAATATAAAATCAGTACTCATTACTATCGTTTTTATCAGCTTTTACGCAATGAAGGGGTTCGGACAAAAAGCTATCGACACTACAGCTAAATCGACAGCAGAGGTAACAATACTACCCACGCCTGGCATGTCAGGCCCCCTTATGCTTAACCCGGTACCTTTAAACTTCAGTGGTATTTATTTGTCGGGCGTGGTAAGCGGATTAGTGCAGTTTCAAAATAATGTATCCCGGGGCGATAAGCCCTTGCAGGCGGATATTAGTAATGGCCAGATCTTTATTCAGAAAAACAGCGGCCTTATACAGTTTTTTGTCGAGGTCGGAGCTTACTCCACTCCCGATCTTGGCGTTCCTTATTTAAGTTCCAGCCGTTCGGCAGCAGCATTTTACGGCGTACTGCCACAAGCCTACCTAAAAATTGCGCCAACGGATAATTTCTCTTTATTGATTGGTAAACTTCCTGCGTTTTTAGGCGCTGAGTATACATTTTCATTCGAAAACATGAATATACAACGTGGTTTGTTGTGGGATCAAAGTAATTCAGTAAACAGGGGGCTACAATTAAATTACACTGCGGGCCCGGTTGTTTTTGCGCTCTCTTATAATGATGGTTTTTATTCCAATAAATATAACTGGGTTTCGGGCACTGTTACTTATGCTGCCGATAGTACCAACACATTTGCTTTAATTGGCGGTGGCAGTTTAAGCCGGACCAATTTTTCATCCCTGGCAACACCGCTTTACCAGGATAACGAACAAGGCTACAATTTAATCTATACCCATACCACAGGCTCGTTCACCATTCAACCGTATTTACAATATACGGCAGTGCCAAAAGCTGCATTGCTCAAAACTTTGCAAGCGGGTGCAACCTATGGAGCCGCCTTGTTGGTTAACTATTCAATACCTCATTCAGGCCTTAGCTTGCCGGTTCGCGTGGAATATATTACCTCTACCGGAAGCGCTGCGGAAGGCACTCCCAACCTCATTTATGGCACCGGCAGTAAAGCATGGTCGGCTACAATTACACCTACCTATCAGTACAAACGTATTTTTGTGCGCGGCGAGCTCTCCCATGTTAAAGCAATTAACATAACAAGCGGGGCGGCATTTGGTCCATTGGGTAATGATGATACCCAAACCAGGATATTGATTGAAACCGGGTTCATTTTTTAAATAAATCAATTATCCCCGAGAAATAAATAAGTATGACGATTCGCAAAAAAATGTTTCAGGGGCGTAACTTACAGGCTGGCGCACGCGGGGCCGCGTGTGCTTAACTGTTATTTATCAACCCTGTTCTTTCTGCATAAAAAACATCCTATCTTTAAAAATGCACCACCAAGAATTCTCTCCACCTGAAGAACTCTGTGATACCATAAAGTGTTTTTGGTACAACAGAAGAGACTCCGAAGAACTACAATCAAGTTTTGAGGTACAACCTGATGGCTACGCTGAAATTATTTTTCATTTCGGAAGCGCCCTTAGCATTGCTTACAATGGAGGCTTGCAGCCATTGCCATCACCGTTTATGATGGGTCTGCTCAATCAGCCTGTTGATTTCCACACGAAAACCCGTTTAGAGGTCATTGGTATCAGGTGCTTTCCCTGGACAGTGTTCGATTTGCTCGGACTGCAGCCCGATAAATACGGATTGCGCATATTTGAGCACCCTATCGCCCGGCTTCAATCCACGTTGAATAAGTGCATTGAAGCCGGCAGGATAGATGAAGCGTTGGCCCAGGTAAAACAATATTTCCTGAATGCGCGATCGCAGGTTGCTACCAGCAGTATGCTATCCAAAGCCGGGTTTGCTATGCGGGAAGCAAACGGTACCATGCCTGTAAGCCAGGTAGCCGCGGCGGCTCATGCTACGGTGCGTACATTGGAAAGGAACTTCAAGCAATCTTCCGGCTATTCTGTTAAAGACGTTTCCGGCCTGATGCGCTTTGAGCAGGTGCGAAACCAATTATGGCATCATCCGTATATTAACCTTGCCGGCTTAGCTCATGAGCTGGGCTATACGGATCAATCACACCTAAGCAGAGAATTTAAGCGCTACAGTGGCACTACGCCGGCGGCATTCGCACGAAAAGCAAAGAAAGAGAAACCATCTGTAAGCAGCGATTTTGTCGCGTTTATACAAGCCTAACTCAGGAGCATTCCGGAATTTTGTGTTTCAACAATTCTACTATGAACACAACACTTGAAAGCAATAAATCCACACAAAATCATATTATTCACGACGTCATCATTTCCGGCGCAGGGCCTGTAGGTCTGCTCCTCGCCTGTGAACTGGCCCTGGCCAAATGTTCAGTCCTGATACTGGAAAAGGCGGAGGATCCGCACTCGCCCTTAAAGCAGCTTCCTTTCGGGATACGGGGACTCTCGGCACCTACTATTGAATCGCTTTACCGCCGTGGGTTGCTAAATGAACTTGAGATACATAAACGCCTTAGAAACCCGCACCAAAATGCCGTGAAAGGGCCACGCCGCCAGGTAGGGCACTTCGCCGGGATTCCATTTCATGAGGGCGATATTGACACCTCACAGTGGAAGTATCGCCTGCCAAGCTCAACCGACCTCAGTTTAATTTCTGAAATGCATGAGCTTGAAACGGTGCTGGCCCGCCGCGCAGAAGCACTGGGTGTAGAAATCAAGCGCGGGCTTGCTATTACTGGTTTTCATCAAACCGGGGACGAGGTAACTGTTCAATCGGGCGACCAATCTTTTAAAGGTAAATGGCTCGTGGGTTGCGATGGAGCCCGTAGCGTTGTTCGCAAAGCGGGCGGGTTTGAATTTGCCGGTACGGAGCCGGAATTTACCGGCTACTCTATCAAGGTTGACCTAACCGACCCGGAGAAGCTCAGCCTGGGCCGAAACGTGACACCAAGAGGCATGTACCTGCAGTCGCAGCCGGGTTACCTGGCGATACAGGATTTTGATGGCGGGGCATTTCATAGTTCAGAAAAGCCAATCACGCTTGAACACGTTCAGAAGGTGTTACGTCGAATCTCTGATACCGATGTTACTATCAGTGCCCTGCATATTGCAACCACCTGGACTGACCGGGCACGGCAGGCCGCAACTTACCGCAACGGACGGGTGCTTTTAGCCGGTGATGCCGCGCACATTCATGCGCCGCTGGGAGGCCAGGGACTTAATCTTGGACTGGGCGATGCAATGAATCTTGGTTGGAAGCTTGCCGCAACCATCCATGAGAAAGCTCCGAAAGGTTTGCTGGATAGTTATTATACCGAACGGTACCCAATTGGTGCACAGGTTCTGGATTGGTCACGCGCCCAGGTTGAGATCATGAAACCAAGCCCTAATGCCCAGGCACTGTATGCAATTATGCGCGACCTTATGAATACACGCGATGGTGCCACCTATATTGCAGGAAGGGTATGGGGAGTTTACACACATTACAATCTCGATGGCGACCACCCTTTAACAGGCCACAGCGTTCCCAACTTTGAGTTGGAAGACGGCACCAAGATTGGCGATTTAATGTACAATGGCCAAGGGATACTGCTTGATTTTGACAGGAATACTTCAATAAAGACTTTAGCGAGTGAATACGGCGACCAAATGCAGTATGTTTCGGGCCGCGCGAAAGAACAATTTGGATTGAGTGCCATATTGATACGCCCTGATGGGATCATTGCCTGGGCTTCTGACAGCGAACCAGATTACAGCGAACTGCAAAAGGCTCCCGCTCGCTGGTTTGTTTCTAATTCAGGGATCAAGCATTAAAAAAAGCTGAAGTTCAGATTAGCTCGACTTTATTCGATCTTATTTAAGATACGATGATTTCAATTTTATTGAATGGCAATCACAACTTTCCCTTTTGTTTTACCGTTGGCTATGGCATTGTAAGCAGCCTGGATGGTTTCCAATGTATAATTTTCCTGATCGACTATTGGCATTAGTTGTTTGTTTTCTACCATTTCAGCAGCCTTTCTTAAGATATCGCCATGCTGTTTCCTGTTCTTCCCTGATATTAAGGGATATAAAGTAAAAACGCCCGAGTAGGTAGCCCCTCTGAATGACAGCGGTGCCAAAGCATGATTGCCCCAGCCTAATATACTTGCAACATGCCCTGTATACTGTTTAGCAGCCTTGAACGAGGAATCCAAAACAGCGCCGCCCACGGTATCTAATATAATGTCAAATCCTTCGCCATGTGTATATTGCTGTACATATTCCTCTACCGGGGTATTATAATCGATTGGTGTAGCGCCATAAGAATTGATCAGGTTAAAGTCTTTAGGATTTACTGTTGCAAAAACTTTTGCTCCGAATGCTTTAGCAATCTGCACGGCAATATGGCCGACACCACCTGCACCGCCGTGTATTAAAACAGTTTTATCTTTACTTACTTTTGCCCTGTCAACCAAACCCTCCCACGCGGTTATAAATATTAAGGGCAAGGCCGCTGCTTCTTTCATGGTCAGGTTCGACGGTTTCAATGCTAAAAGATCTGCATCAACTGCCGCATATTGTGCAAGGCTACCCTGAACCCCCGCAATGCCGCCTGTCATTCCATATACTTCGTCGCCAATTTTAAATCCTGTTACTCCTTCGCCAACGGCTTCTACTATTCCGGCCATGTCAATACCTAATATAGCGGGCAAAACAGCTTTGGCATGTGCCGCCTGCCCCGATTGTATTTTCAAATCAAGGGGATTTGTACCACTGGCCATAATTTTTACCAATACTTCTCCACTACCTGCTACAGGTTTTTCAATTTCCTGTAATTTATAAGGAGTATTAAAGTCAGTCAGAATCAATGCTTTCATTTTTCTTTATTTAGTGTTTATTGAGGTAAACCCGGCATAAAATCCAGAATATCCTGGCCAATTTCCTTACCGTTCGTTTCAAGGGCAAAATGCCCGGTATCATAAAATTTTACAATTGTATTAGGGTCATCTTTCTTAAATCCTTCAGCACCAGCTGGTGAAAAGTAAGGGTCTTTACTTCCCCATACGGCAAGTATTTTCGGTTTGTAGTCACGAAAATACTTTTGAAAAACGGGATATAATGTTATATTATTCCTATAATCCAATAAAAGATCCAATTGCTTTTCTACATTGCCCGGGCGGTTCATTAATTGCTGATCCTGAAATATTCCATCAGGCGAGATCAACGACTTATCGGTTACCCCCTCATGGTACTGAAAATTAGTACCCTCCAGCGTGAAGAATTTTCTTACGGCATCCCGGTTCTCCTTGGTATCATGCTCCCAATAAGCTTTGACACGGCCGTGGCTCCAGTCAAGTAATCCCTGTTCGTATGCGTTCCCGTTTTGTGAAATAATACCAGTTATTTTTTCAGGATTATGAATGGCAAGCCTTAAGCCAACCGGCGCTCCATAGTCAAAAATATAAATCGCGAAACGCTTCAATCCAAGTGCATCTATAAAGCCCTGCATTGTATTTGCAATGTTATCAAACGTATAGGCGTATTTTTCGCGTGCAGGGGCATCTGAAAAACCGAAACCGGGTATATCAGGTGCTATGACGCGATATTTTTTACTCAACATAGGGATCAAATTCCTGAACATAAATGATGATGTCGGGTAACCGTGCATCAGTAAAATAACGGGCGCATCTTTGGGCCCCGCTTCACGGTAGAATATATTCAACCCATTTACTTCAATGTTGCGGTAATGCACTGCTTCGTTTTTCATGGTGTCGTTTTTTAATTGATTCCTATTATTAGCTTGTGCTGTTAATGATAATGCTACCAGGATCAGTTGTGCCATTAATGCACCATAAAAGGTTGTCTTTCTGATCGTATTATAAATGTTCATCGCTGCTATTGTTAATTGATCGGGGCCGCTGCGGGAAAATCAACCGGAATTTGAGTTAGAGCAAATACATAGTTGGTAAATACACGCAAGCTGATCAAACCAACCAGTTCCATTAATGCGCCCTCATCAAAACCAACTTCATAAAATGCATCTAAAGTACTTTCTTCAGCATGCCCTTTATTTTGGGAGATCGATGCAGCCAGCTGGATGATCGCATTCAGTTTAGGATCGTTGGTTTGTCCCCTGCGTATGTCCAGTGTTTCGTCCTTGGTAAAACCTCTCCTGATAGCTGCAATAGTGTGACCGGCAAGGCAATAGGCACAACTGTTAATTTCAGAAACGATCAGGGAAACGGCTTCCCTTTCTTTGGGGGTGAACACTCCTTTATTGAGTGTTTCGTCAAGATCAAAGAAAGCTTTAAGCGCATGTTCTGAATAGCCCATAGTGGCATAAAGGTTTGGTACCTTGCCCATACGTTTGTTAAAAACATCGAATAAGACCTGTGACCCTGCACTTACCTGGTCGCGGGTGGGTACGGTTATAGTTTTCATATTTTTATTATTTAAGAGGTGCTTTTTCACGTTGAAGATATAGCGCTGCTGATTCGCTCATAGTAATAATAGCACCACCAAGAATTACCAGATCTTTGATCACCAGGCGCCCTCTGCCGGATAAGAAAGGGAATCCCCAATCACTATCAGTTAAATGTGGCACCCAGCTCTCCGGTGTAGTAATTAAAAATGACAGCGTCCCCAGCGTCATGATAAAAACGAGTATACTGGCAATCATACTGGGAAGTGGCGCAACTTTATATAAGGCGATCAATACGGCTAAAACAACAAGTAAAGTACCCAGGCCATCTGCAAAACCATAGGTGTTGTTTTCAATATTCCATTGATGATTTACCGGAACCAATTCACCTTCCTTATTCATGTGCTTTTTGTATTCAGCCGGATGATTATAAAAGAAGGACATGAATGGGCTATTTGCCACAAATGGCACAACACCGTCTGCTTCATAAGCAAAGAATTTTAAACCACCTATCCACAGGAAAACGATTACGATGCCAAAGCGTACTGCTTTCTTACCGAACTGATCGAGGTTAGCAATGAAGTTTATTATTGAAGTTTTCATACCGTTTAATTTTTTATCAAAATTACAGTAGTAACCAGCTGCGGAACATGGACAAAAAAGGCTAATGCCTGTACATATCCGCTTTAAAAGAAGTATTATAAATCTAAAGAAGATTATTAGTATTTAGAGTGATCCGCAACTATAGATATCCCGGTTTTATCGCGGAAGGCTTGCGGAGATACTTTAGTGAATTTTTTAAAAACACGGCTGAAATAGAACTCATCCTGGAATTTAAGGTTCCAGGCTATTTCTTTAATGCTTTTACGTGTTAAATGTAGTTGTTTTTTTGCTTCCAGGATCAGTCGTTCCTGTATTAATTGCGACGGCGTTTTTTTAAAATATCGCATACTGCGTTTAGTGAAATTATCCGATGTCATGGCCAATAACTCGGCATAATCAGATGGCTTGTGCAGGGTAAGGAAATGTTCATCTAGAAGTTTTCTGAAACGATCCATTTGCTCATCCTTTTCGGCCTTGTCTTGATGTTCGGCAATTGCCTTGAGCTTAATACTGCTTGATTTCGCCAGGAAAAGCTGAAGGTAAGCACGCAGCGTAATCTCCGATGGTGCAGCTTCGTTAAGCTCATCATTAAGGTCGGTTAACAATGAATCAAATAAACCGGCTTCTTTATCAGATAAAACAACCACAGGATCAATGTAAATGTTATTAAAAAGCAAGCCATTGCACGAAACTTCTTCGCGATGGAATTCAATACAATAAAAATCACCATGGAACTGGAGCATCTTGCAATTTAAGAACTTGCATTCCTGTATATAAATTAGCTGTAATGGCGTTGAGAACAGTAATACCGGGCCTTTAAAATCAAACACACCAAAATCTGCATGATAGGTTCCGGCTCCTTCTGGTATCAAAAAAACAGTATATACCGGATATTGTGCAGGCGTACATAAAACAGCTTCATCCGCAACCTTCAACCGTAATAAAAGAGCACCTGATCCGGACTGTATTTCTTTCATTTCAAATGCTAAAATAAGTATTTTCCAGCCTAAAGCAATCCAATAACTAAACAGCATTTGCATTGGGCAATTAAGCAGCCAAAAAAATAGAAACTATTTAAAATGTTTTTTCTGTATCTGGTTCCTGATCAATTTTCTGATCCTTGTCAGGCTGCTTTTTATCGTCCAGCTGTAGTTTTTCAGGTTGATTGCCGTCAGATGGGTTATAATTTTTGTCAATAATACTCCTGGCCCAATCCCATATTCGGTCACTGAAAACAGCCCCGGCCAAACAACTGAAGTACAGAAAATAAGGGTTAGGGTCGGAATTACTGTTGTTGACCAGTGCCAGCCCGCTTTTGGCCACTAGATAAATTACCAGCGCTGCAGAAAACCCCTTGACCACTACACGTGTCATGCTTTCAAGGATCGAAGCCTCCTCTTCGCCGGTTTCCACCTCCTTGGTAATAAATGTTGATATACCGGCACCGAAAATCCCGAAACCAAGCATGCCAATTATGATGGCCAGGTTTAAGGAAGTGGTATCGGTTAGCCAGCTTGAAATAGAGCCGACAAAGCCCCAGTCGGCGCTCGGTTTGTCAGGAAGCGGTATGCTGCCGCTTAGCTTTTGATAGCCGTCTGCATTACCGAAATCGCTCTCGCCCGGCGGATAGGGCAATACAGGGAACTGCCTCAGGCTTCCCGCCTTAACCTGGTTAATATTTTCATTGAGCTGAATAAACAATGCGTTGAAATAACCCGTAACCTCTGTATGCACATTCTGTATATAATCAGCCGTTCTTGAAAGTTCATCTATGCCCGATTGCATATTGTTTGTATAGTAGTCGCTCAACTGACCTACATATTTTTCCCGTTCAGGATTCGTCAGCTTTACCGAATTCTCGGTATAAGCGTTATTAACCTGCGTTTGTAACGTATTAAGCTGGGCCAGCAACTTACTCACCTGCTGGCTTTGAGCGCTGATCAGCCCGCGGTAATTTCGCGTGGCATTTTCTGTAGCGGAAAGGATCGCGCTTTTATAATCCGGGTAATCGGGAAACTGTATCTTTCTTGCCAAAGCGCTTTTTACGGTCGTATCGAGCTGGAACAACTGGAGTTTCAATTGTCCGGTGTTAATTGCTGTGTCCGTGACCATCGTCTTTTTGATATCATCCGGATTAACGTCGTTTTTCAACAGGCTATCAAGATGGGTAAGCGTGATATGCGGGTCATAGGTGCTGGTTGATATTTTTGAGGTGGCCACCAGCGCGATAAACAACAGGTAAAAACCGATCAGGATCACGACCAATAGCCCGAGCGTCTTTTTTGCCCCGAAAGCCAGGTGGTTAACGGAATAGGTTTTGCTGGTATCGTTCCATAACAAGCTGTATTCCAAGGCGCTCAGCATAATCAGGAATATGACCCCAAGCGCAATATTCAGCGCGTTAGCGCCCAGGTTTTCGGAAAAGGGAACGAAGACGTTGGCAAGGTCATTATAAAAGTCGCGGAACAGGCTGAGGTTACCACTGTCGCCCGTTGCACCGTGGAAGTGGGCAGCCGGAGCAGACTGGAAAGCCAGGCTAACATAGGGCACATAAGTGCTGATCAGCCGGAAGGCCAGTACAAATGGTGCGATCACAAAAGCATTGAGCAAGGTTGAAAACAAAGCGGAGGCCAGGCCGATATTGAAAAGCCTGATGGTCACATTCTTACCAAACCAATCGTTTTGGAGCACAAATTCCCGAATCAGCATCCGGTAATAAAAGAAAATCAGCAAAAGCAAGCCCACAAGGATGATACCCCCAAAGGCGATATAAGTAGTTTCCGGATTTTCCATAATGATCAATTTTAAAGGTTTAAACTATTTATAATTGTAGCAGCCATGCAAGTACCGAGGTAAAATATAGCGATGGGAGTTATCGTTTCCTGCATAGGCGGTTAGTGTTTTGATCTTATAAATTTAAGTCGCATAGAGAACAAAAAACAACCGTGTTTTCACCCTTTTTTCACCCTAACCTATTGTTTATAAAACAATGAACATGAGATTCTACGCTTAATTTAGCAGCAATCAGGCTAAGCGATATCAGGCACCAAAACTGGGGCATTTTCCCATCCTGCTATTAACTCCACTCGTTAATATTTTTTACAGATGATTTCTTCGTTCTTATTCGGCTGGAATAGTTTTAATTTTAATCTCGGATACAATTAACTTTTTAACTAACTTTAAAGTATCGACCACAACATACGGCCATGTTTCAAAACAAACCGAAGGAGAACAAAATCCAATCTGCGGTAAAAAGCCTATCCACAAAGCGGGATAATGGCGAACACGTGGCTCCCCTAACAGACAACAGGCCGGGTGCCATTGCAAAAAATGCCATACAAAAAATGGTTAGCAATAACCAACAGGTAAAACAATTGCGCCCCCGCACAACAATGATAGATAACAGGCCGCAGGCGAAAAAGGCTGCCCAATTGCAGGCCATGGCTGGTAATTTCGCCGCACAGCAACAAACCATTCAGCTAATGACTTTCAGCCGGTTCAGCGGCTGGAGCAGGCTTACAAACTGGGTTTATAACGATCGGGAACACACATTGATGGAAAGGGAGAAAGAATTGTCAGATTTAGTTGCTGGCATAAGGACCCTTTGTGAAGGAGAGCCGGGTAAAAAACATGCCCCCAAACTGGCTACATTGGGCACGGAATTAATTAAAATAAAGACAGGGAATTATAGTGAATCAAAATATGACTCCGTTGGTGATAAGCTTGATAGTTTAATAGACACAGCAATGTCTGTTTTTAGCGATGAACAAAATGATATTTATCGTGAAGAACATGCCGTTTACCAGGAAGTAGACCGGCCAAGGATCACCAAAGTGCGTAAGAAGCAATTGTTAAACCAAATGGATCGGTTGCAAAAAAGGCATGTTAAGGTTATTGGGTTGATTCATGAACTCGATTTGCCCCTTACTGTTCCGGGACAAGCTGCAATGACAGCTGCGGAGGCTGGAAGATTGGCTGATAACTGGAATGACCTGCGGACCGAATCAGGTGTCATAAGATCTTCCGATGATGCCACTGACCACGACCGGGCCAATTTGTTATCACATCATGCCCGGTTGCTTTCCGGTGCCCATGGAAGAAACTTGCTTGACCAATTGCTTCACCCGGAAGATAACGGACACACAGTTGCAGGCCCATTAACCATAACGCCAACCCTTGCTGAAGAAAACCCGGCTGAAAGAAGAAGAATGCTGGTGAGAAAAGAAGAATTGGAGCGGGAAAAGACTGATCTTGAAACAAAAATCCGGGCTGTTAATGCAAAAATGAACGTATTGGCTGACGATAGCCCCGCATTACCGGCGCTGATAGCACAAAGTGACAGGCTAAATGAACGCTACATGGCAGTTGGGCCGGAAATCGTAACAATAGTAGAGGGGCTTGGTTCAGCAGCTTCGGCTCAACCTGGTGGTTTAGCTGTACATGTAAAAAGAAACCTTAAAGACAGTGATGAATTGAGTGAGGGGCAGAATGCAAGACACATTGTTAGCCCGGCATTTATCACTTACGGGCATGAACTAATACACGTTCTTCATAACAGAACCAACACAAGAAGAATGAATGGATACCCAGTTGGCAGTCCGCACAAAAGATGGACCAATGAAGAAGAACACAATACAATTGCAGGGTTGCCTGGCGCGCCAGCTTCTATAACTGAAAATCAGCTCAGATCCGACCATCTCCTTAGCAACAGAACATCCCATGGCGGAAAATCAAGAGAGGTACTTGAGATGGAAGGTCATTTGTAACAACGCTCAATTATATCTTAAATGTAATCTTCGATCAGTAGTTTGTTACTTTTCCTGAAGGAAATTTCAATCAGAACAATATAAATTCGTCCCTTATCCCTGAAATGTATAAGTGATCAGTTGAAACATATAAATCAGGCAGCGCCCTTAATCACACCTTTGCTTTAGAAATTTTAAATATAAAGCAATGAAAAAGACAGTATTGATCACAGGTGCTTCGTCCGGGTTTGGAAAAGTTGCCGCTAAACTATTTCATACAAATAACTGGAACGTGATCGCCACTATGCGTTCACCCGAAAAAGAAACAGAACTATCTAAACTTAGCAATGTTTTCATCAGCAAATTGGATGTAACCGATAAGCTAAGTATACAAAACACAGTGGCAGCAGGTATTGAAAAATTTGGCAAAATTGATGTATTGGTTAACAATGCGGGCTACGGTGCAATGGGCGCATTGGAAGCATCTACCGAAGAACAGGTTAAACAACAGTTCGACGTAAATTTATTTGGGCTGATAGAGGTAACCAAAGCTGTATTGCCAGGTATGCGTGAACAAAGATCCGGCACTATTATCAACATTTCCTCAGTTGGCGGAAGAGTTACGTTTCCGTTCTGCTCCCTTTATCATGCAACTAAGTTTGCGGTTGAGGGTTTGACAGAATCTATGCAGTATGAATTGAATCCGCTTGGCATCAATTTAAAAATAGTGGAACCTGGAGGTTATAAAACTGAATTCGCCGGTCGTTCAATGGATCTTTTCGGCGCTAATAATTTGGATGATTATCAACCTGCATTTGATAAGTTCATCACTGTGTTAGACCAATGGCCTATGTCTGAAAATATTGGAGAAGTGGCTGATGCCATTTATGAAGCCGCAACTGACGGTACTGAAAAATTACGTTACCCTGTAGGCCATGATGCCGCGCAATTAATAGAGACCAGGAAGCAAATGAATGATGCAGAATTTAAAAAAATGATGGCCACCCAAATGGGCATCTAAAAAAATCTGACTGCCCGAATCACAGGCAGTCAGATTTTTTTATGGTAACTTTATAATAATTAAGAACATGCCAGATAAATACATTGATCTTCAGTCTATCAGCGATCTGCACAAGCTGGTAAAATACGCACCGCCAAAACATCCTTTGGTAAGCGTAATAGACCATGCAGACTTTTATAAAAAACGCCCTAAAGTGGATGCTTTTTACCGTTTTGGCTTTTATACCATATCCTGCAAAAAATTCGAGGGCCTTTTAAAATATGGTAAAGGATATTACGACTTTAGTGAAGGCTCCTTATTATTTACCGCACCGGGGCAAGTTATATCGCCCGGCCCGGATGTTACGGTTGAGGAAGGCTGGGCACTGTTCATTCATCCCGATCTGATCCACGGTACCGATCTGGGTAAAAAGATACACCAGTATTCATTTTTTAATTATGAGGCTAATGAAGCCCTGCATATTTCGGAAGAAGAGAAACTGATCATTAAAGAATGTGTTACAAAAATTGAAAGAGAGTATTCGCAAAATATAGACAAGCACTCACAAGGCCTTATTGTAAGTAATATCGAACTCCTGTTGAATTACTGTAACCGTTTTTACGACCGCCAGTTTTATACCCGGGCAAAAGTTAACTCAGATGTAGTACAACAGTTTGAAAAATTGCTGAAAGATCATTTTTCGCAAAGCAACCTGATTGAAACAGGCCTGCCAAATGTTAAATACTTTGCTTCACGGCTCAACCTGTCGCCTAACTATTTATCTGATCTTTTAAGCAAATTTACAGGCAAAACCACGCAGGAACATATTCACCTTGAACTGATTGATAAAGCTAAATCATTATTGTGGGGCACTAATGATTCTATCAGCGAGATAGCGTATGGGCTTGGGTTTGAACACCCATCGCACTTTACAAAAATATTCAAATCAAAAACAGGAAAATCACCAAGCGAGTATAGGCATTTGAATTAATGTGCATCCGGGATTTCCACCTTACCCGTTTTTACCACAGCTCTTTTTTTGATGGTCAGGATCACCAGCGGGATACAACAGGCGTTTAAAATGGCTAACAGCAAGAACGCATCCATATAGCTTAGTAAAAAAGTTTGTCTCACCACCGTATTTTCCAATGCACCTATGGATTGTTGCACTGCGCGCAGGTAAGTGGCACCATGCACCATAAAATTGCGGATAAAAGATTGCTGCCTCATGACGGTCTGTGGGTCGGAGGCGGTTACATGAGTGATCAGCGCGGTGCGGTTATCCGCTGCACGATGGGCGATATAAGTGTTGATCAGGGCGATACCAAAAGAGCCGCCCATTTGCCGCATCATATTATTTAAGGCTGCACCCTGGGGTATATCCGAAGGCTTTAATTCCGAAACGGCTAGTGCGGTCAAAGGCACGATCAGCAGTGCCGCGCCAATCCCTCTGAAGATCAATGGGATAAAAAAGTAAGCGCCCCCGGTTTCCAAATTCGACCCCGACATCATATACCCAAACGCCGCCGACAAGCCGAAGCCCAGGATAATGAGGTATTGCGGGCGGAGCCCACTTTGCAGCATCTTACCCAAAAATGGCGAGATCACGGCAGCCATCAAGGTTCCCGGTAGCAGCATAGTCCCGGTTTGGAAGGCCGAATAGCCAATAATTCGTTGTGTATACAATGGAAAAACAAAAACGGCGCTAAACAAGCCAAAACCTAATACAAAGGTCATGATAGCGGAAATGGACAAGGTGGTGCTTGTTAACACACGCAAGTTGATCACTGGAAATTTGATCCGCAGCTCCCACCAAATGAGTGTCGATAAAGATAGGACAGAGATGATGGTTAGTGCAACAATATAACCTGCCGAAAACCAGTCGTCAGTTTGTCCTCTTTCCAGTACCACTTGTAGTGAACCAACGCCTACCGCCAATAAAAAGATGCCGAGCCAGTCAATAGTTCGGCCGTCTGTTGACCGCTTGGTTGGTTTTAGGTAGATATAGGATAAGATAGCGGCGAGAAGCCCGATAGGAATATTTACATAAAAGATCCATTGCCACGATAGATTATCTACTATATACCCACCCATTACCGGGCCAATAGACGGACCAATGATGATACCCAGGCTAAATATGCCGCTGGCAGTTGCCTTTTCTTTAACAGGGAAAGTTTCGAAAAGGATGGATTGCGAGGTAGATAGCAAAGCGCCGCCACCAATCCCCTGGAAAAAACGAAAGGCGACCAGTTCCCACAAATTATGCGAGAACCCGCACATAGCCGAGGCCAATGTAAATAAGATGATAGAACCGATATAATATTGCTTGCGGCCGATCTTCTCAGCTAAAAAGCTGGTCATGGGGATAATGATCACATTGGCAATGGCGTAGGAGGTGATCACCCAGGCGGTATCTTCTAATGAAGCGCCTAAATTACCACTCATTGTATTGATGGAAACGTTTACAATTGTCGTATCTATCAGTTCAATAATAGTTGAAGTGATAATAGTGACAACGATGATCCATTTTCTGAAACCGGTTTCCATGCCGCAAAAGTAGCCCGCACCTGTTCGTTTCCATTTATATTATTCAAGCATAAATTTATAACTTTCAAACATTGACTACTTTTTCAATCATCAAATAGTCATATTTACTTATAATAATCAAATAAATATGTACCTTTAATCATGCAAACCATTGAAACACTCGAAGAATTTTACCAGCGCCACCCGGTAGACAATCAGAAGGTATTTGCTGAGAACAATACCGGGCAGGGGCATTTTAACGTTTTTATACGTAAACCCTGCGTACAAAGGACACCCTTTAGCCGCCGTGATTTTTATAAGATCGCGTTGGTCATCGGGAACGGTAAAATGATTTACTCGGATAAGGAGGTGGTGATCGACCGACCCGCACTGCTGTTTTC
>Ga0302304_10000121_pt1 | contig 64501 bp, 60 predicted proteins | sample III_Palsa_E2_2_FD_198769 | JGI IMG/M metagenome (GOLD analysis project Ga0302304, IMG submission 198769) | Peat permafrost microbial communities from Stordalen Mire near Abisko, Sweden - III_Palsa_E2_2 | ecosystem: Environmental > Terrestrial > Soil > Palsa > Peat permafrost | place: Sweden...
GGCTTCTCTTTTTGGAGAAGCCCTCAGCCATTTGGGAACAAATCCCGTATGGTAGCCCGTAGGGGAATCGAACCCCTGTTTCTAGAATGAAAATCTAACGTCCTAACCCCTAGACGAACGGGCCTTTTTAAGGCTTTTTCCCAATAATTTCGGATTTGGTAACCCTTATTTTGGGACTGCAAAGATATACGTTTAAAGATAATTTAAAAATATTTTTTTAAATTTTTTTTATGCTTCAAAAATCGGCATAGCTTTACTTCTTTCGGCAGCTGTTTATTTGGTTCATTTTTAGATTTTTATCCTAAAATCAATTGTTTTTTACTTTGTTTGAACAAAAACAGGCTTCGGTCATTTTTTATCTGGGGTATATCGCCTTATCTTTATCATAAATATCTAACCAGTACATGAAAGCTATATGGAATAACCAGGTGATCGCCGAAAGCGATGACACTGTTGTAGTTGAAAACAATCATTACTTTCCGCCACAAAGCGTGAAAGCCGAATTTTTAAAGCCCTCGCCTGTTCATACCACCTGCGTTTGGAAAGGCGTAGCCTCTTATTATAACCTCGAAGTTGATGGTAAAGAGAACCAGGATGCCGCCTGGTATTATCCCGAACCCAAACCCGCTGCCGAAAACATTGCCGGTCATATTGCGTTTTGGAAGGGTGTGCAAATAACCCAATAAAATGAAACAGTACGATGCAATTGTAATAGGCTCCGGGCAAGCAGGCGGTCCTTTAGCCAAAAAGCTTGCGCTGGCCGGAAAAAAAACTGCCCTTATCGAAAAGCGCTGGGTGGGTGGCACCTGTGTAAATGATGGCTGTACGCCTACCAAAACCATGGTTGCATCGGCTAAAATGGCTTACATGGCCGCTAATGCTGAACCTTTGGGTATCAATATCAAAAAGTTTTCGGTAGATATGCCGCAGATCAGAAAGCGTAAGGATGAGGTGGTACACCAGTTCAGAAACGGTAGCCAGAAAGGCTTGGAAAGCACCCGCAACCTCGACCTGATATTTGGCGATGCTACCTTTACCGCCGAAAAAACAATTCTGGTAAAACTAAACAGCGGTCGTGAAAAGGAATTTAAGGCCGATTTGTTTTTTATTAATACCGGTGCAAAAACCATTATCCCCGATATGGAGGGGTTAGCTGATATTGATTACCTCACCTCAACCACCATATTAGATCTGGAAGCAGTGCCCGAGCATTTGCTGATCATCGGTGGCAATTATATCGGACTGGAATTTGGGCAAATGTTCTGCCGCTTTGGAAGTAAGGTGACTATATTGGAAAAATCAGATAGGATAGTGTCCCGCGAAGACGAAGATATTTCTGAGGAGCTAACACAAATTTTAAAGGCCGAAGGCATCAATATTTATACTAAAACAACTGCCACGAGTTTTAAAAAGAAGGTGTCGGGCAAAATTTCTGCTGTTATTGCAGTTGACGGTAAAGAAGAAAAAATTAAATGCACCCATGTACTGGTAGCCGTTGGCCGTAGTCCGCAAACTACTACTTTGGGTCTCGATAAAACAGGCGTTGAAATTGATGAGCATGGGGCCATCCGGACAAATTATAAACTGGAAACCAGTGCGCCGGATATTTATGCTTTAGGCGACGTGAAGGGTGGTCCGGCGTTTACGCACATTTCTTATAACGATTATACCATTGTCTACCGTAATTTAATTGAAAATGCTGATTTAAGCATTAAGGACCGGCAGGTGCCTTATTGTATGTTTACCGATCCGCAATTAGGGCGCATAGGTTTAAGCGAAACGGAGGCAAAAAAACGGGGTATCAATTACAAAGTGGCCAAAATTCCTAATACCTGGGTAGCGCGTGCCATTGAAACCGGCGATACCCGCGGCTTTATGAAGGCCATAGTAGATACAGACACCAAACAAATATTAGGTGCCGCTATTTTAGGTGCCGAAGGCGGCGAAATCATGACGATACTGCAAATGGCTATGGCCGGCGGCATAACTTATGAAGAGATCAGGTATTTTGTATTTGCCCATCCGCTGTTTGCCGAATCATTAAATAACCTTTTTATGGCCCTTGAAGACTAACCTTTTTTATGATAAGGGTTCAGCATCTCAGCAAGCATTTTTGCAACGTGAAAGCCGTTGATGACATCTCTTTTGAGGTGCAGGAGCATGAAAACCTGATACTATTGGGTACCAGCGGCTGTGGCAAAACTACTACGCTTAAAATGATTAACCGCCTTATTGAAGCTGATGCCGGTGAAATATTTATCAATGGCAAAAGTATAAGAGCGGAATCGCCTGAGGAGTTGAGGATAGGGATAGGTTATGTGCTGCAAAACAATGGCCTGTTCCCGCATTATACCGTGGCCCAAAATATTGCCATTGTACCCCAATTGCTAAAATGGGATAAGAAAAGGATAGAAAAACGAACTGCCGAATTATTAGAAAAACTTCGCCTCAGCACTGATTATCTGAAGGCTTATCCTGCCGAGTTAAGCGGTGGTCAGCAGCAGCGTGTAGGACTGGCAAGAGCACTGGCAGCCAATCCGGCGGTATTGTTGATGGACGAACCCTTTGCCGCGCTGGATAATGTTACCCGCTCAAAAATACATGCCGAATTCAAGGCACTGGATGAATTAAAGCGCAAAACCATCATCATGGTTACCCACGATGTGCAGGAAGCCTTTGAGTTGGGTGATCGCATCTGCCTGATGGATAAAGGGAAAATTGTTCAGGATGGCACACCTGCAGAATTATTGTTTAAGCCCCAAAACGACTTTGTGAAGGAATTTTTGAAGGAGCAAAGGCTGCTGCTGGAGTTTAAAACAATCACTGTTAAATCACTTTGGCATTTACTTTCAAATGAAGAAATAAAAGGGATGGGGCCTGGGATACTGGTTAACTACAAAGTTGATTTATGGACAGTTTTCGAAAGGGCTACATTGTCAAATGCCGAACGCTTGAACATGATGAATCTGGAAAACAAGGAAGTGAAGACTGTATCTTTTGAGTCTTTAACAGCGGCTTTTTATCAATATAAAAAACAACAGGCGCATGAATGAGCAACAATCCTTATGGGAGTTTATGCGCCAGCAATCTGATAAACTGGCCGAACAAACGCTGCAGCATATCGGTCTCACTTTTATTTCTTTGTTTATTGCGGTGCTTATAGGCCTGCCGCTGGGTATTTTTATAAGCAGGAGGAAACAATTTTCGGGCGGCGTGCTGGGTGTTGCCGGAGTGCTGCAAACTATCCCCAGTATCGCCTTGTTAGGTTTTATGATTCCTGTGCTGGGTATTGGCCCTAAGCCAGCCATTACGGCCTTATTGCTGTATGCATTGCTGCCTATTATCCGTAATACTTATACCGGCATTACCGGGGTTGATGCTGCCGTTAAAGAAGCCGCAGTGGCTATGGGGATGAGCAAGTGGCAGGTTTTGTTTAAAGTGGAGCTGCCGCTGGCTATGCCGGTAATTTTTGCGGGTATCCGCACAGCTACAGTTATTACAGTAGGCGTTGCCACGCTGGCATCATATATCGCTGCCGGTGGTTTGGGCGAGTTTATTTTTGGCGGCATCTCGCTCAATAATACCAATATGATATTGGCCGGGGCAATTCCGGCGGCTATGCTGGCCATTTTATTTGATTTTTTGCTGTCGCGATTACAAAAGCTCGACTCTAAAAAACTAAAAACAGCGGCTATTGCTTTGCCGGTGATCCTTATTTTGCTTTCATCATTTTACCTGATCCCCAAAACATATGCTACCAAACTAAAGGCCGGCTTTACACCCGAATTTATGGGGCGGCAGGATGGTAACCTTGGTTTGCAAAGTAAATACGGCCTGCATATCAACCCCGTGGTAATAAGTGATGCCGTGATGTACAAGGCAGCTTATCAAAAACAGTTGGATGTAATTAGCGGATACTCTACCGACGGCAGGTTGAAGGCATACGGTTTGTTGGTTTTGGAGGATGATAAAAAGATATTCCCACCCTATTATGCAGCACCAATTGTGCGGGAAGATGCGCTTCAAAAATACCCGGATCTGGAAAATACGTTGAATTTGCTTGCCGGAAAGATAAATGACAGCACCATGACCGCACTTAATTACCAGACTGATTATCTTCACCAAACGCCAGAGAGAGTGGCAAAAAACTTTTTGATTCACAATAAATTATTCAAGCCTGCCAGAAATGGCAACGCCGGGATTATTCGTATTGGTTCAAAAATATTTGGGGAGCAATACATTTTGGCCAATATGTACAGTATGTTAATTAGGGGCTATACAGATTATGATGTATCTACCAAAACCGGTTTGGGTGGTACTAAAATTTGCTTTGATGCTTTAACCAATGATCAGATTGATTTTTATCCCGAATACACCGGCACCGGTTTGCTGGCTATATTAAATCCACCGGCAAAAACGGTTGATGAGCTAACCTTAAATAAGGATGCTACCTACCGTTACGTAAAGGATGAGTTTGATAAAAAATACCAGGTAAAATGGTTAAAACCCATTGGGTTTAATAATACGTATGCTTTAATGATGAGGGCAGAGCAAGCCCGAAAGTTAAATATTAAAACAATTTCTGACCTAAAACGCTATTTAGATAGCAAATAATTTAATGGATATCGCCGACTGTTACATAAAAGTTCGCAAACACACCGAGCACATTTGCAGTTATTTGCAAACCGAAGACTACGTGGTGCAACCCGTTGTGGATGTTAGTCCGCCCAAATGGCATATTGGTCACACTACCTGGTTTTTTGAAACTTTTATCCTCAAACCTTACTTTATGGGCTATCAGGAATATAATCCTGAGTATAATTACGTATTTAACAGTTATTACGAAACCGTAGGCAATAGAGTGATCCGTACAGACCGGGGTAATTTGAGCCGGCCTACCGTAATAGAAATTTATCGATACCGCGAATATGTGGACGAAGCGATGAACAGCTTTTTACATGAAAATATGGCTACCGACGTTAAAGAGCTGGTAATACTCGGCCTCAATCACGAAGAGCAACATCAGGAACTGCTGTATACCGATATTAAATACATTTTGGGTCATAACCCCTTGTTTCCGGCTTATTCAAAGACCTATGTTTCGCCAAAAGTTATACCACCTGTAAGTGATGAATTTATCAGGTTAAAAGAAGGTATTTATGAAATTGGCTTTAATGGCGAGGGTTTTTGTTTTGACAATGAGCTTAACCAGCATAAAGTTTATTTGAACGCTTTTGAGATAAGTCCCAACCTGGTAACAAATGCCGAATACCTGGAGTTTATACAAAACGGCGGCTACCACGATTTTCGCCATTGGCATGCTGAGGGCTGGGATTGGGTGAAAAATAATAAAGTAGAAGCCCCGCTCTACTGGCATTTAATTGATGACGAATGGCACCATTGCACTTATCATGGTTTGGAGCAGCTTAATTTAAAAGAGCCGGTATGTCACGTCAGTTATTTTGAGGCTTATGCTTATGCTGCGTGGAAAGGCTTGCGTTTGCCTACCGAATTTGAGTGGGAAGCGGCGGCACAGCAATTTACCTGGGGTAAAAGTTGGGAGTGGACAGAAAGCAGTTATCTGCCTTATCCGGGTTTTGCTAAGGCACCCGGAGCAATAGGCGAGTATAATGGTAAGTTTATGGTTAACCAAAAGGTGTTAAGAGGGGCATCGGAAGTAACATCGCCGGGACATAGCCGCATTACTTACCGCAATTTTTTTCAAACACATTTACAATGGCAGTTTACCGGTATAAGACTGGCTAAATAAAAATACCAATACTTATGAAACCATCATGAGCCGCCGCTCACAAATCAAAATAAATAAAAACAGCTCATGATAGCTTCATTGCCTTAGAAAAAACAAATTACTCCTATGAAAAACATGGACACCACACTGGCGCAAGCCGAATTAAGCAGGCCATCAAAAACGAATCAGTTTTATGATGATGTGATAACCGGTTTAAGTGCAACGCCCAAGTATTTGAACTCTAAATATTTTTATGATGCCAACGGCGATAAGCTTTTCCAGGATCTGATGAACTGTGAAGAGTATTATCCAACCGATTGCGAGCTGGAAATATTTGCTGAAAAAACAGCTGATATCTGCGAAGCCATAATAGGGGACGGCGATGCTTTTGAGCTGATTGAACTGGGTGCAGGCGATGCTACTAAATCAAGCTATTTGCTTAAATATTTGTTGGATAATCAGGCCAGCTTTACTTATCTGCCCATTGATATTTCATCAAATGTGATATCCTATTTAAACATAACCCTGCCGGTTACACTGCCCGGTATACAAATAGAGGGCCTTAATGGCGAATATTTTGATATGCTTACCAGGGCAGCATCTGCTTCGGATAAACGCAAAGTGGTAATGTTTTTAGGATCGAACATTGGCAATATGCAGGCAGATGAGGCGGAGCAGTTTTGCGCTGAAATACGTAATCATCTGTCAGAAGGTGATATGCTGCTGATAGGCATCGACCTGAAAAAAAATCCAAAAACAATATTGGCGGCTTATAATGATAAGGAAGGCATTACCAAAAGATTTAATCTGAATTTGCTGGAGCGTATTAACCGGGAGCTGAATGGTAATTTTGATATGAGCCAGTTTGAGCATTACCCTACTTACGATCCTGAAACTGGAGCCTGTAAAAGCTATTTGGTAAGTCTTGCAGATCAGGAAATAAAGGTAGGCGGTGAAACTGTCAGCTTTCAAAAGGACGAGTATATCTTTATGGAAATATCCCAAAAGTTCACCATTGCTCAAACCGAACGAATGGCTCAAAAAGCAAGATTTAAACCGGTTAACCAATTTTACGATAGTAAAAAATGGTTTGTTGACGCTATCTGGCTGGCAGAATAATACGACTAATCTATATAGATATTAGGAAGATTAAAGTTAATAAACAGATTGTGATCCTGAGCGATAGCGAAGGATCTTCTGCACCGGAAAAGCACCCGGTTATTGTATGTTGTAAAAGAGTCTTCACTCCGTTCAGAATGACAAGAAGCTTTTTATCTTCCGAAAATTTATGCAATACTTAAGGGAACTTATAGATAACTCCTAGTGCTAATCCTTCTGTGCCCTGCACAGCATCTGAGGTGTGTTTATCATACAAAAATGTTCCGTTTATGGTTACTGCTACCAGTCTGTTCACCTTGGCCGTAATCGTGGCATCAACACGGTGACTCATATAAGCAAAAGGCTGTATGTAAGGTATAAATAACGCGTAGCGGACATTGATATGCAGATTCTTCATCAGATCTTTGTCAATAGCGGCAACTACCGATACTGCCAGTTCATTATAAATAGTATGGCCTATGGGCACGCCATAATTGGTAGGTTGGTTATGATAAATGGTAGTATCCAAAACAAAAGTTTGCCTGGCGGTACCAGTACCTAAACGAAGGTCAAAGTATTTTGTTGGCTTATACTCAAAACCTACGGACTCGGTTAAATAACCGGGCGCCATAAAGTCCGAAATTTCGTAAGGGGTTTGTGCGTCGGTTCCGTCTGGATTAGTATAGTTAAACCCTTTGGTAAACTGCGACTCGAAAGTTAAGGACCCGAAGAAAAACCAGCGTTTGGATAATTGTTTGGCCAGTTTATTATCAAAAAATATCCGGTCGTTTGTTTTACGCGAACCCTGTCCCTTATTTTTCGAGATGCCATAAAGCAGGCTCAGTTCTGTGGTAAAATCTACAGGTGTTTTATTGTACTCGGCCTTGTAATCAAAGTTTGATCCCAATGCCAGCGAGCTCACACCACCTGCGCTATAATTACTTGTAAAAGCCGATTGCGTAAAATTCAACCCAAATAAAACCGATTTATGCCAGTAACTAACTTTGTAATCAAGCAGGGAAACGGGCAGTTGCTCTTCATTTATTTCTACCGGCCTGTAGCGCATGGGCAATGAGTTACGGCCAGGTTCGATCCTGTATTTATTGAGCAGGTTAGTATCAACCTTGGTAGAGTCTGTTTTTTGTGCTGTTGCAGAAAGGGTAAAGCCAAATATCAACAATAAGAAAAGCCCGGGGCTGGTTTTTAACATAACAGGCAATAGTTTATTTTAATTGAAAGCTGTTATAAACAGATTTGGCGCAAATTTATTATATATCCTTAATAATGGGCAATGGAATAGTCATAAAAACAATAAAATACCAGCTAAATTATAACATTTGTTTGCCAGCCATTTGCGCCAGCTTAAATTAAACCTGCAACTTTAGTTATTTGCTCTTCTGCGGCTCAAGCGGCGGCAATGAATAAACACGTTTATTACGGAGGAATCTGCGCAAATTGGCTCTTATCATTGCTACAAACTCATAATCGCTGGCATATTTGGTGGTGTAAAAGCCAGGGCGATATCTGAACATAAAATCGGTAAGTTTTTGGTCTTTTAAACCGGTAACGTTGCTAACAAATGTGCGGTTAAAACGGTAATCAATTACGTTTTGCTCATAATCTTGCTCAATAAGTTCCCGTAAATGGCTGGCATTACGACCGCTGCGGCTCAAGGAGTTCCATATAGCATCAATGCTTAGGCCTGCGCCGCCACTGCTGGTAGAAAGAAAATCCTTATAGGCCAATGACCCGTAAATTTTTGTGTAATCCTGCTTGGTTAGGGCCAGCCGTTGGTCAGGAGTAAGCAAGGAATCGCGGATGGTAACTTCCTTTAACTGAATAGCCAACCGTTCCATAAATATGGCTTGCGGCAGGTCATTATCCACTTTTACGGTATCGGGGTGATAACCCAATCGTGTAAATACAAGCAAATCGCCTTGTTTGGCGTTTATTTTGAATTCGCCTTTAAAATTGTTGTAGATAGATATGTCAGTGGTAATATTGCTTACATTAACAGTTGCAATACGCGTTTTACTGTCCCTATCGAACACAATACCGGCTATGGTTTTGTCCTGAGAAAAACACCTATTGCATATTAGTAAAAAACATAAGAGCAGCCCTGATTTCATTGCAGCACCAAAACTAAATCTTTGGCTAACCTTTAGCATAAACATTAACACTAATTAACAACATTATTTTGCCACAACAAGTATCTGGCCAATTTTAATGTTGTTGTTTTCTAAACTATTTAAATCTTTCAGATCATCAACAGTCAATCCAAAACGTTTAGAAATGTTATATAGTGTATCTCCTTGTCGTACGGTGTAAGTTTTATTGGAGGTATCATTTTGCTGCGAAGAATCTTTTGCTGCGGTATCTGTCTTTTTGTCTATCTGAGTGAGCACAGTATCAACCCGTTTAATCTTTTGAATCTCCGTTTCGGGGTTGTCATATTGATCCAGATTATATTTCTCAATAATGTTTATTAATAGTGAAGGATAGTTAGGATTGGTGGCATAACCGGCTTTTTTTAAGCCATAGGCCCACCCTTTGTAATCGTTTTTATTTAGTTCGAACAAGGCGGCATAGTTTTTTTTCTTCAGAAACTCTGAGTGATCCCTAAATGATTCTTCGGGACTATCATACACCCTGAAACGGTCATTGGGGTTATCATCGTCTTTATAATATACCTGTCCGTTCCAGCTTGATCCGGCTTTGATGCCAAAATGGTTATTGGCTACCCTTGCCAGCGTACCATTGCCACTTCCTGATTCAAACAGCCCCTGTGCCAGTGTAATACTGGCCGGTATACCATATAAATTCATTTGCTGAATAGCAATGGCTTTATAGCGCTCAATATATTGAAGTGAAGTTAGCGGCGTATAATTGGCTATAGATTCTTTGTTGGCTTTTTGGATACTTTCGTTGTTGCGGCGAACATCCCTGTTGGTAACCGTTGATTTACGTGCCGAGCACGAATTAAAAAAAACTAACCCTATAAGTAAGTAAACTATTTTTCTCATTACAATAATCATCAATCCCGGTAAATAACCACCGGATAATTTAAAAGATGTATTACGTGTATAAGGCGGTTTTTGTTTCTTAATAGACCAACAGATTAATTAAAATATGGTCTTAGTAACCAAACTATTTGGTGTTTTGTGCCAGCACAGGTTGATTGCCAGCCGGGTTTTCGTCAAAAGAATATAATTGATATTTTTTTATGATGCCCAACACCTGCGATGCCCATAAGCGGCTGCTGGCATAGCCACGCTTTTGAATGCCATGTGCCCAACCTTCATAATCAAAGTGAGTTAATGATAAGGACATAGCGCTAAATTCGCGCCGCTCGGTCATGATACGGGCAAAATCCTGGTATGAATCGTAAACAGACTGGTATTGCTTGTAAGCGGTGTGGACCTTTTTGTTGTGACGGACTATTGTGGTACCTGAACTGCCCTTAACGCCAAACTGATTGTTAAGGCTTTGTGCCAGCATGCTATTACCGCAGGCCGACTCGTGCATGGCAACGCCTAAAACTATACTTGCGGGTACCCCGGTTTCGTGCATAATGCGGATGGCATCTTCCTTAAACTTTTGGATATAGGATTGTGGGGTATTTTTTTGTGCCGACACTATTAGCGCCGATGCCATCAAAAATGTAACCAGTAAGAGTTTCTTCATAATCTACTTTTTTCTGATAACCAATAAACCGTCCCGTACCGGCAGAATCAATTTCTCTACACGATTGTTTACGGAAATCTGATCATTTAGTTCGCGGATCATTTTGGTATCGGCGTCGTTTTCGGGGCCATATACCTTTCCTTTCCACAAAACATTATCAATTATTATTAATCCTCCGGGCCGTACCCGGTCTATTACCAGCTCAAAATAGTTGAAGTTGTTCTTTTTATCGGCATCAATAAATACCAAATCAAAACTATCTTCCTCTAAATCAGGTACAATATTAACAGCTTCGCCAAAATGCAATTTGATCTTTTTTTCAACACTTGTTAGTTTAAAGTGTGCATTCAGCATTTCTTCCAGCTCGCGGTTTACCTCAATGGTATGTATAATACCATCGTCCGTTAATCCTTCGGCCAAACAAATGGTAGCGTAGCCGGTAAATGTACCTATTTCCAATATGCGTCTGGGCTGCATCATTTTACTTAAAAAACTCAGCACTCTGCCCTGATAATGGCCCGATAGCATGTGCGGCTTAAGTACCTTTAAATAGGTCTCCCGGTTAATGGTTTGCAGCCATTCCGGTTCCGGCTCGCAATGCCCGTCCAGGTACTCCTGTAGGTCATGGGGTAGGATTTCCATGGCGGCAAAGATAAGCCCTTTAGCCTTAGGGTGGATGTTTTAAGTTGATTTTTTTGATTTTTTTATATTTAATTAGCTGATAATGTGTTTGTTATTTGAATGGATTTGATTTAACAATAGCTCAAAATCTCATTCAGTCAATTTGTTTCAAAATCTTAACTTTGTAACCTCAAAACGGGATAAGAATAATGTTTGAAAATCTTTCGGATAAACTCGACAGGGCCTTTAAAGTTTTAAAAGGGCAGGGAACTATTACAGAAATAAACGTGGCCGAAACCATGAAGGAAATACGCAAAGCCCTTCTGGATGCCGACGTAAACTATAAAACAGCAAAAGCCTTTACCGATGATGTAAGGCAAAAAGCAATAGGTCAAAACGTATTGACCGCCATTTCGCCGGGACAGTTGCTCACCAAGGTAATGAATGATGAGCTTACCGAACTGATGGGCGGCACCACTGCCGAACTTAGCTTTACAGGTAACCCTACTATCATTTTAATTGCTGGGTTAAACGGTGCGGGTAAAACTACTTTTACCGGTAAGCTGGCCAATTATCTTAAAACACAAAAAAATAAAAAGCCTTTACTGGTTGCTGATGATATTTACCGCCCTGCAGCTATTGAGCAGTTACAGGTTTTAGGTAAGCAGATAGATGTGCCGGTTTATGCTGATCCGGAATCGAAAGATCCGATAGCTATTGCTTTAGCGGGTATTGCCCTGGCTAAACAAAACGGCAATAACGTGGTAATTATTGATACCGCCGGCCGCTTGTCTGTTGATGAGGCCATGATGCGCGAAATTGAACAGGTTAAAGGTGCCGTAAAACCACACGAAATTTTATTTGTGGTGGATTCTATGACGGGCCAGGATGCGGTGAACACCGCCAAAGTGTTTAACGACAGGCTTGATTTTACTGGCGTAGTATTAACCAAATTGGATGGTGATACTCGCGGTGGTGCTGCCCTTTCTATCAAATCGGTAGTAAATAAGCCTATCAAATTTATCGGTACCGGCGAAAAGATGGAAGCGTTGGACGTTTTCCACCCCGATCGTATGGCGTCACGTATCCTGGGTATGGGCGATGTGGTATCATTGGTGGAGCGTGCTCAACAGCAGTTTGATGAAAAAGAAGCTGCCGAACTGCAAAAGAAGATCCGCAAAAATAAATTTGATTTCAACGACTTCTATAGCCAGATACAGCAGATCAAAAAGATGGGTAACATGAAAGATCTGATGGGCATGATACCAGGCGTAGGCAAAATGATGAAAGATGTTGAGGTAGATGATGATGCGTTTAAAGCGATAGAGGCCATCATCCAATCCATGACTCCTTTTGAGAAAGAAAATCCGGATGGCATTAACCAAAGCCGTCGCAACCGCATAGCTAAAGGCTCGGGTACTAACTTAACCGAGGTAAATCGTTTAATTAAACAGTTTGAAGATATGCGTAAAGTGATGAAACAAATGAGCAACCCTGCCGCCATGGCCAATATGATGCGCAGAATGCCAAGATAGTTTGATTTCGAATTTGCGATTTTTATTCACAATTATAATTGTAGAGACGCATCGCGTCTCTACAACTTGGATTTCTCTAAATCAATATTAATTCTATCCCTGGAATATTTTTAAAGTCTTTATCTGAAGTTACAAGGGGAAGTTGAAGGTACTGTGAAGTTGCAGCAATTATCGCATCGGGTGTTTTAACTTTAATCTGCTGCTTTAAATGGATGGCTAATTTTCTGATGTCGGCAGTAAGATCAAAAAATTATACAGTCGTCAAGTAATGAGCGAAGAGCTAATTTGTCTTGAGGGCTTAATTTAAGCCAGCCAAGGAGCTTAATTTCTGAAATGGCAGATTATAATTACTGCACCATCTAAAAATGGTTCCAATTCTTTTTTTCCTTCGTGTATACCAATTAAAAAATTGGTATCAGCAACAAAACTAAACCCATTCATTCCTTACCTGCTTTTGATACTCAAGGCCGTCAAGGTTTCTTTTAAGAGTTCCAAAATGCTTTCTCAAATTTTTCTTACCTGATTCTTTTGAAAGTTGTTCAATAGCTTGTTGAACTTTTTCCTTTGTAACCGGTGTTTTAATTTCGATAGTCATAATTAAATATAACGAATAATCTTTATACAAAATCCAACCCAGCAAAGTTTCTGTTTAATATCAGGCTGTTGTTCACGTTGAGCCATTTGTCTAATAAAGTGGCATACACATCTCTGAAATCTATCTGGTACTTTAAATCGCCGTTATCCAGTTGGCTTAAATCGGGCGCGTTGTTATAAATACCGGCCTTTTTAAGTTTGCCACCAAAAATCATCACATTGTTGGCTGTGCCGTGGTCTGTACCATTGCTGGCATTTTGTTCAACGCGGCGACCAAACTCCGAAAAGGTCATCACTAATGTATCATCCAGTTTGCCGGTTTGTTTCAAGTCTTTTATGAAGGCTGCTACTGCATCGCCATAAACTTTTAACTGACGTCCCTGCTGGTTCTGCTGTCCTACATGCGTATCGAAACCGCTAAGCGAAACATAATACACACGGGTTTGTAAGCCGGAGTTTATAAACTTCGACATCATTTTTAACTGACCGCCCAGGTTGGTTTGGGGATAATCACAGCCCACGTTATAAGTTTTGGTGGTTTGCTGAATATAGTCGGCCGAGGAGTAGGTTTCTATCATTGTTTTGTACAAGTAACCCAAATTATCCTCGTTTAGGTTGGTGTTGTCATGTTCGTGTACCAGATCTTTAAAAAATGGTTCGCGGGTAGTTTGGTACAGCTTGTTGGGGTCCTGAACAGCTATTCCTTTCAGCTTGGCGCCCTTCATTGCATATGAAAGCGTATCATCTACTTCAATTGCTGTATAAGGACTTGTACAATTCTGACAATTGGAGTCAAGATACCGGCCTATCCATCCGGTTGATAAAAATTGGTTAGAATCGCTTGCCGTTTGCCATATATCCATAGAGCGGAAATGTGACCTGTCGGGATTAGGATAACCTACCGAATTGATGACGCTCATCCATCCCTGGTCATAAATTTCTTTTAGGGCCGATAAGTTGGGATTTAAGCCCTGCATATCATCCAGCTTAATAATATCAGGCTGATTAATGGCAATGGTTTTACGTTTTTGATAGTAAATATCATTACCAAAAGGGATAATGGTGTTTAAACCATCATTACCTCCCGAAAGCTGAATGATAACCAGATTTTTGTAACCTGTTATTTCGCTGGCGGCAAAAGCTTCAAATGGCTTTAAAAAAGCCGGTATCATAAAAGCGCTGGATGCCAGTGCCGTATTTCTTAAAAAATCTCTGCGTCTCATAGTTATTGATTTACAGAATTGATGATTTATGGATTCTTCAGAACTTTTCGGTTTCTGGGCTTCAATAATTCATTAATTCAAAATTAACATAGTTGATATTCTGGTGTTGATACTATTTGTATAACAGCTGTTTTTATATCAGGGGCATTTTGCACCTCGTTTAATGTGGTTTTGTTTATGGGCGGCTCCAGCATAAATTCTGCCATTTGCTCCCTGGTTGTATCCTGTGGAATTTCTTTCAAAAACTTATCCCAGTCGGGTTGTGCCTGTACCTTTTTAATTACATTAAGCTGTTGTTTTTTTTCAAATGCCAGGTATGCTTCATCTTCGGGATTGGCTTTGCCAGTAAAATCAATTACTCCTGCGTTTAAAATAGTGGATGGTATTTTCATCCTGTACATTAGTGTGGAGCTATCTATCCAGCTTTTGCCGCCCGGCCACCCCGCAACATTCGGCGGAAAAAATAGCTCCTGCCCGAGTGTACGCTGAAACTGCATCAACACAACCGGATTCTGGTAACTAACATAAAACTGTCTGTTTATCCCGGCCAGCAATTCAATTGGCGATTTGATGATGTTACCTATGTTTTTGTTGTCATAAAACCAGTCGGTGGTAAAAATATATTCCAGTAGTGGTTTTATCTCATAGTTTGCATGGTAAAACACCTCGGCCATTTGGTTAACATGATCCATGTCGGGCACGTCATTAACAAAAAAACGGTACAATTTGGAGCATATAAAAACAGCTGTTTGCTTTTTGGCTACTATGATGTCAATAATATCTTCCCCACAAAAATTGGCCGATTGACCCATGAAAGTTTTTACTCCATCGTCATGCACCCTGGGGTTAAAAGTATATTCCCCGTTTTTAGTAGAAAACGCCCATCCTGTAAATGCCCTGGCCGATTCTTTGACATCCTGCTCGGTATAATGCCCACGGCCAAGGGTAAAAAGCTCCATCAATTCGCGGGCGAAATTTTCATTAGGATGTCCTTTTTGATTTTGCTGATTGGTTAAGAATAACAACATTGCCGGTGTTTGCGATACCTGTAACAGCAAAGTTTTAAAATTGCCAAGTGCATTGGCCCGTTCAATATTATTAATCTGCTGTGAGTAATAAGCATTACCGCATACGCAGGCAAAATGATTGTGCCAAAAAAGCGTCATCTTTTCCCTTAGTTGTGCGTCTGTTTCGCTTAGTTGTTTTAGCCAGGTGTTATTAAGCTCAGCTTTTTGTTTATAGCTGTCATCTTTTGATTTAGTTTTCTCAGCATCTGTTAGGGGGTGGCGCAAGTCCAGATTTTCCGTTAAAACGGTAATAGGCTCTTGATTTTCAGATGCTTTGAATAACTTTCTAACAGCCTTTTTTACCGACCAGTTTTCATGATCATGCAAGTCCTCAAAACGGATTCCAAAACCTGCCCGTGCATAAAGATGTTTAATGTTCCTGGCGTTACTCATTTTTTAATTATTAAATCAAAAGATCCGGGCAATTTATTATTAGCAATAAAGCTACCATTTAGCCTTTCAAAATTAGCAAAGCTGGTATTCGGGTGTTGAAACAACTTCTATAGCCATCGTCTTTATATCCTGGGCTTTTTCAAAATTATTTATCAATATGTCGTTCGCCTTTGGCTCAAGCATAAATTGAACAATTGTTGCTTTGTCTGCTTTTTTAGGTATATCCTGCAAAAACCTGTCCCAATCGGGTGTTGTTTGTACTTTTGTATTTACTATTTGTTGCTGGTTGCGTACGGTGGCAATGTATGCTTCGTCTTCTGGGTCTGCCTTACCGGTAAAGTCAATCAATCCACCGTCCAGCAATATGGAGGGCATTTTGAGCCGATACATTAACGATGAACTGTCAATCCATTTTTTGCCACCAGGCCAGCCTGCAACATTTGGCGGATAAAACAATACCTGCCCTAATACCCGCTGAAACTGCAACAAAACTTCGGGCCGCTGATAAGAAATATAAAACTGCCTGTTTAACCCAACAATCAATTCAATTGGCGACTTAATTAAATTGCCTGTGTTTTTATCGTCATAAAACCAATCGGCAGTAAAAACATATTCCAGTAAGGGCTTTATTTCGTAGTTGGCTTTATAAAAAACGTCGGCCATGGCATTTACATGACCTGAGTCGGGCGTTTCGTTCACCAGATATTTGTATAATTTATTGCTGATAAAATGTGCTGTTTCTTTTTTCTCCAACAGCATATTCATAATATCTTCTCCGTTAAAATTCCCGGTTTTACCCATAAAGGTTTTTATACCATCGTCATGAAAAAACTTACGGTTTACAAATTCGCCGTTGCGGTTAAACCCATAACCGGTAAATGAGCGGGCCGATTCTTTTATATCGGTCTCCGTATAATTTCCGCGACCAATGGTAAATAGTTCCATCAGCTCGCGTGCGAAATTTTCATTAGGGTGTCCTTTTTGATTTTGCTGATTATTTAAAAACTGCAGCATAGCCGGAGTCTCGGCAACCTGGAATAATAATGTGCGGAAATTACCCAGTGCATTTGTGCGCTGTATATTATTAAGCTGCTGCGCAAATTGCGCATTAAGCGTACGGCAGGCAAAATGATTGTGCCAAAAGAGCGTCATTTTCTCAACCAATGGTGTATTGGTTGTACTCATTTTATTTATCCAGGCCAGGTTCAAGTCCTTTTCCTGCTGCTTTTGCTGCTGAAAAAACATTTTGCGGGCTGTTGCATCACCTTTTATAAGGTCGGCATAGTCAGTATTTTGTTGTATAACATTAATAGCATCATCAGTGGTGGGGCTATTAAACAGGTACTTAACAGCATGAGCAACTGATGTGTTTGCCTGCTCTTTCAAGTCTTCGAAGCTCATTCCAAAACCTGCCCGGGCCCACAAATGCTTAAGTTGCTTGCTGTTATTCATAGTATAAATAGGACAATGTGATTGGCAATTGGTTTAATGAGCTATATATTAATTGCAAGGGCAATAACAAAGTATACAGCCAATAGGTATCTGATTAAAAATTTAATTTATACTTTTGTCGTTTTTGTAATTTGTACGCACCAAACCTAACCTCAATGATGAAGTTTCTTACAACGATATTTTTTTGCTCATTGTCCCTTTTTGTCGGCGCACAGGCCGTTCAACCTACTGTTCCGGCGGTACAGCCCTACGGAAAGGTCGATATGGCAGATCTGGAAATGAAATCGTGTGATTTTGAACCTGATGCCAATGCCGAAATATTGTTCGACAAAGCCAATGTTATCGCCTCCGGTACATTAAATAATATTATGCTTGAGCGTCATGTGCGAATCAAAATTTTCAATGATTTTGGTAAAAATGCGGCCAACGTTAAGATACAAATGGATGGGCGGGCTATAGGTGCTTTTGCTCTGGAGGCCGAAACCATCAATCAGAATAACGGCAAAATTGAAATCATTCCTGTTGATAAGAAATCTATTTATACCCAAAAAATTGATAAATGGCTTTCGGAAAAATCCTTCACATTTCCAGATGTAAAGCCGGGCTCCATAGTTGAATATAAATACAGCATTTATTACGTGTACTTTCCTGTGTGGTCTTTTCAAGCCAATGTGCCTACCCGTTATAGCGAAATTGAAACAGTTTTTGCAGCGGGACAAGATTTGAAGGTAATTCCGCATGTTAAACAGCCATTTGTAATTAATAAAGGATTTAATGATGATAATAAGCAGGTTAAAACACTAGCCAATGTTCATTCATTACCTGACGAACAATATATGAGCGGCCGTTTGGACAATTTACAACGACTGGAGTTTTTGGCCTTTAAAGGGGTTCCGCCAACCTGGTTGTCTGTGGGGCACGATTTTTCAAGAGCAAGTGATTTTGGATGGCAATTTGGCAGGAATATCGCCGGTGAAGAAGAAATACTTGATCATGCAAAAAAATTAAAGACAGCTGATGAAAAGATCGCTTTCATTTTTGACGAAGTGAAAAATAAAATGAAATGGAATGATCTTTTGACTTTTTATAGCATAGAAGGAACAACAGCCGCATGGGATAAAAAAACAGGTAATTCAGCCGAAATTAATATGATAGTTTATCATTTACTAAAAAAGGCGGGAATCAATGTGTTTCCTTTAATTATAGGCGGCAATAAAATTGGTAAAATCAACCCGACAATACCCGGGCCTTATCATTTTAGTACCACGGATGTTTATATACCGATTGATAGCAGTAAATATTACGTTTTGGATGCTTCAAATAAATATAATCTTTTTAATGCAATTCCTAAAGCAGCACTAAATAGCTATGGCTTGTTTTTCGATGAAAAGGACAATGACTATCATCCAATTTTTTTAGAAGATACTGACCCCGCCATACAATCAGTCTTTCTAAATGCAGAAATTAGCGGCGATGGTAAAATGAGCGGAACGCTTGAACGCACAAGCTATGCTTACCATAAAATAAACGCTTTAAAAAAATATAAAACCGACGGTGAAGAAAAGTACATCAAGTTTTTATGCGACAGTAATAACAACATAAAACTGCAAGCAGTTAAATTGAAAGATATGGAGGTCGACTCGTTGCCGCTAACATTAAATGCCAATTTTAATGTCGATTTGGGAGGAGTAACCGAAGGCTATATTTATTTCAAAACAAATTTGTTTATGACAATGGGTCCCAATCCGTTTTTAAGTGAAAACAGGTTTTCGGACATTGATTTCGGATACCGCGATAATTATTCTGTTAACGGGATATACAAAATTCCGGAAGGATACAAAATAGACGCGCTGCCCAAAAGTGTCACCATAGTTATGCCCGATAGAAGTATTATTTTTAAGCGTACAGTAGCAGAGGATAACGGGACAATAGTAATACGTTACATGCTTGATCATAAAAAATCCCTTTATTTTAGTGAGGATTATCCCGATATAAAGGACTTCTATAAAAAAATGTATGAGGTGTTAAATGAACAGGTTGTTTTAAAGAAAATATGACCTTGTCGCAGATTCTTAAATAAATCATATTGATTTTAGCTGTTTTCCTGGCTGTAACAATGCTGCCCGAGGAGTAAATTGTATTGAAAAAGTCCTAACTATCCTTTACGCAAATCGTATACATTAAAAGAAATTTAATCCTCTCTTTTTTATATATTAGAACCAACCAAACCCAATTCATAATGAATAAAACCATTATTGCCGCGCTTTTGTGCGTGGCTACTTGTGCTGTTAAGGCACAAACCCCTACACCCAATATTCCGGTGGTACAGCCATTTGGGAAAATTGACCAGGCCGACCTTGAATTAAAATCATGTGATTTTGAAAAAGATGCCAACGCCGAAGTTTTATTGGAAACCGGTACCGTTTATTTTGGTACCGACATTAAATCAATAACCGAAGAAATACACAAACGGATTAAAATATTTAACACAAACGGCAATGGTGAGGCCGATGTGAAAATTGATTTTTATAGCGGCAATCATCTCGAATATATTACCGGGATAGACGCCGAAACCATAAACCTTACTGATGGTAAAGTGGAAATTACCAAATTGGATAAAAAGCTTATTTACACTAAGATTCTTGATAAAGAAAACAGTGAGATATCTTTTACAATGCCCAATGTAAAACCAGGAAGTATTATTGAATACAAATATAAATGGAATGCGAGTAGCTTTGTTGATATGCCCGATCTGATCTTCCAGGAAAAAATTCCGGTTCGCTATTGTGAATACAGTACATCAATCCCCGATGTTTTTTACTTCCGGGTCATTCCTAATCTTACGCAGCGATTGGCGAAATATAGCAAGAAAGAAGATGGCAGAAGCTTAATTGAAGATAGTCAAAATTACCCATACACCGAGGAAACTGAAGTAAGAGGTATGACAAATGTTCACTCGCTGCCTGATGAACCTTATATGTCTTCATTTCATGATAATGTACAATCTATTCGTTTTCAATTAGTTTCTATTAAGCCCATCGGTGGGTTTCAGGAAAACTATTCTGATACCTGGGCAAAAGTTGGCGGCAGGCTAAGTGATGATGAAGATTTTGGCGGACAGCTTAAACGTAAATTAAATGGCGAGGATGTTATTATTGCCAAAGCAAAATCCTTTAAAACTGATGATGAGAAAATTGCCTATGTTTTTGATCAGGTAAGAGACGCAATGAAATGGAACGGTATTGATCGCTGGTATACTAACGACGGCACTTACCGGGCCTGGGAAAACAAAACTGGAAACTCGGCCGAAATAAATATTATTCTATATCATTTACTTAAACAATCAGGCGTTGAAGCCTACCCAATGGTGGTAAGTACCCGCCAACATGGCAAGGTTGATCCATATTATACTTCATTAGAGCAGTTTAACCGCACGGCAGTTTTTATTCCTGTTGATACGACAAAAAGCTATGTACTTGACGCTACCGGAAAATATAACGTCTATAACGAAACGCCACCCGAATTGCTTAATTCAACAGGTTTATTTATTGATAAAAGCAAAGAAAAATATAATATAATCGCCATTAAAAAGGATCTCCCCGTAAGGCAGGCTGTTATGATAAATGCCGAAATTAAACCTAATGGCAGAGTAGAAGGAACCGCCCAGTTAAGCAATACCAGTTATAGCCGGATTGATGTAGTGGAGCGTTATAAAAAAGACGGTGAAAAGAAATACATTGAATACTTGAGCAAAGGGGATAACAACTTGAAGATATCGGCCATTAAGTTTGACAATATGGAGATAGACACCCTTCCGCTTACGCAAAATGTTAATTTTAGCCTTGACCCCGCAAGCTCCGACGAAAACTACATTTATTTAACTCCTAATATTTTTACACTGGTTGAACCTAATCCGTTTCTGAGCGAAAACCGGATGACTGATATTGATTTCGAATATCGCCGCAGCTATTCAATGAATGGTTTGTATAAAATTCCGGCTGGTTATAAAGCCGATGCTCTGCCTAAAAATGTAAATATGACTATGCCCGATAAAAGCTTTAGTTTTAAACGCATTGTGGCTGAACAGGATGGCATGATTATGATCAGGTATACCATTGCTTACAACGTACCCGAGTATTCAAAACAGTTTTATCCCGATTTTCATGAATTCTTTAAGAAAATGACAGAGATGATGAATGAACAAATTGTATTAAAGAAATCCTGATGTGTATCATGTATAAAAAATATTTTAATTGCATGTTATGTTTTACCATAGTTTTATTAACTGCGGTTTTAAAATCGAAGGCACAAGACCTGCCCAAAGAATTATATATAGCTGCCAATATCCCCGATTCGCTTAAGGAAAATGCCAATTCAGTAATAAGATATTCTGATATTACAAAAACTGTTAAAGGACCCGATAGGGTAACTGTTAAGTATCACACTATTGTTACTATACTAAACGAAAAAGGTGACCACGAAGCTATAATGGAGATGCAGTACAATAAAAAGTATGATACCTACAGCGGTATTGAAATGCATGTTTATAACGAAAAAGGGGAAGTGATAAAGAAATATCATAAAAGCGACATGTACGATGGTGCTGCCGATGACGGATTTTCGTTGGTTACCGATGATCGGTTTTTGGGCGTAAAACATACTGTTGCGTCATACCCGGTAACTATTGAACAGGAATATGAGGAGGACATCTCCAGTTTTAGAGATTTGGATACATGGTACATTCAAGGCAGCGAACAATCAGTTCAAAATGCATACTATCATCTTTCTGTAAATAATAACGCAGGCTTTCGGTATATGAATAAAAACATAGGCGTTAAGCCCGAAAAGAAAACCGTTGACAACATTGATACTTACTCATGGACTGTTTTGAACTTAAAGGCCATTAAACCCGAAGAGGGTTCGGTGTCATGGCGTGTTTTGCCAAAAATTGAGTTTGCTTCTAATTTCTTCGAATTTTATGGTGTGCCCGGTGATTTTAGTAGCTGGCAAAGTTATGGGAAGTGGATAAAAAATTTATATTCAGAAGTAAGCACACTTAGCCCGGAACGGGAAACCGAAATAAGGAAAATGACCGATACCATAAAAACAGACAAAGAGAAAGCAAGGTTTTTATATACTTACATGCAACAAAATATGCGGTATGTAAGTATTCAGTTAGGTATAGGAGGTTTAAAGCCGTTCCCGGCAACGTTTGTAGATCAAAAAAAATATGGCGATTGTAAGGCGTTGTCTAATTATATGTCGGCCTTGCTAAAAGCTGTTAATATAAAATCCTATTGTGCTATAATTAATGCCGAGGCGAATAAGGAACCTGCCGACCCTAAGTTTCCGTTTGATTCATTTAATCATATGATTCTTTGTGTGCCCTTTAAAAACGATACCACCTGGCTTGAATGCACAAGCACCACTGCGCCATTTGGCCTACTCGGCTCATTTACAGAAAATAGACGGGCATTGTTAGTTACAGAAGACGGCGGTAAATTAGTAAACACCCCCAAAAGTACGGCGCACGAAAATCAGTTTGACAGTAATACACACATCGTATTAGATGGAGAAGGAGGAGCAAAAGCGCAGATTAAAATATTAGGAACCGGTGAATACCGGGACCTTTATATAGGCATGTCCTCCAGGAAGACGGATGAACAGAAAGAAATGTTGTTAACTGGTTTGGGTATCAAACAGCCATCAGTATTTGATTTCACTTTTGGCAAAGATGTAAATGGTATCAAAGAAGTGGATCTGAATTTGGAGTTTGATAAATTTTGTGATATAAAGGCCGGTGATAAACAATTTTATCGCCCGTTGGCATTTACCTTATGGGATCAGACAGTGCCAATTCTTGAAAAAAGGAAAACTGACTTTTACTTTGAATTCCCCCGCGAAAAAAGGAGTGTTACTATAATCGATCTTCCGCAGGGTTTTGAGGTAGAGACATTGCCAACAAACCAAACTTTAAAGTTTACCTACGGCAGTTACGAAGTAACCTACACTTATGATGCTGCCAAGAATCAGGTAACCAGTATAGCAAAGTTTATTTTAACTAATCACGTTATTCCGGCTGCAAAATATACCGAGCTACAGCAATATCTCGATGCCGTTGTTAAGGCAGAAAATAAAAAACTGGTAATACGCCGTAAGGCGTAAATTTGCCCTGATGATATTCAGGCTTGATGAACGTTTACTATTTCCCGATCCGGATCTGGCTGATCCGGACGGGCTTTTAGCTGTGGGAGGCGACCTGTCTGCAGAACGTTTATTACTGGCTTATCAGAGTGGTATTTTCCCCTGGTATAGTGATGAAACCCCAATATTATGGTATTCGCCGCATGAACGCTGCGTTATTTTTCCGGCTGAACTGAAAGTATCTAAATCTATGAGGCAGGTTTTGCGTTCAAATAAGTTCAGCGTAACGGTTAATCAGTGTTTTGAAAAAGTAATCGCTGCGTGTTCATCTGTTGAACGTAAAGACCAGGATGGTACCTGGATAACTAACGAAATGATGGAGGCTTATATCAACCTGCATCATAAAGGCCATACCCATTCTATTGAAGTGTGGAATGAGGATAATTTGGTTGGTGGCTTGTATGGTGTACAAACCGGCAATGTTTTTTGTGGCGAAAGTATGTTCAGTTTGATGAGCAATGCCTCAAAAATTGCTTTGATTCACCTCTGTAATATGGGGTTTGATATGGTAGACTGCCAGATGCACACCCTGCACCTGGAATCAATGGGTGCTAAGATGATTAGCCGGAAAGAATATATGGCTATGCTCCGGAAATCTGTTCTGTGAATGGTATCTTTGAATTTTATTTATCAGCCCGCAGCAAATAAAAAAGGCCAACTTATTTAAATGGAAATAATCATCCCCAAAGAGCGTATAATTTTAGGTATTGACCCCGGTACTGCTGTGATGGGTTATGGTTTAATAAAAGAAACCGGGCCCAAAATAGAGCTGATAAGTCTGGGGGTGGTTAAAATGGACAAGATTGACGATCATATGCTGAAGTTGCAGCGTATTTTTGAAAAAACCGTAGCGCTTATTGATAACTACAAGCCCGATTGCATGGCACTCGAAGCCCCCTTTTACGGCAAAAACATACAGGTAATGCTGAAATTGGGCCGCGCACAAGGTGTAGCCATGGCGGCCGGTTTGTCACGTAATTTGGTGATAACCGAATATGCTCCCCGCAAAATAAAACAATCTATAACGGGAAATGGAAATGCCGCCAAGGAGCAGGTCGCTTCGATGCTGCAACAGCTATTAAAATTTAAAGAAACGCCCGATTTCCTGGATGCCACCGATGGCCTGGCGGTAGCCGTTTGCCATTCTTTCCAACGCATTCCCACAGGAAAAACAGGCAGCAAAAAATCTTACTCGGGCTGGGATACTTTTGTAAAAGATAATGCAAAACGGATTATCTGATGTGCAGATTTCAGATGTGCAAATGTGCTGGAAGATGTGCGGATTTCAAATGTGCGAATGTGCAGATGAGTTAGAAGATGTGCAGATTTTAGATGTGCAAATGTGCTGGAAGATGTGCGGATTTCAAATGTGCGAATGTGCAGATGAGTTAGAAGATGTGCAGATTTTGGATGTTCATGTAACCACTTCATGCCAGACATAGGCATTCGCACATCTGAAATCTGCACATCTAAAAGTTGTTAAACTTTTAACGCTTGCACAATTTTCTCGGCAGTGGTCTCCAGTTGCTCTTTGGTGAAGCTAAGTTTTGGGCGGGCAAAGTTCATGTCGTCAACCCGGTTCATAGGTATTAAATGGATGTGTGCATGGGGTACTTCTAAACCGATAACCGCAACACCCACCTTTTTGCAGGGAATAGCTTTTTTAATGCCTGTAGCCACAATTTTGGTAAAAATCTGCAGGCCGGTATAGGTTTCATCATCCAAATCAAAAATATAATCAACCTCCTTTTTCGGGATTACCAATACGTGCCCTTCGGCAAGCGGACTGATATCCAGGAAAGCCAAAAAATCAAATGTCTCAGCTACCACATAAGCCGGTATTTCGCCAGATACTATTTTTGAGAAGATGGTCATATTTGATTTATTTGAGCTTTGATTAGATAAGGTTGATTAGGCTTGTTTTATTGCGCGCCTAATCAACCCAATTAGTATTTCTTATCTTGATATTTCTAAAATTTCAAATTCTATTTTTCCGGCAGGCACGGTGATCTCAATTGTTTCGCCCACTTTTTTGCCCAATAAACCTTTGGCAATAGGAGAAGTTACTGAAATTTTGCCCGATTTAAGGTCAGCCTCAGTTTCTGATACCAGCTGATAGCTCATTACGGTGCCGTTTTTAATGTTTTTTATTTTAACGATAGATAATGCCAATACTTTTGATAAATCAAGCTTTGATTCATCAAGCAAACGTGCATTGGCAACGGCTTCCTGCATTTGGGATATTTTGGCTTCATGTAAACCTTGTGCTTCTTTGGCGGCATCGTACTCTGCATTTTCAGAAAGATCACCCTTATCCCGGGCTTCTGCAATGGCTTTTGACATATTGGTACGGCCAACAGTTTTTAAATACTGTAATTCTTCCTTTAATTTTTCTAAACCTTCTTTGGTGTAATATGCTACCTCTGCCATAACGCTCTGTTTTATTAAAAAATTTAAATTTTGAGGCTTCCCCCAAAAAAAACCGCCCTCCTGTTTTTGAGAAGGACGCGATGACTTTAAAAACAAACAAGACTATATTGGCAGCGCCTACATAGTCTTGTTTTGTGTAAAACGAAGATAAGTGATTTAAAGTCTAAAATCCAAATTTTTTTAACGGATGATGGCTTGTCATAAACAAATCACAATGTTTAACGCTTATTTATAAGGACGGTAGCTCCGTTTTTGACGCCGGGCAATAATGTTCATTTCAAAATCATCTATGAGCTATTAACTATGAACTATGAACCAAATTTCCATAACTTTGCCTCATGATAATTGAAGTATTAAAATCCAAACTTCACCGGGTAAAGGTTACGCAGGCCGAATTGAACTATGTAGGCAGCATTACCATTGATGAGGATTTGATGGATGCGGCTAATATTATAGCCAATGAAAAGGTTCAGATTGTTAACAATAATAACGGCGCCCGTTTTGAAACTTACGTAATACGCGGCGAACGGGGCACCGGTACTATCTGCTTAAATGGCGCCACAGCAAGGCTTGCCCAGGTAGGCGATATTGTGATCATTATGTCATACGGATATATGGAAATGGATGAGGCCAGAAATTATCAGCCTATTTTAGTATTCCCTGACCCTGATAATAAATTAATAAAGTAAATTAGCGGTACCTAACGCTATTTATTTTTGATGAAGCTTTTATACACCCTAATTTTACTGCTGGCACTTTCCCAATGCTTTGCACAAAAACAGAACGTCTATTATTTAAAAAACGACGGCAGGTACGTCGACATTAGGGATAGTGCAGACTATATTAGAATAGTTAGAGAGCCTGATTCTGCATCGACTTTGTATAACGTGTTTGAGTTTTACAAAAAAGGTGAAAAGAAACTGATCGGGAAATCATCGTCAATCGATCCGCTCGTTTTGGAAGGCCAATGTGTTACGTATTATAAGAGTGGGCGCAGAAGAGCCTCAGCTACTTACAAAAATGGCCGGGTTGTTGGCACTGAATATGAGTTTTATCCTAACGGGAATATTTATCTCGAAAAAGAGTACCCCGACAATGGGAATCTTTATAATGACATTGACAACAACTTTATTGTAAAATCGCTACTTGATTCGTTGGGTGCCGTGCTTGTTAAAGATGGGAACGGTTATTATAAGGGATACGACGACAAATTTACCTATGTTGAAGAAGAGGGCCCGATTAAAGATGGAAAACGGGATGGTTTATGGAAAGGCATTTTCAAAGAGTACAATACAGGATTTACCGAAACCTACGCCAACGGAGTGTTAGTTAGTGGATCATCAACCGGCAAGGATGGTAAAATTGCCAACTATACAGGCGCGCGTGGAGTGCCTCCCAGTTTCAAAGGCGGATTGGATGCGTTTTATAAATATCTGGGTGGGCATATCCACTATCCAGAGGATGAATTGAACCGAAACATTCAGGGAAAAGTTCTTATCGGTTTTGTAGTTGAAAAAGATGGAAAAGTAAGTAATATAAAAGTATTAAAGTCTGTAACGCCCAATATTGATGCCGAGGCAGTAAGGGTAATTAGAAACTCAACGGCCTGGGTACCTGCAACTTTGTTTGGTGTGCCGGTTAGGGTATATTATGATGTGCCTATTAACTTTGCCTTAAATTAACTATCAATTTATTTTAGTATTCCCGGGCCCGGATAATAAATTAATAAAGTAAAGTTGGGGTGTGTTAATTGCCAGTAAATCTTGATAATTGGCTGTGGTACAAATGCCATATTTTCATATTTGATAAAAGTGTAAAAAAGTAGAGATCATTTAGCCATATTTTTCTATCTTTGCACCCCGACAAGAAGAAGCCGAATTGCGGTCCTCCGACGGACAAATCAATATCGGAATTTTAAGTTGGCAGTCCCCCGCAGCAGGCAATATTCTTGAATAAAAAAAGATCATGCCAAAAGATACCTCCATCAAATCCGTTTTAATTATTGGTTCCGGCCCTATTATTATTGGTCAGGCCTGTGAATTTGATTATGCAGGCTCGCAAGCCGCTCTTTCTTTAAAAGAGGAAGGCATATCAGTATCTATCATCAACAGCAACCCGGCTACTATTATGACCGATAAGGTAATAGCCGATCATGTTTACCTGCTGCCGCTTACTTGCGAAAGTATTGAACAAATTTTAAAGGAACAGCAAATTGATGCCGTACTGCCTACCATGGGTGGCCAAACAGCGCTTAACCTTTGTATTGAAGCTGCTGAGCGCGGTATATGGGCCAAACACCACGTGAAAATTGTAGGTGTTGATATTGCCGCCATCGAAAAAACCGAAAATCGTGAGGCGTTTCGCCAGTTAATGGTTGATATTGGTGTGGGTGTGGCAACATCAAAAATTGCTAATTCGTTTTTAGAAGGTAAAGAAGCTGCGCAGGAAATTGGTTTTCCGCTGGTTATTCGCCCAAGCTACACATTAGGTGGTAAGGGAGCAGGCTTTGTACACAAAAAGGAAGATTTTGATGCCGCTTTAAGCCGTGGTTTACAGGCATCACCAACGCATGAGGTATTGGTTGAACAAGCCGTACTGGGCTGGAAAGAATATGAGCTGGAGCTGTTGCGTGATAGCAATGATAATGTGATCATCATCTGCTCTATCGAGAACTTTGACCCAATGGGTATTCACACCGGCGACTCGATAACTGTTGCACCAGCAATGACATTGAGCGATCGCTGTTACCAGTCAATGCGTAACCAGGCCATCAAAATGATGCGCGCCATTGGTAATTTTGCGGGGGGATGTAACGTACAATTCTCGGTAAACCCGGCAGATGAGGCTATCATCGCCATAGAAATTAACCCGCGTGTGTCAAGGTCATCAGCATTAGCATCAAAAGCAACAGGATATCCTATTGCCAAGATTGCTGCAAAACTGGCCATTGGATACAATCTGGATGAAATAGAAAATCAGATCACTAAAACAACTTCCGCTTATTTTGAGCCGACGCTTGATTACGTGATTGTAAAAATACCACGCTGGAACTTTGATAAATTTAAAGGCGCCAACAAAGAGCTTGGCCTTCAAATGAAATCAGTGGGCGAAGTAATGGGCATTGGCCGCAGCTTTATTGAAGCTTTGCAGAAAGCCTGTCAGAGTTTGGAAATTGGCCGCGCGGGTTTAGGTGCCGATGGCCGCCAAAATCGTAACCTTGACGAAATTATGTACAGCCTGGAGCATCCAAGCTGGGACAGGTTGTTCCACGTATATGATGCGTTGAGCCTGGGTGTGCCAATTGAATCGGTAAGGAAAGCCACTAAAATTGACCGCTGGTTCCTGAACCAGATAATGGAGGTAGTGAATTTGGAGAACGAACTGCGCCGCTATTCGCTGAACAATATTCCCGAGGATTTCTTCTTCCTGTTAAAGCAAAAAGGATTTTCTGATACACAGATAGCCTATATTTTAGGCAATGTTACCGAAGAGGATGTGTACCAGCGCAGGCAGGTACTAAACATCCGCAGGGTGTATAAAATGGTTGATACCTGCGCCGCGGAGTTCCCGGCTAAAACTCCTTATTATTACTCAACTTACGAGGGCGAAAACGAGTCGATAGTATCCGATAAGAAAAAAATAATAGTATTAGGTTCGGGCCCTAACCGTATAGGCCAGGGTATTGAGTTTGATTATAGCTGTGTACACGGTTTACTTGCTGCAAAAGAATCGGGCTTTGAGGCCATTATGGTTAACTGTAACCCTGAAACGGTTTCGACCGATTTTAACATGGCCGATAAGCTGTACTTTGAGCCGGTATACTGGGAGCATGTGCGTGAGATTATCGAACTTGAAAAACCTTACGGTGTAATTGTTCAGTTGGGTGGGCAAACTGCCTTAAAGATGGCTGAGAAAATGCACGAACATGGTATCAGGATAATCGGTACTTCATTTAACGATATGGACATTGCCGAAGACCGTGGCCGTTTCTCAGACTTGTTGAAAGAACTGGATATCCCGTATCCTAAATATGGTGTTGCCGAAAGCGCTGAAGAAGCCCTTGAAGTAGCTCACGAAGTGGGTTACCCGGTATTGGTTCGTCCAAGTTATGTATTGGGCGGCCAGGGAATGAGCATTGTTATAAATGATGAGGATCTGGAAAAAGCAGTAGTTAGCCTATTGCGTACCCTTCCGGGCAACCGTGTGTTGATTGATCATTTTCTTGATCGTGCTGCGGAAGCAGAGTCCGACTCTATAAGCGATGGCGATGACGTACACATTGTTGGATTGATGGAGCATATTGAACCCGCCGGTATTCACTCTGGCGATTCATTTGCTGTATTGCCTCCTTTCGATCTGTCAGACAGTGCCATCAGCCAAATGGAAGAATATACCATTAAAATAGCAAAGGCATTAAACGTATTGGGCTTGCTGAATATCCAATTCGCCATAAAAAATGACAAGGTTTATGTAATTGAGGCTAACCCAAGAGCATCACGTACAGTGCCATTTATTGCGAAAGCATACGATGTACCTTACATCAACATTGCCGCAAAAGTGATGCTGGGTGTAAATAAACTTAAAGACTTTACCATTGAACGCAAGCTTTGGGGTTATGCGATAAAAGAACCGGTGTTCTCTTTCGATAAATTCCCTGAAGTAAGTAAGGAATTAGGTCCCGAAATGAAATCGACCGGCGAGGCTATCCGCTTTATACCCAACCTGCAGGATCCATACTTCAGGCATCTGTATAAAGAAAAATCAATGTATTTGAGCCGCTAACAAGCTTAAAGCAGAAAGGTCAAAGCGCAAAGCTTTTGTGGATTGGCCTTTCTGCTCTTATTTTTCCAGGCATCTGTCTCAAACATTGGACGTCAATTCGTCCCCAAGGCCTTTACTTCAAAAATTATTTTCCGTTTAGGATCAGCGTTTACAAAGTGTTGCTTTTTACCCGCAGGTGTATCTCCCGCAATTGGTTGCATATCATCGGCTATAAATTGTTTTTGAGCAAGTATTAAACCTTTTTATTTTTATAATTTAAGGCTGTTGTTAATATTTGTTAAAATTCTTTATTTCAAGCAATATTAAGCCTATAATTGCAGTTAAATTACACTTTAGCCGTAAGAATTTGAGATTGTTATCCCTTATTGATTTGTTTGCATGAAAAACCCCTTACTACGCATATTATTTTTACCTTCATTTATTTTATTAATTGCATTATCTGGTACTGGTTGTAAAAAAACCGCTTCAACAACAACTGAAGAAACTGTTATACCGGTACTGGTAACCAATAGTACAATTATAAATGTTACTACCACTACTGCCCAAAGCGGCGGTACCATAACAAACTTTGGTTATGCTGCAATTACGGCTAACGGCGTTTGCTATAGCTCAACAAATAGCACACCAACTACTGCCGATTCAAAAACAACGGATGCTTTGCAATTGCAGGGTATTGGTAATTATGCTTTTTCAAGTAACATTACGGGGTTAACGCCTAATACAATCTACTATGTAAGAGCTTATGCTACCAATGGTATTGGTACAGGTTATGGCAGTGTTGTGAAATTTACTACAAGCTCAAGTTTAACTGCGGTTACTTCAACTGTAAGTACTTTTGCAGGTAACGGTACTGCCGGAAATATTGATGGTAGTGGCACCGGCGCCCAATTTAATAACCCTGCCGGTTTATCGGTTGATAGCAAGGGTAATGTGTATGTTTCAGATACCTACAATAATACCATAAGAGAAATTACCCCCGGCGGTACGGTTACAACCATTGCCGGAACCGGTTCGCTTGGTTATGTTGACGGCCCTGCGGCTACAGCTCAATTCTATGCCCCCGAAGGATCGGCATTTGATACCCAGGGTAATTTGTATATAGCTGATGCAGGTAACAATGTGATACGCAAAATTACTCCTGCCGGCGTGGTAAGTACCTACTCTGGTAATGGTACTCCTGGTTTTGTCGATGGATCGACTGCCGCTAATATTGAATTTAATAATCCTACTGATGTGGCTTTTGATGCATCGGGCAATTTATACGTAACTGACAGAGGTAATAACCTGATACGCAAAATCACTCCTGCCGGCGTAGTGTCGTCTCTTGCCGGGGTGCCAACGTTTCCTAATGCGGGGTATATTGATGGCACGGATCAGCTGGTTGAATTTAACCAACCCAACGGCCTGGTACTTGATGCAAGCAATAATGTTTATGTAGCTGATCAGGCTAATTCAGCTATTCGTAAAATAACAACCCCGGGCGGCGTTACAACAACGGTGGCCGGTAGTACAACACAAAAAACGTTACTCAATTTACCTTCGGCCATAGCTATTGATGCAGCGGGTAATTTGTATCTTACTGATGAAGCCGGCCGTGTGCTGGAATATACCACCGGTAATATTATTTATACACTTGCCGGAACAGCAAATGTTTCGGGCTATACCGATGGCCCGGGCACAAGTGCCTTATTTAGTAATCCACAAGCCATAGCTGTTGATGCTAGTGGAAATATTTATGTTGCTGATAAAAACAATAACTGTATCCGCAAAATTGTAGTAACCTTAACACAATAAAATCGGGGTTGTTTAACCCTCTAATTTCATAAAAGCATAAAATAGCCCGGTGCAATGTAAAGCCTGGGCTATTTTGTTTTGTGCCAGCAGCTGCTTTACCTCATTAATGGTATAAGTTTCTACAATCAGGTCTTCTTGTTCGTCTAAATGCTGTTCCTGCACCTTTTTGCCTCCCTTTGCCAAATAACATGTGGTATAATTGTTTGCGGTTGACGGATTAGCATAAACGGTACACAGCAATTCAAATTCATCAAATTGGTAGCCTGTTTCTTCCAGTAATTCACGACGAATGGCCTGCTCAGGTGATTCGCCCTCATCAATAACACCACCCGGAATTTCGAGCGAAACTATTTCTGCTGCATGGCGGTACTGCGTTACCATTAAAATTTTATTGTCCTCTGTTAAAGCAACGGCATTAACCCAGTTGTTATATTCTAAAACATAATAATCTTCAATAATGTGGCCGCTTGGCATTTCGCACTTGTCTGTTCGCAATGTTGCCCAGGGGCCTTTGTGGATGTAGTGCGAAGAAAGTTTTTTCCAGATTAATTTGTTGTAGTTCATGGTTGATGGTTCATGGGTCATTGTTCGTTGCTCATAGAGCATAACAGGGCGAATGTAATAAATAGCATGAAAACGATGTGTAAAGACCAGGTAAATAAATCTATGTGATCGCCTTTTCAAAGGCACAATGTATTAACAAGCGACCTGCTAATCAAACAAGCCTACCCGCAACCTTCTCGCGGCTATTAACCATGAACTATTAACCACCAACCATGAACCCTCCTCTACCAGCTTCCACTTGATCCGCCGCCGCCAAAGTCGCCACCACCAAATCCGCCGAAACCACCGCCGCCGCTGTCTCCACCGCCACCGTTTGAGAAACCGCCCCAATTACCGCCGCTGCCACCTAGTAAAGAACCGCCAAGGAACCACCAGAATGGACTGGCACTGCCTCGTCCGCCATAAATCTGGCCACCACCACCGCCACCTTTTCTAAAAATAAGGATAAGGATCACTAAAACGATAATACCAAGAGCGATGTATCCTCCCGTATTGTCGTCATCATTGGTAGCAGCATTTTGTTTTGGCTTATTGGGCGCTTTGTATTCGCCCTTCGTGTATTTCATCAAATCATCGGTAGCAGCGTTTAGGCCACCATAATAATCGTTTTGCTTAAAGCGGGGTATAATGTCATTTTGTATAATTTGATGCGTTATAACATCGGGCACTGCGCCTTCGGCACCATAGCCCGTTTGGATGGTGACTTTTCTATCGGCAGCCGCTACCAGTATTAATATGCCATTGTTTTTTCCCTGTTGACCAATGCCCCACGCCCGGCCCAGTTTTTGGCCATAATCATCAATTTCGTATTCACCAACCGATTTAATAATTACGACCGCTATTTGCGTTGAAGTGGAATCATTAAAAGCAACCAGTTTTTGCTCCAGTTGTTGTTGATCAGCAGCGGAAAGCGTATTGGTGTAATCAGTTACCAGCGTAGCTGATTTGGGGGGCAATTGTTGTGCATGGGTTATAAAGCCCATAAGCAACAGTAAAGAAAGTATAATAATTTTTTTGAACATGATTGTCTGTTTAATCGCCATCCATAAAGGCAATATCGTCCGAAAGTTCGTTGGTGCCATTGGTTTGATGCGGGAAATATTTTTGCAGGTGTTCGCCGGCAATGCCTAAACCGGCAACAATACCCTCAATAAGGTTACCATATTTAAAATGCTGCAGCATATCCTCTTTTGCATCATCCCAAAAACCATCGGGTACGGCTTTGTTAATACCAGCGTCGCCAATAATGGCAAACTTGCGATCAACAGTGGCTACGTAAATCAGCACCCCGTTACGCAATTTGGTTTTATGCATATTTAGTTGGCGGAAATATTTAGCGGCGCGGTCCAAAACATCTTCGGAGCATTTTTTTTCGATACATACCCGTATTTGCCCCGACGTATGCCTTTCGGCGTCCTCTATAGCGGTGCGGATGCGCTGTTGTTCCTCGGTGGTAAATAGTGCCATAGCTTATGTGATTACACTGATTATTTTTATGATTTCACCGATTATGATGATGATTACACTGATTTTTTGATGATGATTTCACCGATACGGTTTGTTAATCGGTGTAATCATTTTCCATCGGTGAAATCAATTATTAAAATGCAACTTTAGGTGCCTTCTCCGCACCTGCTTCTGCCTCAAAGCTACCTTTTTCATTAAAGCCAAATAACCTTGCAGTTATAACTGCCGGGAATGAACGGATGGAGGTATTGTAGTCTTGTACAGCGGCATTATAATCTAGCCGGGCTACATTGATGCGGTTTTCAGTGCCTTCAATTGATGCTTGTAAGCCAGTGAAATTGCTGTTTGACTGCAACTCTGGATAACGTTCAGAAGCCACCAATAACCTACCCAATGCGGTACTTAATTGTCCCTGGGCGGCCTGGTATTTTTGTATAGTAGCCGGATCGAGCTTAGTAGGATCAACCTGGATTGAGGTTGCTCTGGCGCGTGCATCAGTAACTTCAACCAGTGTGCTTTTTTCAAAATTGGCGGCGCCTTTTACAGTAGCAACCAAATTAGGGATCAGATCGCTACGGCGCTGGTACTGCGATTCAACAGCTCCCCATTTGGCTTTCACGTTCTCGTCTTTTGATACCATGCCGTTATAGCTGCATCCGCCTATAAGACAAATGAATACGATAACACCTAATGCTATTAATAAATTCTTCATGTTAAATTTTTTTAGATTTAAGATGTATACGACTTTACTGATAAGATTACAAAACACATACCGATGTTACAATTACCTGTTGATTATGCCATTATGACAATGCGTTTTGTAAATGTACTTAAAAGCATTGATATGGCAGTTGTAAGCACAGTGTAAACGGGTTTTATTACACAAAGGTGTTAGGCATTAGTTTTTTTAGAATGATTGCCCCAGGGCAATATAGAACCCACTTTGGCGCGGCTCTCCGGCAGGTTTTTGACCCACGCCATAATCAAGCCTTACAGCAAGACCTTTTTGTACATCAAAAAAGTAGCGAATACCGCCGCCATAATTTGGCTTTAATTGTTCGGTACTGAATGTGGTGTGAAAAACTTCGCCCGTCCCTGCAAAAGCAGCAAGGCCCCAGCGGTTATCGATCCGGTAGCGTAGCTCTGTTTGGCCTACTATAAGGTTCCTATCGCGATAGCGTCCCTGGTAATAGCCACGCATCATTTCGTCACTACCCAATTGCGGCATCAGGTAAAAAGGCGATTGGCCTCCGGTAAGGCTTTGCTCCTGTACATCCAAACCTAAAACAAGTGGCCCCGCCAGTAAAAAAAACTGGGAATATTCAATATTAAAGAAGCCTCCCTGGTAAAAATTGTTATAATAAATGCCCTGCATTAAATTGTAATAGGTACTTATTATCATACCGCGGGTGGTATAGGTGTTATTATTTCTTGTATCGTAAGTGAAGCTGGGACCTATATAAATAATATCGCCGCCGTGCCTGTCCTCAACGGCTGGTGAGTTAATAGTGGCATTTGGATCTGGTTGGTATTTGTAATAATACTTTACTGCACCGGCCACATAACCCAAATAAAAACGATCGCCAAAAAGCCTCTCGCCCCCTATAGAAAACTTATAGCGTCTTTCCTCAACCGGATCAAGGCTTGATAGTTTGGTGTTATTGCCTATGCCATAAAAATCAAACGGGTAGTTGTAATAGCTTACGCTTGATGTATAATGCCATTTGTTTTGCGGTGTCCAGTAGCTGGTGTTAAGGCTGAGTTTTGCCTGGCCCTTGGTAGTAATGGTTGCATAACCAAATAAACTGGATACCCTGGTATCGCGGTGTATGGTATCAGAATAAAAGGAGAGTATGGCAGCGCCTCCAAATTCAAGGCCGGTTTCGGGCGACGAACTCAAAGCCGGAACTATTAAAAAACTGGATTTTCTGCTGGTATCTTTATTGAGATACATCTTCCTAATGAATTTTGGCAGAAAATTTAGTTGTGCAAAAGCTGATTGAAAACAGACCAAAGCAATTGTCAGGGTAAAAAGTTTCTTCATGTTCAGCAATGCAAAGGTACTTTTTTAAGTATTTGTTTTAGGCTTTACGAATTTTAAATCACCAGTTCGTGCAAAATAGCTACTTTTGCGCAAATATTTTTGATTCAGTTATGAGCACTACAAAGGGACCCATATCGCAGTTTATTGAGAGAAATTACCTGCATTTTAACGCTGCTGCATTGGTTGATGCAGCCAAAGGATACGAAACACATCTTTTAGAAGGTGGGAAAATGATGGTTACTTTAGCTGGCGCCATGAGTACTGCAGAGTTGGGTATATCGCTAGCTGAGATGATTCGCCAGGGTAAAATTGATATTATATCATGTACAGGTGCTAACCTTGAAGAGGATATCATGAACCTTGTTGCTCACTCACACTACAAACGTGTACCGCATTATCGCGATTTAAGTCCGCAGGATGAATGGGATTTGTTGGAGAATCATTACAACCGGGTTACCGATACCTGTATCCCCGAAGAAGAAGCATTCCGCCGTTTACAGAAACATATTTATAAAATTTGGAAAGATGCCGATACCAGTGGCGAGCGCTTTTTTCCGCATGAATTTATGTACAAGATCTTGCTGAGCGGCGAGTTGGAGCAATATTATGAAATTGACCCTAAGAACTCATGGATGCTGGCCGCCGCCGAAAGAAACCTGCCTATTGTTGTACCGGGATGGGAAGACAGTACTATGGGCAACATCTTTGCATCATATGTAATAAAAAATGAAATTAAAGCTACCACCATGAAAAGTGGTATTGAATACATGGCCTGGCTGGCCGATTGGTATGTTAAAAACTCATCAGGCAAAGGTATAGGGTTCTTCCAGATTGGTGGTGGTATTGCCGGCGATTTCCCAATTTGTGTAGTACCGATGTTATACCAGGATATGGAAATGCCTGAGATTCCTTTCTGGAGCTATTTCTGCCAGATATCAGACTCAACTACTTCATACGGATCATACTCTGGTGCCGTGCCAAACGAAAAAATCACCTGGGGTAAACTGGATATCCATACCCCTAAGTTTATTGTTGAAAGTGATGCTACTATTGTGGCGCCATTGATCTTTGCCTGGATATTGGGCCAATAATAAGTGAACTTGCGCTCGTTTGTAACGAGTGCTTAACAAGGTCGAGCGATTGCATCGCTTGTAACTAACAGATGTACGTTACAAACGTACAACCTCAATAAGCACTCGTTACAAACGAGCGCAAGAGAAAAGAGAAAGCCCCGGTTTTGCCGGGGCTTTCTCTTTTATAATATTTTTATATCAGGTGCTTTAACTGCACTACTTCGCTTTCTTCTAAATATCTCCAGCGGCCGCGCGGCAAATCTTTTTTGGTAAGGTTGGCATATACTGCCCTGTCAAGCTTCACTACTTCATAGCCTAAATGTTCAAATATGCGGCGTACAATGCGGTTTTTGCCGCTGTGTATCTGTATACCAATTTCTCTTTTCGAACCACCGGCAACATATGATATGGAATCGGGTTTAATTAAACCGTCTTCAAGCTCAAGGCCGAAAGAAATTTTGTTTAAGTCGCCCTGGGTTAAGCTCTTGTTCAGTTCAACCTGGTATAGTTTAACAATGTTATTGCGCGGATGGGATAGCTTGTCAGCTAAATCGCCGTCATTGGTCATTAAAAGTAAACCGGTTGTGTTACGGTCTAAACGGCCAATAGGGTAAATACGTTCGCGGCTGGCTTTTTCAACCAGGTGCATAACGGTACGGCGTTCCTGAGGATCTTCGGTAGTAGTAATATAATCTTTAGGTTTATTTAAAAGTACATAAACCATTTTCTCGCGCTTCAGCGTTTCGCCGTTGTAGCGGATTTCATCTTTCATCGGGTCAACTTTATGGCCCAGCTCAGAAACTACTACACCATTAACAGCAACTACTCCTGCGATGATCAGCTCATCAGCTTTGCGGCGTGAACAGATACCTGCATTTGAAATATAACGGTTAAGCCTGATTAATCCGGTATCCTTTGCCTTTGGTTCGGCAGCCTTTTTACGGCCGCGTAAGGTTTTTACTGGTGCATCCAGATCAGGGGTTATTTTATCGTATTTGGCTCTTGAGCGTTGCGGCCTGTCGCTATCGGCAGGTTTATCGCCATAAGGCTTTTTAAATCCACCGCCTGCTGGTTTGCCTGCAAACTTTTTATCGCCGGGGCGATCACTAGAAAAGCTTCTTTTGGGTTTGTCGCCGGCATTAAATGAACCGGTTGATTTACCGCGTGATTGAAATGGTTTTTTATCGCCGCCTGATGATTCACCGCCAAAACTTCTTTTCGGACGGTCGTCACTATCGGCAAGCCTGCCGCTGTATGGTTTATTGCGCGAAGCAAATGGTTTTTTGTCGCCTGTCGAATCGCTGCCAAAGCTTCTTTTCGGTCTGTCACTGGCGTCGGCAGGTCTGCCTGAATAAGGCTTGCTGCGTGGTGAACGCCTCTCGCTGGTACCGCTACCACTAAAACTGCTTGCAGGTTTGTCGCCTGTTTCGCGTTTTTGATAGGGTTTGCCTGCCGATGACGAAGACGAACGTCTTTCACCGGGGCGGTCATTGCTGTATTTTTTTGATGAATTGTTTTCAGTACGATCTGTATCTGAAGTTCTTTTTGGCCTGTCACCGGACTTTGAAGTCCTGCTTGATGATCTTCCGGATTGATTACCTTTTCCGGTACCTGGTCTGTTAAATGCCATACTTTTTTATTTAGCGCTTTCGCAGCGTGTAGGGGTCAAAGTTACGGTTTTTTTGAAGACAATTGCAATTTTTTTTAGCGGTTCAAAATGTACGTTTAGCGCTTTTAAAGCAAGTTTTTGAACCCAAAACTATAGTTTTCAAACGTCGTAAAAGGCTAAGTGTTTGATAATCTGCTTTGTGTAGCGTACCTTTGCAACGCATTCTACCAAAATGTATACTATATGGATAAAAAAGAAATGACTAAACGACACCCAATTACGTGCTCCGTAATAGTGCTGCTGGTTATCTTTTCATTGATTAATATCCTGGGTGCAAATGCCGTACCAAGGACAAAAAAATCAGCAAAAAAACACAAACAGGTGCAGGCCTACAAGCCCGCATTCATTTTAGCCAGCACCGAAGATGAAGCGGTGTACAGCTTTGCAAATGAACCTATACCTGTTAACGATGAAGTTGTAACCGCTAAATTAAAGCGCTCTCTGGTGACACACAACTTCAGACACGTTCAATCAAATATTCTTCAGAATAAAGCTGAAAAACTATTTCCAATTATTGAACCCATTTTACAGGCCTACGGCATTCCTGATGATTTTAAATATATTCCCTTAGTTGAATCAGGTTTCGGCGAAGGATCATCATCAAAGGGAGCCCGCGGACCCTGGCAATTTATGGCCGGTACAGCACGTACCTATGGCCTTAAAGTTGGTCACGGTATTGATGAACGGATGAACATCCGCAAATCAACAAGGGCAGCCTGTATCTACATTAAAGAATTATACGCCGAGTTTAACAGCTGGACATTAACCGCCGCTGCTTACAACAACGGATCAATTAAACTGGAAAAAAGTATCAGGGAACAAAATGAGGACAATTATTTCCATATGCATTTAAACCGCGAAACCGGTGTATATGTGTATAACCTTATTGCCATGAAAGCTATTATCCAACAGCCGCAGAAATACGGCTTTAGAAAGCATTATCAATTAAAATACTTTAACCCTGGTTCGCCCGAATTGCTGGCTATTAATTAAGCCGCAAGGTTAACCATAATAAAGTAAAATTAATTACGGAGCACTCACAGGCCGATCATCCTAACCCGATGACCGGCCTTTTTTTTGCGTATATTTGTACTTTGATAATTAGTTGATTAAGTTGATTGAGAGAGTAGTTGATTAAGTTTCAACCCAATCAACTAAATCCAACTCAATCAACTCAAAATACAATAACATTACATGATTACAGATCACATCGACCTTGGCGAACAAAATGAAGTTGAAGTTTACGGAGCCCGGGTACATAACTTAAAAAATATTGATGTTTCTTTTCCGCGCAACAAGCTGGTAGTCATTACCGGGCTGAGCGGTAGCGGGAAATCGTCATTGGCATTTGATACCATTTATGCGGAGGGGCAGCGCCGTTATATGGAAACCTTTTCGGCCTACTCGCGCCAGTTTATGGGCGGTATGGAACGGCCGGATGTGGATAAGGTTTCGGGGCTGAGTCCTGTTATCGCCATTGAGCAAAAAACCACCAGTAAAAACCCTCGTTCGACAGTTGGTACTATTACCGAGATATATGATTTTATGCGTTTGCTTTTTGCCCGTACCGGCGAAGCATATTCTTATGTGAGCGGCGAAAAGATGGAGCGTATGTCTGAAGAGCAGATACTGCGTACCATTGCCGAAAAGTTTAACGGGCAGCCGGTGAATATCCTTGCACCGGTAGTAAAGGCCCGTAAAGGTCATTACCGCGAATTATTTGAGCAGATCCGCAAGCAAGGTTACCTAAAAGTTTGGATTGATGGCGCCATAGCCGATGTGGAACCCAAAATGCAGGTTGACCGCTACAAGATTCATGATATTGATATTGTGGTTGATCGCTTAGTGGTTGATCAGAACGATACTAAGCGTCTGTACACCTCTATTCAATCGGCATTAAAAATAGCTAAGGGTATTATTCGTATTGCCGATAAAGACAATAATGTCGCTTATTACAGTAAATACCTGATGGACCCGGTTTCAGGTATTTCGTATGACGAGCCTCAGCCTAATACATTCTCGTTTAACTCGCCTTACGGCGCTTGTGAGAAATGCAGCGGCCTGGGTTATATTTTTGAAGTTGATGAAGCCTCTGTTATCCCAAACCCCAAACTCAGCATCCTGAACGGCGGCTTGGCCCCCATTGGCGAATACCGCGAAACCTGGATTTTCCAGGTGTTAAAGGCATTGGCCAAAAAGTATGAGTTTTCGCTGTCAACACCGATAGAAAAACTGTCAAGAGATCACCTGGATATCATCCTGAATGGATCAACCGAGATGATCACCGTAGCGGTGGAGTATAACAAATGGAATGTACAGAGCTACCAGATCTCATTTGATGGTATTATCCGCATGCTGGAAGAGCAGCAGGAGCGTCGTGGCGACGAGGGGATGGACGATATGGAAAACTACCGGGTGCTAAAAGCCTGTCCGGTTTGTGAGGGCGCAAGGTTGAAAAAAGAATCGCTGCATTTTAAGGTCGATAACAAAAATATCTTTGAGTTAGCCTGTATGGATATTAACACCCTGCAGGATTGGTTTGCCGGATTGGAAGACCGTTTAACCGAGCGGCAGAATGTTATTGCCAAAGAAATACTGAAAGAGATAAGAGCCAGGATAGTTTTCCTGCTGGACGTTGGTTTGAGCTACCTGACGCTTGACCGTACGGCCAAAACCCTATCGGGTGGTGAGGCACAGCGTATCAGGCTGGCCACGCAAATAGGCTCGCAGCTGATGAATGTAATGTATATTCTGGATGAACCCAGCATCGGCCTGCACCAGCGCGATAATGAGCGTTTAATTAATGCCCTCAAAAATCTGCGCGATTTAGGGAATACGGTGCTGGTTGTAGAGCATGATAAGGACATGATACTACATGCCGACCATGTAATTGATATGGGGCCGGCTGCCGGTGTGCATGGTGGCCAGATAGTTGCGCAGGGTACGCCTGCTGAATTGATGAAGCAACATACCCTTACCACCAGCTATATTAATGGTGAGCGCGAAATTGCCATCCCCGAACATAGGCGCGAGGGCAATGGCAAAACATTGAGCCTTAAAAAAGCTACCGGCCATAACCTTAAAAAGGTATCGGTTGATTTTCCGTTAGGAAAATTGATTGGCGTTACCGGGGTATCAGGGAGCGGTAAATCCAGCTTAATTACTGAAACACTTTATCCTATTTTAAATCATCATTTTTTCAGGGCAAAAAAACATCCGTTGCCTTATGAGAAAATTGAAGGATTGGAGCACATTGATAAAGTAATTGAAATTGATCAAACACCTATTGGCCGTACGCCACGCTCAAACCCGGCAACTTATACTGGTGTGTTCTCAGATATCCGTAACCTGTATGTAGCGCTGCCCGAATCAAGGATAAGGGGTTACAAACCCGGTCGTTTTTCATTTAACGTAAAGGGTGGTCGTTGCGAAACCTGCCAGGGTGCCGGCATGAAAGTTATTGAAATGAACTTTTTGCCCGATGTGCAGGTACCTTGCGAAGAATGCAGCGGCAAAAGATATAATCGCGAAACGCTGGAAGTACGCTATCGTGGAAAATCCATCAGTGATGTACTGGACATGAGCATTGAAGATGCTACACCATTTTTCGAGCATATCCCGGCCATCTACCGTAAGGTAAAAACCTTGTTTGATGTGGGTTTGGGTTATATCACTTTGGGACAGGCGTCAACCACCTTATCGGGTGGCGAAGCGCAGCGCGTAAAGCTGGCTACCGAGCTATCCAAAAAAGACACCGGCAATACTTTTTATATTTTGGATGAACCTACTACTGGTTTGCACTTTGAAGATATCAATGTATTACTCGGCGTGTTGAATCAACTGGTTGACAAAGGCAATACCGTACTGGTAATTGAGCACAATCTGGATGTGATAAAAGTGGTTGACCATGTAATTGACCTTGGTCCGGAAGGTGGTTCGGGCGGGGGCAGGATACTGTTTAGTGGTACACCCGAAGGATTATGCAAAGTGAAAGAAAGCTTTACCGGGAAGTTTTTAAAAACCGAAATGGAAGCTGCAAAGCCGAAGAAATAAGACTTCAACAAAAGCAAACAAAAAAATAGCGATGGGTTTTAAAACCCATCGCTATTTTTTTGTTGAATATGCTAGTATGTACATGAACTTGTACATGTTAATATTGTTCACTATCTTTATATAAATTATTAAAAATGCAAATTACCACTTACACAGCTTTCAGGCAACAATTAAAAAGCTATCTGGATAAGGTAAGGAATAATCATATGCCATTATTTGTTACCAGTGCCAATGGTGAAGATGTTGTTGTGCTTTCGAAAAGTGATTATGAAAGTATGCAGGAAACCTTTTATCTGCTCAAAAGCCCCAATAATGCTGCCCGGTTATTAAAAGGTATTGAAGATTATGAAAAAGGATCAGGAACCGAAAGAAACCTGATTGAAGAATGAAAATAGTTTTTCTTGACCAGGCCTGGGAAGATTATTTGTATTGGCAAAATACAGATAAATTGATGTTAAAGAAAATCAACGCATTGGTGAAAGAAATTGACCGTTCGCCATTTGACGGAAGTGGTAAACCTGAACCCCTAAAGCATAACATGGCTGGCTGGAGGTCACGCCGGATCAATTTGGAACATCGTTTAGTGTATAAAATTGATAAAGAAGCTATTGTTGTTTTGCAATGCAGGTATCACTATTAGCCAGACTGTACCTGAGGCCGGGACGTTTTCTTTCATCGGCCCGGGGTTTTGTCGCTGAAAGGTATGACAAAATAAAATTTGATATTAACTAAATGATTAGTTAAATTAGGGGTTTAATCCCTTTCCCAATGAAGAACCTGGTTTTGCTAATGAGTTGCTTGTTTTTGTTTAAAACAGGCATTGCGCAAATTTCGTTTCCTCCACAATATTCATCACTGGTACAAAAGGCCGATTCTCTGTATGATGCAAAAGCGTACAAAGAATCGGCCTTTGCTTATTCGGACGCGTTTAAGACCAATAGTTGGAAAGCAAAAACCGATGACAGATATGATGCCGCCTGTAGCTGGTCAATGGCTGGCTATGCTGATAGTGCACTTAGCAATTTAATGCTGATAGCCAACGATGGCTCTTATACTAACTATGCGCATATCATAAAAGATGCGGACCTTATTCCCTTACACAACAACAGCAGATGGCCCGTTTTAATAAAATTAGTTAAAGCAAATGAGGAGAATGCAGAGGCGCACTATAATAAACCTCTGTATGCCGAACTCAAACAGATTTATGAAGACGATCAATCGGGCCGGGTGAAGATGGACTCTATAATTAAGAAATATGGTTACGATTCAAAAGAAATGAAATCCTTGAGCGCCGAGATCGGCAAAAAAGATTCTATCGACCTGATAAAAACAGAAAACATACTGGATAAATATGGCTGGCTGGGGCCCGACCAGGTAGGTGATATAGGTACAGTTACCGAATTTATAGTTATTCAGCATGCCGATCAGCCTATTCATGAAAAGTATCTGCCCATGATGCGCCAGGCAGTAAAAGATGGGAAAGCCCATGCCGATGACCTGGCCCTGCTGGAAGACCGCGCAGCCCTTGAAGAAGGTAAGAAACAAATATACGGTAGTCAGGTTGGCCTTGATGTTAAAACCAACAAGTATTATATAAGGCCGATTGAAGATGAACCAAACGTAAACAAACGCCGCGCTTCTGTTGGTTTGATGTCGTTAGAAAGATATGCTAAGCTATTTGGGATTGATTATAAATTGCCAAAGGAGTAAAGATGTAGCCAAAAGGTAATAGAATAAAAAGTCTGAAATCTAAGCTACCAAAACAATAGCTAGCACCCGATCTTGTTCCATAAGAATGCAGAGGAAACTTATTTTTAAATTACAATAGAGTTTGGGCACCCAAAAAACATTGTTCGATTTCCTATATTTAGATAATATTTTAATAATTTATTACCATAAATACAATCAACTCGCCATGGCATTAGCATTTGAAATTATGAGAGTTTCTTATCATCATAACCGCGGTCAATTTATTTTCGCTCGTCAATTAAAAATAGGGGTAGATTTCGAGGTAAAAGATGGTGCAATATTAGGCGGAGTACCAATTTACCATTATGTCGAAATGCAAAGACTTCTTGATGAGAATAAAGGACAACGCTTAGATGTTTTCGTATTCAGGCCGTTAAAGCCGTCACAAAAAGCTGATTTTGTTCAAGGTCAGCTAGTAGAATTAGTATTGCCAAACGAGGAACTGTCCCAAACAGACAATATTTCTTTATTTTAATATAATATATTACAACAAATAGTTGCTCAAATATAATTTTCTTCACCTAACTTCAGAAATCACCCTGTTATTTTTAGAGTAAGCTAATCAACCCGAACGCAATGGAGATATTCTTCACTGCTTTCGGGCTGACGCTTATTTCTTCGTTATTAAAAAATCTTTTCTAAACGTCAATCAAAATTAACGCCACCGTAATTAGAATGAATATTCACCTGCGATTCTGTTCCTTCTTTTCCGAAATGGCCTTTATAATTTTTTGTAGGCCCCTGATGTTTGCTGCCATCCGGCGGTGTTTTGCTGGTAATGGTTACCTTGTCATCGCTGAAATTGAAACCGCCGTAAGTAGTGGTAATATCAAAATTAAAATTGTTATTGCCGGGTACACCAAGTGATACGGTTGAATAGGATGCATCGACATTTAATTTTTTAAAGGAGTTGGCCAGTTCATCAATCTTAAAACCGCCTACATATGATAAATCCATTTCAGCCACGCCTTTCAGCCTGCCTAATTTAAACGAGCCATAACTTAAATCGGCTTTAAGGTTGTTACACTCTTCGATATTGACACTGCCGTACGAAAAATCTAACCGGGCTCCATTTAGTGAATTTACATTCAGGCTGCCATAGCTCCCATCAATTTCATTAGCAGGGTTACTCAGGTTTTGAGCGGACACGCTGCTATATGAAGAGCTGATTTTTACTTTACCGTTAAGGCTCGGTAATTCAATTGCCCCATAGCTTTGTTCAACATCCAGGTCTGTTTTGGCTGGCATAAAAACGTTATAATTGATGGTAAGCTTACGCACCCTGCCACGACCCATGTTGAAGAAACTCCATGAGCTGCCGCTATGCCCAATTTCGGTACGGAATGAAACTACATCGCCGTTTTTACTATCGATAATTTGCACACCGTCTAATAGTTTCTGTGCATCATCATCGGAAGATGCTTCAGCTTTAATCTCCACATCAACCTTTACCTCGTGCCTGTCCCAGGTGTTAACAGTGATTTTGCCATACTGATTGCTCAATTTGATCCTGTCGTTCCCATCAATTGGATAAGTTTTTGAATAGGCTTTAGATCGGTCGCTTTTTGAAAACGACTCATTGCTACTGCCGGAAGAGCTGGTACTGCATGACGAACCGGTGCCGGTACTCACGTTTACATCGGGATCTACATTCACATCAATGCTGCTAACCAGATTATTTACCTGCATGCTTATTTTAGGACCGATGTTATTTAATGTTAAAGACATGTTTTTACCCAAATCTTTTAAGCCTTCGTTAAGGGTTTTGCCCAACTCATCTATTTTTACCTGCAAATCCTTTTCGTTAACGGTAGTTTTTACCGATGACTGTGTACTTACAGAAACAGATACATCCTGCGCAAAACAAACACTGCCAATGCTCATTAAAACCGCAAAGGCCGGAAATATTGTTTTATATACTTTTTGTTTCATCTTTTTGGTCTTCTTTCATTTTGTTAAACTGCTCAATTACATTTAGCTGCTGATTAAGCACCTCGGTTTGTATTTGCAGGTTGCGGATCATGGCGTGCAATACCCGTTCCTGGTTAGGGCTGGTGGGTAGCTCGCTTTTTAATTGATTATAGGTTGAATCCATTTTGGCAATTTCAGTACTAAATTGCTGATAAAGCTGCGGATCAGTTTTCGCGATGGATTTAAGTTCGGTACGTTGCGACTCAATCATAGAAGTATATTCTACCTGTTGCTGGGCGTATATGGGGTTAATAGCGGCGAGGTCAACACCCTGTTTTCTTTGCGAATGCAGGAATGCCGCAAAGCCTATACCCATTACTACAATTACTGCCGCAGCTACCCGCATTACAAACCCAAGCGAAAAAGTTTTTGCTTCGCGATTTTTTAGTTCGATGTGGTGCGCGGGCAGGTGCATTTCAATTTTTGCCCACAGATCAGCAGATGGTTCAAGATCATCAAATTCGTCCCTGTTCATTTTTATAAAATCCTCTAATCGCTTGCTCATGATGTAATCCCCTTAAATTTTAAAATATCAATCAATTTTCTTTTTGCTCTCAAAAACTGTGTTCTTGAGGTGTTTTCTGAAATATTCAGAATTTGTCCTATTTCTTCGTGGTCATATCCTTCCAGCAGATATAATGATATCACTAACCTGTATCCTTCGGGTAATTCCTTTATCGCCTCTTTAACCCTGGCTGCCTGGTATTGCACATCTTCATCATCCTCAGGCTCTTCATCGGCAATGTTTTCAATCAGCTCGCCGTCCATCTCAATCAGTTCAAGCTTACGCTTGCGCAGCATATTGATGGATCGGTTTACTACTATCTGCTTTAACCAAAGGCCAAAAGTAGTATCCTGTCTGAAATCTTTCACCTTGTTAAATGCATCCAGAAAAGCTTCCTGTAAAACATCTTCAGCCTCGGCAATATTTCCTACTATCCTAAAGGCGACGTTCAACATCGCTTTAGAATACAATTTGTACAATTCATAACAGGCTTTTTTACTTCCCTGCTTACACTCAACCACCAGGTTGTAATGTTTGTCAACGTATACTGCTTCCAAATTTTGATCAGCTTGCATGGTATATGACGCAGTGTTTTTATGAACGTTGCATGAGGGTTACGAATTTCGGATTGCGCGGGTTCAATTTCGGAAATATTTTCTTTTTTCAGAAACCTGTAAACTGCGTTATATTTACCGGATAAGAAAAATAAACGCCGGTTTTTAAACATGACTAAACGAATGCTTTATGCTGGTATCGGGTTAATGATGCTGGTTACGCTGCTTACTTATTTAAACCATTTTAACAATACCTTTCAGTTCGACGATTATCATACCATAGTTAATAATGCCAACATCCGTTCGCTGAAAAATATTACGCTTTTTTTTACCGACGGCACTACCATGAGTGTATTACCACAAAATCAGGCTTATCGCCCGGTAACCGTAACCTCTCTGGCCATTGATTATTGGATTGCAGGCGATTATTATCCGGCTTACTTTCAAACTTCCACTTTTATATGGTTCCTGGCACAGGGCCTGCTAATGTTTTTTTTGTTTAGGGCGCTGCTTAATAGATCGGAAAATAGCAATTTAAATACTTATGTGGCGCTTGTAGCAACCACATGGTATATGCTGCACCCCGCCAATGCCGAAACGGTGAATTATATTATTGCAAGGGCCGATGTACAATCAACCATGCTGCTGTTGCTGGCATTTGTAATGTATATCTATTCGCCTTTTTGCCGTAAAACATTTTTGTACCTGCTGCCGGTGGGTATCGGCGCGCTGTGTAAGCCGCCTGCGGTAATGTTTGCGCCCCTGTTGTTTTTTTACGTTTTGCTGTTTGATGAGCGGTTGAGTTTAACTGATCTGTTCAAAAAAGTATATCGGAAACAAGTGGCTAAAGTGTTTATAAAAACGCTGCCCGCATTTGTTTTCTGCGCGATAATGTATGTATTTATTGACCGGATGACCCCCAAAACCTGGGAGCCGGGTGGTACATCGGCATTGCAATACTTAATTACGCAACCTTTTGTAATACTGCATTATTTCGGCGAGTTCTTTTTACCAACCTCACTCAGTGCCGATTCAGACTGGAATTTACTGCCCTCTATTTGGGATATACGCTTTTTTGCCGGCTGCATCTTTATTTTGCTGATGATTACGGCAGCTTTTTATACTGCTAAAAATAAGGATACACGGCCCATTAGCTTTGGCATTATCTGGTTCTTTTTGGCCCTGCTGCCAACCTCGAGTATTATTCCGCTTGGCGAGGTGCTGAACGATCACCGCATGTATTTTCCTTTTGTGGGTTTGGTTGTCAGCGTTAGCTGGACGGTAGCTTTATTGCTGACGCGATATGGTAAACGGTTAAAAAAAGCGGTGATCGTTGTTCCTGTTGCGTTGATATTAGGTGCTTATGCCTACGGCACTTACCAGCGTAACAAGGTCTGGCGTACTGCTGAAAGCCTTTGGCTGGATGTATCAATAAAAAGTCCGCAAAATGCCCGAGGTTTGATGAACTATGCTGTTGCGTTAATGGGCGAACAACGATTTAACGAAGCAGAAACCAATCTGCGTAAAGCGATTGGCATTTTGCCAGAATATGGTTTTTTGTATACCAATATGGGTATTATAAAAGAGAAAGAAGGGCAAACTGAACTGGCCGAACACTACTACAGGTTTGGTGCCGAACTTGGGAATAAATTTTCGGACGCTTATTATTATTACGGTGTGTTTTTGGCGCATCAGTTGCGTTACAGTGAAGCGGAGCCGGTATTATTGGAAGCAATAAAGTTATCGCCCTTATATGTAGAGCCGCGTATCCAACTGATGAATATTTATAGCATGTCGGGGCGTTGGGATGAGCTGAAGACACTTGCTAACAAAACCCTTCAAATATCACCCGGTAATACTGCTGTTTTAAGTTATTTAAATGCCGCCAAACTGAAACGAAATGAACTTGATTTGGAAGATGCGGCAATTAAAGAAGCACCCAGTTTTGATAAGTATTTGACGTTGAGTGAGCTTAATTACGATGCAAACAGATATCGGGAAAGTATAAACACTGCAAAAGAAGCATTAAAGTTAAAACCTTCATCAGTTGAAGCTTATAATAATATTGGCGCGGCATTCATCAAGTTAAAACAATACCGTGAAGCCGATACGGTGCTTAAAATAGCATTACGCTTAAAGCCTCATTTTTTGTTTGCAAAAGATAATCTGTTGACTGCGGAAAAAGCTTTAGAAGATGAAGGAGCAATACCAACTGGGCTTACCGCTGCTGATTTCGTTGATCTAAGCCTCATTTATTTTAACCAGGGTCTGTTTAAGCAGTGTATTGCCAATTGTAACTATGCTTTGCAGATACAGCCCGATTATCCGTTAGCTTACAATAATATTTGTGCGGCCAATAATCAGTTAGGTAATTGGGACGATGCTATTGTAGCAGCAAAAAAAGGATTGCAGTTACAGCCTGGTTATGAAGTTTTGAAAAATAATTTGGCCGTTGCCAAAAAAGGCAAAAGCGCCAAAAAATAAAAGCGCAAGACAAATAGTCTTCCGCTTTTATTTAAAGTCTTGCGCTCGTTTACAACGAGTGTTTAAAATGGTCAGGCGATTGTATCGCCTTTATTGAGCAAGGCTTCAACTTTTAGTACAGCAAATGATCGTACGGATATCTTTCGGTGTGTATTGCCTTTACCTCTTCATAAAGCAATGATTTGAACTCCTCGATATTCTCTTTTTCTGTAGCTGATATAAATATAGCAGGACTATTATTTTTTGCCATCCAGCTATTTTTAAAGTCGTGCAGGGTTATTGGCTCGGTTTGTTCTTCGATATTGTGATTTTCGGGCTCGAAGGCATCTATCTTGTTGAAAACGGTTATTACGCGTTTATCAATAGCGCCAATTTCCTTAAGGGTTTCGTTAACGGTGTGTATCTGATCTTCAAAGTTGGGATGCGAAATATCTACCACGTGGATCAGAATATCCGCCTCGCGCACTTCATCTAAAGTCGATTTAAAACACTCTACCAGTTGGTGAGGCAGTTTGCGAATAAATCCAACCGTGTCTGATAACAGGAAAGGTACATTATCAATCACCACTTTTCTAACCGTAGTATCCAGCGTAGCAAACAACTTGTTTTCGGCAAATACTTCCGATTTTGATAGCATATTCATGATGGTTGATTTACCCACGTTGGTATAACCTACCAGTGCCACACGCACCATTTGTTGCCTGTTTTTGCGCTGTGTTTCGTTTTGCCTGTCGATGTTTTTTAGTTTATCCTTTAACAAGGATATTTTGTTCAGAATTAAACGACGGTCAGTCTCAATTTGCGATTCACCCGGCCCGCGCATACCAATACCACCTTTCTGACGCTCTAAGTGTGTCCACAGGCGGGTTAGGCGCGGTAATAAATATTGTAACTGGGCCAGTTCAACCTGCGTTTTTGCCTGAGCCGTTTGTGCGCGGCCTGCAAATATGTCTAATATCAGGTTATTACGATCGAGGATTTTTACCTGTAGCTCATTTTCAATATTGCGCAGTTGCGATGGCGTTAACTCATCGTCAAAAACTACCATATCAATCTCTTCGGCTTTTACAAAGGCTTTGATATCTTCCAGCCTGCCCGAACCAACAAAGGTTGCCCTATCCGGACGTTGCAGCTTTTGAGTAAAATTCCTTACCGTTTCTGCGCCGGCAGTAGCCACTAAAAACTCTAATTCTTCTAAATATTCTTTCGCTTGCTCATCTGTTTCGCCCTGCGTAATTACGCCCACCAAAACAGCTCTCTCCTGCTTCACAGCAGTATCATAAAATTTTTGCTTCATTTACTAATGAATTAACAATGGATTGCCAACTAATTATTTGGCAGATATTAATATTTACCCAACCGTATTGCTAGTTAATCAATTTAAATTGGGTATGTTTTGCAAATGTAGCAGGTTATTTGCTATTAGCCGCCATATAATCTAAAGTTAAGTTACACATAGCCTTAACACCAAGCGGAAATGCGCCCTCATCAATATAAAAATCAGATGAATGGTTTACCGGCGCGGTTAGTGGGTCGCCGCCCTTTGGTAGTCCGCCTAGAAATACAAAAAGGCCGGGCACCTTTTGTTCATAAAAGCTGAAATCCTCGGCTCCGGTTATTGGGTCTGCAAGTTTTACGTTGGCAATACCGGCAGTTTGCTGTAAAGAGGGTATCATTTTGGCGGTTAAATCCGGGTCATTATAGGTAACCGGGTAATGAGTTGAATAGGTAATATGTGCAACACCACCTTCGGCCTCGGCAATTTTGGTTGATATCTCGTTCACCCGCTCTATCAGCAGTTTTTCGTCGGCATTGGTAAAAGCTCGTAAGGTGCCCAACATCACGGCCGAATCGGGAATAATATTGAAACGGTTTCCGGCTTTTATTGAGCCGATAGTTACAACCGCTGGATTTTTGGTGATGTTGATATTACGGCTTACAATAGTTTGCAAACCGGTAATAATTTGTGCCGATATGGCAATGGGATCAATACCTCCCCATGGCACCGCTCCGTGGGTGGACTTACCTTTTATGACGATTTGCACGCTGTTTACGCTGGCCATTGCCCCTCCCGGACGGTAATTGATACTGCCCGATGGCATATAGGAAATAATATGCTGCCCGAAAATGACATCAACTTTAGGATTTTCCAAAACGCCTTCTTTTACCATTTCTTCGGCTCCTCCAACTTCACCGGCATCAAGCCCTTCTTCGGCGGGCTGGAAAATAAATTTTACGGTGCCATGCAGCTGGCTTTTTATAGAGGTTAATATTTCGGCAGTAGCCATCAGCATAGCCATATGCGAATCATGACCGCAGGCATGCATCACGCCAACCTCCTGCCCATGATACATAGTTGTTACCTTTGATGCAAAAGGCACATTGGTATGTTCGGTAACCGGCAGAGCATCCATTTCTGAACGTAAGGCAACTACCGGTCCAGGGAAGCCGCCTTTTAAAATGGCAACTACACCAGTAGTGGCTATGCCTGTTTTTACTTCCAACCCCAGCGATTGCAGGTATTTGGCGATAATGGCCGCTGTGCGCACTTCATGATTACCCAATTCGGGATGTTCATGAAAATCGCGGCGCCAGGCCACCACTTGCGATTGTATGGAATCGGCTTTTTTACTTACTATATCTCTTAATGATGATGTTTGTGAAAATGCCGGCGAAGCAGCAGCGCAAAGTAGTAGCAGGTATAGTTTTTTCATTTTCAGGATTTTACTCTCCTAATATAAATAAACCAGTGTCTAATACAAAAAAAGTCATACTAAGTTTAGTATGACTTTTTTTAATATCTGTAGTGTATAGCGTTTTATACGATATAATTCCACCCGTGAGTGTCAGCAACTGTACCGTATTTAACGGCATCAAGCGCTTTTAATACTTTTTGAGAAAATTCTCTTTCTTTTGGATCAACTAAAAAGTACTCTTCACCATTGTGACTGATAGAACCAACGGGGGCAATGGTTGCGGCAGTACCGGCGCCAAAGGCATCCTGCAGTTTGCCGTTTTTAGCGCCTTCAATAATTTCAGCTACCGATACACGGCGTTCTTCAACAGGCATGCCCCATTCGCGGGCAAGGGTTAAAACAGTGTCGCGGGTAACGCCATCCAAAATAGTATCGCGTGTTGATGGGGTTATCAGTTTGCCATCAAGCACAAACATTACGTTGGCAGCGCCCATTTCTTCCACATATTCGTGATTTTTGGCATCTGTCCAAATTAATTGGTCAAAACCTTCTTCGGTAGCTTTTTTAGCCGGTAACATACTGCCGCCGTAATTGCCTGATGATTTAGCATAACCCATACCGCCTTCGGCAGCGCGGGTGTAATGCGTTTCAATTTTAACCCTTAGTGTTTTTGAAAAATAAGGGCCAACAGGGCAAAGTAGCACCATATATTTATAGGTTTGCGATGGGGCAACACCTAAAAACGGATCAGTTGAAAACATAAACGGCCTTATATATAAGGCGTGGTTAGGTTTTGCAGGCACCCAATCGCGGTCAATATCTACAATGGCAGCAATGCTTTGTAAAAATATTTCTTCGGGCAGGGTAGGCATGCACAAACGCTCGGCCGATTTATTAAAGCGGATGGCATTTTTATCCGGACGGAAAATAGAAACGGTACCATCAGCATGTTTGTAAGCTTTTATGCCCTCAAAAAATGATTGACCGTAATGTAATGATGAAATAGCAGGACTCAACCCAATTTCTCCGTAAGGAATAATCTCAAAATTCTTCCAATCGCCATCGACGTAGTCGGCGACAAACATGTGGTCGGTAAAATTTTTTCCAAATGGTAAATTGTTAAAATCTGTCTCACTCAAGCGCGAGTGTTTAGTTTTGGTGATCTTGATGTCCAGCGTCTCAGTCATGGCCGTAATTATTTGGTTAGTATAGAAAACGGCAATTTAGGAAATATTATACATATTTGACGAAAGAACCTTTGCATATGAAGTCAGTTTTGGTCATAATTCTTTTTTTTACATTCGGATTAACAAATTATCAGGTGCCAGCCCCTGGTTTATTTAAAATCTCGACCTTTAAAAATGTACCTGATGAGATGATGGGCTGCGGCGACGATTGTTATTTGTCTGAAAAAGATAAAAAGAACGACGTTTTGATTTGCAGGACGGATTATGCAAGTGCTCTGATCTATCTTAACAATAAACCTCTCGTTTTAAAAGCAGATCAAACTATAAAGCACGAAAGCGACGAAGAAACCTACAGATCTGGTAAGTACGCGTTGATTTTAAAAAAGGTCCACAAAAAAAAAGAAGGAGATGAATATTATATATTTAAAGGAAGCATTACCGTACGGTTAGCCGAAAAAATAATATTTCAGCAAAAAATAACCGGAGATGGCGGTTGCTAAATGTCTTTCAAAACATTCTCCACCCAACCTTTACCCCAGTTCTCCACCTCTTCGGCGCTCCATAAAGCAGGATAAAAAATACGTTTCTGAAAACGCGGAGGCAGGTACTTTTGCCAGTTGGTGCCGCCGGTAGCCTTAATATCCTCCGGATCGCGGTTTAAATAACGCGCTGCCGATTTATAATGTGATAACGGCCAGTTTACATTTACATTAATATCCAGTTGCTTTAATTCTGTTTCCAGCTCGGGCGTTGCCTGGTTATTGTTTTTGAATTGATGATATAACGCATTAAAGTTAAGGCTGCTATTTTCTTTCCCCAGTTCGATAAAAGTTTTGGCGTATTTTTTTTCAAACTGTTTTAGCGTCAATGTTTTTTTACCGGTTGATAATTCGGTAGCGCCAAACTTCCAGTAAAGAAATTCAAACTGTTCTTCAATAGTGGCCGTTTTGAGTTCGTCCCTTTTATCGCGTGCAACCAGATTAATGAAGTCGCTCGCATAAATCTCAATCATGCGGTACTGTCCCGATTGGAAACCACTTGCAGGCAGTAGTGACATGCGGAATTTTAAAAATTGCTCTTTCTCCATCCCGTCAACCATAATCTCAAACGATTGCGTAAGCGCTTCAAAATACCTGTTAATCCGTTTTAGCCTTGCGGTAAAAAAATCAACCGTTAATGGCGCCGCAGCGGTAATTTGTTTGCACTCGTGCAGTGCCAGCTTAAAATATAATTCCGTTATCTGATGATAAATAATAAATATCTCCTCATCCGGAAACGGTGTTTTAGGGCTTTGTAAACTCAGTAGTGTATCTAAATGGATGTAATCCCAATAGGTTAAAAAGTCGGCATAAAGCAAACCATCCAGATAGGAGGTCATATCCTGCCCCATTGCCTCGTACTTTTCTTGTAAACGGGCAAGGCGCTCTTCTATTTCGGGCGAAAATTGCATGGGCAAAGGTAAAAAGTTTTATTATTTATATCGTCTGATGTTGTTGCTTGTCTATTGCTAATTTTAATTCCGGCATATTACCCAACGTTTGTTGTTGTTGTTACGATGATGCTATAAAACAGAATATTAATCATCGTAAAAACAAAGAAAAATGAAAAACTCAATTTATGCGCTGCTGCTGCTTTTGTCTTCTTTATTTGTTATATCAGCTTGTAACAAATCTGCCGACCCATCAGCTGTAGCCAACGGACAATTAGCCACCGCTAAATCTACAGCCCTTGCCGCCGGCAACGGCATTCAATTAATTGCAAGCAAGTATAAGGTAAAAATCAATGAGCCCGATACATTGTTACTTTCAGGCGCAAAGTCAACAGATTCCATCCGCTGGAGCGTTGTGCCATCTGGCTTTGACTCATTAATTACCCAAAAAAACAAAGCGTTAGTTTTTTTTAAAAAGGCCGGAACTTACCAGGTCAAAGCTGCTGACAATGGCGGTACTCCGGCTATTGCTTACATAACCGTAACCGATTCGGTGTATCATCCCCAACCGCAGTATATCATTACTCCACTTACCGGTGATCAGATCACGCTTGTTCCTCATTTTTATAATAACCCGGCTGCCGATTCAAGTTACCTCACTTTTGTAGCAAAAACGCATAACTCTTATTGTGGTATCAGCAAGCTTAACCTTACCGATAGCCTGGTTAATAAAACCTATGCTATTGACTTTTTAAACGTGATACAGCCAACGCCATGCGTAATTGGCAGCAGCCCTATTGCGACGGTAATTAATTTCACACAAAAAATGCCTGGCAATTTACCAAATGGTACTTATCCGCTGTCAGTTACTTTAAATGGTAAAACGTTCACCGGAAGCATTGTGGCAACGTCAACTATAATTACCTTTAAATGGAATTATAATTCGGGGGTTTTGATTTTGCCTAATCAAATCAGCCGGTAATAACACAAAATAATAATGGCTGTAAACATTTTTACAGCCATTATTGTAACCTGAATTATAAATAATAAAAATATTTTGATTTTGACCCAACGTTTAATGAATGATTTCCGAAGAGCTTTTTAGGGCGTTTGAGCGTATATAATATTGAATGAGTCTTTCTAAAAAGCAGGCAGAAAAGCTGGTAAAAAGATGTGTTAACAATGATCGCATGGCCCAGGAGGCTCTGTACAAGCTGTTCCATGCCGATATGTTGCGGGTTTGCTATAACTATTTGCCCGATAAAGAGCTTGCTAAAGAAGCTTTTAATGCCGGTTTTTTGAAAGTGTTTCAATCCATACAAAACTTCGATGTGGCAAAAGGTGAATTAGGGGGATGGATCAGAAAAATAATGATCTATACGTCGATTGATCTGGGACGCAACGAGCTGAAGTTTAGCCATATGTTATTGGTGGAACCGGAGGATGATGGCTTTTTTATTGCGCCGTCGGTTTTAGAAAAATTATTCTTTGAGGATATATTAAAGAATATACGAACATTACCTTATGCTAGTCAAACGGTTTTTAATTTATCGGTATTGGATGGATTTACACATAAAGAAATTAGCGAACAATTAAATATAAGCGAAGGTACGTCGCGCTGGCATTTATCCGAGGCAAAAAAACAATTAAGGGCATTGCTTGAAACTTCCGGGAAAAGCACTGAACAGCTAACAGAAAGGAGTATAAAAGCGAAATGAAAAGTTCATTCAAATACCTTTTGCTCTGGCAGAAAAAGAGGAACGAACTGCCGGTTACTGATGATCCGCAGAATGACTGGCTGGAAATGCAGGCATTATTGGATCAGCATTTGCCGGTCAGCAACAAAAAAACTTCCCGCTTTAAGAAAATTAAAGTGTTGCCTGCCCTTTTCATTGCTTTTTCGGCCGCAGCTATGGTTTATACAGCTTCGCGGGTGGTAATCAATAAGGTTAACAAACACCATACAAGCCAAAACCGTCACTTCAATAAAAATAAAACCTCATTCGTCACCGACTCTTTGTATATAGATTCCGGAGTTAGTAATGCTGATAGTATAACTCAACAGGCAGCGATACAAACACAGGTGCCTGGCCCGGTAATAGCTGCGGGGGTTAATAAAAATATTGCAGAGAGCCCTGCGCTAACAGCAAATCAGTCCGGGTTAGCAAAAACGCCCGATAAAAATAATGTTACATCGACATCAATCGCCAATCAAGCCAACGGAACAAAAAAGGCGGATAAAAATGACATAACTCCGGTATCGGCATCATCAAATAAAAATCAGGCGGCTGCAAGTCGCCAAACAAATGGATCATTACGTGCAAACGGATTACCAGTTAATGCAGCATCAGTTGGCAATAAAACCAGTAACAGAAAAGTTTTTTTATTGGGCGCCACAAAAAGCGGTAACTCATCGCAACCGCTTAATAATCATCATACCACAAAATTAAACGATAAAAAAACACATGGAGTAGCGGATCATGATGCAAAAGACAGTGTAAATGGACAAGGCTTATCAAATGACGCGGGTGATGACGGCTATCAACCATTGCTGGCATCAAGCATTCACCTGAATTTTAACAGAGTGCCCGGGAGCCTATTGGTCAAACTGAATATTAATCCCGTTAACAGGTCATCGGCAGGCCAACCGTCCAAAAACAATAGTAAAACTACTAAGCAGAAAAACACCAAAACAAAGAGTTCGGGCACATCAAATATAGATTGGGGAATATTAACGGGCGTTAATTCGTCGGGTAGTTTTACACCGAAAGCGCAAAACGCTAATTTTTATGGAAGCTTACCTATCGACCTGTATTTGGGCTTATTTGCCACCGATCACTTAAGTAACAAATGGGGTATCAACATACAAACACAAATTTTTAGTCCGCAAAATGTTACTACCAGCTATACCCACGCCAATGGGAGTAGTGTTGACTCCACCCAGTCATTAAAAATAACGGCTTCGCGCAAGGTATATAATATCAATATACCCATGCATGTAGTTTACAATGTGAGTAGTAAAGTTAGTTTTAAGGCGGGTCCGGTAATAGGTTTCCCGGTAAAGCAAATAAACACTAACAGCACGTTGCTTCCTGCGGGTATCCGCGCGGATAGTGCATATTATGCAAAAAGCATCGGTATATTAAACCAAACCAAATATGAGCAAGGTGTTAATTTAGGATTCTCGGGTGGGGGAAGCGTTCGTGCAGGCCGCTTTATTTTTGAGGCTACTTATTTAAAAAGTATAACAGGATATAAGGTTGTTTCTGAATGGGGTAGCTACAAATCAAACCCCGGAACCTTACAATTTACCATTGGCTTTCAATTAAGCAAGCCGAAGTAATATCAACGCTTATTTTATCTTCAATTAAAACATATTGTTTACTTGTTAGTATATTTATGGCAACATCTCGTAACGCCATGATGATAAAAAAAATACTTATAGGTATTGACGATAGTAAATATGCGGAACATGCTGCCGAATACGGTTTTGACATTGCCCATAAATTTAAAGCTGAAGTTGGCCTGGTAAACATTGTTGAACCGGTAATGATGCCGCAGACAATTGCAAGTACCGACCCTTTGATGAGTATGGCCATGCCCGGTACCGGAATTGAAGAAATGGAGCTGCTGGATATTCAAAAGAATCAGTCGGAAAATATTGTAGACCGCGCCGTTAAAAAATTTGCGGGCAATATTCAGGTAACGCAATTTCACGAATATGGGTCAACTAGCGATGGGATTATTAGCTGTGCCAAAGAATTCGGTGCCGATTTGATTATAGTTGGCACCCATAATCGCACCGGTTTAGATCGCCTTTTGATGGGGAGCGTCGCCGAGCACGTCGTCCGTCATTCCGAGGTGCCTGTACTAGTGGTGCCGTTTAAAGGGTAGTCGATGTTTAATGGTCAATAGTCCATAGTTTGAAAAACAAAGAATGTTTCTTTCTACCATGGTCTATGGACTATCGACCATGGACCCCACCTCACTAATACAACAGCCTGAATTTTATTGTTTGCTCAATAGCTTTCAGTTCATTTAATACCTCAGTATCGTACCCTGTATTAACATCAGTAATAACATAGCCTATTTGCTGATTGGTTACCAGAAACTCGCCCACTATATTAATATTATGACGGGCAAACACATCATTTATCTTAGCCAGTATGCCGGGTACATTTTTATGGATGTGAATTAAGCGGTGTGCATTATTAATACGTGGCGGCTGCAGATCGGGGAAATTACAGCTGGTATGCGTTTTACCCTCGTTCATAAATGCCATCACTCTTTTAGGGATAAAATCATCATTACGCGGATTGTGCTTAGGATCATCAAAAATAATGATGCCATTTTCGCAAGCTGTTTCACCCAGCTGCCTGCTGTTTATTTTACCGAATATGCCAATAACCTTTAATCGGCCTGCGTTTTGTAATTGTTCAGGCGTTGGTTGATGTGCTTCGTCGCAAAATAATACACCCGCTTCTTCCAGGTATTTATCTTCAATAGTATCGCGCTCCCTTATATTATAGCCTTCTTTGCGCATTTGTGCCAGCGCCTCTTCTTCAATCTCGCCCACCACCAAACATTTTATCCGGTTTTTAGGGTATGATATGGCCCTGGGTAATTTGTTGATGTACAAAAACTCGTCAAAACTGGGCGTAATATGATCAGCTTTTTCAGCTACAGATTTACGCTCAATATTCTCGGTAAAGGCAAAGAACTTTTTGATCATACCCGATTCCTTTAACTGGAAGTCAGAGTAACCATCGCCAATGCCAAATATTTCGCCAGGCAGGTTCAGCTCTTTCAGCAGTTTTACTTTACCACCTTCCTGCGACAGCGGATTTTCGCGATCATAGCCTATTATATTACCTTCTTCATCAAACACAAATGTGTTGGCATATATGTTTTCCTTTTTAATATGGTATTCGGTAACCACGGGGATAATAAATTCCTTAAATCCACCCGATACTATTAATACGGTATCGGCATGGTTTTTAAAAAAGATGGTATTGCGCGAAAAAGATGTAGATACCTTTTTCTTTAGATGGGTAACCAGTTGCTTTAAATGATCACGGTTAGCTTGCAATAGTTTTACGCGGTTTTCAAGACTTTGGGTAAATGACAGCTTACCTTCCATGGAAGCATTGGTCAAATCCTCAATCTGTTTATATATATTTTCCCTGTCGGGATGGTTTTTTAGGGAGATGCGTGCCAGTTCGTCCAAAGCCTCAACCTGTGTAAACGTACTGTCGAAATCTATAATAAAGTATTGGTCCATTCTTTATCGATGTGCAAATATGAGAATGTGCAAATGTGCAAATTTTTTGGATTGATTTTTAGATGATGTTTATTAAGTTGATAGGATGGGTAGAGTATGGCAATAATAACTATTACCATTTTTTGGTAATTTCAATCTAGTTTATTATATTTGTATATCATTTGGCAACATCAATATTTCAACCATTTGATATAGTTAACTGGATTAACAAAAAAAGCTTGGCGGCAATGAAAAAAGAACAAAATAACTTTAATCAAACCTAAGTATGCAGGTAAAAATTGAAGATCACTTTCTAGGTGAAGTGGCCAATTACAATAAAGTCCCTGGTAAGTCACCTTACCCGGACGAAGTGATTAAAGCTTTTAAAAAGCGATTATTCCAAATAAGGCAGGCCAATAGTACTGCTGATTTGAGAAATATTGGAAGCTTGCATTTTGAAAAATTAAAAGAAAAGAGATACGAGGGTAAGTATTCAATCAGGTTGAATAAAGCTTATCGTTTAATATTTCGAATTGAAAACGAAACGGGTAGCCGGATTGAAATTATTTGCATTGAAGAAATAAATAATCACTACTCCTAAATTTTAGCCCAGGAGGGCTTTATACTTTTATGAATAATCAGGTATTAGATCATAATGGTAACGAGATTGAAATAGAGGCATTTCATCCCGGCGAATTCTTAAAAGAAGAAATAGAAGAAAGAAATCTGCTTAAAAAAGATGTAGCAAAAGCATTAAACATTTTGCCACACCATTTAAGTGAAATATTTACAGGTAAAAGAAATATCTCAGCCACTCTTGCTGTTAAACTTGAAAAATTTTTAGGAATCAGTTCCCATTACTGGTTAGGTTTACAAATGGAGTACGATCTGTTTGTCGCCAAACAAGAAGAAGCTCTTTTATAATAGGTATCATTTCTTTATTACAGCGATGTTGGTGCACTTGCCAATATCCTCATCTCTTTCGGGAAATAATTATTAATTCGGTTGGGCAGTAGTTTAGCCCAGCCTAAAGCATAGCCCTCAAAGTTCATCTGGCTCCAGCCCTTGCTGTTTATATTAAGGTCGATGTTTTCGCGGCGCAGGTATTGAATGGACTGGTTACGGTCAAGTTCTGTTTGTAAAACCATCTCCTTATTAAGGTGTATGCTTAATGCCAGCTCATGATCGGGTATCAAATCAATCCCCATCAGCTTACCCAAACGCACGCCCGATTTTTTAATGTACAAGTGCCTTTGCAGGGTATCCAAACTTTCCTTGTGCAGCTTATTAATAGCCAGCCAATCGTCATTTACTTTAAAATAGTAAAAGTCGTTAGGTTCATTCATATACTCCTTAATAATATCTATTTCTTTTAAGGCTAATTTTTGATGCCCTTTGCTTTTAAAGAACGGCGGCTGATCACTTTGTTCCCGTTTTCTTAAAACAGAGGCAAACAAACCTTCGCCCTTTGCCTGGCCGGGGTAAAAGCGATAGCCCCATGCCTGTTGTTGGGTTGATTGTGTTTCAACAATGCCCCAGTCCTTATTAATAGGTATCCGCAGGCTTTCCATATCAAATTCGCTGCATAGCCAATCCAGTATATCCTCGTTTTCCTGGTGCGAATAAGAACAGGTACTATATATAAGGTATCCGCCTTCATTTAGTGCCGGGTAAATATCTGCCAGAATCCGTTCCTGCCGCTGATGGCACAGGTTTACATTGGCTTCCGACCATTCATTCATCGCTTCGGGATCTTTCCTGAACATGCCCGACCCTGAGCATGGCGCATCAACAAGGATGATATCAAAGAAACCGGTTAGTTTGCTGAAGTCTTTAGGGTCATTATTGGTCACAACTATATTAGAGGTGCCCCAGCGGTTAAGGTTGTCACATAAAACCGGTACCCGCGTTTTTATAATTTCATTTGCTACCAGCAGATCGCTATTCCTGATAGCCGAATTAATAAGGGTGCTTTTGCCCCCGGGAGCAGCACAAAGATCCAATATCTTAATGGCGTCGTCATTATTTAGCCTGATTGTTTTAAGAATATGATCAATAAACATTGATGAAGCTTCCTGTACATAGTAGCACCCCGCATGAAAAAGTGGATCGAAAGTGAAGGATGGGCGGGTATCGAGGTAGAAACCATCCGCACACCAGGGTACTTGTCCATCAGTTTTAATAGTGGGCCTTTTAAAAGGATTAAGCCTGATAGAGGTAGGCGATGATGAATTTTGATGGGCATTGACGAAATTTTCGCTTTCAAAACCCGGCTCGCCGGATAAAGAAGACAGGAAATTTGCCGGGAAATGTTGGTTGTTCATATCAATTTCAAAGATACAAAATCCATAAATAGCTTATTCGGCCTTATAATGGATAATGTTCAACGGCTAAAATGGCATAAGATTCAGGTAGTTATAATAATTTTGCCGGTTATTTGAAAAAAACCTTTGCGGGGTTGCCAAAATCTCTGTACATTTGTGACCGCTTTAAGCAAAAAGGCGTTTGTTTTTTGAAATCTGGCAACTAAAAGAAAATCTGAAAAAAGTGAAAGTTTTACTTGACAGATAAGAATAAAAGTTGTACCTTTGCAGCCCGCAAAAGAGGAAGAAAAAAGGGGATAAGTGAGCGGGAAAAAGGCGAGTGAAAGAATAAAAAAATAAAGTTTGCAAAATAGAAAAAGGTTGATACCTTTGCAGCCCGCAAACGAGGGAGAGAAAAGGGAGAAGGAAGCGGGAAAAGGCAAACAAAAATAAAAAAAATAAAGTTTGCAAAATAAAAAAAGGTTTCTACCTTTGCAGTCCCAAAAGAAAGGGGCAAAAAAATAAGAGAGCCGGAAGCGATTTCCGGGGATAAAAATGAAATCAGAGAAGGATGAAATAAGCCTGAAATGAAATAAGCGGAACCGTGATGGGGAAGCGCAAAGTTCTTAAAAGATATAGATAATCATGTAGCATAACAGCGGAGATCGGAAGATCGAAGCGAGTTATGAAAAGAAGAGAGAAAGGATACTGTATAAAGATAATTATATACAGATTCTATTATTAATAATAGGGTCAGTGAACAAACAAAACATTTTACAATGGAGAGTTTGATCCTGGCTCAGGATGAACGCTAGCGGCAGGCCTAATACATGCAAGTCGGACGGGATTGGAGAGCTTGCTTTCCAT
>Ga0302304_10000133_pt1 | contig 60128 bp, 59 predicted proteins | sample III_Palsa_E2_2_FD_198769 | JGI IMG/M metagenome (GOLD analysis project Ga0302304, IMG submission 198769) | Peat permafrost microbial communities from Stordalen Mire near Abisko, Sweden - III_Palsa_E2_2 | ecosystem: Environmental > Terrestrial > Soil > Palsa > Peat permafrost | place: Sweden...
GCAACACGATCAAACGATTACTATGTTACTATTACCGAAAGCAAAAAACGTTTAGAAGACGGAGTTTTTATCAAACACAAGATTTTTTTGTATAAAGAGGATTTTGAAAAATTTGCCGAAGGCCTAAAAGAAACCATTGATTATATAAAAGATAATCAGGAAGTTGTTGAAAAACGTTACGAATTTAATGAAACTCCTGAAGTAGCTAAAGCTTCTGCTGATGACGACTTCTCATTTGATATTTAAAATTTGCCCAAACTAAAAGCTTTATTATAATTATAACCCCGCTTAAGCGGGGTTATTTGTTTTTTATCATTTAGTGCAACACGCCGTGTAAAACTATAAGTGCAACATTAAAATAAATAATCAATCCAGTAACATCAACCAAAGTAGCCACAAATGGTGCCGATGATGTTGCCGGGTCAACTTTAAGCCTTTTCATAAGCAGGGGAAGCATTGAGCCCGCCAACGATCCCCATAACACCACTCCTATTAGTGAAAAGCCGACTGTGAATGCTATTAACAGCCAGTGCGGCCCGTAGATATTGCTAAAGGTACTCCATAAGGTTATACGTAAAAAGCCTATTATACCCAACGTTATTCCCAGCATCAGACCTGAAAGTATTTCGCGGCGCATTACTCGCCACCAATCAATCACAGTAACTTCGCCCAAAGCCATTGCCTGTATAATAAGTGTGGAAGCTTGTGACCCACTATTACCACCACTCGACATGATCAATGGAATAAAAAAGGTAAGGGATATTACCTGTGCAATTTCATCATTAAAATATTGCATGGCTGTACTGGTAAGCATCTCACTTAAAAAAAGGATGATGAGCCAGCCAACACGCTTTTTCACCAACCTAAACAGATTAATATCCAAATAAGGTTCATTTAATGCTTCGGTACCCCCTATTTTCTGTATATCCTCTGTATACTCCTCGTTGGCTATCCATAATATGTCATCAACGGTAACAATGCCTAACAATACATTATCATTATCAGTAACCGGGAGTGCAGTGCGATTATTCATCCTGAATATGGTGATAGCTTCTTCCTGAGGGTCGGTAACATTCAGGGCTATCATCCTGCCATCCATCAGGTCATCGATCTTTGTTTCAGGTTTAACTAATAGAATTTCGCGAATACGGATATCATCCAGCAATACTCCTTTTTCATCAATTACATAAATAACATCTATAGTTTCCGAGTTTTTACCGTAGCGGCGGATATGGGATAGCACCCGGGTAACGTCCCAGTGTTTTTTAACGGCTATATAATCAGGCGTCATTAAACGGCCAACACTGTCTTCTTTATAACCAAGTAAAGAGAGTGCCTCTTTTCTATCGTCCGGCGACAAATGCAGTATAAGGGAAGCTACTGCATCACCATGCAGTTCACTGAATAGTGAGGTACGGTCATCAGGTGGTAGCCCGTTAATAATTTCGGCTACCCTATCCCCTTTAATGCCTTTTATTATGCGCTCCTGCGTAGGAAAATCAAGTATGCGAAATACATTTACCGCACGCTTAACAGAAAGTGTTTCAATAAATCTGGGGCCATGTTCAGGAAGTTCATCTATCAGTCCTTCAACATCAGATATATTAAGGTTGTTAAGATATTCCCGGAGCTTCCGTTCATTATTTTGCTCCAGCAACAGGGTTATTTGTTCAACCATTTCTTCCATAAAAAACCTCCTTTTACATATTTTTATTATTGATTAACCTGACAATTAGCGCAGGCAAAAGTCGGTTTAATTTTTCAAATTATTAGGCGGTTTTTTCTGTTATCTTTGCAGCTTTGAGAAAAGAAACAAGAATAAAGAATCAGGAATTACGCTAATTTTATTAAGCCCTGATTATAAATTTTAGTTCTTGATTCCCGACTCTTAACTCTTGATTCTAAATAAATATGGGACTACAATGTGGTATAGTAGGTTTACCAAATGTGGGTAAATCAACGCTTTTTAACAGCTTATCAAATGCCAAAGCACAGGCAGCTAACTTTCCGTTTTGCACAATAGAGCCAAACGTTGGGGTAATTACTGTGCCTGATGAGCGCCTTACAAAATTAACAGAACTGGTAAACCCTAAAAACGTATTGCCAAATGTTATTGAAATAGTAGATATAGCCGGCCTGGTAAAAGGTGCCAGCAAAGGTGAGGGGCTGGGCAACCAGTTTTTGGCTAACATACGATCAACTAATGCCATTATACACGTTTTACGTTGTTTTGATAACGACAATGTAATACACGTTGACGGTTCTGTTGACCCAATACGCGACAAAGAGATCATTGACACTGAATTACAGTTAAAAGATCTTGATTCTATAGAAAAGAAAATACAAAAGGTTGAAAAAGCCGCCAAGGTTGGTAATGACAAAGAAGCGAAAAAAGCTTATGATGTTTTAAACATCTATAAAACCCATCTGTTATCGGGCAAATCGGCTCGCACAGCTCCAGTGAGCGAAGAAGAAAAGGAATATATTGCCGATATATGGTTACTTACCGCTAAACCGGTAATGTATGTTTGCAACGTTGAAGAAAGCGCCGTTAATACAGGTAATGCTTACGTTGAAAAAGTTAAGGAAGCGGTAAAAGACGAAAATGCCGAGGTACTGATCATATCGGCACAAATTGAAGCTGAAATAGCGGAGCTGGAATCATATGAAGAACGCCAGATGTTTTTGGATGATATGGGTCTTGCCGAATCAGGTGTTAACAAGCTGATAAAGTCAGCCTATAAACTGCTTAACCTTGCCACCTATTTCACAGCCGGTGTACAGGAAGTACGGGCATGGACTATTACCAAAGGTTTTACAGCGCCGCAGGCAGCAGGAGTTATACATAGCGATTTTGAAAAAGGTTTTATTCGTGCCGAGGTAATCAAATACCAGGATTTTGTACAATACGGCTCAGAAAACGCATGCAAAGAAAACGGCAAGCTAAGCGTTGAGGGTAAAACCTACATAGTTGAGGATGGCGATATAATGCACTTTAGATTCAACGTATAAGAAGAGACTAAAGAAGTAAGAGTTAAGAACCAGGATGATTAATTTTTATCTTAGTTCTTAACTCTCAACTCTTGATTCTAAAATATATATTTGCACCTATATGCTCCCGTAGTTCAACGGATAGAATTATGGTTTCCGGTACCATCGATATGAGTTCGAATCTCGTCGGGAGCACTAGTAAATGTCAATGTGCTTGTGAAAAATACCCACAAACACATTGACATTTTCATATTAAATAACAGGTAACTAACTGTACATCAGTTCTATTACCTGGCTAATAAAGATTCAGTTTAGTTAATGGTTTGAACGAAAACACCTTAGTATTCTGCTATTAATATCAATTCCACATTACGTTTAAATTAAACAACTGTATTAATCTCCTGCTATTTCTTATTTAAAATCATACCTTTACACCCTACATGGAAGAAAGAAAATATTTACAGACCTGGAAAAAATACCTCCCGGTTATTCGGTTGCATTTGAAGAGAAGTCTTACCGAAGATCAAAGCTTTAAATTGAATATAACCGATTTTGAATCAGCAGGCGACAGAGGGAAATCAGGCTATACTTTTAACATTACCATGGATAACGGTAAAGTAACCAATAACATAAGTGGTTCAGCCGTAGCACGTGACCTTTACGAGGCGCTAAGATCTGATGATACTATAAAAGCTATGCTACAAGACAAAAGCATTAAGATAAGTGTAGGAAAATCATTTATACTAAGTATAAAAACCACACATATATCTGCATTCAAGCCTGTATCTTAAATATTAGTAATAGATTTTGCTAATTTAATTTTGTGCATCCCGACTCTTGTTCTTATATACCATCCATACATAAACAGGGATGCCAAGCAACAGGAATATAAAACCATAATATACGGCCTCAGCACCTGAGCCTATAATAGTCCACAATGAATAAAGAAATGCCAGTACAGCTACTATTGTAGCCCATGACTGGCCTTTTTTATGCGCTTGATTAGTGTTTAGCCTGATTATAATATACGCTGCTGTTGAAAAAACATAGGGTACGAATATTAATATTACTGAAAGCAAGAGTAAAAACTTAAATTCGGCAGTAAGCCCTTTGGAATAATTCATCACCATAAATATTGAAACCATTGCGCTATTAACAATCATCCCAACGTAAGGTGCTTTTTTCTTATTTTGTTTAGCAAACATGGCAGGAAATAGTTTGTCCTTTGCTATAGCATACAATATTTGGCCGGATATTAATGTCCATCCGTTTAATGCACCAAAGGCTGCTATAGTAACACCGGCACTGACCCAATAACGGGCATTGCCGCCAAACATTATTGCAGCTGCATCCGCAAATGGAGTAACAGAATGTTGCAAGGTATTTTGAGGAATTATCCCCATAATACTTATGCTGCCCAATAAGTAAACTAAAGTACATATAAATAAACCCAGCATTGTAGCACGTGAGGCGGTATTACGTGCATCATTTATACTGGATGATGATATTACTGCTGATTCGATACCCACAAAAGCAAACATAGTATAAGATGCACATGCAGCAATAGCCGACATTACTGATGTGCCGCTACTATTAAAAGGCATAAAGTTTTTAACATGTATAAAAAACAAACCGCCAATGGCTATTATAAATAGCGGCAGTAATTTCAATATAGTGGTAGTTAATTGCAGTTTGCCCGAGATCATTATCCCTCGTGTATTAATATAAGTAAGCAGCCATATAGCAATTAGCCCGGTTACCACTGCTGCAATAACATTAGTGGCAAGTATTGGAAAAAATGTACTTAAAGCACTTACAAATGATACAACAATAGCAGCATTTGCACATGATACTGCTAACACATAGCCCCACCCTACTAAAAATCCTGCAAAATTACTAAAGCCGTAGTGGGTATAGGCGTATGGGCCACCAGTTACATGCGGCAATAATTTACTCAGATTACTGAAAACTTTAGCTAAAAAAAATGAACCAATAGCCGCGAAAACCCAGCCTACTAAACTAATACTGCCAAATGACGATAGGGCCGCAGGCATCAGGAATATTCCTGCTCCTATCATATTGCCCACAACTAATGAAGTACTTGTCCATAAACCTAATTTTTTATCCGGCATTGTTCGATTTAAAGTTAACAAGATAGAAAAAAATCGAATAATAGAGCAAAATTCAAAATGAGTTAAGGCTGACAAACAATTTAGCATTATGCTGTTATTTTATTAGAAATTAAAAAACAAGCAACAATGAGTAAAGTATGGTTTATAACAGGCTGTTCCACCGGGTTTGGGCGAGAGCTGGCAAAGTATGTTCTGGAATCGGGCCACAAAGCAGTTGTGGCATCACGCAAAACGGATGATGTAAAGGATATTGTTGAAGCATATCCCAATACCGCTATTGCAGTACAATTGGATGTAACAAAAGCCGAGGAGATCAAATCATCATTGGAACAGGCTACACAAAAATTCGGGCAGATAGACGTATTGGTGAACAATGCCGGCATAGGTTATTTTGGAGCCATAGAGGAAAGCGAAGAAGCTGAGGTACGCCGGATGTTCGAGATAAATTTCTGGGGATTAGCAAATATGACCACAGCTGTATTACCATTAATGCGCAAACAACGCAGTGGCAATATCGTAAACATAGCATCTATCGGCGGGTTAGTGGGTTTCCCGGCAGTTGGCTATTATAACGCTACAAAATTTGCTGTAGACGGCTTTTCTGATGCATTATCAAAAGAAGTAGCGCCATTAGGCATCAAAGTTACCGTTGTAGCACCAAGCGGCTTCCGTACTGATTGGGCGGGCCGTTCTGCAAATAATAGTAAGATAGTTATTGATGACTATAAAACCACGGCTGAAACCAATAAAAATAGCATTCGTGGTTACAGTGGCAAACAACCCGGCGATCCGGTGCGTGCAGCTAAAGCGATAGTTAAAGCTGTTGAAGCTGAAAACCCACCCTTACATTTATTATTAGGAGTTGCAGCTTTAAAAGGAGCCCGCAACAAACTCGAAGTATTGAAAAAAGATTTTGATACCTGGGAAGAAACCACTACTGGCGCTGATTTTCCGGCAGGAGAATAATTATTTACCACTAATATTTACAATGTCATTTTGAACGATTGTTCGAAATGACATTTTTTTTAGTTGTAAAACTAAACACTTTGCCATATTTGCAAACTTATGACTACGCTCCAACCATTCATCAGTGAAGAATTTAATGGCACAATCTGGCGGCTCGAGATCGATGAATTAAGCGAAACTATTTTTATTGAAATAAGGAATGAACAGGAAAAACAGGTAAGTTTTGCTTCAGTAAACCTTACAACCGGCGAAACAAATTTCAAAGGCCTTACTACTCCTGAACGCTGGCTTACAGGTATAGAAGCCGCTTATAACGGCATATTGTTATTGCATAATTACCAGTCAGAAAACGGTCCTTTGCATAAAGGAATAGTTGCCGTTGATGGCGTTACAGGTGAAACCTTGTGGAGTAATTATATTTATGCCTTCGATCATTTAACCGCTAACGGCCCGGTAGTATATAATACACATATTCAGCCTAAAAGATTATTGCTTATTGATGTAAGAAATGGTGCAACTATTAGCACCTATAACCCGTCCATTGGTCAGGAATTAAAGAATAATATTATTGCGCCACAACTCATTAATCCTGATGTTTTACCACCCGGTTCTCTGCCATTAACACCGTTTGGAAATAGTGTTCATTATCTGGAGTACAATAATTTCAGAATTGTATCTTTGCACACTTTACAAGCGGAGACTCTAAAACAATATCTGTTTATAATAGATGGCGTTGATAAAATTTATGAAGATTTATTAAACGCCAACATACAGAAATTACAACCGGAGGCGTTTATATTACATAAAAACCGCTTAGTTTATATAAAAAACAAGTCAGCATTAAAAATTTTGAACTTATAAATCAGTGTATTATAATTAATTATGAAATTTAAGCTCTTATTAATTACCGCATTTTTATTTACCACATCCGCATCTGTTTTTGCCAGGCCACTTTTAGATTCGATAGGAATTGAGAATAAAGATGGCAAAAAAGTTATTCTGCATAAACTTGATCCAAAAGATAATTACTATTCACTGGGCCGCCGTTATAAAGTAAGTCCTAAAGCAATTATAGAATACAACAATAATGCTGCATTGGTTATTGGCAATGTAATTAAGGTGCCTACCGACAGGCCGTTCCTTGAATCGTCATATAATACGCCGCAACCGCAGCAAAGCAAGCCTTACACACCACCTGTTGTTAAACAGCAGGCACCGCAGCAACAGACACAACAGGTAGTAGCTACTGCTGATAATGTTCCTACACAAGAATACAAAGTATCCGCAGGCGAAACACTTTATTCTATTGCCAAACGCTTTAATACTAGTGTTGATGATTTGACAAGCATTAACGGTTTAACATCATCAACACTTGCTCCCGGACAAATTTTAAAGGTAAAATCAGGTGGACAAGCACCAAAACCGGCAGTTATATCAACTTCTGAAAATACTTCGGTAAAACGCGACAATACATCCGTTGTTTCCACCACGGATAGTGTAAACGCCAGCCATTTTAATTCCAACCATTTTGGTTTGTACGAAAAAGATGAAAAGGGCGTGGCGACCTGGATGGACGGCGCAGATCTCGACCCTAATAAAAAACTGGTTTTACACCGCACGGCTCCTATTGGTACTGTAATTAAGATAACCAACCCTATGACTAACCTTACCACCTACGCAAAAGTAGTAGGCAAGTTTACTGATAATGAATCAACTAAAGACGTGATCATTGTGGTAACAAAAAACGTTGCTGATTCATTAGGCGCCCTTGATAAACGTTTTCATGTAACCATAAGCTACGGTAGTCCGAATGAATAAACCGTTTATTATCGGTATTGCGGGAGGAAGCGGCTCAGGCAAAACCTTTTTTTTAAAGTGTTTTTTGAAACACTTTAGCCAGAGCGAAGTATGCCTGGTATCACAGGATGATTATTATTTTCCGGTACCGCATGACATGACTGCTGAAGAGAATAAGCATTTTAATTTTGACCTGCCGGACACAATTGACCACCAACATTTTGAGGATGACATCAATAAACTGTTAAATTGGGAACCGATATTAAAAAAGGAGTATACCTTTAATAATCCAACTGCTATTCCCAAAATGTTGGAGATAAAGCCAGCGCCTATATTAATAGTTGAGGGATTGTTTATTCTGCACTTTAGAAAAATAGCTGAATCCCTCGACCTCAAAATTTTTATTGATGCAGATGATGACGTTGCCCTGCAACGCCGCCTAAAACGCGACCTGATCGAACGTGGCTATTCGCATGATGATGTTATGTACAAATGGATAAATCACGTTGTACCAGCCTATAAAGAGTTCCTATTGCCCTATAAAGACGAGTGCGATCAGATAATTACCAATAATACTCACGTTGCTGATGATATCATTTGTATAACTGAAGATATATCGAAAGAATTACGGGAAAAGGTATTGATTTGAAGATTTGGTGATTTGAAGATTTAGAAATCATCAAAAATGATTTTTATATCCCCCCTTTCGAACTTGATATAATTTTTGACAATACTTTTATTATTGATGTCAGTTTATCATTTAAGATTAGATTATAAGGGTAAGTTTTAGCAGACTTACACAACAACAAAAAATATTCTACTTCGTCAGCCTCTTTTGCAGCGATCTTTATTTTATGAATAAAGTCCGCTTTACTCTCTGCATTTTGTGCTTCACGTACATTTGCACCAATTGATGTCCCCGCTTTTAAAATTTATTTTTCAACAACATATTTTTTAGATGCTTCTAATTCCTCTGAAAATTCAATAATCCCTAATGCAAATTCAAAAGTTAAAGTTACAATTAGGTTTTCCTTATTATTTCTCATCTTTTAACTATTTCAATTATAGCATCATTTTCAAATCTTCAAATTACCAAATCTTCAAATCAAATATCCATTTCTGGTATCTCGCCTTCAATAATTAGTTTCCCGGCAGTAGCTTTTATTATATCTTCAACACTTATTCCCGGTGCACGTTCCAGTAATTTGAATCCTCCACCGGGTAAAACATCAAGTACAGCCAGTTCTGTTACTATTTTTTTAACACAGTTAATACCCGTTAAAGGCAATGTGCATTGAGGCAATAGTTTTGATTCACCGGCTTTGTTTACATGCTGCATTGCTACGATAATATTCTCAGCTGATGCTACCAGATCCATTGCACCACCCATTCCTTTAACCATTTTACCGGGTATTTTCCAATTGGCTATATCACCATTTTCGGATACCTCCATAGCGCCCAAAATAGTTAGATTAACCTTTCGGGCACGTATCATTCCAAAACTCATAGCCGAATCAAATACTGCTGAACCCGGTAACATAGTAATGGTTTGTTTACCTGCATTTATGGTATCAGCGTCTTCCTCTCCATCAAACGGGAATGGCCCCATGCCCAGCAAACCATTTTCTGATTGCAGTACTACATCCATTGTATCGGGTATATAATTAGCCACCAGCGTTGGTATACCAATACCCAGGTTAACATAATAACCGTCTTTTATTTCTTTAGCTATTCGCTTTGCGATGCCTTGTTTATCTAACATAATTTTAATTTGCTGATTTGGTAATTTGAGCAATTAATTATTATGATGCGTTTCATTTTCAAATCAACACATCATCAAATTTTCAAATCTTTCTTACAGTCCTTTGTTCTATTCTTTTCTCGTAATCTTTACCCTGGAATATACGGTGTACATATATACCGGGAGTATGAATATGATCAGGGTCAAGCTCGCCGGGCTGCACCAGTTCTTCTACCTCGGCAATGGTTACTTTGCCGGCCATAGCCATAACCGGGTTAAAGTTGCGTGCCGTACTGCGATATACCAAATTACCCATAGTATCGCCTTTCCATGCTTTTACTATTGCAAAACCGGCATCAAAAGCCATTTCCATTAAATAATTTTTGCCATTAAAATTGCGAACCTCTTTGCCTTCGGCAATTTCGGTACCTATACCGGCAGGAGTAAAAATAGCAGGCATACCATAACCAGCTGCCATGCATCGCGTAGCTAATGTACCCTGTGGGATCAGTTCAACCTCCAGTTCGCCGCTTAGTAGTTGCCGTTCAAATTCTGCGTTTTCGCCAACGTATGATGATATCATTTTTTTAACCTGGCGTTGTTTCAGCATCAACCCTATTCCAAAATCATCAACTCCTGCATTATTGGATATGCAGGTCAGATCTTTTACACCTTTTTTCACCAGTGCGGCAATACAATTTTCGGGTAATCCGCAAAGGCCAAAACCGCCCAACATCAAAGTTGTGCCATCCTCAATATCACGTATAGCTTCTTCAGCGTTGTTAACTACTTTGTTCATGTTCAATAATTGGTGCGGTAAAAGTAGATATTTTTTTGTGGCTGACTAATTACCAGATTATGAAGTTTTGAAAAATATCATAACTCACTGAACCTTATCTGCAATAAACAAAACAATTAAAAGTTTGAAACATTATTATTATACATCAAATAACAAAATCATGATATTTAATGATGATAATTTTGCGACTGATCAGGACGATCAATCGGATATGAAACAAAAAACTGAACCCAACGCCTACCGCGTTAAGGATGATAAAAATATTGAAGAAAACGCCTTAAAAAGAACTTTCCTATTTGGCAAAGGTGATGATCATTCTAATCCAACAGAAGGCCAGGGCGTTGGCGGGCAAAACTTTGAAAAAAATAACCTGACACCTTCTGGCGATGATAAAAATAATCCTTCGCAATACGCAGGTTATACTAATGCCTACTTTGCTCGTACTGAGCCATCAGAAGAGCACCCTGAAGACAGCAATTTCACTGCGGAAAACCAAAGCGGTATGCCGGATTACAGCAAAGCACAACCCAATGCCTCAAATGATGAACCTAAACCTGAAAAGAGAGAAAGAGGCAATGGTGAAAATGACCGCCCGCATCCGCAAGAGGAATATAATGAAGGCACTGATGATGACGACGGCAGCGGAGAACCCAACATCCCCGGCCCTAATGAACTACCCGACCAGCAAAAAGTAGGTGAAGGAAATGGTGAAGATGATGAAAGAGTGCACATTGAAACCTAGAAATTAATCCCAGTGTTTTGTCAACACTAGCCCTTGCTTACCACCCGACTGTTTGCGTAATAAAACCTTCCAGATCATCGGCCATTGCTTGCTGTTCTTTGGCATTCGGATGGCCGTTGGTATTTTTATAAGGAATAAAGTGTGTATATATCCTTTTATCATTTAATGAGGCTACCGCTTTTGTAATATAACCAGGCCAAGGTGAGCCTGTCCTGGTGGCATCCATGCTGCCCAATATGCAAATTATGGTTGCTTTTGGATATTTGCTTCTGATACTTTTTACAAAATTTCCATACGCGTTTATAATAAACTCAGCAGTTGGAGCCTTATCACCAAAACGGGCCTTAAACTGGGGGTTATTGGGTTGCTGCATAATCCACGAATCATTTTGGAAAAGATTAATAACCACAATATCAGGTGTATATTTTGAAAAATCCCATTTACTGGTTGCGTCAGTTGCATCAAGCCGATCATACATTTCAGGCATTATTAGCGGAAACCAACTAACGGTTATTCCTATTCCACTTTTTGATGTATTGTGAAATTCTGCATTAAAATGGCGCGCTGTAAGTGCGGCATAACTTATATATCCGTTTTCGTAAGGTGCAGTGCCTCTATCCTGCCCGGTGCTATCTTCTACAGCATAGCCACAACTGATAGAATTACCAAAAAATTCCATTTTATGCTTATTGGTAGATGAAGCCGGTAAAACACTGCCGTTTTTATCTATTTCAAAACCATAGAACCATGTTTTTCCCATTGCCCATTCGGTACGTTTAAACAATTCCAGAGTATGTGAACCTGGTGTAAGGCCGGTGATAGCTCGTTGTATAATCCTACCAGTAGTTTCATGTTCTACTTTTATTATTTTTCCGTCGAGCAGTATATTATAATAATTATCGCCACGCTCATCACGCATATTGTATTTTATCCCGCTGCCTTTAAAATTTATTTTAACTGATGTACCCGACCATGATAAAACTGTAGCAGAATCCTGCATATTAACCCTACCCATATATTTTATATGCGGATCATTAGCTTTAACGGTAATTTGAGCGTTGCTATTAGCGCAAAGTATTGCAATTGCAATACATAAAATAAAATGTTTGTAGTTCATTAAAATTACTATTTAAGTACTTTGCTTTGAATAATATAGGGTAAAACCTATTTTAAATACACATAAGTGATACCATCTCCGCCCCTGTCGGCATGCTCATCTTCCATACGATCAACCTGGTCATATTTTTTAAGATATTGCCTGATCATTTTGCGCAATATCCCATCACCCTTGCCATGTATGATCTTCAGGTTGCCAAAACCCATCATCAGCGCACGGTCAAGCAATCTTTCAATATTTCCCAAAGCATCTTCGGTACACATACCACGTACATCAATTTCAGGACTAAAACTGGCCATATCGCTGCTATGTGAGTTGTAGCTTTTCCTTATCTCTTTAGGTACTTCCTTACGCGAAACTTTTTGTACCCGGCTTTTCTTAGCTACAGTTCGTAATTCGCCAATAGCAATTATCACATTATCCTTAGCAATCTCAATCACTTGTCCGGTGGTTTCTGAGTCATTCAGTTTCACCCAATCTCCGGGTTTTAGTTCATTATCAACCGCTACCGCTTTTTTTACTTCAGGCTTAACCGTATTTTTTTGCAACTCAATACTCAGGTTTTCGCGCAGATTACGGGTTTTCTCTTTATCGGCATTGTTGCTTTTGATTTCAGAAATAGTATTCTCCACCAATTTATTAGCATTCAGGATGATATTCTTGGCTTCCTGTTTAGCATCACGTATCAACGTTTTCTTATTCTCTTCCAGATAGCTTTTCAACTGTTCATTTTCAGCCAGCAGAGCGGTAACCTGCCTTTGTTGCTTTTCCAGTTTGATGCGGGTATCATTGATTTCCTTCTTTTCACGCTCCAGATCAACCAATAAAGTATCAACCTTTTTTTGCCCTGCACTTACTTTGCTTTTAGCCAGATTAAGTACATGCAGCGGCAAACCTATTTTTTGGGCTATCTCAAAAGCATACGAACTGCCGGGCTTACCAACTTCCAATATATAAAGCGGCTTCATCTCTACATTGTTAAACAACATAGAAGCATTTTCAAGCCCCTCTGCATTACTGGCAAATATTTTAAGATTTGAATAATGTGTAGTCACCATACCTTTAACCTTTTTTTGGTTAAGCGATTCCAACACTGCTTCGGCTATCGGGCCACCAAATTGTGGATCGGTACCGGTACCAAATTCATCGATTAATATCATTGACTTGCCATTCGCCTGTTCAACAAATTCCTTCATTTTTGAAAGATGCGCACTGTATGTACTCAAATCACTTTCGATCGACTGGTCATCGCCAATATCTACAAAAAATGATGCAAATACGCCCATTACACTGGCCTCAGAAGCTGGTATCAGCAATCCTGCCTGCAACATCATTTGTAATAGGCCGACCGTTTTCATACATACCGATTTACCACCGGCATTAGGCCCCGATACTACAACTATGCGTGTGAGGTCGTCGATCTGCACATTTAGCGGTACAACAGTTTTATGCTCTTTCTTAAAGTTTAGTAATAAAAGCGGATGACGGGCATTTACCAGTTTAAGGCTGGGCTTATTTACCATATCGGGCATTTCGGCTTCAATGTCAATAGCAAAAAGCGCTTTAGCCCTTACAAAATCCAGCTTTGTTAATAAGCCATGATAGGATAATAAAAGCGGGATATATGGCCTTAATTCGTCAGTTAACAGGGTTAATATTTTGATGATCTCGCGCCTGCGTTCAAATTCCAGATCCCGGATTTTATTATTAAGCGTAAAAACCTCTTCAGGCTCCATATAAACGGTTTGTCCCGATGCTGATTCATCATGTATAAATCCTTTAAGCTTTCGTTTATTTTCAGCCAGTAAAGGAATACACAAACGACCGTCGCGTACAGTTAACGAACCATCAGCCGTCCAGCCGCTGCTTGCTGCATTTTTAAATATCTGATCTATTTTTCTGCGTGCTTCTTGCTCCGCTTTCGCGATGCCCGAAGTAATATCCATTAGCTCGCGCGAAGCATTTGCTCTTATCTTTCCCTTCTGATCTATCACCTGGTCTATTTTTTTAATAATAGCTTTTTCAATAGGCAAATGCTCAAATAAGGCTTCTAAGTTTGGATATTGCCCTTCACGTTCACTAAAATATGCGATCACTGAAAATACCGTATTCAATGATGCCTGTACCTGGTAAAATTCTTCCTCGCTTAAAAAAACGCCTTCTATACGCGCTTTATTAGCCAGCGATTTAATATCAAAAAAATGCTGTATAGGCAACGGTGCGTCATTTATCAGTATATTTTTGAACTCACTGGCCTGACTTAAAAATTTACGGATCTGATCGTAATTGTTCATCACCTGTATTTTGTCAACCATCTGCTGGCCCATGATACTCAGGCAATGATTTTTAATGAGTTCCTTTACCTCGGTAAACCCCAGTTTATCAACACTACTTTGCGGGTAAAGCATTCTTATGGTTTTTTTTGAGTAATGAATCCCTTTTAGCTTGTTGTTTTTCAAAAATAGCTCTTGCGCTGGCAGCATTATTTTGCTGTGCCGGCGCATGTGTCCATTTATTAGGTACGGCCACCCCGCCTTCCGGAATCAATCTTCCTGGAGCTGCCCCGGGTATATGGGGTTTCCCCGAATTCGCTTTAATTTGTTTGGCAATAACCTTTGTTACCGAGTCGGTTTTGGCTTGAAGGTTTTTCACAATCCTGTCATATATATCTAAAAACAACTTTGGATTATCAGCATAATATTTATAGCTGCGCTTGAACGTTGCTGAGTCGGTATTGTATTTTTTAAATATTTCTAGGTATTTGTCTGTACCATATTTGTACAGTGTATCAGGCTCTTGCGACTTGGTTATCAGGGTACCATCGGCTATGTGTACATCGGTTAGCAGGTTGGCCATTTCATCCTTATTAATTATACCGCTTGGCGTATTGCTGCAGGCACCCAAAAAAAGCAATGAAAAAAACAAGGTTATATATTTACGCATTCTGTAATTTAGCGGTTTAATTCAGCAAAAATACGGATAAATGAGCATTGCAGATAATATCAAAAGCCTAAAAAAAGAAACAGACGCTTTAAAAGTGAACTTGCTGGCAGTATCAAAAACAAAACCGGTTGAAGATATACAGCAGGCTTATGATGCCGGCCAGCGTTTATTTGGCGAAAACATGGTGCAGGAACTGGTTGATAAACACGAGAAATTACCTGCCGACGTTGAATGGCATCTGATAGGACATTTACAAAGCAATAAGGTAAAATACATTGCGCCTTTCATCAGCATGATACAATCAGTTGACAGCATAAAATTATTGCAGGAGATAAACAAACATGCCCTAAAACATAACCGCGTGATCGATTGCCTTTTGCAGATATACATTGCTGATGAAGAAACAAAATTCGGTTTAGGATTTGATGAGGCGATAGAATTGCTTCGCTCGGATGAATTTACTGACCTGAAAAATATTAGGATCCGCGGCTTAATGGGTATTGCCACCAATACCGACAATGAGAAGCAGATACAGGACGAATATTATGAACTAAAAATCTTTTTTGATGGCATAAAACAAAGCTTTTTCCGCAAGGATAAAACATTTAATGTACTTTCAATGGGTATGTCTTCAGACTATAAAATTGCCATTGAAAAAGGTAGTAATATGGTGCGCTTAGGCAGTACTATATTTGGAACCCGCGTAATAAAACACTTTAAGAACAATTAATTTCGAATTGATTACCAATAAATCAATGAATCATTGAACAATGAACCTAAGTATAAGAATTGCTAAAAAAGAAGATTGTCCGCGTTTAATGGAGTTGGTAAATGAACTTGCTTTATTTGAGAAAGCTCCACATGAAGTAACAGTGACATTGCATGAGTTTGAGAATGCCGGCTTTGGAAATAACCCTGTTTGGAAAGCGTTTGTAGCTGAAGATAACGATATTATTGTTGGCTTTGCTTTATATTATGTACGCTATTCCACCTGGAAGGGATGCCGCCTGTACCTTGAAGACCTGCTGGTAACAGAAAGTTATCGCGGAAAAGGCGTGGGTAAATTATTATTTGACCGGATAATAAAAGAAACAAACGAATTGGGTTACAGTGGTATGGTTTGGCAGGTACTCGACTGGAATGAGCCAGCTATTAAATTCTACAAAAAATATGAAGCTGTTATTGAAGATGGCTGGTTAAACGCAGCCTTATCAAAAGAACAGATCTTAAACTATTAGTAATGAAGCTACAATATTTATCCTTTTTGTTTATTATTTTCACAATAAGTGCCTGTACACGGGGCACATCACATAATACATCTGCTATTGATACGCTTGCTTATACTTATCAAACTATAAAGCAAAGAGCGTCAGATTGCGGTAATAAACCGGACAGTGGATGTACGGTAATCACCATAAAATACCCGGCTTTTAGCAAGGATTCTATTTTAAATGATAGCATTAAAAATAAACTATATAACTTGTTTTGGGCTGATTCTACTTCGATGGGAATGGACACCGATTTGCAAAAGTATGCGCAGAACTTTATCAGCGTTTATGAAAGCAATAAAAACAATCCAGATGTCAAAGGTAAAATTTTCACTATTAAAAGTCATGCACAGGTATTAAGGCAGGATTCAAGCCTGACAACACTAGAGGTCGGCGGTTATATTTTTGAAGGCGGTGCACATGGCCATACCCTATCTTTTTTTGTTAACTGGAATACCAAAGCCGGTAAAAACATAGAACTTGCTGATATTCTAAAAAAAGGATATCAGGATAGCCTCAATAAAGCTGCGGAAAGTATTTTCAGAAAAAATGAGAAATTGACCGATAGTGCCTCATTAGCGCAAGACTACTTTTTTAAGGATAATAAATTCGCGCTGAATAATAACTTTTTGATAACGCCAATAGGTATTCGATTTTTATATAATCAATACGAGATAAAACCTTATGCTGCCGGGCAAACCAATCTGCTTATTCCATACGCTAAAATTAAATCACTATTATTGCCTCATACGGTAGTATCACAATATATTAAATAATGCTTGTTTTTAAATTCGGAGGGGCATCAGTTAAGAATGCCGAAGGTATAATAAATTTAGGCAGAGTAGTTAGTAACTATACTGATAATCAGTTATTAATTGTGGTTTCGGCAATGGGTAAAACCACTAATGCGCTCGAAAAGCTGACCAAAGCCTATGTTAATCAGGCTGATGATATACATGAAATTTACGAGGAGATCAAACAATACCATTATAATATTCTGTCTGAAATTTTCGAACCAAAAAGTCCGGTGTTTGACGAAGTAGCCAACACTTTTGTTGAGATAGATTGGATGCTGGAAGATGAACCACATGATGATTATGATTTCATTTATGATCAGATCGTATCTGTCGGCGAACTGGTTTCCACCCGTATAGTAAATGCTTATTTGAATAAAATTGGGTTAAAGAGCCAATGGCTTGATGTTCGCGGGTATATTCATACTGATAACACTTACCGCGAGGGAATAGTGCAATGGGCTAAGACCAAAGAAAGTATCCTTAAAGATATTCCGGCACTATTAGAAAAAGGCATTGTAGTAACACAAGGCTTTTTAGGCGGAACATCTGAAAATTTCACTACTACACTTGGTCGCGAAGGTTCTGATTATACAGCATCGATATTAGCATCATGCCTGAATGCTGAATCGGTAACTACCTGGAAAGATGTACCGGGAATATTAAATGCTGATCCCAAGTTTTTTGAAGATACTGTAAAATTTGATGAGCTATCGTACACCGAAGCAATCGAAATGACCTACTATGGAGCATCGGTCATCCACCCTAAAACTATAAAACCGCTACAAAACACTAAAATACCTTTGCTGGTAAAACCGTTCAATGACCCCGCCGCGGCTGGCACGGTAATTAAAGAAGAGGGCCATAATAAGTTTGAAAAGCCAATTATCATTATAAAACAAAATCAGCTATTGCTTTCATTATGCGCAAAAGATTATTCATTCATATCTGAAGATCACCTTAGCGAAATATTCAGGCTGTTTGCATTAAATCATGTTAAGATCAACATGATGCAAACATCAGCCTTAAGCTTTACCGTTTGTTTTGATTATGACGAAGAACGTTTTAAACAATTATTGCAAAGTTTAAATGAGGGCTTTAGAGCTAAATATAACAGCGGACTGACGTTGATCACAACCCGGCATTATACACCCGTTACGCTAAAGGAATTAACAGCAGATAAAACTGTGTTATTAGAGCAAATAAGCAGGAATACGGCACAGATGGTAGTTAGGTAATGACGTTAAAAAATGATTATATGAAAATCTATCAGCAAACACTTCAACTCCGGGAACGCAAACGTGGTTTTCATTTGATAACCACCGAAGTTCTTAATGCTTTGCCGCAGATCAGTGAGTTAAAAACTGGTGTTTTGCAAGTTTTCATTCAACATACATCAGCGTCATTAACCATCAATGAAAATGCCGATCCAACTGTAAGGCACGACTTTGAGATGTATTTTAACAAAGCCGTACCTGAAAATGACCCGGATTATCAGCACAACGATGAAGGCTCTGACGATATGCCTGCGCATTTAAAAGCAGCCATGCTGGGCAGTTCATTAACTATCCCTATTCATAGTGGTCGCCCGGCACTTGGAACCTGGCAGGGAATTTACCTTTGTGAGCACCGTAATTACGGCGGCCAAAGAAATCTGATAATTACTGCCTGGGGTGAATGATTTTACTAATATTAATTTAACTTTGCCCGTAAAATAAATAATACCATTTGGTATATTTATAAATTATCATAACTTAAAATTGATATGCTTAACAGAGTTGTTGTAACCGGTGTTGGCGCTTTAACACCACTGGGAAACGATATTAAATCATTTTGGCAAAATGCATTAGCAGGTAAGAGCGGTGCAGCCAGAATAACAAAATTTGATCCTTCATTATTCCGCACCCAATTTGCCTGTGAGGTAAAAGATTTTAACCCTGCCGCTTTTATGGATAGGGCTGATATCAAAAGAACGGATTCTTTTACTCAATACGCTATACTTACATCTGACGAAGCCATTAAAGACTCCGGTTTTGACTTCGAAAAAATGGACCCGTTTGATGTTGGCGTAATTTGGGGATCTGGTCAGGGTGGTATGGAAACTTTTGAAGAACAGGTAACCGAATATGCTAAAGGCAACGGACAGCCGCGTTACAGTCCTTTCTTTGTACCAAAATTTTTGACTAACATGGCTTCAGGTATGATCTCAATCCGTAATGGTTATATGGGTATCAATTATACTGCAGTATCAGCCTGTGCTACTTCAAATACGGCTATTATGGATGCTTATAATTACATCCGTTTAGGTAAAGCTAAAATTATTATCAGTGGTGGTTCTGAAGCTACTATTACACCGGCTTCTATTGGCGGCTTTAGCGCTATGAAAGCTATGTCGGCCAGGAATAATGATCCGCAGGCTGGCTCAAGGCCGTTTGATATTGATCGTGATGGTTTTGTTATGGGCGAAGGTTCAGGTGCATTAGTGCTTGAAGAATATGAACATGCTGTAAAAAGAGGTGCCAAAATTTATGCTGAAATTACCGGCGCGGCTATGACAGCTGATGCTTACCACATGACCTCAACTCACCCCGAAGGTAAAGGTGCAGCAAAAGCTATGGAACTGGCATTACAGGAAGCAAAAATATCAATAAAAGATGTTGATTATCTGAATATGCATGCCACCTCTACCCCTGTTGGCGACTTATCAGAGATCAAGGCTTTACTTTCTTTAACCAAAGACGAAAAGTTAGCCATGCAAATAGGTGCAACCAAATCAATGACTGGCCACTTATTAGGCGCAGCCGGCGCAATCGAAGCCATAATTTGCTTAATGGCAATACAAGATCAGGTATTACCGCCAACTATCAATACCCAAAATTTAGACCCGGCAATATCTTCTAGCTTGAATATTGTACCTAATAAGGCAATTGAGCACAAAGTAAATGTAGCCATGAGCAACACATTTGGCTTTGGTGGGCATAATGGGATTGTAGTGTTTAAGAAAATATAACCAGGATTGCCTTTACAACAAAAATAGCGATGGGTTTGAAAACCATCGCTATTTTTGTTAATCCCTGTAATTTAATTTTATCTCCTAGCATTTAGCATCTTAAAAGCATCGTCAGGCGATTTCAAATGTGCATCCCAAAACTGGGCGGTAAAACCTACACGAATATCGAAAGTATCCGATTCTAAGCCTTGTAAAAACTCATCAGCCACTTGTTGAGGTGGAATACCATTACTCCCGCCAATTTCAGCTGAGAATTCTGTGTCAACCAGAGGTGGAAACAATTCAAATACCTTCACATTGGTATCAGCTAAACTAAATCTCAAAGCCTGAGTATAAGAATGTAAAGCTGCTTTGCTTGCCGAATATGTAGGCACATCATGCGATGGCGCTATGGCCAAAACTGAGGTTACATTTACAATGGCAGCTTCGGGTTGTGCTTTAAGCGTTGGTAATAACTTATCTATCAAACGAATGATAGACAAATAATTGGTAGTAATTTCGGCACTTGCACTTTCAAACCCTGTTTTTTTATCCAATTCATATATAAAAGCCTGGCCTGCGTTGTTAATCAGCACGTCAAGTGTTGGATGTTTTTCCGCCAGGTAGCTTACCAGCTTGTTTACATCTTCTTCTTTAGTAACATCGGTAACAAAAAAGCTCACGTTATTTAGCTTGGCGGCAGCATCTTTAAGCCGGGCTTCACTCCTGCCAGTGATGATCACTTTATTGCCTTTTTCAGATAGTGTTTTTGCGATCTGGAAACCGATACCGGAACCTCCTCCGGTTATCAGTACAGTTTTGTTTGTAGTATTCATTTTGTTTGAGTTTTTTTAATTAAAACAATGAACAATATTAAATAATAAAATATACCGATTGGTATTTTTTATGTCAACTTTTTTATACTTTTATCTGACTTATCAGCAATTCAACCGTTTGCATTATCTTATCCATATTACTCTGGCTGTTCGTTACCTTTGATATCATTACCGCACCTTCAATTAAAGCAATTATAGATAATGCTATTTGTGCATCATCAAGCCCCTGCTTAAACTCTCCGGTTGAAACTCCGCATTGTATAAGTTCCTGTATACTTTTTTTCCAATTTAAAACGGCTTTTGCAGCGCGATCTTTAAGTAAGGCATTGGTATCATCAGCTTCAATAGCAGTATTTAATATAGGGCAGCCACCCACCGGAAATATACCTTGTGTAAAGTGATCATACACCTGTGCATAAGCCATCAATTTATCGTAATACGAAGTAGCTTTTTTAACGCGCTGCTGGATAATATTACTAACCTTTAATAAATTATGATCAAATACAGCGAGCGCTACATCTTCCTTATTTCCAAAATTACCATAAATACTCCCCTTCGTAAGCCCTGTAGCCTCTGTAATGTCAGACATTGAAGTACCGGCATAGCCCTTCATATTGAAAATACCGGCAGTGGTTTCAATAATAAACTGACGTGTACGGTCAGCTTTTGACAATTTATTTTCCATATACAAATATACCAATTGGTATTAATTATCAATAAATTACATTCCTATTTGTAAAATTTACATCATCTTATTGCATGTTGCAACATGCAATGCATTTAATTAGCAACTTTGCATCATTAAGTTTAAAAACAAATAAAGAATGTATAAAGTAAAAGTCATTTCATCGACAGTAAGGCCGGGAAGAAAAGGGCCGACGATAGGCAAATGGATAACTGAAGCCGCACAAAAATTTGGTTTTGAAGCAGAGCTTTTAGATCTGGGCGAAATCAACCTACCCTTAATGAATGAAGCTGTACACCCTATTATGAGGCAGTATGAGCACGAGCATACTAAACAATGGAGTGCTAAGATTGAGGAAGCCGATGCATTTATTTTTGTTACTGCCGAATATGATTACAGCTACCCTGCACCACTTAAAAACGCACTAGAATACTTAGTACATGAGTGGGCATTTAAACCTGCCGGTATGGTAAGCTATTCTATCGGCCCATTCGCTGGTGTAAGAGCCGTATCTAACCTTAAACCCGATCTGCTTTCATTGAAAGTAATAGGCATATCTGAATCGGTAACTATTCCATCATATAATCAATTTATTAATGAAGATGGCGACTTTGTTCCGAATGAATTGTTAAGCAATTCGGCAACAGTAATGTTCACTCAACTGGCACGCTGGGCTAAAGGCTTAAAAGCTATAAAAGAAGACAAATAAGTTAAGGCAGCTTAACTTTATAAACGCGGAAGGGATATTCAACCATATCCTTTCCGCTGTTATATTTTGGCAGGCGGTTCATTTGCGAACAGCTGAAATACAGGTAGCCATCATTACCTATTCCAAAGGAATCGGGCCATATGATCCGTTCATCCTTCACCAAAAAATGAACTTTGCCATCTGGCGTAACATACTGAATGGCATGGTCGGGCGAATCGCTTAAATAAATATTCCCCCGTTTATCAGCAATCATCCCATGGCAAACGCCGGTTTCAGCAACCATTTCTACTTTTGCCGAAAGCGTAGCAGCAGGAATGCTAGCATTGGCTAAATAAACCGTTGGTATGCGATAGAGTTTAGTTTGATTAATGGCCCTGAAATAAAAGTATTGGTCATCAGCACTCAAAGCAATGCCGTTTACAGCTGAAGTAAATGGTTTTCCACTTGTATCAACAACATCCTTATCATCCAGGTGCAATACAAAACCTGGCTGTATAACAGTTGACCTATCATCTTTCAAAACAACCCTACTGTTACCCGTATTCAGATCAAGTATCACTATGGCATGCAAACCGGGATCAGACAAGTAAGCCAACTGCTTACTGTTATCAACCCGAACATCATTGAGCGCACTCTTGTCTTTAGGCAGATCATCAAAATTGTAAATGCGCTTTACCTGGTTGTCAGAAAGATCGATCTTTACCAGTTTAAATTTGCCTGTAGTGTTAGTGCTATTACCTATAACAGCGGCTGAACCCGCTGGTGAAGAATCAAGCACCCATAAAAAATTCCGATCGTCGGCATATAGGTCCTGTACATTTACAAAATGCGTATCAGGTTCATCAGGCGTATATTCATTCCATGCAGTATCCGGATAAGGTGTACGCTCACCGTTTATTATCTCGGTAAGCGCATATAAAAATGGTTCATGATGAGGAAAAGACACAAACAACCGGTTACTTACTGGTGATAGTTTAACTCCAATAGGTTGGTTTTTATCAAATGAGGCAACCTCTATTAATTGCGTGTTGGGTTGTTGCGCCCAAGCGTGATAAACTACCGTCATAATACTTATTGTTAGTAATAATTTCCTGATCATTTTTCTCCTTCTCAGTTAAATTAAACAAATACGCCCCGGTATTAGCCGGGGCGTATAAACAAATCATTAAGATTTTTTGTGCTCAGGTTTGTGAGCGCTGTATTTATTTGAAGTTTGATCGGAACGCTGCCCGCCTGAATTACTGATCCCTTTTTCTTTCAGTTTTTCGTTTTGATTGGTAAAGGCACGATCAGATGTTGGTTGTCCCTGCCCGTTATTATTGTTTTTAAAGCCTTCCTGATTTTTCATAATAATATAATTTAGATTATAATTTATTACTGTGCAAGAACTGTACCGGGATGATCGGCGTTATAAACCGCATATCACACTCCAGCAAGCGAACGCACTATTATAAGTAGTATATAAGCTATAGCTCATATACATTTCCCCCCATTCATTTTTTGTTGCTGCCGACAGATCTGGCGCTTCCGGCTCCGACATATTACGTATAGAAAGCCATGAGGGAATATTGCTCCCAAGCCCGTTATTAAGGGCATAAGCTACATATGCATCGTTCATTTCATTAAAAATACCTAATAATTGCAGGCCCATTGTATGAGCAACATCATCCATTGTAAAACCATCCGATGATACAGCATCATACTTTGTTGCACCCGGCACATTTTTATAAAAAATCTGTGGATTCCTAACAAATGCTGCATAGTTTTTTGCTTTTGCAATGCTTTGCAAGGTGGGCAAAACCAAATCAGTTGCACTGGTATTGCATTTTGTGATATAATCCTGTTTAAATGCAACGGTGTTCGTGTACTCTAATTTATTCGTCAAATTTGGAAAAGCAGGGTAACTTTTAGGGTTGATCAAATAAAAACAAGCCGCATCCGTAATTACTGCATCACCGGCTTGCAGATATGAACCATTCGCCCCTGCAGTACCTGTTGTGATCAATAAACTTGGCTTTACTTCGTTTACAATTTGTTGTACAAGGCCTATTATGGGCAACTTACCTCCATCATCCGCAGGGTGCAGTTCTGATTTAAAAAGCACTACCGTTTTGCCATTCAAATTTATTACCTGGTAATAACCTACTATACCTTCCTGTAAAGTTTTATTTGCCGTTTCTTTTACAACTCCCGCAGGAATTTGGCTAATTAATGCCGCTGACTGATGCTCGTAATTATGCCATGAAATTGCATAATCACGGCTTGAGGTAAACACTGCCGACAAGCCCTGGGTTTCAGCCACAGTCCACGTAATAATTAAAACATCGGCATTGGGTAATGGATCATCATTATTTGGAGTAATGTTTTTAACCATTGGCTGTAATCCGCCCCAAAATTCAGAAGGTATTTGAATAACAGGCAGTTTTGTACCCTTGGCACGTGCATTAGCCAAAGGATCAAAATATATCCTGTTTTTTATAAGCTCTGCTGTGTTTAACATAATTTTGCAAATAAGGGTTTGGTATATTTTTGAACAACACGCAGAAATATTAATATGTTTATTATAATATCTAACAAATGTTAATTATTACGACCCGGTTAATACCTAATAGTAATTAGAATGTAATGATGATATTCTATTAGGAATATTAAATAATTAGTTCATTTTTTCCTTAACTTCATATCGTTAGTAATTAATTCTACCGGATGATCAATGTAACAACAAACTGGCTGCTTTCTATCGAAGCATTACAGGAAGTGCCTCTCGCCCAATTGGATTGGCTGATAGCGAACAGCGAGAATAAAATACTTAAGCAGGGTGATTTTTTGTTTGAACCCGGAAAACCCATAAATGCCACGCATATTATTGTTGAGGGCAGCATAAGAATGTATATGCTGCAAAACAATGAAGCCAGGGAGTTTACCATTTTTGAAACCAAAGCCATAACAGGTTATCTGCCATTTTCAAGAGGGAAAATAGGAAAAGCCTACGGGCAGGCCACAACAGATACACAACTGCTCTCTCTGCCTGAACAAAAGCTATCTGATATGATATGCACACATTTTGAGCTTACTCAGGCACTTGTGCATGTTATGACCAGTCGCGTGCGCGATTTTACTACCCAGCAGCAACAAAACGAAAAAATGATGGCTTTGGGTAAACTATCAGCAGGTTTGGCGCATGAGTTAAATAACCCGGCATCTGCTGTTGTGCGTGGTGCAGCGTCTTTAAAAAAGCATTTATTAATGTTCCCAAAAACTTTTAAGAACATTATTGAGATCAAAATGAGCCCAGAACAGGTTGATCTGGTGAACACAATGTTGGTTAATGTATTAAGCCAAAAGGAAAAACCTACGTTAACTTTAATGGAACGCAGTGAGCTTGAAGACGAAATGGCTGACTGGATGGACGACAATCAGGTTGATAACGCTCCTGAAATAGCTGAAAATTTTGTGGAGTTTGGTTTAAGTATTACCGAAGCGGAACAATTTAAGCGAAATATACCCAAAGACTACATTTCGCAGGTGATGAACTGGATAAACAGCAATATGATAACCGAAAAAATGGTGGTCGATATTGAAGAAGCATCCAAACGTATTGCTGATTTGGTTGGCGCGGTAAAAAACTTCACTCACATGGATCAGGGGCATGATAAACAATATGCTGATGTACATGATGGTATTCGCAATACATTAACCATGCTTCAGCACAAGATACATACAGGAAGTGTAGAGGTTATTAAAAATTTTGACACCTCACTCCCACCAGTTAAAGCCATGATCGGAGAACTTAACCAGGTTTGGACAAATTTGATGGACAATGCATTGGATGCTATGGAGCCTGCGGGCAAAGGGACTTTAGAAATAAAAACCAGGCGGGATAATGATTGTGTTGAAGTATCGATCATTGATAATGGGCCCGGCATTCCTGATGATATAAAGTCGCAGGTGTTTGATCCCTTTTTTACAACTAAGGAAATTGGCAAAGGAACAGGGCTTGGCCTTGATGTGGTTAACCGGATCGTAAAACAACATCGTGGTTCAATTAAATTAAACTCAGTTCCCGGCAGAACAGAGTTTTTGGTTTGTTTTCCAATCGATGGTTAGGCTTCCATAAAAAGCCGATTAAAATTTAACTTAAACACAAAATATCAATGAGTCTTCCTATTATTTTTTGTATTGACGATGACGCCCATGTATTACGGGCACTTACACGCGATCTGAAAAATAAATATCGCGATAACTACCGCATATTAAGCACCATCAACATAAAAGAAGGTTTGGATAGTTTGCTTGAGCTTAAAAACAAAGGTGAAACTATAGCTATGTACATATCAGACCAGCGCATGCCTGAAATGGAAGGTGTGGAGTTTCTGGAACAGGCTATGAAGTTTTACCCTGATGCCAAACGGATCTTGCTCACCGCTTATTCTGATACAGATGCGGCTATCAGAGCCATAAATGCTATACAACTGGATTATTACCTTGTTAAACCCTGGGACCCACCCGAAGAAAAACTTTACCCAGTTATTGACGGCCTTTTGGACGACTGGTTAAATACTTATCGCCCGGATTTTAAAGGTATAAAAGTAATAGGCTATCAATATTCAGGAGTATCGCATGAAATTAAAGATTTCCTTGCTGGTAATTTGGTGCCCTATCAGTGGATGGATATTCAGATAACCGAAGATGCAGAGAACCTGTTATCACTTAACAACCTTACAGTTAAGGATCTTCCGGTAGTATTTTTCGAAGATGGCTCTTACCAAATACGGCCCAGTATAATACAAATAGCCAACAAGATCGGCCTCAATCCTGAGCTAAAAAATGACATGTATGATGTAGTGATCATTGGTGCCGGGCCTGCCGGACTTGCCGCCGGGGTTTATGGCGCCTCTGAGGGGTTAAAAACATTGCTGATTGAACGGAGATCGCCGGGAGGCCAGGCCGGAACCAGCAGCCGGATAGAAAATTATCTTGGCTTCCCTACGGGGATAAGTGGTTCTGAACTTACCCGCCGCGCAATGACACAGGTAACCCGTTTAGGTACTGAATTTCTGTCGCCAAAATGTGTAAAAGCCATTGAGCAAAATGATGGTTATAAAAAAATCATACTTGAGGATGACAGTTGCATAGACACCCGCAGCATAATAATTACAACCGGGGTTGATTATCGTAAACTGGAAACCAAAGGTATTTCCGACTTTACAGGTGCAGGAATTTATTATGGTGCGGCAATGACTGAAGCTACAGCTTGCAAGGATCAGGACGTATACATTGTAGGCGGCGGAAACTCTGCAGGACAGGCGGCTATGTACCTTTCCAAATTTGCTAAGAATGTTTACATATTGGTACGAAAAGAAGACCTTACCAGTACGATGTCGGCCTATTTGATTGACCAGATAAAAGAAACAGCCAATATCCATATCAAAGGCACTACCGAGATCATAGAAGCCAAGGGCGTTGAAAAGCTGGAGCAATTAGTATTAAATAATATAGAAACCAATATACAGCAAACCTGCCCTGCCGCAGCCCTTTATATATTTATAGGGGCAAAACCTTTTACAGAGTGGATACCGTTGGATATTCTTAAAGATGAAAAAGGATTTTTAGAAACCGGCCGTTCACTTAAAACCTATGAAGGTTACAATAAAATATGGAAACAACCGCGCGACCCATACCTGCTTGAAACTAGTTGTCCGGGCGTATTTGCCGCAGGCGATGTTCGTTCCGGAGCAATGAACCGGGTTGCAGCCGCGGTAGGCGAAGGCTCGATGGCTATTAGTTTTGTACACAAATATTTAGCCGAGGTAAAATAATCTTGTTAAACCTGGCTTTGAAATTTAAAGTCTTAGCATTTAGCTAAGGCTTTTTTTGTTGAACAAAAAAAGAGATTTATAAAAACAAACACACTTAAAAAAGGTTATTCAAATACACACCCATTATACAAATAGGCATAAATAATTCCTATTAACGAATTAAAAGCATTTGCACTAATAAGTTTTAATTTTCTAAGGTATTTCTACACATATCACAACTAAGCTATATGATATTAACGATCAATGGTGGGTCGTCGAGCATTAAATTTGCAATATATAAGTTGGGCAAATCGTCGGAAAAGCTGTATTCAGGGCAACTTAATCGGATCGGTTTACCGGGAATGTCATTTAACTTAAATGGCGAAAAATTCCCGTGTAAGGCTAACGACTATGATTCAGCTATTAGCTGTGTGATTACCTGGCTCGAAGAACAGACAAATATTCGGATAACAGCTATAGGGCACAGAGTAGTTCATGGCATGCAGCACACCGAACCTTGTTTGATTACAGCCGACCTGCTAAAAGATCTAAAACAGATCATTTCTTATGACCCTGATCATTTACCTACTGAGATCAAACTGATAGAAGCATTCCGGGAACGCCATCCGGAAATTAAACAATTTGCTTGTTTCGATACTGCTTTTCATCAAACTATGCCCCGTGTAGCTAAGCTATTACCTATTCCCCGCCGCTTTGAGAAAGTCGGCATCCATCGTTATGGCTTTCATGGATTATCCTATCAATACCTGATAAAAGAATTAAAAAAAATAGCTGGCAAGAAAGCCGCCAGCGGCCGGGTTATTATGGCTCATTTAGGCAATGGAGCAAGCTTAGCAGCAACCTACAAAGGCAAAAGCATTGACACCAGCATGGGGTTTACCCCCGCCGGCGGCATACCCATGAGCAGCCGTTCGGGAGATCTGGACCCGGGGGTTGCCTGGATAATGATGAAAACCGAAAACCTTTCCCCAAAACAGTTCAATAATCTGGTTAATCATGAATCAGGATTGATCGGTATATCGGAAACAAGCGGAGATATGAGCGACCTTTTAAAGCAGGAAGCAACAGATGAACGATCTGCCGAAGCAGTAAACTTATTTTGTTACCAGGTAAAAAAATGGATAGGCTCTTTTGCTGCCGCTTTAGGCGGAGTTGACACGCTGATATTCTCCGGTGGAATAGGCGAAAATTCACCCGAAATAAGGGCAAGAATATGCAAAGGATTAGATTTTTTAGATATCAATCTTAATAAAAAGCAAAACAATAAAAATGCAAGCCTGATATCTAAAGGTAAAACATCAGTATATGTTATAGCTACTAATGAGGAATTGATGATAGCAGAAATTGTTAATAAAATAATCTCTACTAAGAAATAATTTATAGCCCAACACTAAAAATCAGTTATATGAAAGAATCTACAAAAACCATTAGCAATCAAAAGGATATACTTTCTCCGGAATTGTTAAAAAATATACATGCTTACTGGCGTGCTGCTAATTATTTATCTGTTGGCCAGCTTTACTTACGCGATAATCCGCTTTTAAAGGAGTCTTTAAAATTGGAACATATCAAGAATATGCTTCTGGGGCATTGGGGCACTACTCCCGGTCAAAACTTTATTTATACGCACCTGAACCGTATCATTAAAAAATATGATCTGGATATGATCTATATTTCCGGGCCCGGGCATGGTGGGCCAGCAGTTGTGGCAGGTACTTACCTGGAAGGTACCTATACCGAAGTTTATCCGGCAATTACTCAAGATGAAGAAGGCTTAAAAAAACTATTCACCCAATTTTCTTATCCCGGCGGTATATCTAGTCATGCATCACCGCAAACGCCGGGTTCTATTCATGAGGGTGGCGAATTAGGTTATTCAGTAAGCCATGCATTTGGTGCAGTATTAGATAATCCGGAACTAATAGTTGCATGCGTTGTAGGCGATGGCGAAGCTGAAACTGGCCCGTTGGCTACTGCATGGCATTCCAATAAATTCCTGAATCCGCTTACAGATGGCACCGTTTTACCCATTCTGCACCTTAATGGTTACAAAATATCGAACCCAACCGTATTAGCGCGAATATCTCACGAAGAACTGGATCAGTTATTCCGTGGTTATGGCTGGTATCCAATATTTGTTGAAGGTTCCGAACCAATGCTAATGCACCAGGCTATGGCGGCAGCATTAGATGAAGCTGTTGACCGGATCAAAAATATCAGAAAAAATGCGAATAAACATCCAAACGGCGAGCGTCCACGCTGGCCAATGATCATTTTGCGGTCGCCAAAAGGCTGGACAGGGCCTAAAGTGGTTGATGGCCTAAAAATAGAAGGCAATTTCCGTTCACATCAGATCCCTCTTTCAGTTTCTGCTTCTGCACCAAAAGAGCATTTGCAATTGCTGGAAGACTGGATGAAAAGTTATAAGGCAGAAGAACTGTTTGATGAAAATGGATGCCTGAAACCTGAACTGGCAGCATTAGCGCCTGAAGGCAACCGCAGGATGGGTGCAAATCCGCATGCAAACGGCGGCATTTTACTGCACGACCTGCGTTTACCTGATTTCAGAGACTATGCTGTTCCATTACCAGAACGCGGTGTTGAAGGCGAAGGAGATGTTCATGTAAGCGGGCGTTTCCTACGTGATGTGATCAAACAAAATGAAGACAAACTTAATTTCAGGATCTTTGGGCCGGATGAAACAGTATCTAACCGCCTTGAAGAGATATTTGAAACTACTAACCGCCAATGGAATACGCTAACAGTTGAAAACGATGAATTTTTAGCTCCAACAGGCCGTGTTATGGAAATGCTGAGCGAGCACCAGTGCGAAGGCTGGTTAGAAGGGTATTTACTAACCGGCAGGCATGGCCTTTTTAATTGCTATGAGGCTTTTATACATATTGTTGACTCCATGTTTAACCAACATGCCAAATGGTTAAAAATGACCCTTGAGATCCCCTGGAGAAGAAAGATCGCTTCTTTAAATATCCTATTAACCTCTACAGTATGGCGACAGGATCATAATGGCTTTACACACCAGGACCCCGGTTTTATTGACCATGTGATCAATAAAAAATCAGAAATCGTCCGCGTTTACCTTGCACCCGATTCTAATTGCCTTTTATCAATTATGGATCATTGCTTACGCAGCCGCCATTATGTAAATGTAATTATTGCAGGTAAACACCCATCGCCACAATGGTTAAACATGGAAGAAGCTGTTGAACATTGTACGCGCGGAATAGGTATGTGGGATTGGGCCAGTAATGATTTGGATTGCGAACCTGATCTGGTAATGGCTTGCAGCGGTGATGTACCTACACTTGAAACACTGGCTGCGGTATCTATTATGCGGGAACACCTGCCCGACTTAAAAATAAGAGTAGTTAATGTGGTTGATCTTTTAAAATTGGAACGCCAGTCAGAACATCCTCACGGTTTAAATGATAAGGACTTCGATTCTTTATTCACTAAAAATAAGCCGGTCATATTTGCATTTCATGGTTATCCGTGGCTTATTCACCGTTTAACTTATAATCGTGCGAACAATCCCAATATTCATGTACGCGGATATAAAGAAGAAGGCACAATCACCACATCATTTGACATGACAGTTCTTAACGAGATGGATCGTTTTCATTTGGTAATGGATGCTATTGACCGCCTGCCGCAAACAGGTAGTAAAGGCACTTATCTTAAACAAAAACTACAAGATAAATTAATTGAACACAAAGAATATATTGATATAAATGGAGAAGATATGCCCGAAATAAGGAACTGGAAATGGAATAATATTCAGTAAATATATTATACAGCAAAATCGCATACTATCTTAAATTTCAGGTATCTAAAACATTTTATTGAACTATATAGTTCATCATAAAAACAAAAAAACAATGGAATTACCAATCGACCGTAGTATCCGCCACTGGTGGGTATTTTTAATAAGAGGAATATTATTTATACTGGTAGGTATTTATATGATCTTTTCACCCTTAGCAAGTTTTATAGCACTGGGCTTTTTATTTGGATTAATGATACTGCTTGCCGGTATTTCCGAATTATTAAATGTACCACGTGGTAATAGTTCAGGCGGGCGAAGCTGGCATTTAGCACTTGGCATCATCGAAATACTATTTGGTATTGTGCTAATGAGCCATGTTGCGACCAGCGTAGCCATACTTCGTATTTTAGTAGGCATCTCGTTTATATTTCGCGGAGTTACACTATTCAATGTTTCGCGTAGTATGCATACTTCCTGGGTACCGAGGCTTGGTGGTGTATTAATAGTTATGTTTGGGCTGCTTATACTTTTTGATGTAGCTTTCGGCTCCATAACCGTTATCCTGTTTGTGGCAATAGCCTTTATTATTACAGGCATATTTAATGCATGGCTGGGTTATAACATGAAACCACGTACTTCATAAGAGAATTAAGAGTCAGGAATCAGGGTAAATTAGTTGCCTGGTTCCTGGCTTTATAAGTTACAACCATCTTATCCGCCTTTTCCATTATTACATTCAGTCAATATTTATTGCTATGTTTATTCACTATAACGATAGCGTAAATAATAATAGCCTAAAATTTGAATACATAGCAAAGCAATAATAATTTTGGAATTCACTGCAACCCAAAATAAACGGATGATCTATCATCCTTTAAATCTTTGCTTTTTGTAAGTGGCCAATGGATAAACAACTAATAAATAAAGATCATACAGGTTCAGTACTTTGCTTTGGTGAATTATTATTCAGGATAAGTCTTGATGCCGGTGGCAATTGGTTAAAAAACAATGCTGTACCATTTTATATGGGCGGTGCTGAGCTAAATGTAGCTACTGCCTTAGCTTTATGGAATGTACCCTCACATTATTTCACTTCCCTGCCTGATAATCACATGTCGGCGCAGATCGTATCCCATTTAAAAAGCAAGCATATAGACCCATCAAAAATTTACTATCACGGTAATCGTGTGGGCTTATACATTTTAACTAAAGGTGCCGATCTTAAAAATGATTCACTGATCTATGACCGTGCAAATTCAGCATTTGCTGAACTTAAGCCCGGCATGATCGATTGGGATAAAGTATTAGAAGGCGTTAGCTGGTTTCATTTCAGCGCTATATGCCCTGCCATTAACCAAAATGTAGCCGATGTTTGTAAAGAAGCACTCATAGCGGCATCTGCAAAAAATATTACTATTTCCATCGACCTCAATTACAGGTCAAAACTTTGGCAATATGGCAAAAGTCCGGAACAGATCATCCCTGACCTGGTACAATACTGCGACCTGGTTATGGGTAATATATGGGCTGCTGAAACCATGCTCGGCATCCCGGTTGAAACTGACCTACATACTATTGGAAAAAGAGACAATTACTTGCAGGCTGCTTTAAAAACATCAGAGCATATTGCCGAAAAGTATCCGAAATGTAAAGCAATCGCTAATACTTTCAGGTTTGATGCCGATGCCGGTATTACCTACTATACAGCTTTATACACTGGTGGTAATTTTTATAGTACCATTGATCATGCGGCTGTGAAAATAGTAAATAAAGTAGGCAGTGGCGACTGTTTTATGGGAGGCCTTATATATGGTTTTTATAACAATCTGCAACCTGATGAAATACTTGAATTTGCCACTCTAGCAGCATTCGATAAATTATTTATTGAAAGTGATGCTACTTCTAAAACTGTAGAAGAAATCAAAAAAACAACGATCATCCAATGAATACCAATCAAATCATACTCGATAGTATTATAACCCAGGGCATGTTACCGCTCTTTTTTCATGAAGATGCCGAAGTGAGCCTTCAGGTTACCCGTGCTTTATATCGTGCAGGTGTAAGAGTGCTGGAATACACCAACCGTGGCCCGGAAGCACTTGAAAATTTTAAAGTATTAAAAAAAGCTCAAAAAGATGAAATGCCGGAATTGCATCTAGGCATAGGTACCATTAAATCAGAGCAAGAGGCTAAAGATTTTATAGCAGCTGGCGCGGATTTTATTGTAGCCCCTATTATAAACCCCGCAGTAGCCAAAATAGCTCATGAACATGGTTTATTATGGTGCCCCGGTTGTATGACACCTAGTGAAATATTCCTGGCTCAGCAAAATGGAGCTGCATTGATCAAATTATTCCCTGCTAATATATTGGGTCATTCTTTTTTAAGTTCGATAAAAGAATTATTCCCCGGTCAATTATTTATGCCAACAGGTGGAGTTGAATTAAATCTCGAAAACATCAGCACCTGGTTTAAAGCCGGAGTATGCGCAGTGGGCTTGGGTAGCAAGCTAATAACCAAAGATGTTTTAACAAAAGGATTATATGACCAATTATACACCCATACATTAGAGGCGCTTAAACTGGTAAAAGCGGCCAAATAACAAATTATACAAATCAAATTATGACAAATGAAACTAAAGTTGGGAACTATAGATGGGTAATAGCCTCCCTGCTTCTTTTTTCTACCACCATCAATTACATGGACAGGCAGGTGATCAGCTATGTGAAAGATTACTTTTGCACGCCTATTGCCAAAGGTGGTTTCGGATGGACGGACAATGAATATTCTTATGTAACCGCGTGCTTCACCGGTTTCTATGCTGGTGTTACCGTAATTGCAGGTTTACTTATAGATAAAATAGGCACCAAACTTGGATTGGCACTATCACTCATTATATGGTCAACATTTGGCATACTCAACGCCTTTGCCGGCAGTTCTATAATAGTTCATACGGTTATCAGAAGTTTGTTTGGCGTAGGAGAAGCAGGGAACTTTCCGGCTTCTATAAAAACAGTTGCCGAATGGTTCCCAAAAAAGGAACGTGCCTTAGCCACTGGCATTTTTAACAGCGGTGCCAATATCGGCGCTATGATAGCAGCCTTGTTTGTACCTTGGTGCCTTATTCATTGGGGCGAAGCTTTAGGATGGAAAATGGCCTATATTATTACCGGTGCGGTTGGTTTTATATGGCTTATCTTTTGGTTTGCACTGTATAATCCACCTGCTAAATGCAAAAATGTTTCAAAAGAAGAGTTTGACCTGATACATGAGGACGACCTGGTTGTACACGCTGCGCCATCAGAAGATATTGCCCTTAACGAAAAGATGTCCTGGTGGAAATTATTAAGTTATCCGCAAACATGGGCCTTTTTCTGGGGTAAGTTTCTTACCGACGGAATATGGTGGTTTTTACTATTTTGGTTGCCCGATTATTTAAAAAAACAATTCGGCATGGATATTCACCATATTATGTGGCCAACATTCATTGTATATTTTATCTCCATTTTTGGCAGCACCTTTGGCGGCAATTTACCACGAATGATGATCAACCGTGGTACGCCTGTATATAAAGCACGTATGAGAGCAATGTTTGTTATTGCCTTGTTTCCTTTGTTTTTATTACTGACACAATACTTTGGCAATAAGGAAATTTTTGGCGGTTACGCTTCAACTTTAGCTATAGCGGTAATTTGTATAGGTGCAGCGGCGCACCAGGCATGGTCGGCAAATCTATTTACTACCGTTTCTGATATGTTTCCTAAAAAAGCTATTGGATCTGTAATTGGTATCGGCGGCATGGCCGGTGGTATTGGTGGTGTATTGATCCAAAGATTATCGGGTATCCTAAACACCTCCTATCCTAAATCTGCTTATACTATAATGTTTACCATTTGCGCCTTATCCTACATTATTGCATGGAGCATTATCAGGCTATTAACTTTAAAACCTTCGAAAATCGTAGTATAAATTACTAAATAAAGTATGTGCTATTGCACATACTTTATTTTTATAACCAGTTTTTTATCGGTATCGTAACCATCAACCTTTAAATTAGGCCTGTGCGCTTCAGATGGAAAGAATAAATAAAATTCTTTTGGAGTTGCTATATAGTATTTTCCTCCGTCATCAGTATAATTTGCCCCGTCTTTAGTTTCATTATAAGGCACGGTAACAGTAGCAGAAGCTACTGCGTCTACACCTATTTTTTCTTCACCCCTGATCACATATTGCAGATCAATATATTTACGATGCGATTCCCATTTAGCGGCCTCAGGAGTCCTGGTAGGCACATCGGTGATGGATGCATAAGCATTTTCACCATCAACCGGATATTTACCAGGCGCTAAAGTTGCCAATTTTGCACTATCAGCCAAAAACTGAAATACCTTGTCCCATGTAGCTTTGCTGGCTTTATATTGGCGTTCAAACTCAACGCTATTAATATCAGCATAAACCTGTATTTTTAGGTCCTTAGCCCAAGCTTTGCTTTTAACCCATTTATTAGCTGCCTTAACTTTTTTTGCTGAATCTGTTTGTGCTATAACCAGGCTGCTCATAAATACTAAAGCAGTAATTAGCATGATTTTTTTATTAACCGGAAAAATATTCATGGTTGAGATTTTTAATAATTGGTGACTATTTAATAATCAATTATACAAGCTAATGATTTAAAAGTGAACGGTTATATTGCATTATTTACGCAAACGTTATAGTAGAAATAAGGCTAAAATAGCTTTCTTATTATTCTGCAACATTGTACAATTGTATGAGTAAATCTAATTTAAATCATATACCACATTGAAAGTATTACACAGCGTACATCCGCATGATTTTAAAACTTACCCAACCGCATTGGTTCGGGAACGTTTTTTAATTGACAAACAGGTGCAGCCAGATCAGGTAAACTGCACCTACACACACTATGACAGGATGATCGTTGGTTTTGCCAACCCGGTAAACCAAACACTGGAATTACCTAATTATCCAAACTTACGTGCAGAATACTTTCTTGAACGCCGGGAAATAGGAATTATTAATGTTGCGGGCGATGGCACCATTACTGCCGACGGCAATGTATATGAACTAAAAAAAATGGATTGCCTTTATATTGGAAAGGGCACTAAGAGTATAAAATTTTCGAGTAACGATGCATCTGCACCTGCAGTGTTTTATCTGCTCTCTGCTCCTGCTCATTCGTGGCACCCAACAACGTTATTAACACAGGCTGACGCGGTTAAGGTAACTTTAGGCTCAGCAGCTACAGCAAATTATCGTACTATTAATAAATACATCCACCTTGAAGGCATTAAAAGCTGTCAACTGGTAATGGGCCTTACTATTTTGCATGATGGCAGCGTGTGGAATACTATGCCGCCTCATGTACATGACCGCCGTATGGAGGCTTATTTTTATTTTGATGTTCCTGAAGGACAGAAAATTTTTCATTATATGGGCGAAGGCGATGAAACAAGGCATATAACTATGGATAATTATGATGCAGTAGTTTCGCCGCCATGGAGTATTCACGCAGGTAGCGGAACATCAAGCTACAGTTTTATATGGGGTATGGCAGGTGAAAACCTGGACTATACGGATATGGACCCAATTGCCATCCCAGATCTTAAGTAATATTATTAAATAAACATTCAGAAATTGGAAAATAAATTTTCATTAGCAGGCAAAGTAATTGTTGTTACCGGCGGCACAGGTATATTGGGCAGCTCTTTTATTAACGGCATTGTTGAGGCTGGTGGCGCGGTAGGTATTTTAGGTAGAAATGAAGCCATTGCCGAAGAACGTGCAGCGGCTATAAACCAAAATGGAGGTAAAGCAGTTGCACTTGTGGCCGATGTGTTGAACGAAGCCGAATTACAACTTGCCAAAACCAAACTATTAGACACTTTTGGCCGTTTAGATGGCTTGGTTAATGGTGCCGGAGGAAACATGCCCGAAGGTGTTTTGCAAAACGAGGATGACATTTTCAAAATGAATATTGCCGGGATGAGAAAAACTATGGACGTTAACACATGGGGAACTATTATTCCTACGCAGGTTTTTGGTGAAGCCATTGCACAAACAGGCAAAGGAAGCATTGTTAATATCTCATCTATGAACTCAAAAAGAGCTATAACCAAAGTATTAGGCTACAATATAGGCAAAGCTGCGGTTGATTGTTATAACCAATGGTTCGCGGTAGAACTGGCTAACCGTTATGGTGATGCTATTCGCATGAATGCGCTTGCTCCCGGCTTCTTCCTTACCGAACAAAACAGAAATTTGCTTACTAAACCCGAGGGTGGTTACACCCCACGCGGCGAGCTGGTTATTAAACAAACACCATTTAAACGTTTCGGTAATCCAGATGAGTTAATTGGCGCACTGGTATGGCTATTAAGTGATGCTTCGCAATTTGTAACCGGCTCAATGATTTGTGTTGATGGCGGATTTTCTATATTTGGTGGAGTTTAACCAATATTTACATTTGTAATATTTATAAGACAAATATTGCTGAATATCAGTATCTATCCTATTTTTGAACAGCTCTATAGCTTACCCTATTTATACCTATGAAACCCTTTTTAGACGAGAATTTTTTATTAAAGAGCAAAACAGCAGAACACTTATACCATAATTATGCTGCTGCTTTACCTATTATAGATTACCATTGTCATCTCGACCCTGCTCAAATCGCAGGCAATATTAACTTTGCCAACCTTACCGAAATATGGCTTAAAGGCGATCATTATAAGTGGCGGGCCATGCGTGCAAATGGGGTGAATGAACACTTCATTACCGGAGGTGCTACCGATGCAGAGAAATTTGAACATTGGGCGGCAACCGTTCCTTACACCCTTCGTAATCCCTTATATCACTGGACCCATTTGGAATTGCAGCGTTATTTTGGGGTTAGTGATATCCTATCACCCAAAACAGCAAAAGCGGTTTATGAGGATTGCACCGCCAAACTGCAAACACCGGCTTACAGCGTACAAAACATCATCACCAAAATGAATGTAGAGGTGATCTGTACCACAGATGATCCTATCGACAACCTGGAATATCACCAAAAAATTAAACAAAGTGGCTGGTCGGTTAAGGTTTACCCGGCTTTCCGCCCTGACAAGGCCATGAATGCCGATGATCCTAAAGCATTGAATGAATATATCACTAAGCTGGAAGCAGTGAGTGATACGGCTATTGGTGATTATCAAGGCTATTTAGCCGCGTTAAAAAAACGCCATGATTACTTTGCTGCCAATGGCTGTACGGTATCCGATCATGGCTTAGAACAGATTTATGCCCAGGAATATACCGAAGCAGATATAGTAGCTATCTTTAATAAGATCCGTACCGGGAAAGTATTGACCATTACGGAAGTACTTCAATTTAAATCGGCCATGCTGTATGAGTTTGCCCTATGGGATCATGAAAAGAACTGGGTACAGCAATACCATTTGGGTGCCCTGCGCAATAACAATGCCCGGGCTTACCAGGAGATCGGGCCCGATACCGGTTATGATTCCATCAGTGATTTTACCCAGGCTCAGGCTCTTTCCCGTTTTTTAAACCGGCTGGATACCACCAATCAATTAGCAAAAACCATTCTCTATAACTTAAACCCTAGCGATAACGAGCTTTTTGCCACCATGGCCGGTAATTATAATGATGGTACCGTGGCAGGTAAAATCCAATTTGGTTCGGCTTGGTGGTTCCTAGATCAGAAAGACGGCATGACACGCCAGATCAATGCCTTATCCAGCATGGGCTTGCTAAGCAAGTTGGTCGGTATGCTTACCGATTCAAGAAGCTTTTTATCCTACCCAAGGCATGAGTATTTCCGCCGCCTGCTTTGTAACCTGTTAGCCGAGGACATCGAAAATGGTGAACTTCCTGCTGACCTAGAATGGACCGGTAAGATCGTTCAGGATATTTGCTACTATAACGCCAAAAATTACTTCGGGTTTAAATAGAAGATTTTATTATTTTTATAGCATGGCTGATGAAAACCTTTGCGCACATCTCCTCGCTGTTAAAACAGTCAAACTAAGTGACGACCACGTTTGCGAAGAGTGTATAAAACACAATGAGGAGTGGGTACACCTGCGTACCTGCCAAACCTGTGGTGTAACATTATGCTGTGATGATTCTCCGCACAAGCATATGACCAAACATTATCATGCAAGTCATCACCCGGTAATAGCTTCGGCGGAGCCGGGTGAACGCTGGCTATGGTGTTATCCTGACGAAATATTTGTCGAATATTAAGATAAAACAGATGCTAAAAAAGGGCGAACATATTGAAGGCACACCTGCCGAATTACAAGCATTGCTTGACAGCGATGCAGAAGCTAATGAGTTTTTCGAAAGCTTATCAAAATCATACAAACAGGGCTATTGTGATTGGGTAGGATCAGCCAAACAAGAAGATACCAGGAAGGTAAGAGCTGATAAAGCATTAATTATGCTGCGCAATAAGCAAAAAACGCTTAAAACCTAATTATTACTTCAGCTCAGCAATCCTATAACCTTAACACATAGTTAAGCTAATCTATCTGCAAAAGATAAACGTTAATTCAAGAGGATATTTAGTGCCGAAAGTGTTTGTAGTATAGCTCATCTTGTTATATTTGAATGAGATGGAACTTTTATGAAAAGACTATTATTAATACTTTTTATTTTACCATACCTTGCTTTTGGGCAAACGGCAGATTCATACCTGCCAAGTGGCAATAAAAAAGCTAATAACAAGGATTACGAAGGTGCAATTGCTGATTTCAACAAAGCCATTGAGCTGAACAGCAAAGATCCTAACGCCTATTTTTATAGAGCCAATGCTTACAGCAATCTTCATAATGACGCTGCCGCCGTTAAGGATTTTACACAGGCGCTTAGTATTAACCCTAACTATCCTAATGCCTATTTCTACAGAGCCAATGCTTATAATAATTTAAAAACTTATTCAAGTGCTATTGATGATTTTAACAAAGCAATAGTGGTTGACCCAAAAAACGCCGACCTGTACCATTATCGTGCAAATGCAAAAAGCGGTAATGGCGATTATAATGGCGCTATAGAAGATTTTAGTAAAGCAATTGAGTTAAACCCAAATAATGCTGATCTGTATGAATATCGTGGTGTTGCAAAAAGTAATATTAACGACAATAAGGGTGCAATACTTGATTTTGATGAGGCTGCACGTATCAAACCAAATGCTGACCTATATTTTTACAGGGCAAACTCAAAGGGAAACATTCAGGATTATGCAGGAGCCATTGCTGATTATGACCTTACCGTAAAACTTAACCCGCGAAATGCACGGGCTATTTTTTATCGCGCCAATTCAAAAATAAATTTAAAGGATTATAATGGTGCCATTGCTGATTATAAACTGGCTGCTAGCATTGATCCTAACATGCCTTACCTTAACTACTATATGGCAAATGCCTTAGGCAATGAAAACGATTATAAAGATGCTATTGCCTGTTTCGATTTGGCCATCAAACGTGACCCGCAAAACCCAGAGATCTATCTTTATCGGGGTAAAATTGAAAGTAATCTTAATGATACAAAATCGGCGATGGCTGATTTTGATCATGCTCTTGAGCTTAATCCGAAATATGCAGAGGCTTACCAAAACCGGGCCGATCTAAAAATAACGCTTAGAGATTTTGATGGAGCATTGGCCGATGTAGATGCCGGGATGCAGATAGACCCCAAAAACGGTTACCTTTATTTTATACGTGGAAAAGCAAAGTCCGAACTTAAGGATACCACCGGCGCTTTAGCCGATTTTAATTTAGCTATCGCGAATCACGTTAACGATGTAAATTTATACATCTACCGTGGTAATATAAAAGCTGCGCTAAAGGATTATCCCGGTGCTTTGCAGGATTACAATAAGGCAGCTGAAACAGGCCCGGGAGATGCGGCAGCTTACTTAAACCGGGGAAATTTCAGACTTAAAACACAAGATTATCTGGATGCTATTACCGATTATAAAAAATTGGTAGAATTAGACCCAAAAAATGAAGAAGGGTACCTGAAACTTGGCAATACCCTGATACTTGCGGGGCAGGATAGTAAGGCCGCAGATGTATTCAGCTCTGCTATTGCCATAAAACCTAAAGCAGCTAAATACTATGCAAGGCGCGGCGTAGCAAAAACCAATTTAGGCGATATACATGGTGCAATGACTGATTTTGCCCGCGCAATAAAACTGGACAGTGCATCATCAGATGCTTATGCTGCCCGTGGATATGCGAAATCAGTTTTAATGGATTACAATGGCGCTATTAAGGATATTGATACCGCCATCTCCTTTAATCAAAATGACGATGATGCCTTTTTTATGAGGGCAAATATTAAAATGAAAATGAAGGATTATCAGGGTGCTGTAGATGATTATAGCTCAGTGCTATTCATCAATCTTGATAATATACAGACTTATGCCTATCGCGGCCTTGCTGAGGCAATGACAAAAGATACCGCCGCAATGAATGCCGATTTTAAAGAGGCCATAAAATTGAATCCCAAAAATGAGATCAATTATATTAAGCGTGGATCGGCAAAGTTATATTTAAGAGATATGACAGGCGCAATGAAGGATTATGATTATGCAATTACCCTGAATCCACAAAACCCTGATACCTATATTAAACGGGCTATGTTAAAGTTCCAGCAAGCAGAAGATGGCGGATGTACCGATCTGAACAAGGCTTCAGCACTCGGTTCAAAAGAAGCTACCCAAATGATAAAACAATACTGTAAATAAATTACTCTAGATCATCAGATCGTTTTCTGCGACGCATGGTATATTTATGCAACTTTTTATATAAATAACCTCGCCGGCTATTTGCTTCTGACAAAGAATTTTCACCAGAGAAATAACCTCCAAATATTTTAGGAACTGCAATACGCTGTGATGTGTAAATACCAGAGTTACCGCTAAAGAAATAGGCTGTAAAACAAGCAATGGCAAATAACAAAGCATGTTCACCTCCAAACAATTCAATACCCATAAAGGTGCAGGCCAGAGGTGTATTGGTAGCCCCGGCAAATACAGCTATAAAGCCTAGCGCAGCAAACAAACTTACAGGTGCATTTAATAAACCCGATAAAGTGTTGCCCAGCGTTGCGCCTATATAAAACAAAGGCGTTACCTCTCCCCCTTTAAACCCGGTTCCAAGAGTAAGTGTTGTATAGATAGTTTTCCATAACCAGCTCCAGGTATCGGCACCACCTAAATGAAATGCGGAAGGTATAGTTATTGCACCCGGATATTGAGCATCAACCCCTAAACTTAAATAATCTGGTTTGCCAATAATATAAGTAAGCGCAATTATGATGAGTCCCCCAAAAAACGGGATCAGCCATTTTATGCTGAAGATTTTTAAAAATAGCGCTTTTATTTCATGTACCATCAAAGCAAACAAATAACTGGCCAGCCCAAACGCAGCGGATGCTACAATAACTTTGACAAATAAAAGCAGATCAACCGGCAAATAAGCAGATAAAAAATAAGGTACATTAGGCATAACATCAATATGATATGCGGTGTGATGAATACCCCATGCAGCCACAGTTATGTCACCAATTATACTTGCAATAAGCGCAGGCAACAACGCATCATATTTTATGCGCCCTATGGTAAGAACTTCTATAGCGAATATGGCTCCGGTTAGTGGTGTGCCGAAAACAGCCCCAAAGCCCGCGGCTACGCCTGCTGTAAGCATCATGCGCATATCGTTACCCGTTAACTTGAACCATTTGCCGAACATACCTGCTATGCTGCCTCCTATTTGTACAGCCGTTCCCTCGCGCCCGGCCGAGCCACCAAATAAATGGGTAATAACGGTTGTTATTAAAATAATGGGGGCCATACGTTTTGGCACACCGCCACCGGGCTGGTGGATCTCGTCAATAATCAGGTTATTACCTTTTTCTGACGATTTACCCATCCACTGATAAATAAAATGAATAACTACTCCGGCTGCAGGTAACAAAAACAATAACCAGGTATGAGCAAATCTAAAATGTATGGCGGTGCTTAATAACCATAAAAATAATGCTACCACGCTACCAACAGCAATTGCTACCGGAAGAATTAATATAGTCCAGCGGATAGTATATTTTAATATGCCATAATGTTCAGAAGAAAAAATTTGCTTTTTCAATTCGTGAGGATACCGTGATAGTTTAGAAAGGATAATTTTGATTTTGTTCACCTGCATAATATTTTATACCTCAAGGATAACCTTAAGGTGAATTTGCAGGCGCCATCAGCAAACGCGGTTTTTAAAAGGAAGACACCATTTCCTGCTGCTAATATATAAATTTATTGAATGCAATTAAAATAAAAAGAGACGCAAAGTATTGCATCTCTACAGGGGTATATTATTTTATGGCTAGATATTAAGCCGATTTTCTACTATTACTCACCAATGCTGATTCATAAACTGCCGAAACTATTTCCCTTGCAGGAAATGTGTCGATAAAATCATGATCAATATGATCATAAACAACCTGGTGCGAAGGATCAATAACATAAGTTGCCAATAGAGGCACATTTGCATCGATACCTGAAAACCTGTTCCATGCTGGGTTATCTTCTGAATAGATCCTAAACTTTTTAGCTATTTCGTTATTCTTATCATAATAAAAGCTCAGCGACAAGCTATTCTCCCATGCTATTTTTTGGAGGCCGTTATCCTTTTCATCATTAATGATCAGCAGATTTCCGCCGTTTGCCCTTATTTCATGCTGCAGGGTGTTTAATTGCTTTAGTTGGCTTAACCCAACCTCTTTCCAATGATGCGAATAAAAGCTGATCACCAATGGCTTGTTCATCAAATGCCTTAACAAAACCGGGCCATGTGTTTCGGCGCCGTTATAAAATTGCTGCCAATGTTCATATAATGCGTTCAAAGTGAAATCCGGGATATAGTTTCCCGCTTTAACAGGTTTCAAAGGTTTATAGGATTTAAATTCAAAACTCAGTTCAGGAATAATTTCTGATAGTTCAAAAAATGGATATTTATTTGTAGTTGCTAACATTGCTTTATCATATTAAATTTTACATACTCACCGCAAAGCGGAATTAATTAACCAGAGTGATAATTAACAACAACGGCATAAACCGTATATAATCCTGTAATACTTAAACAGTAGGGTAATTTGAGTGTACAGATAATGTTGCATAATTTTATAATAAGGCAGTTAAAAATTCAGAAAATAATAGTGCGGATTGGAGATAGCTTAACAGCCAGAACAGCAACAACACATAGGCATCATCATATTTTTAAAACCTGAAGGCTTTAAAATATGGCGGGCGCAAATGATTGAATGATGTTGTTGCATTATATTAATAAGATTAACAATACAAATATACTATAATATCGATATATTTAGTATACATTAATTAAAATAAATACTATTACTCTAGTTTTAAGGTAATTAAAATAAATTAATGACAGATTTACCTATAGAATAAACATAACATCCGGCACAAAAAGCAAAGAATGACTCTAATAAAGCAAAAAATGAAAGCACCACAGCCAGGGAGGTGGCGATGATTATTTGATGAGAAAAAAATGAGATAAGTATAGCGGCTGCAAATATAAACCCTACCCAGGCAGCAAATCTTTTGGGTGCACGATCAACAGGTTTATGTTTAATTTTTAGTTGTTTTATTACCGCATCACTTAAAAAGCCTAATAAGCTGTACTTGCCAAGATTTAAGGCCCTTAAAGCAAAATCGAGCGATAAAAATGCGATGATAACCCAAAGGTTAGTAACCAAATAAACAACCGATAATACCAAAACAAAGAATGCTGTTAAGCGGGCTTTATTTTCGTTTATAGTTACAAAATCAATAGGACAATCCATATGCAAATATATAGAACCAGGATTTAACAGATTCAAGGATTAACATGAGATGTAATCTGTTAGTATCCTAAATCTGTTAAATCAACTGAATCCTGGTTCAATTATTTATTCGGCTGTGGGGTTAACCTCAAATAAGGTTTTATTAATTCAAAACCTTTTGGAAATTTAGCGGGGATATCTTCAGTTTTAATAGATGGTAATACTACAACTTTTTCACCATCTTTCCAGTCGGCCGGTGTGGCAACGCTATGGTTGGCTGTAAGTTGCAGCGAATCAATCACTCTTAAAATTTCCTGGAAATTTCTTCCGGTTGAAGCTGGGTAAGTAATGATCAGCTTGATTTTCTTATCAGGGCTTATAATAAAAAGTGATCTTACCGTAGCTGTTAATGATGCATTTGGATGGATCATATCATAAGCCTCGGCTATCTCCCTGTTCTCATCGGCAATAATTGGGAAATTAACTTCAACATTTTGTGTTTCGTTAATATCATTGATCCATAATTTATGCGATTCAACAGAATCAACACTCAAAGCAACTACTTTAACATTACGCTTGTCAAATTCATCTTTTAACGAAGCTGTTTTGCCTAGTTCGGTAGTACAAACCGGTGTATAATCTGCAGGATGTGAAAATAATACGCCCCAGCTATCGCCTAAAAATTCATAAAAATCGATTTCACCTAGTGAAGTCTTTGCTTTAAAGTTTGGTGCATCATCACCTAATCGTAAACTCATGATATGTTATTATTTGTGTTTTTAATGATTTCAATTTACCCGATGATATTTAAGCAGGCAAATATTTAAGCAAATGTAATAATTTTTTGGATTTACTATTAATCCTATGGAAATGATAGTTTATTTAAGGATATATTTACAATCCACAGACCAGGCATAGCACCTACCCTTCTTCATGCTTCGTGATTTTAATGATCACCCATTTCGAAGTTGGTGTATTGCTGGTTTTAGCAACAGTATCAATCGGTACTAAAACATTGGTTTCAGGATAATAAGTAGCTGTATTACCTTGCGGAATACTATAAGGTACGATCACAAACAAGCGTGCTACCCGTTCCCTACCACCATGATAATTAAACAGGTCAACCTTATCCCCTGCTTTAAATCCGGCATTTTCAATGTTTTTTGCGTTCATAAATATTACCCGGCGCTCATTATGAATACCACGGTAACGGTCATCCAAGCCATAAATAGTAGTATTAAACTGGTCATGGCTGCGGATAGTCATCATTACGTATTCGTCATCAGCCAGTTTATGATGCGTTAACTCTGTTATAGTAAATGGTATTTTGCCACCCATTTTTTCACCTTCATACTTACCATCACGGGCAGCATTGGGCAAATAAAAACCACCCGGCATTCGTACCCTTTTATTATAGTCTGTACAGCCCGGTATTACTTTTTCTATGGCATCGCGCACTGCATCGTAGCTTTTGGCAAACTTATCCCAGTCGACCACTGTATTTGAACCAAGGGTTGCTTTAGCGAGATTACACACGATTTGATTTTCGCTCATTAGATGTTTCGATACTGGTTTTAATATCCCCTTCGACATTTGTACAACACCCATAGAATTTTCACAACTCACCAATTGAGCTTCACCATTAATCATATCCTTGTCGCTTCGTGATAAAGTGGGCAGAATAATTGCCTCTTCGCCATGCACTAAATGAGTGCGGTTAAGTTTAGTTGAAACGCTCACAGTGAGCTTCATTTTCCTGAGGCCATCAGCAGTATAATTGGTATCAGACGTAGCTGAAAGAAAATTCCCTCCCATCGAAAAAAACACTTTTAATTTCCCCTCATGCATTGCTTTTATTGATTCTACTACATCAAAACCATGCGCTCGCGGCGGTTCAAAACCAAAAACTTCTTTTAGTTTATCCAATTGCTTTTCTGACGGCTTATCAAATATGAGCATTGTACGATTACCTTGCACATTACTATGCCCACGCACCGGGCACAAACCAGCCCCCGGCTTACCGATGCTGCCTTTAAGTATGGTTAGGTTTACAATTTCCTTTATGGTATCAACACCATTTTCATGCTGTGTTATCCCCATTGCCCAGCACGTAATAATGCGGGTTTTATGCTTCAGCATCTCGGCAGCCTGCTGTATTTGTTTGATTGGAACACCACATTCTTTTGAAAGTTCGTCTAAAGTATGCTGTTGCAGGCTATGTAAAAACTGGCTATAACCGGTTGTATTTTCTCTTATAAAATCCAGATCAAAAACCTTTCCGGGTTCTTCAACCTCCGCTTCGTAAAGTAATTTTTCAATGGCTTTAAGCAGGGCCATATCCCCGTTTATTTTTACCTGTAAATAAAGGTCGGCTAACTGCGTGTTGATACCCAATATACCTTTAACATTTTGCGGATTCTTAAAACCCATTAAACCGGCCTCATGCAAAGGGTTTATAGCGATGATCTTCGAACCGTTATCCTTAGCCTTTTGCAATGCTGTAAGCATGCGCGGATGATTGGTTCCCGGGTTTTGCCCCATAATAATAATTACATCCGTATCGTAAAAATCATTCAGCGTTACTGTACCTTTTCCTATACCGATAGTTGGGGTGAGTGCTGACCCAGACGACTCATGACACATATTTGAGCAATCGGGCAGGTTATTGGTACCAAACTCGCGCACAAATAACTGGTAGGTAAAAGATGCCTCGTTACTGGTACGCCCCGAAGTATAAAATGCAGCCTCGTTTGGTGATGACAGGCTATTTAAATGACCGGCTATCTTTTTAAAAGCATCATCCCAACTAATAGGCTCATAATGTGTACCGCCCTTGGGTAGATAAACAGGTTGGGCAATCCTTCCCTTTTTTCCTATTTCATAATCATTCAGTTTAGCTAGGTCTGCAATTGAATTTTGGGCGAAGAATTCACCGGTCAATTTTTTTGTGGTGGCTTCTTCGGCAAAGGCTTTAGCGCCATTCTCACAATACTCTGCAATTGGTGAGCGGTCATCATCCGGATCGGGCCATGCACAGCTTGAGCAATCAAATCCACCCTTTTTATTCATATGGAACAGTCCGTTCATACCACGGATCATTCCTGCTTCTTTTAAAACATCTTCCATTGCAGCCGTTACAGCTGGGATACCAGCAGCCCACTTTTTAGGCTCGGTTACCTTCAGCTCCAACAATTCTTCAGGATTTTCATCGGCCGGTTGCTCATTTTTCTGCTTGCTCATGTTATTTTGCTGCTGGGTTGGGATAATTATCACTCTGGTCTTCGGCAGTGGTATCAAGGCACACAAAATCCTTTTCAACTAATAATTCTACTCCCCCGTCTTTGTTTTCAAAACCTACACGATCAGAATTTATTAATTCATTTATCATTTTGCGCGACATGCACATAGTGATCTTGTTATCAATATAACTCGATGTCAACTCCCTCCCTTCTGTTAACTGCAAAGCATAAATAAGCGGGTTGCCCGCAAAATTTATTTGCTCTTCCAGGTAACCCTCTTTTGCCAAACGGGTAACATCAGTTTGGGTTAAACGATAACGTAACGAATCACTTTTAATGCGTAGTTTCATAGTCGGGTATTAAAATTCGATTTGCTGCGGTATAAATATTAAAACGTTCATTACGTAAAAACCCTATCAGGGTTATGTTAAATTCTTCGGCCAATTGTACAGCCAGACTTGACGGGGCACCCACCGCAGCTATTATAGTTATGCCCGCCATTGCCGCCTTTTGCACCAGTTCAAAACTCGCTCGCCCACTTAACAGCAAAATGTTTTTATTTAAAGGCAGCCGGTTTTCATTTAAAGCTGCGCCGATCAGTTTATCCAAGGCATTGTGCCTTCCAACATCTTCCCGCACTAATAACAATTCACCATTAGCAGTGAATAAAGCTGAGGCATGCAATCCGCCCGTATCAGCAAATACTTTTTGGTGCTTACTTAATATAGCCGGTAATTGGTGTAATAAACTGGCATTTATAAAATTATCGTCCTGCAGCACATTATCATAAACACTTACCGTGCGAATAGCACTTATAGAACCTTTACCGCACACACCGCAGCTTGAAGTAGTATAAAAATTGCGATCAGCATTACGCAGATTGGGTACGATATCTTCACTTAAAGTTACCTGTATCACATTTTCTTTATTTTCGGCACAAGCTATAAAACAATGATCAGTCGCTGTAATGTCTTCTTGTTTTTGGATAATACCTTCAGTAAATAGAAAACCAATGGCCAGTTCAACATCGTGGCCGGGTGTACGCATGGTAACAGAAACGTTTTGTATCTTTCTACTTTCTGTTGGGCCATGCTCGAGCCTGATCTCTAAAGGTTCCTCAATTGCAAGCGAATCTGATGTTTCAGTACTTGCAGCCTTACTTACTTTGGTAATAGGTAACTGTGTAATTGAACTGGCCGACATATTCAAATATACAATTTAAGCCAGTTTATTGTTCTGCTTTTTGGCGTTAAAATCGCATATTTGATTTAATTTTAAACAAAGGGTGCAATAGTTTGTCAACACCAATAAATAAAACAAATGAAGATCAATGTACTCGCGTTTGGAATAGCAAAGGATATTTTTGGCAAACCGTCTGTTAGTTTGGAGCTGGCCAATGATGCTAATGTATATAACTTGAAATATTCGTTAGAGCATCAATATCCACGTTTAAAACAACTGGCATCGTACATGATTGCGGTTAACAACGAATATGCACTGCCAGGAGACACTATACACGAAAGTGACGAAATAGCTATAATACCACCGGTAAGCGGTGGATAACCCTTTCGAACAATCCATACAAATCATTTTGCAAACAGACATCCAAATATTAGCCCAGCCTCTTAACATACAATCCTGTATTGATTCGGTTATGCTGCCTGAATCGGGTGGTATTGATGTATTTATTGGTACAGTTCGGAACGCCACAAAGGGAAAAGCTGTAGTACATTTAGAGTTTGAGGCTTACGAAAAAATGGCCTTGGCTGAAATGAAGAAAATAGCAGATCAGGCTTGCGAAAAATGGCCGATTCAAAAATTATTAATACACCATCGTACAGGTGTGTTAGCAGTTGGCGAGGTCCCCGTGATAATTGCTGTATCTGCGGCACATCGCGATGCTGCTTTTGAAGCCTGTCGTTATATTATTGATATGCTAAAAAAAACCGTACCTATCTGGAAAAAAGAGATTTTTGAGGATGGCGAAGTTTGGGTAGCAGCGCATCCATAATACCTGTGATTTTATTTATCACTTTCAAACCAGGCTCCTAACCCGCCTTCCAATGAATATACCTGAGTATGGGGAAATTTCTGTTTGATCATTTTTACAGCTTCGCCGCTTCGTTTGCCTGATGAGCAGTATAATACTTTAACCACGCCATTATTAATGTAGTCCCAGTTATCTTCCAGCTCATCGGCTTCAATATGTGTGCCGCCAATGTCGATTGCATCACGTTCCTGATCGTTACGTATATCAATCAATTCAAGAGAATTATTCAGTAATCCTTTTTTAACGTCGCTGACCGACATGGTGGGAACATTAAATGTATCTGTTAAGGCAGTAATATTTGTTCTGCTCCTGTTTCCTATTTTAATAACGCGGCTTTGCATACTAAATGCATCAAATATCAAAACTTTACCTGCTAATAGTTCACCTGTTTTTGTAATATATTTTATCACCTCATTAGCTTGCATACAACCAATTATTCCTGCCAGAGTAGGTATAACTCCACCTTCAGCACAACCGGGTATCTGAGTGGCGTTTACCTGCGGAAAAAGGTCACGATAGTTGGACGATGCTATACCATTTTCATTTTTCACATTCCATATTGCTACCTGGCCCTCAAACTGGTAAATAGCACCATATACAATCGGCTTACCGCCTAATACACAAGCATCATTAAGCAGATAGCGGGTTTCGAAGTTATCGGTACAATCAATTATGATATCATACTGACTGATAAGATCTATTACGTTATCTGAAACAACTTTTACATCATGCACAATTACCTCAATAACCGGATTTTGTTTTTGCAGATGTTTAGCAGCTACAATTGCTTTTCCCAACCCGGCATCACCAGGTGTAAATAATATTTGGCGATGCAGGTTACTTATTGAAATTACATCATAATCGGCTATACCCACGGTACCTACACCTGCTGCAGCCAGATATTGGGCCGCAGGGCAACCCAAACCACCCGCGCCAACCACCAACGCTTTGGCTTTTTGCAAAAGTACCTGAGCAGCCTCTCCAAAACCGGGCAATACCATTTGGCAACTATATCGTGAGAAATCGGTATCCATTATGCTGTAGCAATTTTTTGATGAAGCACTCTTTTTATTCTTTCAAGCTCATCTGGTGTATTAACATTGGTTAAAGCATCTGCATTTGGTGCTTTTAATAATTTAGGCTCTGTGTTGATCAAAACCTTACGCGGGCATGAATAACCTTGCGCCAAAAACGACAATAATACCGGGTAACTTTTTGGCTCCCAAATAGTGATCAATGGTTCGGGAAATTCATTTATCTCGCTATTAAATGCTGTTGCTATGGCTGAACTATCGCGATTAGCTACCAAATATGCTATTGTATCCAAATCAAGCAAAGGCAGATCACAGGCAACAACCAGCCAGGCACTATCAGGTTTTTCGCGAAAGGCTGATAATATAGCTCCGTATGGCCCTAAATTGGTGAATGTATCAGTCAGAACCGGATATTCTTCCACCATCTCCTTTTGCGGCGAACTGAGCGAAATGAAAACCTCATTGCAATAGGTCCTTAGCATATCAGCCATATAATAGCGCTGTTCTTTATCATACCACTTTACCGTACCCTTATCAAAACCCATACGCATGCTTTTACCGCCAGCTAACACCAAACCATTTAATATAGGTTTTGCATGTTCCATTTGGGCAGTAAAAAAGCTGATTATCTTTTCCGTTTCATTAAGTCTGTATATTGGTATCTGCTGCCAGTTAGGAATTACTTCTTTTATAAAATCAAAAACATCATCGGCATTATCGGCCAATAACAGCAACTGCACATTGGTAAGCTGGTCAACTCTTTTTTGTAGTGATGCTTTTTTGTTTAAATCGATAATTACCATCTGGGATTTAGCCTGTTGATGGTTGCCGTTAACCAGCACCAGATCGGCATCAGCAAATAACTGTTTTTGTTTGAATGGAGTTAAAGTTGTATTATAATTGAACTGCTGATAATTTACTTGATCAGTATATTCCAGTGAAGCTCCGCTTGCCAAACGGCCCGGCAATAAGGTTATATCATCATTGTGTGATGTATCCGCGTAAGCACATTTATAAACGGGTGATAACGACTGTATGATCTTATCAGCCAGTATTTTTATGGTTGTGCATGGCGCGCCGACAATAGCCCATTCATTCCGGGCAAAATTACCGGTAGATGGCCGTGCCAGATCGGTATGCTTTTTATGGCCTTTTGAAATCACGTTTACCTCCTGTTTTTGCTATCAGTTTGGTTTCCTTTATCACAATATCATGGCTAAGTGCTTTACACATATCATATATGGTTAGTGCTGCGATTGATGCACCTACCAAAGCCTCCATCTCCACTCCTGTTTTAGCGGTGATGCTTGCTGTGCAGTTAATAACCACTTCATTATCATTATTTACCTGGATATCGATCTTACAATTATCCAAGCCCAGCGGATGACAAAGTGGTATAAGGTCACCTGTTTTTTTGGCTGCCATAATTCCTGCTATAATAGCAGTTTGAAATACCGAGCCCTTTTTAGTTTGCAGATCGCCATTTTCCAGCTGACTTAAAACCTCATCAGGCAACAGAACAATACTTTGTGCAATAGCTGTGCGCTGCGAAATAATCTTCTCACTTACATCAACCATAGTTGCCCGGCCTTGTTCATCCAGATGAGTTAAAACTTTCTCGCTCATATTAAAATAACTCATTAAATGGCCAAATCTTATAGACTTCACCCTTTTTAAAATCGTTTTTTTCTAAAGGCAGTTCCATAAAGGCGTTGGCATCTGCTAAGTTAGCAAAATCACCTGACCCATTACCTTCTGTTGGCGTAGCCATTAGTTGCCCTTTTGTATCCAGGTGCAGTTTAACCTGCAAATAATATTCTAATTGTGGCTGAAAATTAAAGTCGTTATTCAAAACTGCATAGGTCGCTGGCTTGGCCTTTAAACCTAATGTCGCCTGCAACCAGGTTAAAAAGTAACGATGCAAGCACATAAACGTTGCTACGGGATTACCCGGAAAAGCAAAAACAACTACTCCATTATCATGTTTACCAAACCAAAATGGCTTGCCCGGCCTTTGTGCTACTTTGTGAAAAAGCTGTTGCACTTGTAATTCTTCCAGTGCTTTTGGGATGTAGTCGAACTTACCCATTGAGATGCCACCGCTTAGCAATATTACATCAAAATTTTGCAGGCACTGCTGTATCATTTTTTTGGTAATCTCAGGATCATCAGGAATGTGCAGCATAGCCGCTTCAATATTATGCTGCTGCAAAACGGCTTTTACGGTATAATTATTTGACCGCCTGATCTGGTATAGCAACGGTGTTTCTTCTACTTCAACCAGTTCATCGCCCGAAGAAATAATTACTACTCTCGGTAATTTCTTCACCCGCAGTTCTGTTTCGCCTACCGATGCTACTAAACTGATAATAGCCGGAGTGATCAACTGGCCTTGCCCGGCCACAATTTCGTGTTGTTTTTTATCGCTACCCTGAAAATGAATATTTTGGCCTTTTTTTATAGAATTTTGCTTAACCAATATACTGGCCAAACCCGCTCTTATTTCAAGGTCTTCATAACGTATAACTGTATCAACCGTTGGCGGCAAAGCAGCCCCGGTCATAATTTCAATACAATGGTCTAATTCCGTGATTTCTGTGGGAGAATCGCCTGCTGCCTGTGTAGCTTTAATGTGAAATGAATTTACACCACTTTCGATAGCATGGTGTTTAACAGCAATACCATCCATCGTTACACGGTTAAATGGCGGAAGATCCCTATCGGCTTTAATATCTTCAGCTAATACTCTGCCTAAAGTTAGTTCAAATGGCATAATTTCTGCACTATAATTCCTTAGCTCTAACTGTATTATTTTCTCGGCCTCTCCTACAGTAATCATGTGTTATTATATTTATAATTTATCCGCCGATGGAGGCCATCGATTCGTGTATACCCATATTTTCTGTTAACCGCTCTGCTTCCCATCCATCTTTTACTCTGTTATTAAACACATTTAAAAAGCGTTCTTTTATAGCCGCGTCATTTATACCCAACCGCATCAGATCTTTAATATTTAATACCCCATTATCATACAGGCAATTTTTCAATGTTCCCTGCGGGGTTATACGAATGCGGTTACAGGTTCCGCAAAATGTGCGGGAATAAGCAGCTATAATACCAACGCTCCCTTTATGACCAGGAATATGATAATTATACGATGTTGAATAAGCAGGATCTTCGACCTTCCTGATTTCGGGAAAATTATCCTTTATCTCATCTAAAATACGGATGTAATCCCATTTCAGTCCTTCATAAACATGCCCATCGCCATTAAAGGGCATTTCTTCAATAAATCTTACGCTTACAGGTAAGTTTTTAGTCAGCTCAACCAGCGGGGTAATATCCTGTGTATTTTTACCGTCCATTACTACGGCATTAATTTTCACTTCAATATCGTGCTTCAGTAACTCATTCAAAGTTTTCATTACTGCCGAAAATTCGTCGCGGCGCGTTATCGCAAAAAAACGACTAGCATCTAAAGTATCCAGACTAAGATTTACTGAATTAATACCAATGCTTTTTAACTGACCAACATAAGGCGCAGTTAACACGCCATTGGTAGTTATACTAAGCTCATCTAATCCCTTAAGTTCAGATAAAGAAGTTAAAAGCTTCATAATATCCTTGCGGATAAATGGCTCGCCGCCAGTAATGCGTATTTTTTTGATACCCATATCAACCAGTAGCGTACAAGCCCGCAGCATTTCCTCGTAACTCATTAGTTCAGTACGTGAGAGCCAGTTAAGGCCATCCTCGGGCATGCAGTAAAAGCAACGCAGGTTACACCGGTCTGTTACAGCCAGTCGAAGGTAATTAATTGTTCTTCCGTGATTATCTAAAAGCAAATGCTAAATATTTATGATGCCAATAAAATAACAGTAATTAAACTATTAAGTTTGACACAGTATCTGTGTAAAATTAAGGATTAGATTTTATTGATGTGTGCTTTTACACTCTTTTGTTACTTTACAACACTAAATTTATACTCCGAAGTAGTTTTATAAACCTCACCCGGTTTTAAAACAGTTGAAGGAAAGTTTGATTGATTTGGTGAATCCGGGTAATGCTGGGTTTCCATAGCGAAGGCAGTTCTAAAATCATCCTGATTGCCATTTTTCATTTTGTTTTTACCTTGCATAAAATTGCCGCAATAAAACTGCATACCGGGTTCATCGGTAAATACACTCATTTCTATCCCGCTTTTATCGCCAATAGCAATTGCAACAGGAGTTTCATACGCATGTTTATTTAATACATAGTTATGATCATACCCCCTGCCATAATTCAGTTGCTGATTATCGTCATTTACTCTTGAACCAATTATTGCAGGTTGATTAAAATCAAATGGCGTGCCTGCCACAGGTTCTAGTATTCCTGTTGGTATTAAATCAGAATCAATTGGTGTAATGTGATCGGCGAAGATTTGTACTGAATGGTTCAAAATACTACCGCTATTTGCACCATTCAGATTAAAATATGGATGACTGGTTAAATTTAACACCGTAGTTTTATCGGTTGTGGCTTCGTAATTAATTTTCAGCGCATTATCCTCTGTAAGCGTATAAGTTACTTTAACATTCAAATTACCCGGAAAACCACCTTCCATATCTTTTGACAAATATTTAAGTTCCAAAGTTGTTAAATTAACTTGTTTTGCATCCCACACTACCTCATGAAAACCCGGGCTACCGCCGTGTAATGTGTTGGGAGGATCATTAGTTACAAGCGTATATTCCTTGTTATCCAATGTGAATCTACCGTTTGCAATACGATTGCCGAACCTGCCAATGATGCTACCATAATAAGAGCCTTTTGCTGCTTCACATCCTTCTATACTACCAAGTCCTTCAACTACATCAATCAGCTTTCCTGTTCTATCAGGCACCTGCAACCCCACTATACAGCCACCATAATTGGTTATAGCCGCTTGTACTCCATTATTGTTTTTTAATATGAATAAGTATGTGTGTTTGCCCTCTATGTTTTTTTCAAAAGCTGATGTCTCGGGTAATTCAGAATTATATACGGTAAATGTCATTTTATAGCGTTAGTTCTTCAAAAATGATAAAAAATGTAGAACTTCTATCATTTAAAATCTAATCCGTCATCTTCAATTACAGCAGTTTCACATATATAAGTTGGTATAATACCAGTGGCTGTTATACGGGTGTCCAGATCTTTTTGTAAAGTGTTGCCTGTTAATACCAACACGGTATCAAAACCAAATTTATTGCCGCCTAATATATCGGTATTCAACGTATCGCCAACCATTACTATTTCGCTTTTGCTAACAGATGAATGAGCACGCACCAGGTCATAAGCAAACATAAACATTTGCGAATCGGGCTTGCCAAACCTTATAAACTGCTTTCCTACCACACTTTCAATCATTGCAGCTATACCACCTATGGCAATAGATACATCACTTTTAGTAAGCGGATACGCACGATCAGTATTAGCCACTATAACCGGTATAGTACGCTTACGTATCAGGTTTACAGTTTTGTTCAAGTCTTTCGCCCAGTCGAAACCCTCATCATCTAAAAACACCAATGCATTTACCTTGTCTATATTGCTGTCATCTATTTCACTTACAGGTAAAGTATTCAAACCCTGGCTTTCAATATAATGCGCGGAATTTACGGTACCCAGATAAGCCACAATACCATCACGCACTTTCAAATCAAGATACTCTTTGGTAAGCATTCCTGATGATACTATCCTGTCGGCATTTATAAAGTTCAGGCCTCCCCTGTGGTAGCTTTCTGCCAGTTGTGCCGGGCTTCGGGATGCATCGTTGGTTACTATATAATATTCTTTACCCTGTGCTTCCAGATAGGCGAATGTTCTTTCAATTCCAGGTAATAAACCATTGTAAGTTTTAAGCACGCCAAATGCATCGAAGAAAATTACTTTGTATTTATCAATAATAGATTTAAAGTTATCGGTCCGCTGCATTGGTTATTGGTTTAGTTAAGATTAGTTCAATTTTAAGGCATTAATTATTTTTTCTGCATCAAAATCCCGGTCGACAGATGGCAAGTAAATATCGAATGCCTCTGCCTGCAATTTTTTAGCATATTGTTCATTAAAAAAGTATTTACCGTCCTTAATCACATAATTTAATATAAAAAAGCGGTAACTCTCTTTTAAAAAACGAACTTCATCAGCAGTTAATGGATTTACTTTATGATATTCTTCAAGGAATATAATAAACCGGTCTTCCATCATGGTATTGATCACATAGCTGAACACTGTACGATCGCCTATATCTGATACTACCCTGCTTAAAAAATAAAAATCAAGCATGCGGTAACTCATCCTGAACCAATCATAGTCCCAACGTGAATAAAGCTCAGAATTAGGGCCAACAGAAAAATTGCCAATATTCCAGTCGATAAAAACCGGGATAGTTTCAAATGACCTCATATTATAGTTTGAACGATTTTTAAGGAACAGATCGCAATGATATTTCAAAAAATCCGCCTGCATAGCTGATCCAAATTGCTTTTCATTGATTTCGAGTTGCTGTTGCAAAGCATAAATATCGGTACGCAATGTTTTAGATGATTTTGGTAATACATTCCTGATCCGTGAGCAGGCTTTATGAAATTTCCCAATCTGCTGACCCAGTTTACGGATATGTTCTTCGTCCAATCTGCGTGGCAATCTATCCATAATGCGAGTTGGGTTATAGAAAACTACCCATACATCTGTTTTACTATGCTTATGCCGGTAAATATAAACCCGGTTATTTTTTAAAAGCGACTTGGCTAAAAAGTTCTCAAAAGGATATAGCAGGTTATTTGATAAGCTATGGATGATCCGGTGATCCTCTTTAAAATGTTCATACTTGCCAAAATTTGAAAGCTTAGCGATGATAATATCATCATCATCAAAAGTTATACGATAAACATGGTTGGTTGATACCATTGCGCTGATGTCTTCAATACTTTTTATAGTTTTTGAAGCATCATAGCCCTCCCATGCTTTTTTTATTATGTTAGAATAGTCCATTGTTTGTGGTGGTAGTACGTGAACCCTAATTTTTAGAATTTAGGAATTCAGAATTATAATCTGGCTAAATTCTAAATAAATCCATCAAATACAAGAATCCCAAGTCAATTATATTATCTCAAAATACCGCTTCAGCTCCCAATCGGTAACGCTTTTGGCAAACTGACGGTGCTCCCATAGGCGGGTTTGTGTAAAATGCTCAACAAAGGTTTCGCCGAATAATTCTTTAGCAATGGGTGAATTTTTCATTAGAATAGCTGCATCATACAGGTTGGAAGACAGTTTGCCATTTCTTATATCCTGGTAACCATTGCCTGTGGTTGCCGGAATTTTCAACTCTAGTTTATTTTTAATCCCATATAATCCTGAAGCTAAAGCTGCAGCCATAGCCAGGTATGGATTGGTGTCAGAACCAGGGATGCGGGTTTCAAGTCGTGTATATGCAGCCGATGGATTTAGTACACGCAATGCTGTGGTACGGTTATCCAAACCCCATGTAATTGTGGTTGGTGCCCACGCGCCTTCAACAAGGCGTTTGTAGCTGTTAATGGTTGGCGCATACATAGGTAATATATAAGGCATACAATAGAGCTGACCAGCCAGGTAATGCTTGAACAGATCGCTCATATTATGCTCATCATCAGCACTGTAAAAAAGGTTTTCGATTTTATCTTTACTCCACAGGCTTTGATGAATGTGTCCGCTGCAACCCGGTAGCGTTTCTGTCCATTTAGCCATAAATGAGGCCATTATACCATGTTTATAGGCAATTTCTTTTACCGCGGTTTTAAACAATACAGCTTTATC
>Ga0302304_10000135_pt1 | contig 59465 bp, 69 predicted proteins | sample III_Palsa_E2_2_FD_198769 | JGI IMG/M metagenome (GOLD analysis project Ga0302304, IMG submission 198769) | Peat permafrost microbial communities from Stordalen Mire near Abisko, Sweden - III_Palsa_E2_2 | ecosystem: Environmental > Terrestrial > Soil > Palsa > Peat permafrost | place: Sweden...
AAGCGGTGGGATGAGGGTTCGAGTCCCTCCGGGGGCATGTATCTCCGGTGGCCCTCGGCGAGACCGAGCCCTCAGCGCGGCTGTGGCCCTCGGGCCGTGGGTGCTCTCGTCCGCGGCGTCGGAACCTTGAACAGGCCACCGACTCGAGCCGCGAACATGATGTCCCCGCCGAGCGCCATCTTGCCGCCGAAGTACGCGCGCATTGGATCGAGAGTACCGGTGGTCAGCTTCAAGAAGTCGACGGCGTCGATCGTGATCGTGAGGATGGGAGGCTCGCCGCTCGATCCCCGGACGGGGCGCGCCCGTCCGTCGGCGATCAGGAGCCTGAAGTCGTCAGTCCCCCCGTCCCGGCGGCCTGCGATGCGCCAGAGCACTGCCGCATTCATGCCGGCAGCGCGCCCGCGGTCGAGCTGGTGCGGCATCTGCCAGAAGACGCCTTCGAGGATCGCCCGTCGCGCTGGACTGCGCATCACCCGCTCGAGCCGTGCATCGGGCGTCTCGTCAACCAGCCGCACAAACCGATCGGCGAACCGTGCCGGGGCGCGCGCCAGGCCGCGGCCGGCCGCGGCGATCAACGGATGCGGGTCGCGCCTCGAACCATCCATCCCGGCGATGCTACCCGTCCATATCCGCGACGGCGCCGGGCCCCATCAGCACCGCCATCGCTCACGGAACCTTCCGAAGAACGATCGCGTTACTCGCTGCCCAGTACCATGCTTCGCCGTCCGGGCGGTTAGCTCAGCTGGTAGAGCGCCTGCCTTACAAGCAGGAAGTCGGCGGTTCGAGCCCGTCACCGCCCACTGGAGAAGTCGCTGGAAACAGCCGGGTTCTGCAGATCGACTGGTGGTCGAGGAGATGGTCTGTGTTCCCCACGGATGTTCCCCACGCCCGGGCGATCGTCCCAAACGTGAGACAAGCAGCGCCAGCGACCAGGCTTGCTTCTCCTCGTGACGGCCCTGTCGGCGTGGCTGTTGCGTTGCGGCATATGTGGAGCTATCTGCCCCCGCGCGACGATGTGGCCGCAGGCGAATGCAGCAGAGCGGCGAGCCCTGCCGGCCCGAAACAACCGGGGCTTCTCCATCCACGACAGCACGAGGCGCATCGGCAAGGCCGCCCGCCCAGGTCTCAACTTCTGCTTTGGGCAACGGGAGCGGAGGCCGGCCATACACTTCCCGGCTGGCGACCAAGCGGGAGCACAATGCCCGCGAGCGTCGCCGTTAGCTGATCGTTGCCGTGGCGACGTGGTACAGGTCCGAGCCCTGGTCGGGTCGTTGCGGCGGCGTGAAGTAGCGCTCGCCGGCCTGGCGCGTCGAGAGATCGCTCACGAGGCAGAACCCGTGCGTGCGCAGGTAGTCGTGCAGACCTGCTGGGGACAGGCCGGAGATCCAGGGCTCGTCCCGGTTGGCGGTGCCGTGCATCCATCTGGCGGCTTCGGGGAATCGATCGTGCTCGCCGCTCACCACGGCGTCGTCGACGTAGGTGAACACCAGCGTGTCGTCTTGGCGTCCCGCGTGGTGGATCGCTGACAGCGTCTTGTCGACGGCCTCCAAGGACAGATATTGGGTCACGCCCTCCCAGAGAAACATGCTCCGCTGAGCAGGCTGATAGCCGGAGGCGATCAGAGCGGCGGTGAGGTCGTCGCGCTCGAAGTCGACCGCGACGTACCTTGGCGCCGTCGCCGCGGATAGCTCGGCGCGGGCGAGGACAGCCCGCTTGTCAGCCTGGGTATTGGGGTGGTCGACCTCATAGACCGCGCGGTCCGATAGACAGTCCAGACGGTGCGCACGTGTGTCGTAGCCAGCGCCGAGGATCACCAGCTGGTCGATCGACGGTGCCACTTCGCCGATGAGATCGTCGATCAGCTTGGTGCGAGCGATCGCGGAGGCTCGGGGCCCGGGACCACCGACGAGGTCATAGATCGCCTCGATCGCACGACGCACGACGACGAACCGGGCGCCCCACAGCGCGACGCGCCACGCGGGCGAGACGAACCGCTCGGCGAGGGCGTCGTAGAACAGCCTCGTCTGAGCGGGCCGCGCTGACTCCAGGCCGCGCTGGACGGCCATCAGCCGCGCCGTTCGGCTCGGTCGAGCGACGTGGTTCTGTCCGTCAGCAATCATCGGACAGATAAGTGTATGCCATATACTTATCGTTGTGGGTCGACCGGCTCGAATCGATCGCGTGCGCGTCCTGTCAGAAGCTCTCGCGCTTGCCGACGAGCGCGAGCTCGACGCGGTCACGATGGCCGCGCTCGCCCAACGCCTAGGCGTGACGACGATGGCGCTCTACCGGCACGTCACGAACAAGGCCGACCTGCTCGACGGGCTCGTGGAGCTGCTGCTCGCCGAAGCCGTGCAGCCCGCCCCCCAGCTTGCCTGGCCCGAACGGCTCGCCGCGTTCGCGACCGATCTGCGTGCGACCGCCCGCCGGCATCCGAGCGTGTTTCCTCTCCTGCTCGAGCGACCTGCGGCCACCGCCGCGGCCCGTCAAGCACGCGACGAGATCAGTCTGGCGCTCGCGGACGCCGGCATCCCCCAGCAGGACACAGACCAGATGCAACGACTGCTGAGCACCGCCATCCTCGGCTTCGCGCTCAGCGAGGTCGCAGGCCGCTTCGACGCCCAGACCGCCCCGCAACGCGACGCCGACTTCGAACTGCTGCTCGAAATCCTCACCGAGTCGATCCAATCGCGACTTCGGGCCTGACACCAGCCGCCGGCGCCGCCAGCCGAGAGTGCTGCTCGCACGAACCAGCAGCACGCTCACGGCATCGACGAGCTCGCGACACTCCTGCTCGCGGACACACGCAGCCACGAAGACGTGCTCGCCTTCGATGCCCGCGAATGCGAAAGCGAGTCTCCACCCGCGGCGTGCGCGTACACCTTTTGTTCGCCACGAGCGGAGTGCGACCAGCGACGCCATGGCTGCCGGCGAACGTGACGCCAGCACTGCTTGCCGCGCCAAGGAGGTGCCATGGTGCCGAGTTAGAGCTGCGCGCGTGATTGTGAAACCGCGTCTCGGCTCCGGCGAGCGTGTGTGTCACGACAGAAGCCGCGTTCGGCGTTCGTCACCTGTCCAGTTATCTACGCGCTCTCAGCCGACGTCGGCCAGCTCACTGCGTTTGCTCCGCTCCTTCGGTCTGACCGCCCTCCATCGAGATCGCGCCTGAACGATCGCGGAGCAGACGGTGGTTGCCGCACATTCTGGGTGCCGGGCTTCGGTGGTGTTCGGCTTTGAGGTGGACATGGTTGCGTCTCCTTTGCGGTTTGGGATCTGGATTGGTGTCGGCAGATCAGTCGGCGCCAGCGAGCGCTGGCTGGGGCTCGCGGACCGTGGTCTTGGCCACGGCGTCTGTGAGCTCGTCGCCGTGGATGAGCACGAAGATCGCTGGGAGCGCGAGCAGCGCGACCGCGCCGAGCACCCAGAACGCGGACTGAAAGCCGCCGGTGAGCGCCGTGGGTGCGGCGGTGCCGGCCTGGAGGAGCGTCTTGGTGTGGCTCGCTGCGACGCCTGAGGCGATCGCGATCCCGATTGCTCCGCCGAGCTGCTGGGAGGTGTTCAAAAGCCCGGCCGCGAGCCCGGCCTGGTGCTCCTGAATGCCCGCGAGCGCGGCGATCGAGACTGGGATGAACGAGAATGCGGTCCCGGCGCCGGCGACCACCATCGGGCCCGCGAGGTTGGCCAGGTAGTGCCCGTGGACGGGCACCTGAGTTGCCCAGATCACGCCCGCGCCGATCAGCGTCATCCCGATCGCCATGACGACCTTAGCTCCCACGCGCGTCACCAGCAGCTGCGAGAGACCGGCGAGCGCGATCGACGTCAATGACGTGGCCAGCCACGCTACCCCGCTCTGAAGCGCGCTGTAGTGAAGCACCTGCTGCATGTACAGGGTGCCGACGAAGAACAGCCCGAAGAAGCTGCCCCCCAACAGCAGCCCGGCGGTGTTCGCACCGGCGAGGGTGCGCAGCCGGAAGATCGAGAGCGGCAAGAGCGGCGACTCGACCCGGTTCTCGATCACCAGGAAGGCAACGAGCAGAGCCGCGGACGCCGCGAGCAGCGCGATCGTTCTCGTGGCGCCCCAGCCGTACTGCGGTGCCTGGGAGATCGCGTACACGAGCAGCACCAGCGCGCCTGTGCCGGAGATCGCGCCGAGCACGTCGAACCGCCGGCGCGTCGTGGCGAGCCGGCTGTCGGGGACGATCCGCGGCGCGAGCGCCAGCGCGGCCGCCCCGATCGGGACGTTGAGATAGAAGATGTACTGCCATCCGGCGTACCGGGTGAGAACCCCGCCGGTGATCAGCCCCACGGTCGCGCCGGTGGCACCGAGCGCGCCCCAGATCCCGAGCGCCTTGTTGCGCTCGGCGCCCTCTTGGAACATGTTCATCACGATCGACAGGGCAGAGGGCAGCATGACCGCCGCGCCCAGGCCCTGAACCGCCCGGCTTCCGATCAGGAACGCCTCGCCGGTCGCGAGCCCGCACGCCAGCGAAGCCGCCGTGAACACCGACAAGCCGAGCATCAAGACCCGGCGGCGGCCAAGCAGATCCGCGGCACGCCCTCCGAGCAGCAAAAAGCCGCCGAACGTGAGCGCGTAGGCGGTCACCACCCATTGCAGGCTGGTCTCGCTGAAGCGAAGATCCCGGCCGATCGTCGGCAACGACGTGTTGACGATCGTCAGATCGATGACCACCATGAAGAACGACACCGCCAACAGCGCGAACGCGCGCCAGCGGTTGATATTTGGGGTCAGCAGAACTGGTTTGTCTGCGATTGTCATTACGGCCTCCTATGCGGTGTTGCTCGTTGTGGTCATCACCTCTGTAGGCGACGGGACGCCGCGAAATTCAGCGACGAATTTCCGCCGCCCTCGACGTCTATAAGACGATGGCCAACAACGACAGGTTCAATGCGAGGATGCGGACATGACCCAACGCACGCTCACGCTGGCCCGTGCCGGAGACGAGAACGCGTTTCGTGAGCTCACCGACCCCCACCGGCATGAGCTCCAACTGCACTGCTACAGAATCGTCGGCTCGACCCAGGACGCAGAGGACCTGGTCCAGGAGACACTGCTGGCCGCTTGGCGCGGACTGGACCAGTTCACCGAGCGGGCCTCGATCCGGACCTGGCTGTACCGAATTGCCACCAACCGATCGCTTGATGCGCTGCGAGCCAACGCGCGCCGGCCACAGCGCCTCGAACCGTTGAACGACCCGCCCACACCCAGCCGCATGACCGAACCGATCTGGCTCGAGCCCTACCCCGACGCGCTGATCGAGGGAATCGCTGACGACGCACCCGGGCCCGAGGCCCGCTACGAGCACAGCGAAGCGACAGCCCTCGCGTTCGTGGCCGGTCTCCAATATCTCGCACCGCAGCAACGGGCCGTTCTCGTCCTACGGGACGTCCTCGGCTTCCGCGCCGCCGAGGTGGCCACGATGCTCGACACCGGCGAAGCCGCCGTGAACAGCCTGCTGCGCCGCGCCCGTGCCGCGCTCGAGACCCGCCTGCCCGCTACCGCGCGAGACCGCGCGCCGCTGCCTAACTCCCGGCGCGAGCGCGAGGTGGTGGGGCAATTCGCCAACGCGATCGAGGACGGCGACATCGACACTGTCGTCGCGTTGCTGACCGACGATGCCTGGCTCACGATGCCGCCCTACCCCTACCAATACCAAGGCGGTGCGGCAATCGGAAACTTCCTACGGGTGCGCGGCGCGGTCCACCAGACGCCGCTGCGGCTCGTGCCGACCCGGGCCAACGGTCAACCCGCTTTCGGCTGCTACCTCCCCTCCCCGCACTCCGGCATCGCGCGCGCCACTGGGCTGCTCGTGCTCACGCTCGCGGGAAGCAACATCGCCGAGATCACCTTCTTCGCCGACAGCAGCGTGTTCCCCCACTTCGGGCTCCCCCGCACTATGCCCAAACACTAAGCGCCGGCTACCACCAGGTCGGTCGCGCCTCAGCGTTAGAACGGGAGACGGGCGTGAGCCACTGGCTCGACGACGACGCCCGTGGCCTATCCGATGGCCGCTACAACTGCCGCCAGGTGCTCCGGCGCGGCAGCTTGGTCGCCGGCGGAGCGCTACTCGCGTCCGTGACCACACCGATCGAGAATGTGGTCCGGGCCACCAGTCGCACCGGCGTCCCTTGTCCCGACTTCAACTCACCGTGCCTGTCCCCGAACACCTGCTGCGGAGGCGACAAGTGTTGCGATAACGCAACGGAGTTTTGCTGTGGCGGCGGCTGCATCAAGCGACACCCCTGGGTCGCCTGCTGCCACGGCGCGGGCACCTACGACCCGAAGATCGAGAAGTGCTGTCCAAATCCGTCAGGCCAGTTCCATGCCTGCGACAAGTCCGAGAAGTGCTGCGGCACGCGCGACTGCTGCAACAAGAGCGAGCAGTGCTGCCACTCGGGGAAGCTCGCCTACTGCGCCCCCAAGGGCCACTGCTGTCCCAAAGGACAGCACCGTGTCGCCTGCGGCACCGGCAAGCGCCTGTGCTGCCCCGACGACGAGAACTGCTGCGGAGGAACCTGCTGTAAGACCGGCCAATGCCACAACGGGAAGTGCAACAAATCTGCGTGTTCGCCGTCGAACCCGCACGGCACGTGCCCTTCGGGCCAAACGTGCTGCGGCGGATACTGCTGCCTCACGGCCAACTGCTCCGACGGCCAGTGTTTCGAGCCCTGCGGGCCCTCCTGCGGCCGGCCAGGTGCCCTCGCGCCCTGCGGTGGAGGTGCCAACTATGACGGCTGCTGTGGCGAAGGTGAGTGCTGTACCGCCAACTATGCGGAAAACGGAGTTCCCATATCCAACATTTGCTGTCCCTATACCCCCAGCTTCGCCTCACTCGCCTGCTGTGGAGTGTGTTGCCCACACGGGCTAACTAGTACGTGCTTCGGTTGGCGGTGCGCCACTACCTGAGTTGTTGGGCATGCCACTGCGCGGTATTAGCGCCCCTCCAGCCGACATCGAGGCCCGCCACCGCCGCGGGCATCCGGTGCTTAACCCTTGACAAACGGCTCTTCACAAGGGTTTAGGTGGCGCGGCGTGGGCTCGTGCCGGTTCGCTCGGGCAGACGGTCAGCATCGCTGGTCGTCGTTTTTGGGTCGTTTCAGCGCTTTCGGTGAACGGTTGGATACCACCAAGAACGTTTGGCTCGAGCTCACAGGTCCGAGCGGAACCGGCCGAGCCTCGGGCTGGGCATCGCATAGCGGCTCACCGCCCTACCACCACCGTCGGGAACCGTGCGTTCTCCAGGGACGGCGAGTCCGGCACCGTGAGCACTGCGCTGGTCTACTACGTCGGCAGCCAGCACGCCAACGTCCACGTACCCGTCGATTGAGCTCTCCGGGCTCCTGCGTCGCACCAAGATGAGTCACGCGGCGGGCGCTCGTAGCGCGGGCGCATTCGGCGAGAAGGAGCTGCCCGACGCCAGCGCGTCCCGTGGCCGCAACAGCGGCGAAGGAGGCGTGAGTCGGGGGGCAACCTTTGGGTCGCGGTCAGCTTTTTGCGACACCGTCGCCCACCGTGACGGACTTCGAATGTGACTACTGGTGTGACGATCAGAACCGCTCTTCGGGCATGTGACACCGGCGGCCTATTGAATGTCGTGAGGTGGGCGTGCTTTGGACGATGTGACGTGTTGTTGGGCTTTGGCGTGGGCGGCGGCGATGCGGATGAGGACGGTGGACCAGGTGCGAAACGGTCGCCAGGTCTCAGCGAGCTGGGTTAGGCGTTCCAGCGACAGTCGTTGGGCGTTGTAGAGCTCGGCGGCGTAGTTGAGCGTTCGGGGTTCAGGGATTCTGAGCGGCGCGTCCGCGAAACCGGTTGCGCGTAGGACGATGAGGCTCGCGTAGAACGGTCCGATGCCCTCGAGGGTTTGTGCGTAGATGAATGCGTCTTCTGGTCCGCGGGACTTCAGCGCGTCGGCTTGTAACTCGGCGCCGGCGTCGGCGATCTTGTGTAGGCGTCGTGCCTTGGTCGGGTCCAGCCCCGGGAAGTTGGTGAGGTCACTGAGTGCGTTGGGTTGTGGGAAGGCATGAACGGTTTGACCGGCGAGGGTGAAGCTGTGGCCGAGACGTTCGCTGATCGCGGTGCGTGTCCGGGCGGCGGCCGCCGACGGTTTCCGGGCGGAGATGATCGACCACGCAGCGGCTTCATAGGGGGAGTGAAAGAGCACCGGTCGATGTCCGGGAAACCGCGTTTGCAGCTCAGCGATGACGCGATCGCGCTCGCCGACGCCCAGGAACTCGTTGCCGTCATAGTCGATGGAGATGATCCGCGCGATCTGTTTGAGTGCGAGCTCGGGATCTGCCGTCTTGGTGCTTTGCAGCTCGACGGTGATCTCCTGATCGGCGGCGGATTGGCGAAGGACCGCACCGGCGTATCCGCTGCCCCCATCAACCGGGAACGCAAGCCGCATAGCACCGTCGAAGCGAAGCGGCTGGCCTTCAGTCGGCCCAAAGCCAAATGTCGCGGCCGCCTCCAGCGAAAACGGTCCTACGGGAACCAACCGCGCGGTGTGCGAGCTGGCGGTTGGACGCGGTGAAGGGGTCATCGTTCGGCAGAAGCGAGCAGGGTTCGCTCGCTGGAACGTAGTGTCGCCCGCGATCTGTGTCAAGATCTTGACGTGCCGCGAGTTGATATCGACACCTCGATTGGCTACGCGTTGAAACGGACCGCCACGGCGTTGCGGACGGCGATGGAGGCCTCGCTGCGGTCCCTTGGGCTGAGCGTGCCGCAGTATTCATGCCTGGAGATCCTCAACGCCCGGCCTGGCATCTCAAACGCGGACCTAGCCCGGGCTGTGTTCGTGACCCGCCAGGCGATGCATCAGCTCCTCGGCGGCTTACAAGAAGCCGAACTTGTCAGCGCCGGCGGCCAGGGGCGCGTCCAGCGTTACTCCGTGACCCCCGAAGGACAACGCATCATCACGGCCGCATCAGCGGCCGTCGCGGCGGTGGAGGAACAAATGCTGTCTGGCTTGCAGCCATCAGAGCGACAGCGGCTGCATAGCGACTTGGAGAGGTGCACCACAGCTCTCGGTGAGGACACCTTCAAAGGAGCTTCTGATGCCCGCTACTGGGCCCGACTTCATCTCACTTCAAGTCCGTGACCTCGAAAGCTCCGCCGCTTTCTACGAGCAGTACCTCGGTCTGGTCCGCAACCCCGCAGGCCCGCCGCACGCTGTTGTCTTCGACACCAAGCCGGTCGCATTCGCCGTCCGCGATCCCCTGCCCGGAGTCGATCTGAACGCCATCGAGCAGCCCGGGGAAGGCATCGCAGTGTGGTTGCACGCACCCGACGCCCAACAGATCCACGACGCGCTCGCTGACGATAGGGTCACGATCGTGACCGAGCCCTCCGACGGGCCGTTCGGGCGGACCTTCACATTCGCTGACCCAGACGGATACCAGATCACCCCGCACACCAAAAGCTAAAGCTCGGTCCACCTTGAGAACCGGAAATCGATCGCCGCTCATGCTTCCACGCCGAGCACAAGTTCCCCTGACCGCCCATGGCCCACTCCGAACGGAACCCAGCAAACCCGACGGCCCGAAGCCCCCTCCGCCGATGCCATGGCTTTTCGTCGTCCCGCGGAAAGGTCGCCGCGGCGCTGGATGGTTGCTGCAGCGGTTCGTGCCCGCAAGGGCTTGCGCGCGTCCGTTCCGCGCGTGTACGGTTGGAACGTACCTGCGGTCAACGAACAGATTGGGGGACTGATGCTGTTCCATGTGGTGTGGGATTTCGTCGATACCAGCGAGGACGGCGAACGCCGGTCGCTCGCGGTCTTCGCGAAGTGGCAGCCTCCGGCCGGCGCCGAGTTCAAGGGGTTCTATGGCTTCGCCGACGGTACGGGCGGCGTCGCGATCATCGAGGCCGACAGTGCTGCCACGCTTGCGCGCACGACGGCTCCCTGGACGCCATGGCTGCGTTTCACGGCGACCCCGATCGTACCGATCGACGAGTCCACCGGGATCGGTATGGAGGCAATCGCGTTCCGCGACTCGGTCGCGTAGCCGCCACGCTGCCAGCGGAGGTGGCGACTCACCATCGGTGCGCGTTTTGTGCGACTACGAGGGCTGGGCGGCGGGGCGGTGAGACACCCGCATCGTTGGGATCGCGGTACTCAACGCGAATTGGGTCGACGTGCTCGCCATCGCTTCGAAGGAGAAGAGATTTCAGGTCGGTGGACACGTGGCGTGCGCGCGCGCGTCCTAGACAGCGATGGCGTGCGGGGATAGCTTGCGCGCATGCGGAAAGTCATCAGCACGCCAAACGCTCCCAGTTCGCCCCTGTACAGCCAGGCGGTCAAAGCCGGTCAGCCCATCTACGTGTCGGGCTTGGTCGGCATCGACGTGAGCACCGGAAACCTCGCCGGCTCGACGATTCACGAACAGACACGGCAGGCGCTCCTCAACTGCGAGGCGATCCTGCGCGCGGCGGGGGCTACGTTGGAAGACGTCGTCGAGCCCGGCGTACTCCTGACCAACCCGACCGACTTCGCAGGCATGAACGATGAGTACGCGACGTGGTTCCCGGCCGAGCAGCCGACTCGCTACGTCGCCAAGCTCGGCGTCGAGATCCCCGACGTCCGCGTCTCGATCCGGATGACCGCGTTCGTCGGCTAGCTGTAAGACCCGAGGATGTCGGACGTTCTCACAGCTGGCGCTCGCACGTTCTTTGGGGTGCCGTCAGTGGCGGATCTGGCGGACGTGACCGCGCAGGTGGCGTTCCTCGGCGTGCCGTTTGACGGTGGCACGCCGCAGCCGGGTAACCGGACGGGGCAGAAGCTCGGGCCTGCAGCTGCGCGGCAGGCCTCCTGGGAGCAGTTCGCGTATGCCGAGTCACCGGAGGACGGCGCGATCGGTTGGTATGACATCGAAGCCGATCGCGATCGTCTCCGTGGGGTCACGATGGTCGATGCCGGGGACGTTGTGATCCAGGGAGCCGACGATCACGGCAATTTCGCGCGGATGCGCGAGGCGGCCAACCGGATCGTCGCCCGAGGCTGCGTCCTGGTTGCGGTTGGCGGCGACCACTCGATCAGCTTCCCACTAGTGGCCGGCGTAGCGGCCCACCGTCGAGTCGAGATGGTGCACGTCGACGCGCACGCCGACTTCTGGGATGAGCTGGACGGCTCCCGCCTCACCGGAGCGAGCCAGTTGCGGCGGATCGCCGAGCTCGCGGACGTCCTCGGCGTCACCGCGCTTGGGCTACGAAACGTGGAACGCGAAGAAGCAGACGGCATGCGCGAGCTTGGAGTGAGGTTCGCGACCACGCTCGATCTCATCGACCGCGGGCCCGCAGCGGTGGTCAACGAGCTCGTGCCGATCTGTGACGCGATCTATGTGTCGATCGATCTCGATGCCCTCGATCTCGGCCTCGTGCCCGGTACGACCCTGCCGGAGCCCGGCGGTCTGAGCTACCGCGAGCTGCGATCAACGCTGGCCGCGATCGCCCGCCGGGGTGAGATCGTCGCGTTCGACATCGCCGAACTGAACCCGGCAGCGGACAGCTCGGGAGCGACGGCACGACTTGCGACCTGGCTGATCACGCACCTTCTCAGCGAACTGTTCGACTAGGCCCACGCGAGCACGGATCGCGGCTCTCGACCCACGAGTCGTGGCGCACCTCGCAAATGACGGCAAGGTGCGCCGGCCAGACGACCGCATCGACGTGCGAGCGGTCGCCGTCGCCATCGAGCGCTTGCAAGCTCGCGACAAGCGATCCGGCCGAAGCATAAGCCGGACCCGAACGCGGCGAGACGCTCGCAGCCGAGCAATCTCGGAAGTCGCCAACCCGGCGTGCCTCGCTCCTGCTCTTGCACCACGACGAGGATCTTGCTCGCGCCGTCAAGAGACCTCAAATGCGCCGACTGGAGGGAGCAGCCCCCTCCCATCGGACCGGCGTCGAGTGCTGACACGACGCCTTTTGCGCCTGGTGACTAGCAGGTTCGTCGGTCCACGAACATCTGGCCCTGCTCTGTAGGGCATGCGCATCGGGGAGTTCGCCGTCACGTGTGATCATTCCCATCGTGCTGAGCAGCTTGGGATACGGGCCGCAGCCTGGTGCGGCGCGCCCGCGCCTCATTCGAGACCCGCCACCGCGGGTAGGCTCAACTGGTCACACCGTGCTCGCCCGGCCACCACAGAATCTCCAGGCGAAAGCCATCGGGATCGAACACGAAGAACGCCCAGTACCCGGGGATGTCACGGTCCTCCTGCGGCGGGAACTGGACTCTTGCATCAAGCTCCAGGCAACGCTGATAGGCCTCCTCGAGCTCTTCGCGTGTGTCCACAAGGAGCGCGAAATGCTCGATTCCCACCTCGTAGTACCGATGCGAACCGGCGTCCGCCTTGCGGAACCCTATGGCCTGGTCACCGATGGTTAGATACGCGACCTCCTCTGTGCCACGGTATGTGGGAAACCGGTCCGTGACCTCAGCGCCCAATGGTCCGAGCAGGCCCGTATAGAACGCAATCGATCGTTCGACATCTACAACCGCGAAGTCGACGTGATGAATTCCTCTGACGGCCACTGCGCGCTCCCTTCTCGGCGCGACCGGCGCATAGCCAGTTGCGCAACAGGTCCCATGGCGGATCGACCGGATGATGGTCGTCGGCTGCAAGCTACCCGCGAGTTGGCCTGCAGGGCAACGTGGACGCATGACAACTTCCCATGTGAGGGTGCAACGGCAGTCGCTCTCGCTTTCGCCGTAGCACGTGCCTGCGCGAGCCGACATCGCCAATCCCTGCGAAGCGCGGACTCCAGGGGTGCGCGGTGGATCGCCGGCGGCCGGTCCCGTCGCGCGTCCACTGCGTTGAAGTAGCAGCACATCGTCAACACCCACTACGGGAGGATTCAAATGGAATCCGTGCTGCTGGACGCCGCGGGCCATCACCGCTCGCCCGCGACCCCGCCTGGCTATCACCGAGGCCGGCCACTACGTAACAAGGGCGAGGAGTACCCGGCCGATCCCCCAACGGTCGAGGAGATCGTTGCGGTGATACGCACGATCGGTGACCGCGCCCAGGGCCACCGACTCCGCGATTTGATCGTGCTGCTCTGGCGCGCTGGGCTGCGGATCGGCGAAGCGCTGTCACCGCAAGAGACCGATCTGGATCGCTCTCGTGGCGGGGTGCTCGTCCGACGTGGCAAAGGTGGCAAGCGTCGCGAGGTCGGCATGGACCGATGGGCCTGGGAGCAGCTCGAGCCGTGGCTGGAGATCCGCCGGGCGACGAGCAGGGAGGTCATAACCGTGTGTTGCGTCCATTTGCCGCGCCCGGCGGTCCTGCTTTACTCGCGGCGCGAGCATCTCCCGCCTTGGTGCAGCTTCTGGAATCGGCCGTGAACGGCAGCCTGATCAAAGTGCCGGAATGGCGACGTTGCAGAAGTCTTGTAGCCCGGCCTAGAGGCCGGTGAGCCCTTGGTACCCCCCGAGGGTTGGATCCTGGATCCGGCGGCCGGGTGTGAACGACACCGAGGCGCGTGTGGTTCAGCTAGCGCGTGGCGATCGTCAGCTGGGTGAGATCGGCGAGGTCCGGGCCGAGTGTGTCCAGGGTCCAGCTCGACCCATCGGTCGTGTCGGCGGCGATGCAAAGCTGGCCGAAGGTGACCGCGAGCCCTCGCATCCAGACGTCGGGTAGCCAGCTGAACGGCAGCGAGACATGGACCCCGTCTGCGGTGCGGACGATCCTGCGTTGCTCCTCGGGTCCGATCATGGTGAGCTTGACCGTCAGCTGGGGCTCGCCGAGCCACGCACGCAGCGTTCTGAGCACCCGTCCATACAGAGCGGCGTCAAGCTGGGGCCGCGCGGTCTCAAGTGCGGCGTGCCCGGTTCGCATGCGCCGGGTCCAGATCGCGGCGGTGGTGGCCTGCAGCCGGTCCGGCAGTCGACCACCGGCTGCGAGCAGCCGCAGGGTCTGCTCCTCGGTCTGCCGGCGCGGCCCGCGGTAGTGGAACCTGAGCCGGTCAATGTCGATGTTGAGCGGGTCGGTGAGACCGCGGGAGGCCAGCGTGAGCACCTGTGGATCGTCGGCCCGTCGAGACCATGTGCGCAGCATCTCAAGGCAGGGGACGGTCTCGCCGGCCAGCGCGGCAAGCGTGACCTCGCCCTCAGGATCGCCGTGGTCGACGGCAATCAGCTCACCGGCCTCCCAACGCACGGTGTGGCTGTCCCCGCCACACAACACCGGGACTTCGGCTGTCGGGATACCGGCCCACCAATGACTCATAGGCTGTTCTCCTGGCTCTCTGGGAGTGAGACTGAGACGACCGCTTGGTGGGACTCGACGCACATGAGCAGGTCAAGGCGCTTGACGCGTGGATCCAGCGCTGGCCAGTAGCGCATCGTCCCCTGCGCCCCACCATCGCTGGCGCCCCAGACGGTCGGGACCCCGAGATAATGGTTTTCGAGGTCGTCACGCGCCCACCAGGCGACCGGCAGCTCGTCGAGGGCGCTGACGCCCAGCACGTTGGGGGCGACCTCGAACTCGACGCCGAAACCGGCCAGGTCAGAGGTGATCGAGTTCGCGGCAAACTGGACTCCGTCACATGAAGGCGTCACCGCGCCAAGAACCAGCGTCCACTCCGGACCATCGTCTGCTCCGAGACGGTCCAGCAGAGATCCCCACGGCTCGACCAGCGAGCGGGTGGACCCGCCCGACAGGCGGCGCTGATGGAGAGGACGACGCGGCATACGGGCCGCGACCGCCTGCAGGTCCTGTAACGGCAGCGACCCCTCCTCAAGTGCACCCGCGGCAACCAGCGCCTGGATCAGGGGCTCCAGATCGGTGGTCAGCCCGGACCGTGGGTCGGCCACGGCGAGATGACGCCAGAGAAACCGCTGCACCGGGCTTCGATCCTCGAGCGCTTCGATGCCGACCTCCCAGCGCGCCGTACGACGGTAAAGATCGACCCGGGTGCCGTCGACCTCAAGCCACGCGGCCTGCGGGGCGATCGTTCCGCGCAACTCCAACTCTCCGTCCACATGACCTTCGCCGTCTCGGCCACCGCTGCCAATCCGGACCGCGGGTCGATTACCGTCGGAGTCAATGATGTCGGGGGGCGTGGCCGTCCACGGGAAACCGTCCGGCCCTCTGAACAAGCGCCCAACTTGGCTTAAGCCCCGAGCGTCCAGGTAGCGGCGGTAACGCAACGTTCCCCCGTCAGCGGTGATGGCAAGGTCACGCAGCAGCACCTGACCTCCGCCGACCGGGATCTCTTGGTCGATCACCCTGGTCTGTCGCGGCATGACGCTGTCGGCCTCGCGGCGACGGAGCGGCGGATCGAAATGAACGAAGCCGGGCTTGCCAGACCGGATGCGGGTCGCGGTCGCGTAGTCATCGATCACCCGCCAAGCCCGATCAGCGGCAATCGCGCCCGCGCCGACCAGCGCGGCAGCGGCGCCCCGAAGCGCTGACCGGTGACGGGGCTGCTGCTGATCAGGATCATCAAGTAGCCGCTCGCCCAACCGGCGCAGGTAGACCTCAGCGTCGAAAGCCACCAATTCAGTGCCCAGCGTGACAGAACCGCACCAGACCGCGCGGCACGGATTCACAAGAGCGGATCCAGGCGATCACGGTCTCACCGGCTACACGCCCTCGCCTGCCAACCCGCATCCGGCGCTCGAGTCTCCACCGGGCTGCTCACCCACGAGGCAGACCCACGAGCGCGACCGAAAACACCATCGTCACGACGAGCCATGACAGGACCGAAGACTTCCCGTTCCACGAACAAGGGAGCGACTCGGCGGGGTGCTGCTCTCCGAGCGCTGCACCGCTGGGCCGGAGCGACGGGCCCACTATGCCGGGCATCGCGCCCTGGATGAGCCGGGACGCTCTGCCCCTCTGGAGGGACCGCATGTCCGATGCCGTGATCCTGCTCGACGCCGCCGGCCGGCGGCGCTCCCCGCCCGCGACCCCCGGTTATCTCGCCGGTCGCGCGCCACGCAACAAGCGGATGGAGTACCCGCCGGATCCGCCGCGGCCGGAGGAGATCGTGCGGGGTGATGCGCCAAGCGGGCCATGACCGCCATGGACTGCGCGTCCGAGCGCTGATCGCGGTGCTCTGGCGCGGCGGGCTGCGGATCTCCGAGGCGCTGGCTCTCAACGAGACCGACCTCGACCCCACTAGAGGCTCGGTCCTCGTGCGCCACGGCAAGGGCGATAAGCGCCGCGAGGCCGGCATGGACCAGTTCGGCTTCGCTCAGCTCGCCGCCTGGCAGGCGCACCGCCTGTTGCTGCCACCCGGGCCTTTGTTCTGCGTCATTGACGGCCAGACCCGGGGACGGCGCTGGGCGGCGACCGGCGCCCGTGGTGAGCTGCGCGATCTGGCGGCCGCGGCAGGAGTCAGGCGCCGCTGTGCGCCTCATCAGTTGCGGCACGCTCACGCGGTCGAGCTCGCCCGGGAAGGAGTCGCGGCGAACATCATCCAACACACCGACCTCGGGACAACATCGACCTACCTGCAAGGGATCGGCCCCATGGAGATCGTCGATACCGTCCGCTCGCGGCGAGCGCCGACGATCTCCATGACCGCCGGCCTGGACCTGTAGCCACCCATCTTCGGACTGCCGCTCAGCGGCCATTGGGTCGCCGAGCCGCAGTTCACGAGGGAACACCCCAACGGCGACAAGGCGGGAGCCGACGCGTGGGATGCGGCGCTTCGCTGTCTCGTTTGGTTGCCCGCGTTGTGATGTCGCGGGTCGCGCGGCTTGACAAAGTCTGAGCGCGTCGGCAATAGTTTGTCGCGGCGGCGACCGGTCGCCCAACTGCGGAACGTCCGCCCCAGTCGGAGTTCCATTGGCGAAGGGGATTCGCCCTCTCGGTCGTGGATGTCACAGGCCATCCTGCAACGCCGCGTCGCTGGGGGACGGCGGTGTCACGAGGAGGCTTGTCCATGGCCAGGAACGCCAGCTTCAAGAAGGTCGTCCGACGCCACGCCGGGCAGACGGGGCAGCGCTACACCGAAGCGCTGATGGACCTCGAGGGCCTCGGTGCGCGGATGAACCACGAGCCCGCCGGTGAGCGGCTGCTCGTTCATCTCCGGGCCTGCTACGGCATCGACGCTGTCGCGGCGACGAAGCTGAGTGTGCACAAGACCTACGTCTTTCGCATCGACCGCAACGACGGTGACCCCTGGGTTGCGCGAGCGTTTCCGCCTGGTCGCCCGCGGGTCGGCGTCGAGGGCGACGCCGCGATCCTGGGATTCCTCGAGCGGCACGGCTATCCCGCGGAGCGCCTGGCGGTCGAGAACGCAGCGTCTGACTTCGACGGCAGCGCGGTCCTCGTGACGAGGTTCGTCGAAGGCGTCCAGCTCCCCGACGGCGCGGAGAAGTTCGCCGTGATGGGTGAGCTGCTCGGAGGACTGCATGCGCTGCCCTACGACGATTCGGTCAGCCGCCCGGGTGGAGCGAGCGGCGAGGACCCGAGCCGGGAGGGCGCGCCGCACCAGGACCTGCTGGCCGCCCTTTCGTTTCTCGACGCTGTCGACACGAAGGTCGCGGCCGCCGATCGCGAGCGTTTCGAGCGGCTGAGGGACAAGGTCCGCTCGGCCGATGACGGTCACGGCCTTCCGGAGGCGTTGCTCCACGGGAATCTCCTCCATGCTCCCGATCACGCCGTGCTCAGCGAACACGGGCCAGTCGCGATCAACTGGAAGGCGTCCGGGCAAGGACCGCGGCTCGCCGACTTCGCCTACCTGATCTGGGGCACGGGCTCGTGGAACCCGCGTCAGCCCAACCAGGAGCGCATCGACGCCGCCGTCAACGCGTACGGCCGACACGTCGAGCCGACCGACGACAAACTCGACCGGCTCGAGGCGGTCATGTACATCCGGACGCTCTACCTCACATGCTTCGGCTACCGACGCGCCGTCACCAACGGCGTGAGGTTCCGCGAGTGGGGCTTCATCCGCCCATCCGAGTACTTCCTCGAAACCGCGGCCGCAACCCGAGCCGCGTTCGGTCGGTAGATCGTCGTGCGAGCGCCTTCGATCGTCCAACGGTCCCGTTCGGCGGTGCTCCGGTGAACGCGCCCCTGGAGGTTCCACCGGACGTCGTCGAACGGGTCCGCACGCTCTGCCTGGCACTGCCCGAGGTGACCGTGCGGATCGACGAGTCACGCATCAGAGCGAGATCGACAGCGCAGTCGTTCGACATCCGTCGCAGATCGTTCTGCCTGCTCGTGGCAACGGAGAGTCGGACCGGCGAGCCCGTCCCGCGCCTCGTGTTGCGTGTCGACCCAGACGATCGCGAGGCGCTGCTGTCCGTCGGCCGCCCGTTCTTCGCCACGCGAGCCGGCCGTGATCGCATCGGGGTGTTGCTCACCGACGACACAGACTGGGCGGAGATGCGTGAGCTCGTCACTGAGAGCTACCGGCTCCTCGCGCCGAAGAAGCTCACCGCGCTACTCGACCAGCGCTCGTCATCCAGCTCGCAGCGCCGGTGAACACGCGAGACGCCACAAGCGTGAGAGCCGAGTTGACGCCCCGAGGATCCGGCAGGCGCCCACTCCCGACCGCGGCACGAAAATCACGCCCGCCTTCACGAACAGGCAGAACTCTCGCCTGCTCCAAGTCGCGCGGGTCTCGCTTCTGCTCTGAGCCGAATGGGTTGCGTGCCCTTGGTCGGGGCGTGACTTCCCGCACGTATAGGATCGCGACCGTGACCTCGACGCCGATCACCCAGGTGCCAGAGCGAGACCGCGCGAGAGCGATCTCAACGATTGTGGCGGCGTTTGTCAGCGATCCAGAGGCTCCAGACCCGCCTTTGCGTTCGGACGCGCATCTCTTAGCCGACGTTGCGCGTCCTGCTTGCCGCGGAGGCTGACCTGTGAATGGTTGCCGTCCGGGGCCGGATCGGCTCGGCGTTCGCCGGGCCGACCGACGCCACACCCCAGCGGTCTGTAGCGTGGAGGCTTCTGCGCGATACGCGGTTCGTGCTGGTAGCGGACCTATGTAACGAGCTTCGCTGACCGTGGGAGGTCGTGACTCTTGACTGCTCTGGGGCTTTGGCACACTCGGTCATTCGACGTCAGGGGGTGCTAGCAGCTCGCGGGCGGCTTGGGTGGCGAGCCAGCGCTCGGCTCGCTCGTAGCTCCAGCCGTTCTCGTGGCGGAGCGTATACAGGGACCCGTACCCGAAGTAAAGCCACAGGACATCGGTCGCGTAGGCCACGTCGGCCCCCTGGCGGAGCCCGCCGAGGTCGGACAGTCGGCTTGCAATCGTGGCCACGCACTGCCGGTAGAACTCAGTGAAGGTCGTGAACTGTTCGGCCACGCCGGCGTCGTGCGGCGCGGTCGTGAGGAAGATCCTGACGACGTCGTCCCAGCGTTCGCGCATCTCGCGCGCCGCGCCGGCGAGCACGTCTATGACCTCGCGTGGATCTGTGCTGGCGCCGACGTGCTCGAGGGTAGCCCGGATTTGCGGGTCCCGGCTCCAGAGATCGAGGATCTCCAAGAGCAGCCCCTGCTTGCCGCCCGTTGAGGAGTAGACGGTGGCTGGTGCGACGTCCGCCTCCGCCGCGATGTCGTCGACCGTGGTCGCGAAATAGCCGCGCTCGGCGAACAGCTTACGAGCGGCATCGAGGATCGCTGTCCTCGTTTCCAACGCGTAGCGCTCGCGGCGGCTGAGCGGGCGGGCCTCTTCGGACATGCGCCGACAGTAGCGCTTGACATAGGGTCGCTGCGGCGAGTAGTCTCACCACACTTAGCTTAGAGACTCTCTTTACTCACTGAAGAGATCCTTTTGGGAAGTTCAGGTCCTGGCGTGTCCATCTCTCATTGGCACAAGCTCTACGCCTCGATAGTCGAAGCACCGCCGGCCGTCCTGTTCAAGCTGCTGTCCGACTTGCCCGACTACGGCGAGTGGCTTGCGCGGTCTGACCAGTTCGACGGCACGACCGAAGTCGAGCCATACCCAGTGCAACTCGGAAGCCGTTATCACGACGGGAAGCCGGACAAACCGGGGAAAAGCTGGTGGGGAACGGTCACGGGCTTTCAGCCACCGGGATCGCTCGACTTTCATCACACGATCACCGTCAGACAACTCCGGGCGACGGTCGACGTCCACATTCACTACTCCTTCGAGCCGGAGGCGGGAGACGAACGGCGCACCCGCGTCAGCCGCTGGCTTCTCCTTGACGTGACGATGCCGATCGCGGTGCGTCCGCTGCGGCGATTCATCACCTCAGCTTTCGACAAGGAGAACGCGCGGACGATGGCCGCGGCCAAACAGTACGCGGAGGCTCACGTGAACCTGCTTGAGGCTTGACGAAATCCCGGGACATGAGCGCACCAACGAGATCCTCCGTCTTAGAAGCGTTCAAAGCGCCCGGCGTTTGGGTTCCGCCGCTGGTCGTCGTGGCCATCCTGGTGTTCGTTATGACGCTGGTGTACCTCGGATCCGTGGTCGACCCCGCCGGACATTTGCACGGTTTGCCGGTGGGGATCGTGAACGAGGACAGCGGCACGACGGTGAGCGGCCGCCACGTCGACGTCGGTCAGACCGTCGCTGGAGAGCTCGAGCGGTCACCGGCGGTGACGAGTCGCCTGGCGCTCAGGCGAGGCGACCCGGCCGCGATCGAGCATCAGATGAACCTTGCCCGGGAGTACGCCGCCGTGGTGATCCCGGCCGGCTTCACCGTGTCGCTGCTGGCGATCAACAGCCCGACGGCGGTGCCGCGGACATCGCCCTCGAGCAGAAGCATCGAGCTACTGACCAATCCGCGTGCGGGGACGCTCGGTGTCAGCCTCGCTACCGGGGTTCTCGCGCCAGCACTGGCGGACGTGTCGGCCGCGATCGGCCGGCAGCTTCGTGCCACCAATCGCGGACGCCCGAGCGGCGCGGTCCAGACGCTGATCAGCGATCCGGTGATCGTGACCCAGGTCGCGTACCGGCCCCTTCCGCGCCACACCGCGCTCGGCCTCAGCGCGTTCTATATCGCGCTGCTGACGACGTTCTGCGGATTTCTCGGCGCCACGGTGGTGCATGTGGCCATCGATTCGGTGCTCGGCTACGCCACCACGGAAATCGGGCCTCGGTGGCACTTGCGTCAGCCGGTGCCGATCACCCGCTGGCACACGTTGCTAGCGAAGTGGGCGATGGTCCTCGCCTTGACGGCGATTCTCACCGGCCTCATGCTGCTCGCCGCCCGCTGGATCCTCCACATGGCTATGCCCCACTCCGGCGAGTTGTGGCTGCTCACCTGGTTCGCCGCCGCCGTCGTCGGCATCGGCACCCTAGTCCTGTTCGCCGCGTTGGGCACGTTGGGACAGCTGATCGCCCTGCTGATCTTCATCTACCTGGCGCTGGCGTCCTCGGGCGGAACCGTCCCGCTCCAGGCGCTGCCCGGCTCACTCAGCTTCCTCGCAGCGTTCGAGCCGCTCCGGCAGATCATCGGCGGAACCAGATCGATCCTCTACTTCAACGCGCGCGGCGCGGCAGGCCTGACGCGCGCGTTCGTTCTCACCGGCATCGGATTGGCCTTTTGGTTGTCGCTCGGAGCGGCGGTGACCAACTGGTATGACCGCAAGGGTTTTCACCGCGTCACGCCGGCGCTGCTGGACTACATTGATCACGCCGTCCGTGGCTACCGCGAGCAAACCGCACCCCCGACGAACCAACTGCAGAGCTCCACCGACCAGCCCGCCCACGACGGCTGATGGGAGGCCGGGGGCCGCACGGCATCCAGCCACGTCGATGGCGAACGAAAGCACGAAAACTGTGTTGGTCTCGCTCGGGGCGGGCCTCGGGATCGCGCTCACCAAGGTCGGCGCAGCGGCCGTCACCGTGTCGGCTGCCTGTTTCTCGCAGGTCGCGACGAGCAGATCGACCGCCGCCCTGTTTGCGCAGCCCTCCTTACTTGTCCCTCGGAGCCCTGTCAAGCGTTTGGGTTGTCCTGGGTCTGAGTCCGTCGCGTTGTTGGTGGTGCGTGTGCGCGTCGGAGGGGCGGGTCTTGTGCGCGCGGGCGCCCGGCCTTACTTCGGTCCACGATCCGGGTTGGTTCCGGGTCGGCGACATGATGGTTGATGGGTGTATCCCGCTGGGGTAAGCGTTGCGGCCGCTCGTTCTTTCGAGGCCGTCCACGATGTGTCGGCAGGAGGGTCTCGGGAGCCGGCCGCGGCGCATCGGTGTGAGCGAGGACTTGGCGCGCACGGACTGAGATGGGGGATCGTTTTGCAGGCGCCAGGGCGGCCTCGCCGAGGTCTCGGAGCGTGTGGTAGCAGCGTTTGAGGAGCTTGCGCGCGAGCGCGAGGCACGCGCGGTTACCCCCGATCCGCTCAGCGGCTTGGAGGTAGTAGTCGCGGTCCGGGCTTCGGGGATGCCGTGCCTGCTGCGCGGCCTCATACAGCGCCCAGCGCAGCGCCGGTGGTCCTTGGCGAGAGAGTCTGCCAGGCGCGCGGTGCGCGTCGGACTGCTTGACGGTGATGTCCAATCCGCCATAACGAACAGCGTCACGAGAGTTGTCAAACCGGCGGGCATCGCCGAGCTCGGCGAGGATCGTGACCGCGCACAGCTCGTCGATCCCGTAGTGCGCGGCGATCAGCGCCTTGCATCCGGTCTGCCGGCGGGCATAGTCACGCAGCTCCTTGGTGGCCGGGGCGAGCTGCACGTCGAGCGCGTCGATCATCGCCAGTGCGACGGTGACCTGCTCGCGCGCGGTCTGAGGCAGCCCCCTGCGCGGCGAGCCATTCGCGACCATCGGCGGTCATCAGGTCGCGCTTGTGTGGGCAGCCATGGTGATAGAGCTCCGACTGGATCCGCTGCTGCCACTCGGTCCGCTGATGCGAGAGCGTATGCCGGCAGCGGACCCGGGCGCGGAGATCGAGGATGTGCCCGGGCGGGATCCACGACTCCGCGACGAAGCAGAACCTTTGGCCCGGGCTTACTTGCCGGAATCGTCAGCGCGACTCCGCGTGGGCCACGCTGCTACACCTAGCCATCGAACACGATCCTCCCTTCGTAGAGGTGGCTTTAGCGCACGGGGTCCACCCCGAAGTCCGCGACGCCACCTTCAACGCCACTGCGACCGGCTGGGCCGAACACTTCGGCCGCCGCACGATCCTCCAGCGGCTCGCCCAGACACCCAAACGCTGACCCCAGCCACCGCGAGCGTCTGGATTTCCACCATGGTTCAAGGTCCAGCTCTTTCTGCGAGTCGACAGCGAGCGTCGGTGTTCGAGCGTGGCTCCGTTCGGGTCGAGGCAGCCACCTTGACCATGGCTCCTCGCACGATCCCGTCGCGTTGCGTGCACTAGGCATCAAGGTGACTGACGGCCCGGGTGGTAGCCTGACCAGTGTCGCAGGCCCCGAGGTGAAGGCCGAAGGTATCGAACGCAAGCGGTTGACCGCGTTGCCCCGTGTGGGCAGCTGGTGGCACCTACGCGCCGCGCTCAGGCTGCGGATCATCGGCGCGACCGTCCTCGCCTCTGCCGCCGTGGCGGCCTGCTCGGCTAAGCGGGGTCCCGCCTCGACGGCGCGTCCAGCTCCTTCCTTCCAACAGCTCATCGCGAGCGACCTCGCTTACGCGCAACAACAGCTGAGGGCGACAGTGGCCGCGGTCCCGGCCGATCGCTATCCCTTCCTCACGAACTCCTCCGGCAACTGGACGACGACCGATTCGAGCCAGTGGACGAGTGGATTCCTTCCAGGCGAGCTGTGGCTCATGTACCAGTGGACGCATGATCCCAAGTGGAAGGCCCAGGCCGACGCCCGCCAAGCCGGAATCGAGAATCAGGAAGGCAACATTTCCACGCACGATCTCGGCTTCATGTTTTTCACAAGCTTTGGGAACGGCTATCGGCTGACAGGCGATCCTGGATACAGGCAGGCCATGCTCGCTGCCACCCGCTCGCTCGCCACTCGGTATAGCCCGGTGGTCCGCTCGATCCGGTCGTGGGACAACGCGGCGTCAGACCCGTCAACTGACTTCAAGGTAATCGTCGACAACATGATGACTCTGAGTCTCCTTTGGTGGGGCGCATCACAGACAGGCGGTCAACGGGCCTGGTATGACATGGCTGTCAATCATTCCGAGCGAGCGATGCAGGAGAATGTCGCTCCCGGAGGGAGTATCTACCAACTGGTCATATACAACGCCGATAGCGGTGCCGTGGTGAGTCGCAGCAACCCGAACTGGTCTCGAGGGCAGGCTTGGGCGATCTATGGGTTCACCCAGGCGTACGAAGAAACACACGACGCGGCGTTCCTGGCAACCGCGGAAGACACCGCCAACTACTTCATCTCCCACCTGCCCGCCGATGGAGTGCCCGAGTGGAATCTCGATGCTCCGAACGCCCCGGACACGCCGCGCGACTCATCGGCCGCTGCGATTGCTGCCTCGGCACTGATCGAGCTCTCGCAAGACGTGTCGAACACCGGCGAAGCAACAAGGTTCCTGAGCACAGCGAAGCATATCCTGACAACACTCTCCTCACCCAGTTACCTGTCCCGTGGGACTTCGAGCGCGGCGATCCTGCTGCACGGTGCGGACAACGAGCCAGCTGGAAGCTCGGACACGGGACTCACGTTCGGCGATTACTACTTCATCGAGGCGCTCCTGCGCTATCAGGAGTTGGAGTCTTCGTGGACGAAGATCACCAGTGCGTCGACCAGCTCGACGCATCACACCGCAACCGTCAGCTTCAAGGTGATCGCTCCCGCGGTCGGCCTGCAGTGCGTCCTGACCAAGGACCCGACCAACCTGACGGAATCGACGCCGGCGTTCTCCTCCTGCCGCTCGCCGAGAACCTATAGACGCCTTGCTCCCGCTCGTTATACGTTCGAGGTGAGAGCGCGGGCTCTGGGACCGACGGCCGGATCGCTCGGGCCGATCGACCCGCTCGCCGGGCACGGGACACCGGCGACCAAGCGCTTGCGGATCACGTAAGAACCTGGGCACCGTCGATTCGACGTCGATCGAAGTCGCCAAGTTCTGTTGCCTGTTGGCCAGCCGATCGAGCAGCGGCTCAGTGAATCCTGCAGCCTGATTTTTGCGGCCAGGCTCGGCTCGGGTGCTCAGGCGGACTAGCCTGAGAGGTCAGACTGCGGCGGGTCGCCGCGCTCGAACCCCTTCACAAGATCGGCGGGAGCAGTACCGGGCATGTTGGAATGAATGCCGAGCAACTCCGGAGCGGCCTGTGCACCCATCGTCTGCGTGACCGCCGCACCCCAATCGCCGCCCTGCGCCACAAACCGGGTGTATCCCAGGCGCTTCATCAGCACGACCCAGGCACGTGCGATGCGGACGGGATCCCACCCGGGACTCGTCGGCTTGGCGGAGAACCCGTGACCCGGCAGCGAGGGAATCACCAGATCGAAAGCACCCGATGCGCTCGCGCCATACGCCGTGGGGTTGGTCAGCGGCTCGATGATCTTCAGCTGCTCGATGATCGAGCCAGGCCACCCATGCGTCACGATCAGCGGCAGCGCGTCCTCATGCCGGGAGCGAACGTCAATGAAGTGAATGTCCAGCCCATCGATCTCGGTGATGAACTGCGGCAGCGCGTTCAGTTTCGCCTCGCACGCGCGCCAGTCATAGTCCGACCCCCAGTAGCTCGCGAGATCCTTCATCATCGCGAGCGGCACTCCCTGCGAGTCGTCGCTAACCATGTGCGCGTAGTGGTGGGCGAAGATCAACCCCTGACGCGTAAGGGGATTGTCAGCGTGTTCGAGGAAGCGGGGTTTGACGTCGTTGGCGTGGCGGCTGACGCGCCCGACCTGCTCCGGAAAGCCGGTGCGCACACACCGGACGTGGTCATCGCCGACATCCAGATGCCACCCGGGAACACCGACGATGGGTACCGGGCGGCGCAGCAGATACGCCTGGACCTCCCCGACGTTGGCGTGATGATCCTCTCGCAGTACCTCGACGCGGACTACGCGCTCGAGCTTGTCGGCGACCGCGCCGAGGGCGCGGGGTACCTGCTCAAGGAGCGCGTCGGTGATCTGTCGGTGTTCACCGATGCGGTCCGGCGCGTGGCCCGCGGTGGCTCGGCGCTCGATCCCGACGTGGTTCGATCAATGATCGGGCGGCCTCGCACCGCCGGCCCGCTGGATGACCTGACGCCACGGGAGCGAGATGTCCTCGCCCTGATGGCGGAGGGACGGTCAAACGTGGGCATCGCCCGAGCACTTGGTGGTAACGGTGGGCGCGGTCGAGCGCCACGTGACCAGCATCTTCGACAAGCTTGAGCTGCGGATTCTGCCCGAGGATCATCGCCGGGTGCTCGCGGCGCTCAAGTATTTGAAGGGCTGAGTTCCGGGCGTGGGGATAACCCGATGGTGCGCGAGCGACCGAGGCTCGATGCTCACCGGGTGTCAATCTACGTTCGAGCGCAGATGGGATGCCGACGTCGGTCCTAATCGTCGATGACGACCCGGGCTTCGGTCGCGCGGCCGCCGAGATACTGGCGGATCGCGGGTATCGCGTTCTCGCACATGTGACCACCGCGGCGGAGGCGCTGGCCAAGTGCGAGCAGCTCGATCCGGACGCGGTGCTGCTCGACGTGAGACTGCCCGACGGCGACGGCGTGACCCTCGCCGAGACGCTCTGTGCGGGCCTCGATCGGCCGAGGATCCTGCTCGTGTCAACCGACCGGAAGGCCGTCTCGCCCGCAGCCTTGAGCCAGAGCGGAGCGGCGGCTTCGTCCCCAAGACCGAACTCGCGCACTGCGACCTGGACGACTATCTCAAGGCGTGAACGTTCCACGTCGCTCACGCGGGCAGCGGTATGCGAGCCGTCACCGTCGTGCCTGAGCCGCCGCCGCCAGGGCTATTCACCTCCACGTCCCCTCGAGCGCCTTGATCCGATCGGTCAAGCCGATCAGGCCGGTACCGCTGGAGCCCGGCGTGGCGCCGCCGATGCCGTCGTCGCGAACCTCGACGGTCAGTTCGCGGTCGGCCATGGTCACGCTGACCCAGGCAGCAGAGGCCGCGGCGTGCTTGGCGACGTTCGCCAGCGCCTCCGAGCAGAAGAAGTAGACGCTCGCCTCGAGTGGCAGCAAGAGCTCGAGAGCGGCGACATCAAGAGAGACCGGAATCGGCATACGGGCTGCGAGCGCCTCGAGCGCTGCCGCCAGTCCCCTGTCGGTCAGGATCGCCGGATGGATCCCGGCCGCGAGCTCCCGCAGATTCTCGATCCCGGCCGCCGCCTCTGCTGCCGCGACGTCGAGCAGCTCGAGCGCCCGGCCCGGGTTCGACGCGAACTTCTGCTGCGCGAGCTGAAGGTTGATCAGCGTGTTCACGAACTGCTGCTGGGCCCCGTCGTGGATATCGCGCGTCACCCGCTCCCGGGCCGCATCGGCCGCCTCGAGCGGATGGCCGGCACCACGCGTGTACCGGGCAGAGCCTCGCGGAGACCTCTACGGGAACTGATCCCCTGCTTCGTGAACACCTTTCGCAGGTGCCATTCGACCGTTCGTGGGCTGATGAAGAGCCGCGCTGCGATCTCCGGGTTGGACAGACCCTCACGGGCCATGCGGGCGATCTGCTCCTCCTGTGAGGTCAGGTCGTCGCGCGTCTCGATGGTGCGCTTGCGGACCTTCTCGCCGGTGGCCAGTAGCTCGCGGCGGGCACGCTCGGCGAATGCCTCCATGCCGATCATGCCGAGCATGTCGTGGGCGGTGCGTAGCTGGACCCGTGCGTCGATCCGCCGCCCCTCGCGACGCAGCCACTCACCGTAGAGCAGATGTGCGCGGGCCAGTTCCGGCCGCAGACGCGTACGGCTCAACCGATCGATCGCCTCGCCATAGAGCTGCTCCGCGACCTCGCCCTCGCTCAGGAGCGCTCGGCAGCGTGCCTCGATTCCGAGCGCCCAGTCAGATTCGCTGCCGTGAGTGAACTCGGCGAGTCGCTGGAGCCCGTCGGCGGCCAGCCGCACCTCTCCGCTCCTGGCGGCCGCCTCGATCTCCTCGGGCAGTGCCCACACGGAGACGTGAATCTCAGGCTTGACTGAGGTCGCTTGCTGGGCCGCCGGCAGCGCCTCGTGGTAGCGACCGAGGCCGTCGTAGAGGATGGCGGACATCAGGTGCGCGTACTGCAACGCGGGTCCCTCACCTGCAGCGGTGGCGTCCGTGATCGCGGCGTCGATCAGCGCGCGGGCCTCGGCTTCCCGTCCTCGGCATGCTGCGAGCAGGATGGAGCCGTAGGGCGGGAAACGGCTGCTCGTCGTCTCGGTGACCGTGTCGAACTCGGCGTTCACCGAAGCGGCCGTGGCAAAGTCACCGCGCAACGTGACAGCTACGCCCTGAGCGCTCAGGGCGAGGGGCAGGAAAGCGAGCGCGCCTGCGTCGCGCGCTAGCTCGACCGAAACGGTGACCATGTCCCGCCAACTCTCGAAGTCCCACAGTACGACGGCGGCTGTCGCCGCCAACGAGCTCCATTGGAGGCCTTTTCCCACACTCACCTCTCCAGCGCGAACGGCACTCACCGCCCGTCTGAGCAGCGGTGCCGCTGCGGCACGCCCCTCCGTGATCAGCAGCGCCAGGCCATCGAGTAGCAGATCGGGCGCCTGCGGAGGGTGCGTTGGCTGGGGGGCGGCCAGGGCAGCGCGCGAGACATCGAAGATCAGGCCCCGGTCGGCAAGACCGCCCGCGTGCACGGCGGCGCCCCAAGCGTCCAGGTAGGTCCGGCGCGCCAGCTCGACGTCCAGGCGTTCGACCCGCCGGGCGGCATTGAGCAGCATCAGGGGAGCGTCGCTCGGCGAGCCTGAGCTGAACGTGATCTGGGCGCGCAAGGCGTCCACCCGGGCGCGCTGGAACTCGTCGAGCGCCCCAGCCTCCGCTGCGACCAGCAGCCTGAGGGCCACGTCGAACGCGCCGGCGTGCAGGTTGGCTTCGGCGGCCCCCAGAGCCCGGTTCGCCCGCCGCCCGGGCTCTCGCGTCAGCTCGACCGAGCGCTGCAGAAATGCGGCCGCAGCGGCCACCCACCGCGGGCCTGCGCTCGTCCGGCTGACCGCTCGAGCTCGGTGGCAACCTCCTCATCGGGTCCCGACGCCGCTGCGGCGAGATGCCAGGCACGACGATCCGAATCGAGCTCGCAGTCCGTCACCTCGGCCAGCGCCAGGTGCGCGGCCCGTCGGTCCTCGACCGACGCCGCGCCGTAGACCGCCGATCGCAACAGCGGATGACGAAATGTGACCCGTTCGCCGACCGCCAGCAATCCTTCCGTCTCGGCGGCGACTGACGCCGAGACACCGATACCGAGCTGCTCGGCCGCGCCCCACGCCAGCAGCGGGTCGCCGACCGGCTCCACCGCTGCGACCAGCAGCAGGCGCTGAGACTCACACGGCAGCTTTGCGAGCCGCTGGCGGAAGCTTTCCTCGATACGCCCCGAGAGGGCGTGCGCCCCGAGCAGCCCAACGCCGCCTGCCAGCTGCGCCTGGGTCAATCCTCGCGGTAGCTCCAGCAACGCCAACGGGTTCCCCCTCGTCTCGGCCACGATTCGATCACAGACTCGCTTGTCGAGGAAGAGCTGAGTCGTCGAGCTCAGCAAGGCATGTGCATCCCCGTCGCGCAAGCCACCGAGTTCGAGCGCCTGTAGCCCTCGAAGCTCCTCGCACGCCTCGCGCGATGCGAACACCATCCCGACCGGTCCGGCCCACAGCCGCCGGGCCACGAACCCGAGCGTCCGCGCAGAGGCCCGATCGAGCCACTGAGCATCATCGACCACGCACACCAGCTGGCTCTCCTCCGCCACCTCGGAGAGCAGACTCGACACCGCCAGCCCGACGAGAAACCGATCCGGCGCAGCCACTCCGCCGCTCAGCCCGAACACAATTCTCAGCGCCTCGCGCTGCGGAGTCGGCAGACCGTCGAGACGATCGAGCATGGGCGCACACAGCTGGTGCACGGCAGCGAAAGCGAGCTCCATCTCAGACTCCGCCCCGACCGCCCGCACAACCCTCAGATCTGACGCAGCGTCGACCAGGTGTTCCAAGAGGGCCGACTTCCCCACCCCTGCCTCGCCTCGCACCACCAGGGCGCGACTTCCACCTGCTCGAACCGCATCGACCATGCCCTCGAGAACTGCGCACTCGGCTCCGCGTCCGCGGAGCGTAACGCGTCTTCCCGGCACCTGATGAGTGTCCTTCATGCTGCGCCTCCCGGTCCGGTGGCATGTACGGGGACCAGTCTGTTCCGGTCCGAGCCACCAGCCCATACCGCAGCCTGCACAAGCCGCCGAGGTTAACCCCAGGGTGGCGACCTCAGTGACCGGCGGTCTGGCCGCCGTCGATGTGGAGGATCTCGCCAGTGACGAAGGTGGCGTCTTCCAGGTAAAGGACGCCGCCGACGACGTCGGAGACCTCACCTACCCGGCCGAGAGGACCTGCCATCCCCGCGTAGGACGCGGCGTCCTGCATCTCGGTCTTGATCACGCCGAGGGAGACCGCGTTGACCCGCACGCCACGCGACGCGTACTCGGTGGCGAGTGAGCGCGTCACCGACGCTAGTCCACCCTTGGTCAAGGATGCCAGAGCCGAGGGCCGCTCGCTGTCGGCGTGGTCGACGAGGCTGGTGGTGATGTTGACGACGTGGCCGCGGCCCTGCTCGACCATCTGCCCGATTGCTCGCTGGGTAATGTGAAAGAACCCGGTCAGGTTCACAGACGTGATCGCGTCATAGTCCGCGGGCCGGTACTCGGTGAAGGGCTTACCGATGAAGATCCCCGCGTTGTTGATCAGGCTGTCGATCCGTCCGAACCGAGTCAGCGCCTGCTCCACCACGCGCTGGGCCGTCTCGACCCGAGCGATGTCCCCAGGCACGGTGACGTAGCCTGGCTGCTCGGACGGTTCGATCTCGAGCGAGTTCGCCACGACCGCGTATCCCGCGCGGTGGAAGGCGGCCGCCAAGCCCGCGCCGATACCCTGCGAGGCGCCGGTTATCACGACCACACGCTCCGGGCTCATCCGACCAGGTAAGTCTCGTAGATCACGCTGGCGGCCTGACGGCCGCCGACACCGACAAAGATGCCTTTGTTGAGCCAGTCGAGATCGGGTGCGGCGGTCTCGATCTGGGTCGAGCTGCGGAAGGTGTACTCGCTGGCGTCGACATCCTCGCCGCGCCCGAGGCGTGCAAGGACCTCGGCGCTGCCGTGCCGCACGCTTCTCGACTGGACGTAGAGGAGATCACCGCTGTCGGTCTGCAGCGTGTAACGGATGTCTCCGAGCGCCGTGCCGTCCGGCAGGATGATTTGCCAATCGGCGCTGGCGCCCGGCAAGAGCGTGCCGTTGAGCTCGGAGCCGGTGAACGCGCCACCGATGAGCGGCACGATGCGCCGGTCGCCGTGGCCGATATCGCCGAGCTCAAGCGGGGCGCCGAGGATGGCCTCGAGGCGGTAGACCTTGGTCAGGCGGGGATCAGGAAGGTGACCGCTCATGCCCGGGAGTGTGTCGCCGACGCTCTGCCGCCGAGGGCTATCCCATCATAGCGAGCACTCCCACCTACGCTGCTCCTCTCCGCCTCCCTGGATCGTTACGGCGACGTTCGCGCTCTGAGCCCGCGGTCGCGCCCGCGTAACGCCCTAGTCGTCCCCCTGGTCTGCCGCTCGAACCGACTGAGGCGAGGCCGCCGCCGTTGCCTGCCGGGTCGGCGACGACGCGGTGGTAGGTCCACCAGGGGGCCAACCAGTGATGCCCACGGGCGCGACGGGTTAGGTCAAAGGCGAAGGTGACGCGCAACAGAACAACCCAGGGAGGCCCAGATGAGCAGCACCGCAGTGAGAAGCGGGCGGTGATCCGTGGACGTCGCAGAACTGGCTGATCTGCTGCACGAGACAGCCGAGCATCACGACCACTACGAGAAGACCCATCCCAAGCACGACTGGTGGGACTGGTATGCCCCCTACCTGGGCGCACGCGAGCAGGGGAGCACTCCGGAGGAGGCCGCCGCTGCCGCATCCCGTTACATCGACGGGGGACGACGTGTACTTCCCCGATGACGTCGAACATATCGGCGCTTTCTCCGAGCGCCTGACTCGATGGCTCCTAGGCTGGGTACATAGAAAGCCGCTTTTGAGGAGGGCGGACGAAGGCGAGCGCGAAGGTCGTGAGGCGCATGAGAACCAGTCGCGAGTATCTCTCGTGCGAGTCAGCGCTATTCCAACGCATGATCGGAGGTAACGGTGAGCACCGTAATTGATCGTGAAGCCGACATCCGGGCCCGGATCCAGCAGCACTGGGAGGCCTCCGAACGCGGGGACATCGACGCCGAGCACGCGATCTACGCTGCCGACGCGATCCTAGACTATCCGCAGTCCGGCGAGCGCTTCAGGGGCCGGTCAAGAATCCAAGCGCAACGTGGCGGGCATCCGGCCGAACGCCACTTCACCATCCGCCGGATCCTGGGCAGCGGCGACCTTTGGGCGAGCGAGGTTGTGATCACCTATGACGGCGTGCCCACACACTCGATCAGCATCATGGAGATCACCGACGGCCTCGTAACGCACGAGACCCAGTACTTCGCCGACCCCTTCACCGCGGCTCCCGGGCGCGCTGCGCTCGCTGAGCCGATTCCGCCCCACGAGCAATAAGCCGATATGGCCCCGCAGCCCGGCGGGGCCGAGCGGCTCTGAGCCCAGCCGCCGCGGAGTTCCATCGTCCCAGCCCCGCCTGCTAGACCGTCAGCCCGGCATCGAGCAGTGCGGCACGGAGCTCTCGGCGGAACGTGATCCCGAGCTTCGGGAAACGCCTTTCGCAGATGCCACTCCACCGTCCGGTGGCTGATGAACAGCCGGACGCCAATCTCCGGGCGGGAGCGATCGTTCTGCGTGCGTTGGTCAGCCAGGGCACCTACCAGGGGGTTGCACGGACGCGACGGGGTGACCCGAAGCGTGACCATGGCGGCCGCAACCGATTGAGCGAGGCCGAAATGAGTAGTGACCGTACAGGAACTGATTTTGAGGTGATCGTCCTCGGTGGTGGTGCGCCGGGTGAGCACTGCGCCGGGGCGCTAGCCGAGCGCGGGCTACGCGTCGCGCTCGTCGAACGCGACCTAGTCGGAGGTGAGTGCTCCTACTGGGCGTGCATCCCGTCGAAGACGCTGCTGCGCCCCGGTCAGGCGGTCCACGGTGCGCGCGAGGCAGCGGCCTCCGCGCATGTCGATGTCGGCGCGGCACTCGCCTGGCGCGACTTCCTGGTGTCCGACTACTCGGACGCTGGCCAGGAACGCTGGCTGACCTCGGCACCGGGAGCGTGTCGACGGTCGCCGCCGCACTTCCCGCGCTGACAGCCAACCTGGCACTGGAGCTCGCGCCGCTCCGCGTCAACCTGATCGCCGCCGGCTTCGTCGACACGCCGCTGTCGGCATCGCTGCTCGGCAGTGACCTCGAAAAGCGGCGTGACCAACTGCGCGCGACGCTGCCGATCGGACGAGTCGTCGGACCAGCTGATGTTGCCGCGCTCGCCGTCCACATCATGACCAACACGGCGCTCACCGGGGCTACCTACGACATCGACGGCGGCGAGCAACTCGTCTCGACCTAGCCGAGCACGTTCTAAACCGGACCTCCTCGCATGAGACAGCTGATCGACTTCCAGACTAGGCGCCCCGGTGCCGCGCCGACCACAGTGGAGGTCCACGGTGCTCTGGCTTAGAGGCGTGAGCGGACCCTGGCGCTCGTCGAGCCTGTCGGCGAGGAGGATCTGGAGCGGGTCCACTCGAAGCTGATGAGTCCGCTGGTGTGGGATCTCGCGCGCGGGCCGCGGCTCGCTGCCCTTCCATACGCAACGCATAGGCGCGCGAGTACCTGGCCGAGGTCCGGGTCGTAGACGGTCGAGGTGCTCGAGCAGTGGGGCGCCAGTGATGGCTTCATCGCCGAGCTGGTGATCCGCCACGAGCAGCAGCACGCCGAGACGACGCTGCAGGCGCTCGCGCTGGCCCGGCTGCGCTGGGGTGCTCGATCCGCACGCCGTGAAGCCCGAGATCCGCTTCTACATCCGCGACCCCGATGGCCACCTGATCGAGGTCGGCCAGACAACCCAACCGCCCTGCTGATCGTGCCGCGCCATGCGGCCGTGCCGCGGGTCAGAGATCGAGCACTATGTCGTCGCGGGGCTGTGAGCAGCAGATGAGCACGCTTCCGTCGGTGGGAGGTTCAACCGGGTCGGGGTTGTAATCGACATTTCCCGCGATGAGCGTCGTCTCGCAGGTGTGGCAGACGCCGGTGCGGCATGACCAGCGGACAGGTACGTCGCAGGCTTCCGCGAGTTCGAGCAGGGTGCCGTAGTCGCTGGTCCATGGGATCGTGAGGTCGCTGCGGGCGAACGCGATCGTTGGGCCGTTTCCGGGCTGGCCGGCGGGTGGGTGGGGCGCTCGCGCCGGCGTCGCTGCGATCCCTGGCGTCTCGCTCGCTGCCGGCCCGAACGGTTCGGTGTGGATGCCGGACGCATCGAACCCCAGGGCGGCCAGACCCGCGCTGATGTCGTCCATGAAGGCTGTGGGCCCACACAGGTATGCCTCGCCATCGGAGGGTGGCTCCAGTTCGGCGAGCAGGGACGCGGTCAGACGGCCCGCGCTGTCGAAGTCGCGGCCTTCGACGTCGTCCGGGTCGGGGTGGCTGTAGTACACGCGGGCTCGTACGTTCGGCATCGAAGCGACGAGGACCCGGGCCTCGGCGGCGAACGCGTGCTCCTGGCCGTTGCGTGCGCCGTGCAGCCACCAGATCTCTCGGTCGGAGCGCTCCTGCGCCAGCGACTGAAGCATGGCGAGGACGGGGGTGGCACCGATCCCGGCGCTGATCAGCAGCACGGGCGCGCGCGTCCGGTCGAGGATAAACGTGCCGCGGGGAGCTGCGATGTCGAGTTGGTCGCCGACGGCGAGACGGGTATGCAGATAGCCGCTGGCGACGCCACCGCGTTCGCGCTTCACGGCGATGCGGTAATAGCCCGCTCCGGGCGGTCCGGACAGCGAGTAATTGCGCAGCACCGAACGCTGCTGGTCGTCGGGCTGGACTCGCAGCGTGAGGTACTGACCAGGCCGGGCCGCCGGTATTGGAGCGCTCGTGGGATCCTCGAGGCGTATCGAGATCACCGAGTCGCTTTCGCGCGTGATTGCCGTGACGGTCAACTGACGGAAGCCGGGCCAGGCGGGAGGTGGGCTCGTGACCGCGAGACCGGCGTTGCCACTGCCTGGTTCCTCATTGAGCAGAGCTCGGAACGAGCCCTGCCAGCCGGGGCTCAGCGCGGGAATCCGGAGCGCTCGGAGCAGCCCCTGGCGCGTGTGCCCGGGAAGATACAGCAGCGCGTCGACGTCCGCGACCGGCATCTGCTCGGGGCCCGAGGAAATCTTGATGATGTCGTCCCCAGCCTGTACTTCGCCCTCTTCAAGCACGCGGAAGTAGAAGCCAGGGCGGTGGTGGGAGACGAGCAACGCGGGAATCCGCGGATCTTTCATGCGAATCCCGACGCGGTAGCAGGTGACCCGAGGCTGCGTCACCTCGAAGATCGCGCTGCCGATCCGGTAGCGATCGCCGATGCAGACCTCCCCGTCGCCGAGCCCTTCCACGGTGAAGTTCTCACCAAACTGGCCGTACACGAAGTCGTTTCGTCCAAGCTCCCGCTCCCAGTGCCGATACGAGTCCATCTGGTAGACGAACACCGCACGCTGCTCGCCACCGTGCCCCGCCAGATCACCTTGACCGTCGCCGTCAACGTTGAGCCTGCCGACCCGGCGGGAACCAGTCACAGGGTGCTTGAAAACCCCGGTAAACACGGTCCTCCCTTGCCAGGAAACGTCCTTCGGCAAGCCGACGTTGACCGACACCAACGTCCCACCGGGCTGGGCGGCGGGCCGGTTTGAGTCAGCTCGCTTCGGCTTGGGATCGCGGACGAGAGAGACGGGAGGTCCGGTAGTCATGGTTCCTCTAGATCAGCGAAGTCACTAGGACCCCCGGTGAGAGCGGGATCATCGCCCGATGCCACCAAGGCCAGGGAGATCAGCACGATGACACCCGCGACAAGAACGGACAGGCCGATCGAGGCGATCCACCACGCTCGCGTTCCGGGCTCTCCGCAGCGCGAGGAGAATTGACCCCAACCGCCAGCTGCCAAGAGCGACAGAAAGGCTGCGTATGCGTGTGCATACGGCCCCTCGCTCCTCGCGCCGCATCACGTAAGCAGCGATGACCTGGTCGATGAGCCACTCATCGATCGCGTGCTCGCTCATGGCTCCTGCCCTGGTGATCTCTATAAGTCGACATCGATGTAGTCCGGTCATCGGGTGCGGTACGAGAACCATCGCTCCCGACGCTCGCGTTCGCGCCCGTAGCCTTCCGGGTCGCCTCACTGGTCGACAAGGAACCGGTCGAAGCGCGCGTTGACCAGGGGTCATGGCCCGGGAGTGCCCGGGCGCGAACCAAGGGTCTACTCGCAGGAGTCGCCTCATTCATTGTCATAGGGGCGGGCGCGACGGGCATCCTGCGGCGAAGGTCGATCCGAGCGTGCCTCTCGCGACAGCTGTGCCGCGGCCTCGGCGGCGAAGTCCTTCCGGGCGTCATGGGGCTCCTTCACCGTCGCTCAAGCGTTCACTCTCGCCAAAGGGGTGTAGAGTCGGCGCGGGTCGGTAATCGCGGATTGGGGCTGTTAGATGAAAGTGTTGGGGGCGTTTGGTGACTACGGGGCACGCGTCATCCTCCGCGGGTGGGGTCCAGCCGTCCTGTCCCTTCTCGTCCTCGAGCTTGCACCCGTGAGTGCCGGCGCACAGACGACTGCATGTTCCAGCGGGGCTCCGGCAGTCGCGTTCAGCTCGGGCCCCCCGATCACGGTGCCGGTCGGAGCGGGAAGCGCCCTCGCCCCGTCGATCGAGGCGACGTGCGGAGGTGTCCCGTTGGCCGAGCCACAGGTGACCGTGACACTGACATCGGCCTCGGGCCAGATGTTTCTCGGGGGGGTTTACGACCTCGCCGGCTCCGACACGGCGGGAGACGTGATGAACGGCAACGACGAGGGGGTCGTCACTGTCCCGATCATCACGGGTGGGGTGACGGACGGACCGTTCTCGCTGCAGGCCAGCTTCGACGGAGCCACGACCATCGTCAATGGAGATGTCGTAGGCTCGCTGAAGGCGCTCGAGAATCCACAGCATGCTCTGGCCACCTACCGGCTACCCTACCCGAGCTGCTCCGGGATCAAGGACCGCTCTAACGAATGCCTCAACGGCTCGGTGGCGGTGCTCAACGCGGGCCGCAAGAGCGAGAAGCTCGGGCCCCTCGTGCTGCCCAGCAACTGGAAGCAGCTCTCGATCCCCACGCAGCTGTTCGTTCTCACCGACCTCGAACGGACGGCTCGCGGATTGCCGCCGATCTCGGGGCTCGCGGCGGACTGGAACGCCATTGCCCAGCAAGGCGCGAACGTCGGCCGGGACCCGATCGGGGTCGCGCCCTGGACGCCGTTCAGGACCTCATCGGATCCCGCCATCGACGGTCCACAGGGCGGATTCGGCGAGCTGGGTATCGAGGACCCGAGCACGTCCAACGCGATCCAGGCGATGGTCGCGTGGGTCTACACCGATGGGATCTACCCCAACGGCAGCACCGGCGATGCTGACTGCACACGTGCGGATCCCCAGAATTGCTGGGGCCACCGCGAAGCGGTCCTCGAGGACTCTCCCTTCGGCAGCTGTCAGCTCGAATGCGTGATGGGAGCCGCCGACAGCCCTACCGGTTATCACGGCTCCCCCGCCTACACCGAGATCTTCCCTCTATTCGCGGGCAACAACGGTGATCCCGTGGTGACGTCCTGGACGTCAGAACTGGGTGCGCTGCCGAGGTGCGAACGGACCGGGGACACTTGCTCGTGGGCTCACCGGCCGCTCGCTCGCTTCCCCAGCCAGCACCGGCATCGCCGCCGTTAGCCCAGACGGAGCTAGCTCTCCCCCCCGGCCCCGGCAGGGCGTGGTAATGAGCGCGTTCATGGCGTGCGTGAACATCGCGTGGAGCTCCTCGCGCGTGGCTCGCCCGTGGTCGAGCTATTCGCGGACCCCTGCACGTAGCTGCGAATGACGAGCCAGCCGCGCATAGCGGGAGCGCCAGCCTGTGCGCCGACAGGCGCGTCCGGACATCAAAGCGGGTCCGGACTCGGCACGATCGCTCGCGGGCAGAGCGCTCGTCCGACGTCGGGAACCCCGGCGTGATCCAGACGTCGCCGATGCTTTCGTCTGCTGGCGTCGTGCGAGACGGCGATGCGATCGTCCGAAGGGGTTTCACGCACCGCGCGTCTGTGTTGCCCTAATCGGCTGTTCGTGGGTGTGATCGGCCTGGGCTCATTGCGGCATCCGCGCCGCCGTCGACCACTATTTCACCCGCAGCGAGTGCGAGAGGAGCGAGACTAGCCCGAGCCGCGTCGAGACCGCTCCGAGTGCTTAGCGCAGCTCGTAGCGCTCGGCTGGCACGCCGCGCTGGCTCCGCATCATCTGGGTGAGTGATCGTCCCGCGGTCGACGAGCGACCGCGATCACGGTTGTGAGGCGGTTGCCGCGGGCGGCCGGCCCCATGTAACGGCTGCCCGCACGGGCTCGGGCGCAGCGTCGGAGAGCTGGCGGTCGGGAGCTGCGCCGAGCGCGTCGTTGATCGTCGAGAAGGCGAGGCGGAACGCGATGAACGTCGTCGCCTCGAAGATCTCGCGGTCACCGAGACCGGCGTCGCGTAGCCCTTTCACATCTGCCTCGGTGGTTGCGTTTGGGTCGTCTACTACCTTGCCCGCCCACTCCGCGAGCGCGGCCTCGCGTGGCGAGAGGCTCGGCGTCGGCCGGCCGCTGATGACATCGGCCGCGGTCTCGGCGTCCGCGAGTCGGGCGAGCTTCGCTCCCCACGCGAGCGAGCAGTACGAGTCGTTCCGCTGCGAGGCGGTGGCCGCAACGAGCACGGCCCAGTCGCGCTCGCCCAGCGACGAGCCGTCCATCAGCCCCGCACGCAGCGCCACGAACGCTTGCTGGACGTCGGGACGCCATGCCCAGAGCCGGGTCACGTTCCAGACGTACCCGTCCTCGGAGCGATCCTCGTCATACATGCGCACAGCCGACTCCGTCGGCGGTGGCTCGGCGAGAAAAGTCGGCTGTGCAGCCACGGACCGACTATATCCCGCCAGGAGGCACTTCGATCAGCCCGCGTAGTCGGCCCTCCCTGCCAGGGTGGTGCCCACAGGAAGGGGTCCGACGCGCGGTTGACAGGAGGCTGCGTCCTGGCAGAGAATCGGGGCACATCCCTTTTCGCCGGTTAGGAGGCTGCATGTCTTGGAAGCTCGAAGGATCCTATTTCGAGACGTGTTCGTGTGATGTGGTGTGTCCGTGCACCGCGTCGTTGGCTCTCGGGGCCACGCATGAACGTTGCCGAGTGACGTTGGTCTTCAACGTCAAGGACGGACAGGTGGACGGGACCGATGTGAGTGGCCTGACGGTCGCGGCGGTCGCGGACACGCCGAAGGTGATGAGTGAGGGCAACTGGCGCCTCGGTGTCTTTATCGATGCGGCGGCATCCGACGAGCAGGCGGAGAAGCTCGGCGGGGTGTTCTCCGGGGCGCTGGGCGGTCCGATGGCGGCGCTGGGGCCGCTTGTGGGAGAGACCCTTGGGGTCAAGCGTGCGCCGATCGAGGTGCAGGAGAGTGGCTTGCGCCACTCGATCCGGATCGGGGATGCGATCGACTTCGAAATCGAGGACGTCGTTCCGTTCGGGGTGGAGACGGGCGAGCCGGCAAGACTGACCGGAATCTTTCACCCTGCCGGCTCCGAGCTGACCGTGGCGCACGCAACCCGCTCGAGGATCGACGCGTTCGGGATCCAGTACGATGGAAAGGCAGCCTTCTCGACATCGCACTTTGCATGGGCGGCGTGAGCCTGGCTTCGGCGCCGGCGATCGAGGGCGGGCACCGCGGCGAGCTCGCTGCGGCGTTCGCCGCCGTTCGCGCACGGCTGGGTCTCGTGGCTTTGCTACTGGCACTGGCCGCCGTCGCATGGTGGTCGACGGCCGACAGGATGGCGGGGATGGATGCCGGGCCGGGAACCGATCTCGGTGCCCTCGGTTGGTTCTTGGGTGTCTGGGTGGTGATGATGGCGGCGATGATGTTCCCGTCGCTGGCGCCGACGGTCGCGCTCTACGCGACGATGACGCGGCGCCAAGGGCTCGACCGCGGGCTGATCTTCGCCAGCGGCTACCTGCTGGTGTGGGGGAGCGCCGGCTTGGGCGCCTACGGCGCTTTTCGCCTGGGACAGGATGTGTTCGGTGGCGATCTAGCCTGGCACGCCGGCGGCCAATGGTTCGCGGCAGGCGTACTGACCCTCGCAGCGGTGTACGAGATCACGCCGCTCAAGGATGTCTGCCTGGCGAAGTGCCGCAGTCCGATCGGATTCCTGCTCGGGTCCTGGCGAGACGGGCGGCTGGGCGCGCTGAACATGGGCTCAAAGCACGGAGGCTGGTGCTTGGGCTGCTGCTGGGCGCTGATGGCCGCGCTATTTGCCCTCGGGATCATGAGCCTCACCTGGATGGCGCTCGTCGCGGCACTAATCGCGCTTGAGAAGACCCTTCCTTGGGGGCGGGTCGTCACGTGGGGCACGGCAGCCGTTCTGCTCGCGCTCGCGATCGCGGTGGTCGCGGCGCCACACGACATCCCCGGACTCGTTGTCCCGGGCTCCCACAACGCCATGCACGCAATGAAAGCGATGCACTGATGCTGCCCTGGCGGATCTCAGGCAGCTACCTCGAGGCGTGCAACTGCGAGGCGATCTGCCCGTGCCGACGGATCGGCGGGCGACCCGGCGGCCGCTCGACATACGGGGAGTGCTTCGGAGCGCTCTCATGGATCGTCGAGGCGGGCCACGCGGGCGACGTCCAGCTCACGGGCATGCGGGCCGTGCTCGTGATGCGCTACCACGACGACGAGCCCGGATCGCGATGGACCTACGCGCTGTTCGTGGACGCCCGAGGCACGGAGGCCCAGCGCTCGACGCTGGCCGACATCTTCACCGGCCGCCTCGGCGGGACCGCACGCAAGCAGTTCCCGTGGGTCTTCAAGGACGCTGATCTCCAAGGAGTGGAAGCGCTCGAGATCGAGATCGATCACCCCCCGGGGCGCGGCTGGCTCCGGGCGGGCAGCAAAGTCGAGGTCCGCGTGCGCGAGCCCGTCCCCGACCAGGAGACCGTGACGTGCCTGATTCCCGGCCATCACCGCGTCGGCCGCGAGTTGTTCAGCGACTCGATCGACATCAACGCCGGGCCCCTCGTGTTCTCGGTCCAGGGACGATGCGCCTACGAGACCACGTTTGACTACTCATCCGACGACAGATAGCGAGGCAGGACCGCCCGCCGGCGTTCTCAGACTTTGACCGCACAGCCTGCTCTGGACGGACCACCAAGGGCCCGGCCTCTCGAGACAACCTGCTTCCCCCATGAGCGGAACACCCTCGTGCGCCATCTCAATTGCGTGGGCGTGCCGCAGCTGGTGTGGCGCGAACCGACGCCTGACGCGCACGCGCCGGGCGGTCCGATGGCGCTCTGACTCCGGAGCCGCGCCTACTCGCGATGGAGCGAGAGTGCCAGGCTGGGAACGACGAAGGACAGGAGGAAGATCGGCAAGATGCGCTTTCCGCCGCATCGGAAGGCGACGGTTTCGCCCTCGGCCGCGTCGAAGGTCTCGGTTCGGCTGGAGTTTCGGCCGTTGCGGACTTGTAGGGTGTGATGTCCGGGTTCGACTGGCATCTCGATCGGGTCGTTCAGTTCGAGTGATCCGGCAGGCTTTCCGTCGAGCACGACGTCGTACGTGCCGCGACGGACCTCCACTCCGATGGTTTTGTGCGTCAGCTTCAGTGTTGCCGTCATTGTTGATCTCCTCTTGTTCTGCAAGGTCGTTTTCTCTGGGCGCCGTCTACTCAGACGCTCAACTGTAAGCTGCATCGCCCGGCCCCGGGGTGAGCGAGCCGGCTGTCGAGCGGGATCGTTTCTTCGGTGTCCGTGTCGTAGCCTGCCCGGAGTTCACTTCGCCAACGCTAACAGCGGTTGGCCTGATGGTCGAGAAAACTTCTTGGCGTGCTAATTTTTGGCCATGCAGTCAAAAGACACGGACGACAACCGCTCGTTTGTGAGTAACGCCAGGCGGGCGCAGATCGTTGAGGCCGCGATCGAGACGGTCGCCGACGTTGGCTACGCGAACGCCTCGCTCGCGCGTATCGCGGTACGGCTCGGCATCAGCAAGGGTGTGATCAGCTACCACTTCTCCGGCAAAGACGACCTGATAGCCGAGATCGTCCGCCAGGTGCTTCAACGGGCGAGGGCCTACATGCAGCCTCGGATCGAAGCGCAAACAACCGGCCCAGAGATACTGCGCGCCTACATCGAGTCCAACCTCGAGTTCATGCGCGACAACCCCAACCAACTCAGCGCCGTCGTAGAGATCGTACGCGCGACGATCGCCGGCGCCAAGAGCCCATTCACTGGCAACCGCGACGGAGCCGTCCACATCCTCGCCGAACTGCTCGCGCGCTTCCAGGCCGCCGGCGATTTCCGAGCTGACTTTGATCCGAACGCGATGGCGATCGCGATCCGGGCGGTCATCGACGCGGCGCCCGGCCGACTGGCCGACCCAGCTTTCGACATCGACCGATACGCCCGCGAAGCAGTCACGGTCTTCCACCGTGGAACGTGTGTGACCGGGGCTTGAAGCCGCCCCAGTGACCGGCATCGCGCTTTATGCGAAATGGGTCGTTATCTGAAGTTGGCATCGTCGTGCCGCCACGGTGGCGATGAGCGACCAGTTTTGCATCAAAGGAGGTCCGGACGCCGGGGCGATCGAAAACATGGCATTGCGACCGCGCCGTGCAAGGACGACCGCCTGAGAGGCTGCGCTGGCGTTCGGTAGACGTCCAGCATCAGCGGCTCATCGTCGAGCAATCCAAGACGGACGCCCGCTCTCCTCAGCGCTTGACGCTTCCGCTCGGCGCGTAGCACAGTGTAGCATCACGTGCTACGCTGAAGGATATGGCAAGACAGATATCCGTCCGAGACTTGAGGAACCACACTGCGGACGTTGTCGCCGCTGTCCGGTCGGGGGAGACGCTGTCGCTGACCGTCAACCGGCTGCCGGTCGCCGACATCGTTCCGCACTCGCGCGAGCGAAGTCCATGGGTGCCCTCCCATACGCTGCGGTCGATCGTTGAGGAAGCTGGGGCCGACGCGGAGCTCCTTTCGGACCTCGCGGACGTCCGCGGCGCGCTTGTCGATGGATGATGAGCCGGGCAGTCGCGGACACCTCGATATTCATCGCGCGCGAAGCCGGTCGTCCCCTCGGCGACCTGCCCGACGAGATCGCCGTATCCGTCGTCACCGCGGCTGAGCTCGAACTTGGCGTCCTGCGCGCGGGCGATCCAACGGCACGAGCGGTCCGGCTACGAACCCTTTCACGGGTCCGCTCGGAATATCCATTGCTCCCGATCGACGACGTGACAGCGTCGTGTTTCGCCCAGATCGCCGATGAGGAGCTACGAGCTGGCCGAAAGCTCCGCCGCCACGACGCTTGGATCGCCGCAACCGCGCTGCAGCAAAAGGCCGCAGTCGTGACCCAGGACGCGGACTTCAGCGCGTTCTCCTTGGTCCCGGTGATCAGAGTCTGACCGCCCCAGGTACGCGGGCCGCGCCGCGGACCTCGGGTCAGCGCAAGCGACGGACTCCGCGGGCCGATGCCGGATGCCCGAGACATGACAGGCGCAGGTCGGACGCCCCGCGGCCGTTCTCAGTGCGGAATCGGCAGGGCAGAAGGTAGCCGTTGCCGCGTCGTCGGCGTGTCTCCTGTCGTTCCGCAGACAGTGGACTGTCTAGGTCTCAACGGCGAAGATCCGCCACGGCCCGGGGACGCCTTTGAGGTCGTGGTCGCCGCAGTCGATCAGTGTTTGGGCCGAGCCGACGATGAGATCGCGGACTGTGCTTGCTGACGAGCACCTCTCCGGGTCCGGCGAGGCTGCTGACGCGCGCGCCGATGTGCACTGCGAGCCCGCCGACGTCGTCATCGGGGAGCAGCTCGCATTCGCCGGTGTGCAGACCAGCGCGAATCTCCAGGCCCAGGTCATGGACCCCGTCGCGGATCGCGATCGCGCTGCTGATCGCGCGGCTGGGACCATCGAACACCGCGAGCGCTCCGTCGCCGAGCGACTTCACGAACCGCCCTCGGTGGCGCTCGACCTCCTCGCGCACCTGGACGTCGTGGCGCTCAAGCAGCGACCGCCATTGGCTGTCACCGAGCTCGGCGGCACGCTCGGTCGAGCCGACGATGTCGGTGAACAGCACCGTCGCGAGCACGCGGTCGCTGACGACCGGCCGCCCCACATCGGTCTCGCCGATCATCGCCAGCGACGCAGCAGCGGCAGCAGGACTCATCGCAAAACGCTGTAAGCGCGCCATCCGACGTCGCAGCCGCTCGTCCTGACCGCCAGCCAACAAGGACAGCCAAAGGGTTCGCGGGCGAGTCGGTGCCCCAAGACTCAACGATGGCCTGAACGAACGCAGCGCGCTGCTCGACACTCGGGGCCCACTCGTACCCCGGTCCTGCCACCAGCCGGGGCTGCGGCGACACCAGGACGACTGCCCGCACCAAGTCCGGATGGGAGGCCGCGAACAGCGCCGTCAAACCGCATCCCTCAGCGTACGAAAACAGCGCCGGCTGCTCGGAGCCGACCGCGTCGATCACTGCCTGGACGTCATCGATCTGCTCCTCCAGCGGGGTCGCCCCAGCAAGCCCATCGGACATCCCGCTCCCGCGTCGGTCGAACAAGATCAGCCGAGAAAACGACGAGAGCCGGCCGAAGAAGCGCGAGAAGAACGGCAGATCCCAGTACATCTCGATGTTCGACAGCTACGGCGGAACCAGAACGACGTCGAGCGGTCCCTCGCCCACCATCTGGTAGGCGATCTGCAGATCACCGCTGCGTGCGTAACGAGTCTCCGGAACGTCAACCAGGCTCACACTATCCGCAACCCCGCAGCCCTGAGCACGTGGTGTGGGCCGGCGCCGAGTGCCTTCATGCTCCCCGCCAGAGCTGGGGCGATCCCCGGATTAGCTCAAGTCTTGATCGTGATCTGGAGAGGAGCCACGCCCTGGCCAGGCCTCGCCGCTAGTCCTGGAGTAGACCGAGGGTATTGCCGTCGGGATCCTTGAACCACGCGAACTTGCTGGAGCCCACTACCGCGATGCCCTTCTCGTCGGTCGCGATCTGCGCCTGGTCGTAGTGCTCGAACCCGACGCCGTTGGCGGTCAGATCATCGACAACTTCCTCGAGATCACTCACGTACCAGCCCGCGACCGTCGCGTGCGACTTTCCAACGTCACCGGGGGAGGGATAGACATGGAGCCTTGTCTGCTCGCCGCACTGATATGTGCGCCCGCCGTCAGGATCATCACCGTGCGCCGTCAGGCCAAGCTTGCCCTCGTAGAAGTGCTTAGCGAGGTTCATGTCCGACACAGCGACGATTGCCCAGACCCTGTAATCGCTAAGCGTCATCGCGGAGCCCTCCTAGAGGAGAGGGGCGAGCGCGATGACCAGCGCGTTGATCAGCTGTGCGGGAGTGCCGGCTGCAGCTCGGGATCCGCGCCGGGCCGTGGGAGCTCGTGGTCGCCCGGTCCACGGCGATTTTCAAGGCGACAAGAGCGTCCCGTCTGCCTCGTGGCCCGTCGTGGCCTACCTCGGACGGCGGGTAGCCGCGCAGTTCAAGCCGTATCATTGTCCGGTGTGCGGGGTCGAAGACAACGTGACGCATGCGCGTTGGCGACGCCTCCTGACGGTACGTGCGCGGAGCGACGTTCGGGCGTGCTCCGCCCCCGGGACGAGCGCGAATCGGAAGTGCGCTGAGCGGCCAAGGCGGCACGGCGGGCCCAAAGCGAGGGAGCGCACATGGTGGAGGCGCTGAGCATCGTCGCCTCCGCCGCGATGGTCATCAGCTCCAGCGCTCTCGTTCTCCTGCACGTTCTTCCCACGGGCTACAACCCGATCCGGGACGCGGTCAGCGACTACGCGATCGGCCGTTATCGTGCAGGGTTCTGGCTGTTTGTCATATCCGGCGCGGTGTCCGGGCTTGCGCTCGCTCTCGCACGGTCGGATCCGTGGCACGCGGTCAAGGGACTCGTCGACGGGTGGCTCCCCTGGGTCATCACCGGAACCGCGATCGCCACCGGCGCAGCGATCATCAGCCCACGACTGAAGCGCATCTTCGGGCTTATCGAACGGTCCTACTACGTGTCGTCGATCGCCTGGTTTCTCATCGTATCGATCGAACTCGCACGAATCGGCGGCTAATCCACCGACTGTCCGTGACCCGGGTGATCCCTCGTCGCGCCAAGCGATCACGTCAGAAGCATCACCTGAGACGACGGCCCTTGCCCTCAAAGCAGTAGCCCGTTTGGCGCGCTCGCGGGCTACTGCGGGGACCTGGCCGTCGACCGAGAGCTCGATAAAATTCGTCGCGTGGGTCAGTGGCATGAGGTGGAGCTGTTGTGCCCGGTCTGTCAGGCGTGGAGAGCAACCGGTGCCGCGACGACGAGCGAGAGCTTTGATAGCAACCGCCCGTCTCTCCCTGGCGGCCCGTTCGTCCTCCGGCCGTGTGGCCACGAGGTCGTTGCCGAGCGTTGTGAGTTGCGGTTCGGTCCCGAAATTCCAGGGCCAAGCCGGTAGCGTGCGCTCGGAAGGACGTCGATTTCGAGAGCTCGATCTCGTGGGAGTTCGACGTGGCTGCTATTGAGTGAGCGGTCCGGCGACCAGGAGGTTCGCCCAGCCGCTCGTCGCCGGCGCGGCGCTGTGGGTGCCGTTGTAGACGACGCTCGCCCGCCACCGTCCGACCTCGGGCGCCGGTAACGGCAGGACCGCCACGCCGTTCACGGCCTCTGCGCGGTAGTTGCCGCGGAACTGCCAGCCTTCGACCGGGTCGAAGTACTGCAGCTCGAACGTGACCGGGCCGTCGACCGCGGGGGAGACAGTGGCGGTGACCCGGGTCGACGCGCCCGGGCTGATCTGCTCGTAGCCCGAGCCATCGAACGAGATCTGGACGTGGGTGATCGTGCGCGACTCCCGGTAGAGCGTGAACGGCCCGGACTCGAAGTTCTCCGCCTGCACAACGACGAAATACCGGCCCGGCCGCATCTGGCGCCGGATCGTCTCCTCGCCCTCGGACCCGCAGTTGCACTGCAGGTACTTGCCCTGGTCATTGAGCAGCTTCAGGTCGAACGACGCGGCCGACGCTGCCTGAAGGAACAGGGTCAGATCGCTGAAGGTGGTGACGTCGAACCGGAACAGGCGGACGTCGGTGTCGATGTTCCCCTGCAGCTTCGCCGTGTAGTGGGCGAAGTTCGGCAGGAAGATCCCGGGCGCCATCTCCAGCGAGGTCGCGGGCGCGATGTGCAGCCAGTACGGCTGCGAGCCGTCGATGCGTTGCGCGGCGGAGACCAGGAAGCTCCACAGGCCGCTGACCGTCGGGGTGAACAGCCGGTAGCCGGCGCAGCGTAGGCCAGCGACAGCGCTCCCGCCGAACGAGCTCGTCCCCGGCGGGAAGATGCCGAGGCGCATGCACCCGTCGTTCGTCTTGACGAGGTTGAACTTGTAGGTGGTCCCCGCCTGGAGCTGGAGCGAGTAGGCGTCCTGGGTGTCGAAGGTGCTGTCGAGAACGCCGTGGCCGCCGCGGGCCGGCAGCGCCGGTCCCGGAGCTGACGGTGGCGGCGGGACGACGAACACCTTCAGCGAGAACGTGCTGGAGGTCGAGTTCGCGCGCTGGGCGATCCGGATCAGGTAGGTGGCGTTCGCCGAGGGCTGGAAGGTGCTGCCGGCGAAACCGTTCTGATCGGTGCGGGCGCAGTCGACCGGGATGTTCTGTGACCGCTGGCGCTGGAAGACGTCGACGGCGGCGTCGAGGTCGCCGTTCGCCTGGACCTTCACGCCGACCTCGCCCGGGGGCGAGGAGCCGAACGACATGGAGTACCAGACCGACCCAGCGGTCTGGGCGCAGCCGGAGGGCGGCTCGTTGGTCTCGACGGTCGCGCCGACTGTAGTACCGGTGGCGGCCGCCGGCAGCGCGCCCAGCGGCTGGGCCGAGTCACGGTTGTCGTTGGGCGGCGGCGAGACGGCGAGCGCCTGCGTCGCGGCGCCCAGCAGCAGGCCGACGATCAGAACCAGCGTGCGCGCCGTCGTACGGACCACGCCGGCATCCTACTCGGGCGGCGCGGCGCCGCGAGGCCTCCAACGCTCCACGAGAGCTCTGCGCCTTGCGGTCTCCTGTAATCGAGGCGAGCGGCTGCCGTGCACGATCGCGTGGATCCGGCGGAGCGGCGCGCAATGTTCTCGAGGCGCAATCGCGCCTTGGTTTCGCCTACCCTCGCATCGCATGGAGCGCACAAATCCGTGATCGAGCTGTCGGGCCATCGAGAACCTGATCGCAACCTACGCTGAACTCGTGGACGACGGCGATTTCGCGGGAGTCGCCATCCTGCTCGCAGACTCCACCTTTACTGGGGGCGCCGGGTCGGTGAGCGGCCGAGAGGCCATCGAGAAGACGCTCCGGGAGAACGTGATCGTCTACGACGACGGCACACCGCGAACCAAGCATGTCACGACCAATATCGCAATCGAGATCGACGAACAGGCAGGCACGGCGACAGCTCGTTCGTACTTCACCGCGCTTCAAGCGCTGCCTGACCTGGCTTTGCAACCGATCGTGAGCGGTCGGTACCACGATCGCTTCGAGCGACGCGACGGACGGTCGCGCTTCGTCGAGCGGCGCGTCCGAACCGACCTCGTAGGCGACGTGAGCCGGCACCTGCGCCACTCGGCCACCGCCGGCTAGTCCTCCCACTCGCGGCGGGAGGTTGCGCTGCTGTAATAGGCGTCGACCCCAAGTCGGCTGGCACCGGCTCGCCCCTTCGGGGAAGAGCAGGGCTTCCGACCGGTTATATTCGGCGCCGCGTCAGCGGACGAGGCGGCCGGTCTCGCAAGTGGCGAGGAGGAGGACTGCCCGTCACATCTTGTTGGCTCCCGCTTGGCCGCCGGCACGGGTCTCGCGCCACGGGGTTGGTCCGGCTACTCGTCCCACACGGTCGCCGTCTAGCTGGTATGCGTCGTGTGTGGCGTCGGCGTCTCAGAAGCGATGTCGGGTGTGGCTGAAGCTGCCCTTGGTGAAGGCAAGGACTTTTGCTGGGTGGACGGCGAACACGAGCGCGGTCCCGACGTGGTGTCGAAAGCCATCCTGACTGACCTCGTATTGCCATCGCCCGTCCCACTTCTGCGCCCAGGCCGCGGCGAGCCGGTCGAGTTGCCGTGCGTCGGTGACGCGGGCCGCCTCGCCCTCGACGACCACGTCGAGGCCGCTCTGCCAGTCGTTAGTGCCAGTGGTCAGCGCGACGCGCGGATTGCTGGCGAGGTTGCGCGCCTTCTGCTCGTCCGGGCCTGTGGAGAAGTGCAGCGCGTCGTCGAGCCAGACGGCGACGAGCGGGGTGACGTGCGGCCGGCCGTCTGTGCGGACGGTCGAGATCCAGAAGATCTCGGCCTGCTTGATCGCCTCGAGCGTGTCCTCCCAACTGGTGGGCCGTGCTGCTGGATCGCTGAAGCGGCTGTCGAGCTCTGTGCGGGGTGTTGTCATCGCGGCCTTCTGTCCTCGGGGTTGGCGGGTGGCGGGTAGGCCTCGGCGACGACGTCGTCCAGGCTGGCGATCGCCGTGAAGTCAGGGGAGAATCGGTTGCGCATCAGCGCGATCGCGACGCCGGTGTCGATGTCGGCGTAGGCTGCCGATCCGTTCATGCCGGCCATCCCGAAGGTCGAGCCTGATCGCGAGCGCGCGCCACCGGGCCGGCCGGGGCTGTAGCCGAGCGACCAACTGTGCCTGCACGGCATGCTGGAGTGCGATGTCAGCCATCGTCGGTGATCCCGTCTGCGAGCGGTTACTCATCGCTGCGCGTCTTCTTGGTCGGTTCTCAGGACATAGACAGCCGTGCACCGAGAAACTCATCGGTCCGGCTTACGGCCGACCTCCAGCTCCGGCCCGCCGCCGGGTAACACTGGGTAAGGATCCGAGCCCGCCGGCCAAACACGCCGATCGTCCCCTCTTTGCTCCTGCCGCGATACCAGGGGGGCCTCGCCCGGAGTCGCGAGTTGCGCGGACAGAAGGTCACGCGGTTGGCGCCTCGATCGCCCGATTCGTGGGCCACTTGCTATCGCGCTCGCTTGAACGTCGCCTCAATCTCCGACGTGAGGAGATTGAGGTCCAGGCGATCGGGATCGTGTTCGAACGGATGAAAGCCGAGTCGCTCCCACCACGCCCGCGCTCTCGCGTTCAAGGCGGTGACGACGACGGCGCGGCATGCCGCCTTCTTGTTGAGCTCGACTGCTGTGGCGAGGACGTGCGCTGCCAGGGCGGTCCCGATGCCGACGTCGGCGTAGCGGCGGTCGACAGCCAACCGGCCGAGCAGGAGAGCCGGAACCGGATCCGGGGCGCTCTTGGCGACGATTTCCGGCGCAGCGGAGCGATCGATGCCAGTCATCGCGACGCTCGCGTAGGCCACGACAAGGTCGTCGGCGTCGGCGATGACCCAGGTAGCGGCGGTGTCAGGATGGCGGTTCTGGCCGGCGTAGCGGCGCAGCCACTCGTCGAGGACCGGTTCTCCGCTGTCGAACTGGCCGCGGTGATGTCGGCGCGGGTCCAGCGGCGCCGGGCGGTGCAGCTCAGTCAAGCCAGCTGAACGTGCGTGTGCGGCGCATCGCGCTGGCGAGGCGGTCGTTGACCTCAGCTGGTCGCTCGAGCGCGTCAGTGAATGCGAGTGCGGCCTCGCGCGAGAGACCGATACTCGACCGTTCAGCCAGGATCTCCTCGGCCCTCGACGCGGCAGCCTGCACCACAAACGCGGAGACATTGAGGTGCGACGCGGCCGCAGCTCGCTCGAGCAACGCTTTGTCAGCCGGGCCGACCCGGATCTGCAGGCGTTCTTCCTTGACCGTCGACATGTACTCACAATGGCAGTACATCACCGGATTGTCAAGCTAGCGTGAGCAATAAGCCCTGCCTGACCGGCGGCGGCACCAAGAAGTCGGGATGCCGTGATCGATCATTTGGCTGCGGATCGCGGGTCTCAGCATGTGCGGCCGTGGCTGCACCGTAATTGACCGATTGGAGTGGAGATGGCCAAGCTGATCTATGCGGCGATCGCCTCGCTTGACGGGTACGTCGAGGACGAGGAGGGCAGGTTCGACTGGGCGGCGCCGGATGACAAGGTGCATGCGTTCGTCAACGATCTCGAGGGGCCGATCGGCACCCACCTATACGGGCGCCGGATGTACGAGACGATGGTGTTCTGGGAGACCGTGAGCACCGAGGCCGATCAGCCGGCAGTGATCCGGGACTTTGCTGGGATCTGGCGGGCAGCTGAGAAGATCGTGTACTCCCGGGCGCTTCAGACGGTATCCAGCGCGAGGACGCGGATCGAGCGCGAGTTCGATCGAGACGCCGTCCGGCGGCTCAAGCAGTCCTCGGGGGCCGACATCACAGTCGGGGGTGCCGAGCTCGCTGGCCACGCAATCGGCGCGGGGCTGGTCGACGAGTGCCATCTGTTCTTGTGCCCGATCGTGGTGGGAGGCGGCAAGCGCGCCCTGCCAGACAACGTCCGCGCGCAACTCGAACTTCTCGATGAGCGCCCGTTCCGAAACGGCGTCGTTCACCTCCACTACCGCGTAAGCGTCTGACCGAGCCGGCAACGCGACGTCAGGCAAAGACCTCTCACGGTCAGAGTGCCCCAAGGCAGTCAGTGCAGAAGTGGGGCCACCGGTGGGTCAGATTTGGGGTGGGCGGTTCCGAGCCTTTCGTGCTGACGTCCATGGCTTGAAGGTCATGGGCTTCACGTCAGGCGTCTCGGCGGGCCATCGTGACGATCGCAGCCGCGGAAACGATCGCGACAAAGAGGCAGAAGACCCCGAACCCGGCCCAGGGCGCGAGTGTGTGGGCCGTGCGGACAACTGCGCCCACTTGTTGGCCGGCCTGCGTGGGCCAGAACTTCTCGACGGTGTGCTCAACGGATGCGGGCAATGCGGCCGCGATCCCGGGCAAGACGAAGAGCACGGCAACGAGCACGGAGATCGCACCAGCTGCGCTACGGAGAATGGTCCCAAGTGCCAGTCCGAGCAGTCCAATCAGCGCCCCGTACATTCCACCGCCGATCAGAGCGCGCAGCACGCCGGGTTGTCCAAGGGTCGCGGTTGGCGCATGACCCGAGATCAGCGCCTGACCGATGAAGAACGCCACAAACGCAATGATCTCGATGAAGACGAACACCAACACGAGAACGACCACGGCCTTGCCCGCCAGCAGCCTCCCGCGTCGGGGGACGGCGGCCAGAGTGCTCCCGATCGCGCCCGTTGAGTACTCCGAACTGATGAGCAAGACGCCAAGAACACCGATCGCCAGCTGCGCCACAGCCAGGCCGCTGGCGCTGATCGAGGCGGGATCCCACAGCAGCCGAGTACTCGCCGACGACTTGGCGTAATGGTGAGCCGCGAGGGCGCTGATGAGCGCCCCAAGCCCGATGCCAAGAACGGCAGCGACGACAAGGGTCCACAAGGTCGATGGGACGGTGCGGGCCTTGGTCCACTCCGAGCGCAGGACATCTCCAAAGCCGGCCGCTCGGTAAGTCGGTCTCGCGATCGTGGGTTCGGCGGCGACTGCGGTGTTTGTCGTCATGCCGCTACCTCCGCTGCCCGGTAATCGACGCTGTCATGGGTAAGGTCCATGAACGCGTCTTCCAGTGATGCTCGCTGGGTCGCGAGCTCATGGAGCGTGATGCCCTTGGCCGCCGCCAAGTCACCGATCGTGCGACTGTCAAGGCCGGAGATCTCGATGCTCTCCTCGGTTCCTGGCCGCACCCTCGCCCCGGCGCTCTTGACCGCGATGGAGAGCTCGGCGAGCTGCGGGGAGCGGACGAGGACCCAGTGCTCGGAGTTGGACTCCACGAACTCGTTCACCCCTTCGTCTCGCAGCAGCTTGCCCTTACCGATCACGATCAGATGGTCAGCGGTGACGGCCATCTCGTTCATGAGGTGGCTCGAGACGAATACCGTCCTGCCCTCAGCGGCGAGGCGCTGCATGAGCTCTCGGATCCATACGATCCCCTCGGGATCCAAGCCATTGAGCGGCTCGTCGAACATCAATACCGGAGGATCCCCGAGCAAGGCTCCCGCGATCCCTAGACGCTGTCCCATGCCGAGGGAGAATCCGCCCACCCGACGGCCCGCGGCGGCCTCCATGCCCACCAGGCCGAGGACTTCGTCAACCCGCGTCGACGGGATGGCGTTGCTTTGCGCCAGTCCCAACAGGTAGTGATATGCCGTCCGACTCGGGTGCACGGCTTTCGCGTCGATCAGCGCGCCCACCTCGCGCAACGGCGCCGGCAGGTCCCGATACAGCTTTCCGCCGATCGTCACCTCACCACCAGAGGGGCTGTCGAGGCCAAGAATCAAGCGCATGGTCGTTGTTTTGCCCGATCCATTCGGTCCGATGAAGCCCGTCACGAGGCCGGGGTTGACGTCGAAGCTCAGCTCATCAACCGCCAACGTCATCCCATATCGCTTCGTGAGACCCCGAGCCTCGATGCGCTGGCCTCCATATGAACGTCCCGATCTCTCAGGCATTACGTTCAACGTCCTTAGGTCGCACGCTAACGTGAAGCGATTCGGTGCGTGCAGCACGACGTCGCACGTCGCGGGCCGCGCACCCGAATACCCTTACGACGCCATCCGCGCGGTTTGAGGAGAAATCTGGGGGAACTACCATCGGGGACATCCGTGACCTCCGGGTTCAATGGAACACTCAGAAGTCAAATAGTGCTGCCCGCCCCCGCGCGGGAGCCGACCTCGCATGATGCCCTCCACAGCTGAGATTACTCCGATATCCACGGTGCGCAAGAGCAACCGACAAATCGGCGCCGTGTGACCAAGCGCAATCGCGAGGTGTTCGTCCTCGGCGGCTACTACGAGCGCGCGCTCGTCGCTGCCATTAGCCGGTAGACGGGGAAGAACGTCAGCTCTGGAGTCACGCCCTCGAGTTGCTGAAGGACGGGGCCGAGCTGCTCGCGGGAAAACGCCTCGAACTCCTCCTGTGACGGCACCACGTTCACGATCCGCCAACCGGTCTCGGTCGGGCCGGCAATGTGCACTTGCCAACCCTCTGGGAGCTTCCCGCCCGCGAAGAGCGGGGGGACGATCTGGTCGTAGAAGTGCTGGTTTCCTTGTCCTCCACCACCGGCCGCTGCGCTAGCCGGGGGTTCCTTGGGCCAGCCACCGCCGGAAGACATCGACTCGATCAGCCGGCCATGGCCCGTCTAAAGGCATTTTGCCGCTTCCACGCTGGCGAGGATTGCGTCCGCGTGCTCGGTCACGTCGTCGTAGGACCAGAGGTCAAAATGGGACAGCATGGCGTGGCGATCGCTCTCACCAAGCTGGACATCAGCTCGCGCACCGCGCTCGACCATGCTCTCACGGGCGACACTACCCTCCCGCCGCCGTAGCCGCCCAAAACGGGGCAACCGCCCCCGCACCACGCGGGGGTCGCGGGAGTAGGTAGCTCAGACTGACGACTGGCCAGTTCAACTGCCCACCGGCGGATGCGAGCCTGGATCACGTGAATGACATTCGGCCGATCTGGCGAGCGACCGTGAGGCGCCGAAACGAACGACAGTTGGAGCGGACGTCCAGCGAGGAGCCTGGCTCAGCGGTATTACTCGCTAGTATTACCCGCATGCGCGTGACGCAGAAAGGCCAAGTAACGATCCCGCTCGAGGTTCGCCGAGCGCTCGGGATCCACGCGGGCAGCGAGGTGCAGTTTCAACTGGACGAGCAGGGTGCGCGACTGGTGGTGGACCGTGATCGCGCGGCCCGCGAGATCGCAGGTGTTCGTGGTGCCGGCGACGTTCCCCTGAGCACCGACGAGATCCTTGCGCTCACCCGGCGGTGAGACAGGTCGCAGGGACCGTCGTCGACAGCAGCGTTCTGCTCGACGTCTTCACCGAAGACCCCACATGGCTTGAGTGGTCCCAGGCCGAGCTCACGAAGGCGGCTCAGCGCGGCACGCTCGTGCTCAATGCTGTCGTCGTCGCGGAGATCGCCCCGAGGTTCTCGCGCATCGAGGCCCTCGCCAAAGCTCTTCCATCGATGGCGATCATCGAAGAGATACCGCTCGCCGCGAGCTTCCTAGCTGGCCACGCTCACCGGATCTACCGCCAGGCCGGAGGCACACGCGAGGCGATCCTTCCGGATTTCCTCATAGGCGCGCACGCCGCCGTGACCGGTCGAGCACTCCTAACACGAGACCCGCGACGCATCGCTGCCTACATCCCTGGCACGACCCTCATCGCACCGCCCGACCAAGATTGAACAGCAGCGGGGGTGTGGGGCGCTTTGAGTCGGCGTCGCGAGCGACAGGGTCACGAGGCGGGCATCGTAGGTCCGCGTGCCGCCTACCAGCCGCCGCCCGTCATCGGACCGTCCGGCCGGCCGTGCCAGGGGCCGACTCCCGGCGGTGGCCTCGGCACTGGCGAGGTAGGCGTAACACTGCGTGCGAGGGGCAGGCGCGGCGGTCTCGACCCGGTGCCTTGGAGGCGAAAGCACGATCGGGGTGTCAGGGTGAGAGCGTCACGACCTCGTGGCTCGCAGCGCTCCGCCGCGCTGCCTCGAGGACGTGTAACGTTGCCACGGCGTCATGCGGATCGACCGGCGGCGGATCGCCATCACGGAGTGCTCGTAACAGCAGTGCGTAGAGCTGCGGCCAATTGCCCCGCTCGCTGGGTACCGGCGCGCTCTCGTCTCCGCGCACGAGTCGACCCCAACGCAGCTTCGGCTCATAGCCCCAATCGGGCATCTCATCAGGCCTAGCGCCGGACCGTAGCGCGTCCTCCTGGCCGTCCAGGTCCCGCACCACAAACCCCGCTTTGGTGCCCAACACGCGAAGCCGCGGCCCTGGCGCCGCGGTGATCGCCGATCCACGCAGATGACTGAGCACGCCGTTTCTGTGGTGCAGAGCCAGGAAGGCGTCATCGTCGCCTGGCGCGCCGCGGCGAGCATCGACCTCGGCATAGACGCGCGTCACCGGACCGAACAGAACCAACGACTGATCGACAAAGATGGGAGCCGAGATCGAGCAACTGACCGCCGCCGCGTTCAGGCGAGTTCGAGTCCCGCCACGACACGGCGCTCGCCGATGGTCGCCACCGCTCAAACCGCGATTCGTAGCGCAGGACGGTGCCCAGTCGATCCTCCGCCAGGAGCCGAGCAAGCGTGAGTTGGTCGGAGTCCCAGCGCCGATTCTGGAACACCGTGAGCAGCCTCGACGTCTGCTCGGAACGGCTGATTAGCGCTTCGGCCTCGTCGGACGTCATCGCGAGTGGCTTGTCGACAACGACAGGCAGGCCGCAATCGATCGCCTCGATGGCCAGCGGCGCATGCGCTTCGTTCGGCGTCGCGACCACGACCAGATCATGGTCCTCGGCGTTCTCCCACAGCGCGGCGGGACTCACCCGTATCTCCGCATCGGGGTGCTCTCGGGAGACCAGCGCCTGGCGCTCGGGGCTGGACGTGACCACACTGGCGATTACGAGGCCCGGCGTCGCGGCGATCAGGGGCGCATGAAAGAAACGACCCGCAAGGCCGTAACCGATGATCGCTGCGCGCAGATCCGCCACCGGCTCAGAATACGATCTACCGTCACGAACGGCGGACACCGAGCCGCCGTGCGGTCTGGTCGTGATCAAAGCGCAAAGCCCGTGCATCCCGGCCCGCGGACTGCGGATCTTGCGAGAAGATGCAGCAGCAGTAGTTCCGCGGGCGGATTCGTAGCGCAGGGCCGCCGCCGCGCTAGCCTCAACTTCAGTCATCTGCTGAGCCCATGCGATTCGCGATATCTATCCCGCAGTACGCTCGCGACAGCCGCTTCGACGATGACGCTTTCCGCGCTTTTCTGCGCCGCGTCGAGGAGCTCGGCCTGTTTGAGAGTGGGTGGGTGCAGGAGCAGGTGATCGGCGCGGCCGGCAGCCTCGCGCCGCTCCAGACACTGGCCTACGCCGCGGCGTGCACCGAGCAGCTGCGGCTGGGTTGTGCAGTGTTCGTGCTCCCGCTGCACAACCCCCTGCACCTGGCCAAGGAGATCAGCTCGCTCGACTGCCTCAGCCACGGCCGCGTTGAAGTCGGTGTCGCGACAGGCGGCCGGGGGCGTCCGTTCGGCGCCTTTGGTGTCGACGCGGACAGGCCCATTGCCCGTTTCAACGAGGCTTTGGCGCTGATGAAGGCGTGCTGGACGGAGCGTGAGATCAACTTTGATGGGCGGTTGTGGAGGCTCCAGGGCGCCTCGATGGAGCCCAAGCCGGTGCAGAAGCCGCACCCGCCTGTCTGGTTCGGTGGCAGTGCGCCGGCGGGGATGCGGCGCGCGGTCCGGCACGGAGACGGGTTCATGGGCGCCGGCTCCCAGACGACGGCTCAGTTCGCCGAACAGGTCAAGGTGGTGAGGGAGGAGTTGAGCGCGCAGAGCCGCGAGCCCGACACGTTCCGGGTCGGCAAGCGCGTCTACGTCCACGTCGAGGACGACGCGGCGCGCGGGCGCCAGGCACTCGAGGACGCGCTCACGCGTCACTACGGGCGGGGCGGCTGGTCAGAACACATCCTCGCGGGCCCGGCCGAGGAGTGCACCGCCGGCATCCGTGCGGTGGCGGACGCCGGCGCGGAGCTGATTCTGCTCAACCCGCTCGTCGACGACGCGCAACAGCTCGAGCGGCTCGCGGCCGAGGTGATCCCGGCGCTCAGCTGAGCTCGGCGTGGCGTGGCTGAGCAGTGCCGCGGCCGTCGCGGACAGAATGAAGCGATCGTCCGTCCTGACGACGGCTGCTCGGTCGCGCAAGCTACGACTGGGCGGTCTTGTGGCGGTAACACGGCCCGGACCGCTTGCTCAGGATGAGCACCACAGCCGAGAATTCGACGAGCCAGAAGACCACGCTGGCGATGAGCGTCCACACGGGGGCGGAGGACGCCGACGCATGCGCGATGTTGTAGAACAGGGCTAGGGTGTGGAGCCCGACCCACGCAGCGAAGAGAACCCTGGCCCAGTTGTGCCCGCGGCCGTTCGCCCACGCCAACGAGACGAACACACCCCAGCTTATGCCGATATCAAGCGGGTACGCGCTGCTCCCGGGAGTCGCGGGAAGTATCGGGACGCCCAGCAGCTTAAGCGCTGCGCAGAGGTACATCAGCCTGACGGCCCAGAACACGGTTGGTTGTGACCGTGGCACGCCGGGACGCAGACGGATCCAGATCGCGCTTCTGATCAGATCGGCGGCCTCTCCCGGCCGGGGCCGCTGCTGACCGTCGCCGGCGCCGGCCATCAGCACCGAGAGAATCTCCTGCTCGTTCTCGTAACGGAACGCCCGCGGGTAGCAGGCCAGCAGCCGCCGGTAGCGTCGCTCGAGGTCTGCGGAATCACTCATGTGGCCATCCCTGCGGCCGGCTTGAGTCGCGACATCGCGACATGGGCGTTTGCTTGCAACCGCGCCGCCTCCGCGGCCAGCAGGTCCCCCCCTGCGGGCGTCAGCCGGTAGTACCGGCGCAGTCGGCTATCCACGATCTCCTCGCGGTCGACCTCGATGAGCTTGTCCGCGCGCAGACGCTCCAGCGCCGAATACAAGGTTCCGGCCTTCAGCTGGACACGGCCGACTGAGATCGCCCGGACGTCGGTGATGATCCCGTAGCCATGCTGGCTGCCCGCGGCCAGCGCCGTCAGGATCAGGAACGTCGCCTCTTGCATCGTCCGCTTAGCCATACCAACCAGTATATGCAGTCGAACTATCGATGGTCAAGCCAGCAGCCCGGCGGCCGACTCGGCCCTGGACCAAGCGCCGGGATGCGCGCTCGTGGCGGCGAGCAGGGCGCGTGCTCGCCGGCGCTCGTCAGGGTAGCGTCGCCTGGCTCACCGTTGTCTCTTCGGGTTTCGCGGATCAGGCCTTCGGCTCGCCGAGCAGCAGCTCGGTCCGGTACTTCGGGGCGAGTGCGATGGCCTTGGCGATGAACGCGCCGGTGGCGGCATCGTCGAGCGCCGGTGGAGTCTCGGTTCGGTGCGCGACCGGAACGCCGACCTCCTTGAAGAACTCCTCCTGGCCTGCGGGCGAGCAGAGGCAGAGCAGTCGCGCAGGCCGTCCGGAGACGTTCCGAAAGACGTGCGGGGCGTTGGCCGGCACATTGATCGTTTCGCCGGCCGTTGCAACTGCGCTGACGCCGCGGAACGTGAGCTCGATCTCGCCGTCAAGAATGGTGAACATCTCCTCGAAGTCGTGACGGTGGGGCGGCGGCCCGCCGCCCGGCGGGACGTGCATGTCGATCAACGTGTAGCGCCCAGCGGTGTCGGCCCCGGACACAAGGATGGTGTAGGTGTCGCCAACCACGCCGAGGTGAGGCAGCGAGTCATCGGTGTCGGGGCTCACGTGCGTCAGGACCCGC